>Ga0315539_1000241_pt1 | contig 42352 bp, 34 predicted proteins | sample SalMarSW160150MG_FD_203097 | JGI IMG/M metagenome (GOLD analysis project Ga0315539, IMG submission 203097) | Salt marsh sediment microbial communities from the Plum Island Ecosystem LTER, Massachusetts, United States - Salt Marsh Sediment SW1601-150 ...
ACACCGAACAGAGCATCTGCCAGATCGGCTAGATCACCATCTTCCACGCCAGTCTTGTCTATCTCCTTCGTCACGTTCAGACAGCCTGGCTGGAAAGTATTCGTCACTGTGGCGGCGGCACAGGGGGTACCCGTGCTGACTGTTACCTCGCCCAGACCGCCGGTCACTACCCAGTATGGCGGTAGGCCGGGTTCGGTGATGGTGTAGAGGCCCGGTGTAAGCACATTCAGGGTGACCGGGTTGGGGGGGAGAATAACACCCTCTTCCATGGTAAAGGTCACGTTCTGGCTGAAGCTGTCGGGCCCAGCTACGTGAACCGTGAATGTCCCGTTAAGAGAAGCCAGAGGAACCCCTGCTGGTATGGAAAGCTCCTTCGTGATGGTCAGACAGCCTTCTTCTTGAGCGACATAGCCGAACTCTTCAAAACCATCGTTGTTGGGATGGGCACTTTCAACACTATCACCGTCGGCGCAAGGATCGCCAGCGGGATTACCTCCAAACGAGACCCACGCTATTACGTATTTATATGACGAATTGAAACAGGAGAGTGGAATTAATATTCTCATGTCTCCCTGTCCGCTTCCCTTACCATACTGCCCGTCAAAAGTAATGTATTTATCGCCTGCCGAATCTAAGTCCCAGATTGGTGTTAGAACACTTAATTGATTGTAATTAATTGCGGTAGTGTTGGTCTGATAGACCATTAACTGGTCCCAAGTGAGAACGTTCTTATTCTGAGGTCCACCCTTAGATTGGTTGCTATCAAGCATAAACTCCACGTACATAATATTGCTTCCGGTTGCGTTGGAAGTCACCTTTGGGAGTTCATCCAGTGTCGGCTGATAAGTGGGCTCAGTTGTGTAGAATATACCTGGCGCACCACCTACGCAGAAGTCGGATAGCGGCTCAATATCAGTACTGAAACCATATACTGGGCTTTTAGCGTAACTACCCTTTTGGTTCACTTGCAGGAAGGGATGAAATGTACCAGTCCCTGTCGACCCCTCAAGCGTATACGGGTCGAAGATGGCAGTACCCTCAGCAGTGGTAACTGTCACATTGCCTGCGCCTCGAATGTCAATTTCCGTTGCCGCGAAAACAGGCGGGGCCAAGACTACAGCCAGGCTCATGGCCAGTACCGCGCCTATCACCTTAATAATAAACTTATTTTTATGCTTCATTACTCTAAAACCTTCCTTTCTTATATTCGAATATAGATTTGCCTTGCTTCTTCTGTTCTCCCAATCTATCTCCTCCTTTCAGTTTCCTCTCTATAGATATTCACACAGAAACTTTTGGCAACTATGCTTGGGTTTATCAGAATAGCCAATCAGCCAATCGACTTCAGGTATGACGGCTGAATTTGTCACGACTTCTTTCCCCCACGCACTCATACCCGCCATTGTAAAAGTGTACGTTTTCAGGTCTTGAAAAGTTACAAAATTTCGGGGAAAAAAATTACAAATTTGTGACATTTTTTCTTCAAAATAGAAAACCGGCTTCTGTGGAAGTCGGTTTCACTATTGGCTCCCTATCGCCCAGGTGACCACTTACAGGCAATAGCTCATCGCCCCATCCTGAATGTAACAGAATATCAAGAACTCATACACAAACTCCCAAACCGCTTTATCCTATGCACAACACACGTAAATTAACTAGGCTCGTTAATTCTTATGCTCGAACTTGAGTGCCCTACCACACCCAATCCCTTTAACTGCCTAACTGCTCCTTTCGTAAACTATAACCCTTCCTTGGTCTTAGAATAACAATATTAAGCATGCTCGCAGAGCGAGAACTTAAATTATACTTCTTACTGTGATAATTTGTCAATATACTAAACTTAACTTTTCTTACCAATCGGGCCTTTTTTCCTATTACTATTTTCTAATAAAATTGGTACTTTTCGGTGATTGCGTGGTTAACTTGAGTAAGTTACTCTTAAGAATAGTTAATTAAAGAGGACATAGGAAAAGATATGGGAAATGGCGAATATATGAGTGACATGGTGACGGTAAGGGAAGTCGCCCGGCTCCTCCACGTCCATCCTAACACCCTGAGGCGCTGGAGTAACAAGGGAATAATACAGGCGTACCGCATTAACCAGCGGGGTGACCGAAGATTCAAGCGCGAGGAAATCGCCCAGTTCCTGGCTGAACTTAACACCCAGGCAGACAACTGGCAGAAAGCTGAGAGTAGGCGGCGGTCACGGTAGTAAAGAAGACCACTGCCCCGGTTTACCAGGGAGGCGGTGTGAGGAAAGGGATTTGTCTTTCTCGCATTCAGTGAGCCTAATCATCCTGCCTTCAATGGTTGAGATATAGTCAACCTAATAAATCCCTGTCCGATCCTACATGATGTTGTCACGCCCCGACAAGTCGGACCTCGCAATGACACCCCTCCTCTTCCTACCACTTTTTGTTTTTTAGTCATTATTTGAGTTTCAGGATCTCTTGCCTGGCTTCCCGCTGCTCTTCAACAATTCATTCAACGACAATGTAGCGGTTCTCTCCTGTTCCCAAACCATGTCTCAAAGCTGTCACGACCTGGGGTAACTGCCAGGGGTCCGCCGTGAGCTTGTTATTGGCCTTATAAGCTAAGAGCACTTTAATCGCTTCGACATCGATAGCCACGAGATCCCCAGAAGCAAGCACTACTTCAGGCTTCTCCAATCGGCCCCTGTCAGGACCACCTGAAACGAAGGTCTTTCTGCCGTCCATGATTATGAGATTTGGTTGCCAGCACAGGCTGATTTCGGCAATCTTTTGCTCCAGGTGACGAGCGTGAAGAGCACGCAGTTCGCCAGGGTGCATAAAACCTACCGCAAGCTTCAGCGCCCCTGAAAGTCGTCCCCTAAAATGGGTTTTCATGAGGGGCAGATATACTATCTTGTCAGCTTCATAGGCTGATCGTGGCACGGAAACAGAGCTCAGATAGTCCCCATTAACCTTGACCCTTACCCAATCATCAGGCTTATCATCGAAAGCAACGAGCTCTACCCCCAAATCACGCGCTAATTCAAACATACCCACTTTCCTGAACACCTTCCTGGTGGGTTTCCATATCCCTCCCGAGCTTTCGCCTATCGTAACTTTCGCTCCAGCTTCCAGGAGGAGTTCGACCACGGCGCGCAGAAACGCCAGGTCGGTAGAGCCGGGATATGGGTCCTGGCTGTTAAAATTTGGCTTAAGCAGAACCCTGTCGCCCCTGTCTATAACCTGCTCCAGGGAACCTAGCAGCGCGATGGCCCTATCAATAGCAGCCCTGATGTCTCCACCTGCCTTCACCTTGGCCACAAGAGCCTGGCCATCTCTGAGCCAGGGATTCTCTGGTCGAGGTCGGGGGTCAACAAATGGAATATCTCTTGGTGCCCTGTCAGTGAGGAGGTGATAAAAACCGATAATTTTATCTACAAAATCCGTCATTTTGATTCCCCTTTCCGAACAGCGACTTTTCAGCCCTACAATATTAATAATTAATATAACAAGTTTTTAGTTTTTAAATATTTGTACATTCCGGCAGTCTTTAGTTAGCTCTCAGTATCTCCTCCAGCACCTCTGTCCATCTATCCCCCAGTAGCCTGGTATCCAGTTTGATTTGCGTGGAACCTATTTTAACTGCGCCGTCAGTATACTTATTCATAACTCCCACTGCCCCTCTTATCTTAAGAGGGGAATCAACGTTCTGAGGCTTTATTACAATTTGCCTTCCCTGCGTGGAAATAGAGTTTATCTCTGCTCCTGCAGCTAAAACCTTGATTTTCATTATGTAAAGAAGATTTTCCACAGGCTGGGGCAAAGGACCGAATCTATCCTTGAATTCCCGCGCCATGTCCTCCACTTCCTCTATATGCTCCATCCTGGCCAGTCTGTGGTAAAGGCTTAATCTGGTATTTAGATTTGGAACATACTCCTCCTGTATGTGGGCGTCTAAGGGCAGGGATATGCTGGGAGATTGCTTCGCTTCCACGGCAATGACGCCCTTTTTAATTGCACCCTCACCTATTCCTCTCCCTTCAAGGGAGAGGTTAAGAGAGGACGCTTTTAACTCCTCCACTGCCTCAGCCAGCAACTGGCAATAAAGGTCAAAGCCCAGGGCGGCGATATGCCCGCTTTGCTTGACACCTAAAAGATTGCCCGCTCCCCGAATTTCCAGGTCCTTCATAGCGATGCCAAATCCCGAACCCAGTTCGGTAGCCTCCAAGATAGTCCTGAGCCTCTTATAAGCCTGGGGGGTCAGCTGCTTCTCCTCGTCAAAGAAGAAATAAGCATAAGCCTGGTTGATACCGCGACCCACCCTGCCCCTCAACTGATAAAGCTGAGCCAGGCCGAACCTGTCAGCCCGGTCAATAATCAGCGTATTAACATTAGGCATATCCAGACCTAATTGGATAATAGTGGTGGTCACCAGAATATCATACTTGCCAGCGATAAAATCCGTCATCACCTTTTCCAATTGCTCTTCAGGCATTCGCCCATGAGCTATAGCGATTCGAGCTTCGGGCACTAAATTCTGTAATTTGCTGGCAGCCCAAGCAATGCTCTGAACGCGGTTATGGACAAAGAAGACCTGACCGTTCCTCTCCAGTTCACGCAATACCACTTGCCTGACCAGGGTGGCATCGTAAACCCCAACGTAGGTCTGGACAGACAGGCGTTCTTCGGGAGGAGTTTCCACGATGCTCATATCCCTTATTCCGGTCAAAGACATGTGCAGGGTGCGCGGGATAGGAGTAGCGCTAAGAGCCAGAGTGTCCACTTCCCTCCTTATCTGCCTGAGTTTTTCTTTCTGCACCACGCCAAACTGTTGCTCCTCGTCGATTATCACCACTCCCAGGTCTTTGAATGTGATGTCTTTTTGCAATAGGCGATGAGTGCCAACGCATATATCTACAGTGCCATTGGCTAAGCCTTCCAGGATTTTCCGTTCTTTTTCCGGCAGGCAAAAGCGGCTCAGCATTTCTATTCTCAAAGGAAAAGTTTGCAACCGCTCAGTAAAGGTAATGAAATGCTGCTGAGCCAGCACGGTGGTCGGGACCAGAATAGCTACCTGTTTATTATCCATAACCGTCTTAAAGGCAGCACGCAAGGCTATCTCGGTTTTGCCATAGCCCACGTCCCCACAGATGAGCCGGTCCATGGGCTTAGCTTTTTCCATGTCCTCCTTAACCGTCATGATTGCCTCGATCTGGTCTGGTGTTTCCATATAAGGGAATGATGCCTCTAGCTCCTGCTGCCATAGTGAATCTGTAGAGAAAGCGAAGCCAGGAGCTACCTCCCGAGCAGCATAAAGGTCAATTAGCTCCTGAGCAATTTCCGCCACCGATTCTTTAACCCTTTTCTTTGTCCTCTGCCATTCCGGGGTTCTTAAACGGCTCAAGCGTGGTGCCCCCGATACCATCGGGGCACCGATATAGCGGCTGACGCGGTCTATCCGCTCAGTAGGCACATAGAGCTTGTCACCAGCGGCATACTCTAAAACAAGGTATTCTCTCTCCATTCCATCGGAGGACATCCTGGCCAGACCGTGGAACCTGGCGATGCCATGGTCAATGTGGACGACATAATCGCCGGGAGCTAACTGAGGAAAAAACCACTGGTGAGGTATTGGCCTCTTCTTGCCTGCTCGTGGCTGCTTTACAAAGCCAAAGAGCTCGACATCAGTAATAAGGGTCAGCCTGTCATCCATCTCCCAGCCTCCGTCCAGTGAACCCTGGAGCACGGTGATTGAACCGGGCGGAGGTATCTGCTCTATCTGTGATGCCGGCGAAGTATGAATGTCCTCTTTCTGGAGAAGTTCAGCCAACCGATTTGCCTGATGGCTGACTACGAGCACGCGCTGTCTTTGTTCCACCATCTGCTTGGCTGTTTTGAGGAACCTTTCCAGTTGGCTTCCATAACTCTGGGCTCTGGTGAAGGGCAAAGCCTGTCCATAGCCCCGGGCGGCATCCCATGTTTCCAGCGCCAGGCGATGCCTTTCTTTCATCTGCGACTCTAATTCTTCCCAGGTGACGTAAGGAGAGGGAAAGTCCCCAGGCAGCTCACCTCTTTCCATCTTTGCGACTCTTAATTCTTGAGTTTCCTCGTTTAGTCTGGTGACTGTAAGTTCAATTCCTCCAGGGTCATCGAGAACAAGCAAGGCGTCACCGCCAAGATAATCAAATACGCTTCCATCCACCACCTCAGAGCTATCAGCTACTGGTATAAACTCTTTGGCCGGGGTGACAATCAACGAGGATACAGGGTTGGTTGAGCGCTGGCTTTCCGGGTTGAAGCACCTCATACTCTCTATCCGGTTGCCGAAGAACTCTATTCGAACTGGCAACTGGCTGCACGGGGGAAAGACATCAATAATGCCACCCCGCTTGCTCATCTGCCCGGGCACCTCGACAACGTCCTCCTTTTCATAGCCTATGCTTTGCCACCGGCGCAGTAGTTCCAGGGGCTCAGCAGCCGTGCCCGGCTTTAGAACATGACAAGCAGCCACAAAATCCCTGTGTGGGATGGTTTTACTCATGATTGCCAGGGCTGAGGTCACCACCAGGGGAGCTTTAGTCACCCTGAACGGAGTGAAGGGTCTCGGAGATTCTTCGCTACGCTCAGAATGACACTCTTGCCCTTCGTCATTGTGAAACGCGCCTTCTTTTTCGTCACTGCGAGGCCCCGCTCCCCCTGTCATTGCGAGTCCCGATTTATCGGGACGAAGCAATCTCGGTGGGGAATGGAGGGGCTGGTAAAGCGCTAAGGTGGCTAATGCCCTCAACCTCTCCACCATCTGATAGCTGACAGCCGATAGCTGAGAACTATCATAAGGCAGGAAGTCGAGCTCAGGGAGACGATGCAACTCAGTTGAAGGTGAACACCAGGCCCGAAGCTGTTCATGAAGCTTTCTGGCACTCTCAGGCTGACCAGTCACCACCATGAAGGGCAAATTAAGCTCTTCGTAAAGAGCGGCAATCAAGTAGGGCTTGGCGGCATCAAGTATGATTGCCTTATGCTCACCTTTTATTGTTGACAGCTCTCCCACCAATTGCCTGTAGGCAGGCATCTCTTGGAGCAAAGAAAGCAAAGGAGAGAGATTCATCTGTTGTCCTTCGTTAGCCATTCAAGCATCATTATAGTGACCTCGATAAATCATTACCAATTTGACCGGCAAGCCAGAGGTTCGCGCTGAATGCAAATCACAAGCTTCTCAAACTACGGGCGCTCTGATGAGGAAGTGTAGTGGCGGACTTTATTTCCGCCTTGCTTTGAAGGCGAATACCCACGCGATCGCATATACAGATTGCATTCTGAATTTGAAGGGAGAATGTTGACCAGCAATTTGAAGAGGCAATTGACAGGTTATGGCCCGAACATCCCGCCGGCCCCCGAAACTGTATCGTGGCTTGTTAACTCCCGAAGACTGATACAAGCGATGCCTTGGTGTTAGCTATTATCACCCTCAACAGAACAAGTATATGAGAAATGGAACTGTCAGGTATAATCTGGCCCTCTATCTCGCCACTTCGTTACCAATACAGCCAATACCGCGGGAACCAGAACCAACAAGCCTGCTATGACTATCTTCTCAGCCGGAGTAGTGTTAACGACTAGGGTGCTTATTACCAGAGCAGACACCAGGCCAGTCCTCACTATCGCCTTCAAGGTCGGATGCTCAGTTATGAACTCGTCTAGTGGTGGGTTGACTCTTTAACAGCAACAGTGCTATAGGCGCGGGGATTGCCCCTGCCCCTGCAGCGATGGACTCAGTCAGTCCATGTCTGGTGAATTCCTCATCCCAGTACAGCGGTGACTCAGTAGGGACCTACCCTCCTCGGTGTCGAGTCAGGCGCACGATTGGTGTTGACATACAGGTAGTAGGAGCCAGCAGGGGGATTCACAATACCAGCCTCTTCTTTGAAGACTACTGTGACTATGCCAGACGCTACATGCTGCGGCACGAGGAAGGTCACTTTCGTGCCGACAACCGTGACGTCAACTCCGAAAACGTCGTGACCATTGACGGTAATCTGGCCCGTCTGCCAACCAGCTTGCGGGACGGTGGTGCCTTCAGGAAACCGAATGGTGATGCTGTGGACTCCGGAGGATAGACTGGCGTGGATATCAAATGTGATCGTATATTCCGCCGTCATCCCCTCACAATTGGGGACGACGGTGACATCTCCTGTGACCCCCTGTTCGTCATAGACAACAGTCACACCTCTCCCCCTGAGCTCAGGGATGTATACATTGATCGAGTCCCAGTTCAGCGGATTTCCCTGCAGGTAGATGGCATCACCTTCGCCGAGTCCCTCATTCTGCACCAAAGGACTGATGTCGCTTATCTCGTTCCCACTAAGGTCAAGTTCTGTCAGGTTGGTGCAGTATTCCAGCCCCGCGAGGTCTGAGATATTTCTTTCCGAAGCAGCAAAGGAGATTAGCCCTTTCAGGTCTGAAGGGTACATGGGACGCTCCGGTATATCGATGGCTTCCCTTATGGCTGCCTCCAGGTTGGGGTCGGCGAAAGTTACTGCCTCTCCCACCTTAAAGTTGGCCGTGATGGAGTAGTCGTCGTTCATGGTGATGGTGGTTGATGCGGCACTGGTATCGGCGATGGTGCTGACATCACCAGTCCAGTCAATAAACTGGTAGCCTTCATCAGCCACAGCCACCAAATCGACGTCTGTTCCCTCGTCATAGTTAAAAATCCCCTCGCCAGGGGTGGTTACGTTACCGCCAGCAGTGCTGGCGATGGTCAGGCCGTACCTGGCTTTAGGAATTTCCTCAAAGCTAGCGGTAATAGAGTAGCTATCGTTCATTGCAATGGTAGTAGTGGCATCATCGACATCGGCAATTTCATCTACGTCGCCAATCCAGTTGACGAAGCGATAGCCAGCATCTGGGGTCGCCTCCAGGTTGACCACCTCCCCTTCGTCATAGGTAATAGTCCCCTCACCGGGGACGGTTACTGACCCTCCAGCGGTACTGGTGATAGTGAGGTCGTACTTGACACCAACACAGCCTACCATCCCGGCAACTAATGCTACCGTAACCAGAAAGATGCTGAATTTTTTCATATATATAAATCCTTAAGTATTTATTATTGTATCACCATTGAAGGAATTATGAATAGTTTGTCCTCCCTTTTGTCCAGCTCATGCCCTATTTCTTGGGAAAGCAAGAGTAAAGTTGTAATAATGGGCTCATATCTCTAATATATGATGGAGAGACTACAAGCCTGCCGTCAGGTTTTGAAACGGACAGGAAGCGTTTACCTGCCTTGTGATTGGCATTCCTCCCATACCACCATATTACACTAAGGTGATGAGAATAAGGAATAGGGAGCCCTTAGTCGCTGGTTTCAATCCAGCCGCTGCCAGCTTATGTATCAGAGGCTCACAACTTAAAGGGTTGGCATCTGGGGCAGAAGTAGCTGCCGCGGTTCTGCACCACGCACCGCTCGATATTGCTGCCGCAGATATGGCAGGGTTCACCTATCTTATGAGCAACCTTAAAATCGGAATGGGCTGTGCCCAGCTCACCCTCTGGGCGGACATAGGTGTCCACGCTGGCGCCTTTGCAGCCGATGGCTGCCCCAAGAACTCTGCGGATACAATGATATAAAGTTTGCACTTCTTCGGGCGATAAGTCGTCTGCTCTTCTCAGGGGGTGAATCCGGGCGGCAAAGAGAGCTTCATCGGCATACATGTTGCCGATCCCGGCGACGATACGTTGGTCTAGAAGCGCTGCTTTTACGGGGATGTGGTGCCGGCTCAATCTTTGCTCCAGAATATCCGAGGTAAAGCTTTCATTCAGTGGCTCGGGGCCCAGCTTACAGACGACAGTGTTGGCATCATCTACAAGCCATATCAACCCCAGTCGGCGACGGTCACTGAAAACGAGGCGGTGCCCACTTGAGAGATGAAATACCGCCCGGGTATAGCGGTCAACTACTTTGGGATTTAACAGCAAAATGCCAGTCATCCTGAGATGCATAATCAGTGACTTGCCGTTTAACAGGTGAAAGATGAGGTACTTTCCCCGGCGTTCCAGGCTTTCTACCTCCTGCCCGATTAATCCGCGGCGGACATCTTCGGCAGAACCATCACACACCAGCCTGGCATCAAAGATGGTGACTTCGGTGAAGCTTTGCCCCACGATCCAGGGCGAAAGTTCGTTCTTTATCGTCTCTACCTCAGGCAGCTCAGGCATCAGGTGCTTCTCCTTCCAGAGATGAGTAAAGGTCTTGTCTATCCTTCTGGGAGCTGAAAAGTTCCTCCAGCAGCATTATCTATCCTTCTGACTTGAGTTTTGCCAGTCCTTCCAGGCATTCGGGCTTGGACAGGCTGGGGATCCATTCCCGGCAGGCTTTAGGACGTGAGGGATGTATGGTGCAGCGGGCTTTTCCGTCCGCATCCCAGGCTAGGAAGACACAGCCTTTCTTTGTGTGCTTCAGCAGGTAGCCTTCCTTTAGCGGCACCTTCAGAGCATATCTGGAGATGCACTTTGAGCGTGATATTCCCAGGGCGGAGGCAATGTTGTCTATGTCTTCGGGGTTAAGCGGAGCCTGGTAGCTGGTGCAGCAGATGCCACAGCGAAAGCAGGGGATGGGAGTTTGTTCCGTTATGGTAATTTCTTTTCCTCCCGGTGTCTTTATGATTGCTTTCTCTGTTGGCATTGCGCTATGGCGTTTAATTTTGATTTCCTGTTCAATTTTATTTAGGCATTTTTTAGTTGCTTGATTTATCAGACTTCTTTCATAACTCCCCTCGCCCCTCTTATCTTAAGAGGGGGATTTTGTCATGACTCCACAGCTTCAACGCCGAGAGGAAAGTAAGCTCAATATCACCTCGTGAAGTTTTTTGTTGGAGAATAAAAAGTCACCTGTCTGGGGCTTCCAAGGATTGCCCTGAAAATCGCTGACCTTTCCACCGGCTTCCTGGATTAATAAGACACCGGGGGCGACATCCCAGGGCTCAATTCTGGTGGAGAAGTAAGCCTCTCCTTTGCCGGCGGCAACCCAGGCTGTTTCCAGTCCAGCCGAACCCAGCTTGCGTATGTCGGTAACAAGAGGGTAAACCTTGTGCAGAAGCTCGCCTGTTCTTCCCCGGTCTTTCTCTCCACCTTCGCAGTAGAAGATGTAGCTCTGGCTGAGGTCTGATACATCGGATACTTGAATCTTTACCCCGTTTAAGTAAGCACCTTTGCCCTTTTCAGCAAAGTAAAACTCATCAATCGCTGGGGCATAGATCGCCCCAAGTAGAAGTTCGCCTTGGTGCATCAGGGCTATGCAAATGGAAAAGAAAGGGTTGAAATTGGCAAAATCACCTGTGCCATCTAGAGAATCTACAATCCAGAGCCAATCAGGGTCACCCTGGAGAGAACCACTTTCCTCAGTGAGCAGGCTATGATGAGGATAATGTCTCTTGATCTCTTCAACAATCAATTTGTCCACTTCTTTATCATAGCTGGTAGCTGCTTCCTTAGCTGTGCTTCGCTCTTTAAGCAGAGCCCAGTCCTGACGAAATCGCTTCACCAGAGTATCGCCAGCTTTTCTGGCCAAGCTGTTAATTAATTCTTTTTCCTTCATATGTTTCCAGTTATTTTATCATTGCTGCTAAAATAGGACGAGGTATATAATGGTGCGTTTGGTATTGCGGCGGGCAACCGATTCAGTATAATGCGTAAGTTCTTCTATGGCTATTGGATAGTTGTGGCGGGGTTCGTCACTTTGACCGTCTCCAATGGATTAGCCTGGTACGGATTCAGTGTTATGAACGCACCTGTTGCAGACTGGTTTCATTGGAGTCGCAGCGAGGTAGCTCTTGGCTTTACATTCCTTGCGGTAGCTATGGCAGTTATTTCGCCTTTTGTAGGCCGGCTCACTGATAATCGTGGCCCGCGTCAGGTCTTGATTATCGGTACAGTTGTATTGTCCCTCTCCCTACTTCTGCTAAGCAGGATATCAGCGCTGTGGAGCTATTGTCTACTTCACGCGGGTCTTGGTATGGCATCGGCGCTGCTAGGGCCTGTTCCAATAAGCGTTATTATCTCCAATTGGTTTCGCCGTCTGCGGGGTACAATGCAGGGAATAACTTTTATTGGTATCGGTTTTGGAGGAGTCGTGTTCGGTCCCTTTATCGGCAATTATCTCATCCCTAATCTCGGTTGGCGAAATGCTTATGTGGTCACGGGTTTGCTGTCAGCCGTCATAATGACATTAGTCATATTATTTCTCGTCAGGAATCACCCTCAAGACAAGGGACTCTCCCCCTATGGGGTAGAAGCAACGGAGGCAGCAAAAGAGCAGGTATCTGAGGCAAGCAAGACATCAGGACTCAGTCTCAAGGAGGCGCTGGGCATGTCTGCCTTCTGGCTGATAGCCTTAACGTTCGCAGTTTATGGGATCGGGCTGACCGGGAGCATCCAAAACCTGGTAAGCATAGTTACGAGCCAGGAGTTTACCGCCGGGCAGGCAGCATTTGTCATCGGTATCATCGGACTATTTAGCGCAGCGGGCAAGTTTGCCTTCGGTTATCTAAGCGATAGGATTGACCCCAAGTACAATACCGCTATCGCTTATGCCCTTACCGCATTATCGTTAATTGCACTGGCACTGGCACGGTCTATCCACCACCTGTGGCTCTACGGCATACTTGTGGGCCTGGGAATGGGTGGTTGGGCACCAAATACGGCAGCGCTGACCGCAAATTACTTCGGTCTGAAGCAATACGGGTTGATACTGGGAACCATCCACCTAATTTTTATGGCAGCAGAGGCGGCAGGGCCAGCACTCGTTGCTCTTGCCTTTGAGCGGAGTGCCACTTACAACTCGATTCTCATTATTCTAAGCATACTTTGCGCGGTGGCAATTCCACTGATTATCATCATTAAAAAACCCCGCTTTACTTTTACAGTCGAAAATACTCCTCAGTCCTGAAACCGAGGTCTTGTAGCCCCGTTTTTGGCTTAAACGGAGGGCAGGACTTAAGCAGTTGGTCGCCGTTTTGAACATGCGACCTATTATTAAACATACGAGGATTTGCATTAAAGTGCGTAACTCATAGAAAATCTGGATGTGTAAGGAGGTGAGAAAATGGCAATAGCCGAGATAAGCGTTGTCCCGTTAGGAACGAAGACTCCTTCAGTCAGCCAATACGTGGCACGGGCGGTCAAGGTCCTGGAGCAGGAAAAGGGCATAAGTTACGAGATGACTGCAATGGGAACAATCATAGAAGGTGACTTGGACAGGATTCTAGCAGTGGTAAAGAAGATGCACGAAGGGACCTTTGGGGAGGGGGTCGCCAGGGTGTTGACTATGTTTAAAATTGACGACCGGCGAGACAGGGCACAGGGCATGAAGACGAAGGTGGACTCGCTCAAGAAGAAGTTATAGGATTAGTTCAACGAGGGCATTTGCATACTTCGATAAACTCAGGATAAGTTCTTAGTCCTCTCTCATCGAAGGAAAGGGATTTTATACAGAATTATTCAAATGTCATTGCGAGCCCCGTCTTGTCGGGGTGTGGCAATCCCCTGCCCCCACTGAGATTGCGGAGCCTGTTCCGAAGCGTAAGCAAGGAATCCCGGCTCCTCGCAACGACACTGGGGAGATTGCGAAGCCTGTACCAAAGCTTAAGCGAGGAATCTCATTCCTCACAATGGCAAAAGGAGATGTCACTAATCATATGAACGAGTACAGGGGGTTGACAGTGCGTGTGTGTGTTTGATACATTAAATATTAAGAATTAGAAAGTTCCTGAAAAACTAAACTTTCACTGAAGGTGAGGCTTCTGAGTAAGTTGGTGGCAGCTGAAGCAGAATGAGAATTCCGGTCTTAAGAGGTGAATTTTTCTACGAGTTTTTCCTTACCAAGTAGGTAATTTTAGCAGGATTTTAACATTTACCTGTTATACTAATGATAAAAGGTCGAGGTTCCCGGCAGCTTTTCGGTTTCGCTTTTGGCTGAGGTTATACTGCGCCGGGAAACAAAAAATATGCCTGCCCGAATTTGAGCGCACAGGCAAAATGAGACAGCCTAGTGGCTGAAGGGGGGTGAAAGCAAGAAATTAAGTATCTCATAGAAAAGGCTGGAGACGATTATGGGCTGTGATCGGTTTCCGGTTTTCACCGGGACAGGCTCCAGTGAAAGGATTTTCAGACAGCCTTAACATCTAAAGAAAGGAGGAAAAAAGTGAAGAAGAGAATACTTTTTATCGCGTTAGCGGTAGTGTTAGCTCTCAGCGTGGGCATCATCGGCTGTAATGGCCAACAGGAAGAGGAGGAGGAGGAAGAAGAAGAGCCAAGGACAACGATTGACCTCAGTTTCCTTACGTTCTGGCCCTCTGGCGACTTTCAGGCAGGAATCGGGCACCAAGCCTATATGGACACCATAGCAGCTCGTGTTCTGGCCGAGACTGACGACTACGAAATCGAGTGGACCCCCTACTACGCCGGAACGGTTGCAGGCGCGGAGATATATTCAGTTGTCCGAGATGGCGCCTACGATATTGGAAATACCGGTACGGGCTACAGCCCGGGAGTATTTCCCTTGTGTGAGATGATGAATTACTGCGGTCCTCTTCAGAGAACCAACGCTTATACTATGTCGTTGACAAAACAGGCACTCATTGATTGGTCTTCGGACTTGCAGGCTGAATTCACAGACCAAGACCTGCACCTCAATTTCGTCTGGTCTGTCGGACCCGGCTACTTACTCATGACAGAAGGTAACGAGATTCGGACGCTGGATGACTTTGCAGGTAAGGTAATCAGAGTAGCAACCCCGGGGTCAATAGCGGCTATAGAGGCACTCGGCGCAGAAACCATCCGCACATCCATGGACGAGTCAAAGGAGAAGTTCGAGGCTGGATTGATCCAGGGTATCCTCTGTCCTACAGACACGCCTAAGGGTTTCGGGCTTGCTGAATATATAACGCACATGACCTTCTGTCCGTTTCCCTACGACTTCGTGTTTATGCAGATAATGAACCCGGACACGTATAATGGCTTGCCGGCAGAGGTGAGGGACATCTTTGATGAGGTGGATGAGGCATGGCCTGCATACTACGGCCAACTGAGGACATGGGGTGAGTACGACGGCCTAGAGTATTGCCGCGACAACGTCGAAGGGTGGACCGAATTTTGGCTGCCCACAGAAGACCCGGACGAGTATGCCGATTGGGTCGCGACCCTAGAACCAGTCATCGATGCATACCTCGGTGGTGACGCCACCAAGATTGCTGTTTGGGAAAAGTTCCTCGAGCTGGATGAGTACTATGCCACTACTCCGCCATACTCCACCTGGACTCACAGCTGGCCAACTGAACCGCCAGTACCTTCGTTCTAGCAAAGTGACAATAATGAGCGTAGATTTAGAGTGATGTTAGTCAAGGTACCGTAAAGGAGTTGGGGTATCCCGGGTGTTTTGCCCGGGGTACCCCCTCTCTTTTCCGGGACAAATGGCTTGGTTGCTTACAACCAAGCATATAGGAGGATCGGGTGAATTCTTTCGAGAAAATACTGCGGTCTGTCACGGAGAAGATGGCCATGGTGGCTCAGGTTGCCATCGTGGCCTGTATGGGTCTGGTAGTAGTCGAAGCTATCAAGCGGGCCGTTGTTGTCGGCGGGATACGTGGCAGCAGCGAAATCGTGGAACTGTTGGCAGCCGTTATACTGAGCATGGGAATCGGCTACCTTACGTTTGTGAAAGGACACGTGGCAGTGGGTTTGATAGTGGACCGTTTCCGGCCGCGAGTCCAGGCTGTCTTTGACGTAGTTACCTCCGCCATTGCTCTGGGCTTCACTATCTGGCTCACTCAGGCAATGGCCAATTTCGGCCTTAGTAAATTGAAAGATGGATTGGAAACCGGCACTCTACAAATTCCGTTATACCCTTTTTGTTTTGTGATTACCTTTGCGCTGGCATTAACCTGCGTGGTGCTTATCAGGGACCTCCTCAAGGCTGTAATCATGCTCAGGAGAGGTGGTGAGGCATGAGTCCGGAGACGGTAGGTATTATATCCATTGTCGTCCTTTTTGTGCTCCTTTTTGCCCGCCTGCCGGTGGCTTTTGTAATGCTGGTGCTGGGCATGGCTGGTATTGCTTACCTCAAAGGAGCTAATGCCATGTTCACTCTTACAGGCCAAACCATCTACTACACGTTTGCTTCCTATTCTCTGGTGGTTGTTCCCCTTTTCACCTGGATGGGATATATTGGCTTCCACTCGGGCATCAGCGAGCATCTTTATGACGCAGCGTACAAACTGGTGGGAAGTTTAAAGGGTGGACTGATGATGGCTACCAGTATGGCCTGCGCCGCCTTTGGCGCCATTTGCGGTTCCACCACAGCTACGTCAGCGACTTTTGCCGCCCTGGCGCTGCCCGAGATGAAAAAACACGGTTACAACCGAGGCCTGGCCGCAGCCAATGTTGCCGCCTCGGGTATCCTGGGGGTGTTGATTCCGCCCAGCGTCATCTTCATCGTTTATAGCAGCATCACCGCAACAAGCGTGGCGAAGCTTTTCATAGCCGGAATCTTTCCTGGCTTGCTTTTGATGGTACTTTTTATGCTAGCCACTTACATGGCGGTCGCCCGCCACCCGGAGCTGGCGCCGCCCGGTCCCCTGTTTCCCTGGAAAGACAGGATCAAAGCGGTGGCTAAGGGGGGGATAGAGGTCATAATCATATTTGTCGCTGTTATCGGGGGGTTGCTGGCCGGGTGGTTCACGGGCACAGAGGCCGGGTCAATAGGTTGTTTTGCCACCCTGCTGGTCGTCCTGGCAAGGAGGGCACTGACCTGGCGGGGCTTCCTAAACTCCCTCAAAGACTCCGTGCGCACATCTACCATGGTCATGTTCCTGGTGGCTGCGGCAGCCGTCTACGGGAAGTTCCTGGGTCTGGCACGCCTTCCCATGCTCGTAGCAGACTGGACAGTGGCACTTCCTCTACCACCGTTTGGTGTCTTAATTGCCATCCTTCTCATCCTTATGGCCATGGGCTGCGTTATTGATGCTCTGGCTATGATTTTGCTGACCATACCCATTTTTTACCCGGCAGCGATGCAACTGGGTTTTGACCCGATATGGTTCGGAGTTATCATGACACTGGCTTTGGGGATGGGGGTGCTGACACCACCTGTGGGAGCTAATGTCTACGTGGTATTTGCCGTGGACCGGGAAACACCGGTGATGGAAATCTTCCGGAGCGTATGGCCTTACCTTATTGCCATTTGGGTCTGTGCCGTCCTCCTGTTAGTTTTCCCCCAGATCGTTATGTTCCTGCCCGGTTTTATGAGGTAGCACCTGCCCAAGCGCATTGTTTCCGGAAGAACTATAATTCTTTCTAAGGATCGGCCGGGACAGCAGCAGCCTTTGGCAGTCAAAATAAAGCCAAAGACAGGGCTAACAATAACAAGATTGACACAAGACAGACAAATGAGTCCGTCTTATGCCTTATTTTCTAAACCTTGGAATTATATATCAACATAAATCACCTTTCGTGGAGATTCGACATCTTCCATCTGATAATCACGAGACATTCAAAAGGTTGCTTGGAAATGAGTTAAAATCATCTGCCAGCAGATAACAAATGATAGCTAATTCAGTCTGCTGGATCAAAGCCGTAATGTTATTGACAACATTGCGATTTCAGGGTACTATGAATTTCGATTTGTACACAACACCAGGAGGCATCGTGAAATGAGCGAGAGGAATTTTGCCAGGTTTTGCCGTTTGAACGCCAGTAAATACCCGGAAAGGGAGTTTCTAATTGAAAGTTGGCCATCCAAGGAGTTGAGGAGGGTTCTTAAGTGGAGAGACCTTGAGGAGCAGACCAACAAACTCGCGAATTACCTCATCAAAGAACTTGGTGTTAAGAAGGGCGATACAGTATTGCATTTGATGATGAATAGTCTGGAGTGGTATGTGGCATATATGGCAGTCCTGAAGACAGGTGCGTCAGTGGCACCTTTGAACTTCCGTTTTGCCCCGAGTGATATCAAATATGCTGCTGATGCTACGCAGTGCAAGTGCTTCATTCTGGGAGACGGTTTTTTACCAAAGGTTCAGCCTGTCCAGGCGGAGATGCCCTACATTGGGGGGTACGTCTGTGTAGGCCAGACTATTCCAGCCGATATGTTCTCTTACAAACTAATTCTGGAAAAAGGCGATTCTTCGGAGGTATTGGTGGACGTAGGGGAGGACGATATGGCCGAGTTAATGTTCACTTCAGGGACAACAGGTGCGCCAAAACCAGTTTGTCAGAGCCATAAGGTTTTATACTCGATAGCTATGGGAAATGCCCTGACCTACAGTATGGGGCATGAAACTGTTTACATCGCTCCCCATCCCTTCTATCACAGTGGAAGTCTTTTCCTTTCCTTTCCTTGCTATCTGTCAGCTGGTAAGATCGTAATGCCTATGGAGTTGCAGCCAGCTTCCCTCATCAAGACACTGGCAGAGGAAAAGTGCACAAGGGGGTGGCTCACCGTGCCAACGTGGAGCGATCTCCTTAACGCCATTGAAGCAGGGGAGATAAAAGTCAAGGATTACGATGTTTCTGCTCTGAGAAACATCGAAATAGGAGCACAGCCTGTTCCTCAAGTGATTTTTGAGAAGAGTAAAAAAATCTTTCCCCATATCGTAATCGGGAACATCTACGGGATTACCGAAGGGGGAGGTGGAGGCACTATTCACTTATACGATGAAGACGTATTCCGCAAACCTGGATCTATTGGAAAAGCTACGGCATTTATGGAAGCGGAAGTTATAGATGATAAAGGGCGCGAGGTACCCCGAGGTACGGTGGGCCAGCTGGTGCTGAAAGGGCCGCGGTTGATGAAAGAATACGCCTTCAATCCCGAGATGACTCGAAATACAGTCGTTAACGGGTGGCTCCATACCGGGGATCTAGCTTACATGGATGAAGAGGGCTACATATTCTTTATCGACAGACAGAAAGACTTGGTCATCCGAGGTGGTGAAAACATATACCCTGTTGAGGTTGAAGATTTCCTGCGCCGACACCCCAAGATCCAAGACGTGGCTGTGTTTGGTTACCCACACCCGAGGTATGTGGAGATTGCTATGGCGGTCATTAAAACTAATCCAAACGAGACCATGACGGAAGAAGAGCTACTCAAATTTTGCAAGGAAAAGGGACTCGCCAAATATAAATGGCCGGAAAAAATCGTCTTTGCAGATGTCCTTCGGAACCCTGCCGGCAAGATCGATAAACCAAAACTGCGTGAGATGTACGTGGAACCGGCTCCAGAAGCTACACAGTCTCAGCCCTGATGAGTTGACATTGATCCCATAATAAGGAACGTGAACCAAGAAGATGACCGTCGGCGATATGATTACCTGAAACGCCAGAATGTATCCCGCCGATACAGCTCTTATCGAGCTTAGACCCAGCCAGAAACTGACAAAATAAATCCGCGTTACTCTATCATCGCCGCTCACGACCTCCCCCACTTTGCGGTCAAGTCCGAGCAACATTGTGATACTATTTTTTAGCTCCTAGCTATGCTGGTAAAACCTCCTTTCAGCTAATCTTTTTGCCCAAGGATATTACCACCATAACCTTTTCAGGTAAGTTTTTCCATAGAATCCATCATGGAACTGACAGACGATTGACGAAGAGCCATCTCAGCTGTATAATCAGGAGCTATTAAAAATGTCAATTCAGATCACGACGCTGAGCGAAAACACCGCTGGATCGATAAATGTTCTTGCTGAATGGGGACTCAGTATCTTAGTAGAGGCAGACGGCTACAAAATTCTCTTGGATACTGGGCGAAGTTACTCAGCAGCTTATAACGCTCTTACATTAGGAGTAGACTTATCACAAGTTGACAAAATTGTCTTCAGCCACGGCCATTTTGACCATACAGGTGGTCTACTATACATACTTAAGATCATAAAAAGCCCGGTTGAGGTGATCGCCCACCCTGATATCTGGGCTTCCAAATATGCCAAATTTCCTGAACGAGGGGAGGAATATATTGGGGTGCCCTTCCCTCAAGAGGCTGCAGAAACATTTGGGGCCTCCTTCAATTTAACCAGGGAACCAGTATGGATCAGCGAAAATATTGTTACGAGCGGCGAAATACCGATGATTACCGAATACGAAAAGATTGACCCTATTCTTTATGTTAAAGAGAAAGGTGAACTTAAACCCGACCCACTGTGGGACGACCAAGCACTTTTCCTCAAGTCCCAAAAGGGATTGATCATTATCCTGGGCTGTGCCCATCGAGGCATAATTAATACCATAAGGCATGCCCAGAAGTTGACTGGGATAGAGCCAGTTTATGCTGTTATCGGTGGCACTCACCTTATCGGTGCTTCAACGCAAAAAATGGATTCAACCATTGCTGAATTACAGGGTGTTGGCATTCAGAAGCTGGGAGTGTCTCATTGTACTGGCTTACCGGCCGCTGCCGTCCTGGCACGGGTATTCGGCGAGGCTTTCTTGTTCAACAATGCTGGCACACGTATTAGTCTCTAGAGGCTACTTATCATTTCCAGTACGTTCCTCTTTGTCATCTCTGAAAAAGCCGCGTCTGTCAAATTATTAGCGGCTGAGGTATATTCCCTCGAGTTCCTCTCTAGTCCCCTGTGAAATCTGGCCTGACTCTATCAGCCTTTCGTATGGTGTCTTTGCTGCTTCGTACCTTGTTTTCGCCCTGCCCCTTATTCTCTCTTTGCTCTGTACCTTCATTACCGGTTAGTAATAATTCTTATGCAGCCTCAACTCATGGTGGTAAAGGCCATCCATTATAGCCAGCTATTCATAAGTATGATGCCTGAGGTAGCCAAACATCTTCCTTATGTGGGGCCAGTCCCTTTCCTCAATATAGGCATTGTCATTCTTTTTGCTTGCCCGCGACCTCGTGAATTCCAGTCCTACCCTTCGGCAATACCTGTAGAGGATTTGGTAACAAATTAAGATAACCCACTTATTCAATGGAACTGGTTGAGGCTGCGCTTAGACTAAGGGAGGAATATCCCACATGGGGCAAGGACAAGCTGGTGATACTTTGACATCGTGAGGGATTTAACTGAACCAGGCTTTACTATATTGCAAAAGGGTATACAACACCGTACGACCTCATCAGGCTCTGGGACGCTTTACTCCAAGGGAATTTCTTAAGCCCCATCAACAAAACACAAGAAAAGAGCAGGTGTCACTAATCATATGAACGAGTACATCTTGTTGACAAACTTACGATGACCTGTTACCATCCAGTCAGAAGATGGCTCCCCTGCCTGAAAAACTCGCCGTAACTGTTTCTTATCTGATATCCTGCCGTATTTTACGAATCAAAGAGACCCTAGCCAGAGGGAGGTGATAGAAAGATGACCATATCGGAGATGGTAGCCAGAAATAGACGAATGTATCCCAACGATACTGCGCTCATTGAACTAAGACCGAGCCAGGGGTTAAGAAAAGAAATAACTTGGAAGGAGTTTGACGAAAGGGTAAACAGGGTTGCCAATGCCCTTATCGACCGAGGGGTTAGGAAAGGCGATAAGGTAATACATTGGATGATGAACTCCATTAACTGGCTGGAGGCATATTTTGGCCTCATTAGAACGGGGGCATGGGCAGCCCCCCTCAACTTTAGGTTTACCGGTCAAGATTTTAAATATTGTGCTGATATTGCTGAAGGCAAACTAATGATTCTGAGTGAGCAATTTATTGACAGGGTAAAAGAAGTCCGCTCCCAGCTACCGACAATTAAGAGCTATATCGTAGTTAGCCAATCTATACCTGAAGGTATGGAGGACTTTGAGCAGGTAATAAGTAAGTCTTCTCCTCAGCCGGTAGAAGCAGGCTTAAGAGATGACGACGAGTGTGGGCTCTACTTCACTTCAGGCACTACCGGGGCACCCAAACCAATACTGCTTACCCACAAGAATATGGAGTGCGCTGCTATCACGGAGAACCGTCACCATTATCAAAGCCATGACGATAACTTCATCATCATTCCGCCCTTATACCACACCGGAGCCAAAATGCATTGGTTCGGAAACCTGATTGTGGGTGCCCGGGCCGTGTTGCTAACTGAATTCAACCCCAAGAATCTATTCGACGCCGTCCACAAGGAGAGGGGGACTATCGTCTGGTTGCTGGTGCCCTGGGTGCAGGACATTCTTGTTGCTCTGGATAAAGGAGAACTGAAGAAAGAGGACTATGATTTAAGCTGCTGGCGGCTTATGCATACGGGGGCGCAGCCTATACCGCCGAGCCTGATTAGAGATTGGCAACAATACTTCCCCGACATGCAGTATGCATCGAATTACGGGCTAAGCGAAAGCACGGGACCGGGATGCGTACACCTTAATATAGAGGATTCGCATAAGCTGGAAGCTACGGGCAAGGCTGGCTTTAACTGGGAGACTCGCATCGTCAATGATAAAAGTGAGGATGTTCCTCGTGGACAAGTTGGCGAGCTGTTGGTCAAGGGCAACGGGGTGATGAAGGAATACTACAAAAACCCGGAAAAAACGGCGGAAACCTTAAAGGATGGCTGGCTATATACCGGCGATATGGCAAAGCAGGATGATGAGAGGTTCGTCTACATTGTCGATAGAAAGAAGGATCTGGTCATCACCGGGGGTGAGAACATCTTCCCTGTAGAGGTAGAGGAAGTTCTGCGGCGACACGAAAAAATTTACGATGCCGGGGTGATTGGAATTCCCGATGAGAGGTTGGGGGAGATAGTTGTAGCTGTAATCGATCCCAAGCCTGGCGAGACGCTAACTGAGGAAGAGGTAAATCAATTCTGTGAACATAATTTGCCCCGCTACAAGAGACCGCGGCGCATTGTATTTGATCGGGTACCCCGCAACCCCACCGGTAAGATAGAAAAACCAAAAATAAGAGAAAAATATGCTAAGTTTAGCAGTTGAGGGCATTTGAGTTGAAGCGGACGAGACTGACTGTGAAATTTTCAAGCATTTCGAAGTGCATATCGATGTGAGAAAGGAGGTTAGCTTGAAAGAATTGACCATTAGTTCCGATGCTCCCGGCGAAAGAATCTTTGTCCTGGGCAATGAAGCGATAGCAAGGGGAGCAATAGAGGCTGGGGTTCAGGTTGCTGCTGCCTATCCCGGTACGCCGTCAAGTGAAATACTGGAAAACCTGGCCAAGGTAGCAAAAGAGGTCGATATGTATGTTGAGTGGTCAACTAATGAGAAGGTGGCCTTTGAGTGTGCCCTGGGCGCTTCAATCTGTGGGGTAAGGGCTATGGCATCAATGAAACATGTTGGACTAAACGTGGCTCATGACCCGTTGATGACCGCCAGCCATATCCGCGCCAAAGGAGGGTTCGTTGTAGTCGTGGCTGATGACCCCTGGGCCTGGAGCTCGCAGAATGAGCAGGATAGCCGCTACGTCGCCCTGCAGGGCAACATACCTGTTCTTGAGCCATCCTCACTGCAGGAAGCGAAAGACATGACGGCCGACGCTTTTAGATTGTCCGAAGAATTCGGACAGATGTTCATGGTCAGGTCAGTGACCAGGATAGGCCACGGGCGGAGTGACATTGTCCTGGGAAAAATATCACGGGAAAGGAGAAAAGGCTCCTTTAAAAAGGATCCCAGCCTGTTGGTCTATGTTCCCCGCACAGCCAGAATAAACAAACCGTTAATGTTGGAAAGACTTGAAAAAATAAGGAAAGCGGTAAATACCATGCCCTATAATCAACTCAACTTGGTGGATAACCCCAAGTTAGGTATCATCGCCTGCGGCTTGTCATACGGTTATACTATGGAGGCGCTAAAGTGGCTTGGGCTTGAGGACAAGGTCTCCATACTAAAGATTGGAACGCCGAACCCCCTCCCCGAGGAACTGATAACCAAACTGCTGAAGTCAGTGAAGGAGATACTGGTAGTGGAAGAGCTAGACCCGTTTGTTGAACTTCATGTAAAAGCGATAGCAGGAGACTATAATATCGCGGTCAAAGTTCACGGGAAGGATGTAGTGTCTCGGATAGGAGAGCTATCCACTAGAGGGGTCACTGAGGCTATTGCCAAGTTGACCAAATCCAAGCTCCCGGTCGATTTCTCCGCACTAGATAAGCTACAGCAGGAGGCGGCTCCGCTTCTGCCCTTGAGGCCGCCGGCCTTATGTCCTGGCTGCCCCCATCGCGGCTCGTTCCGTGCCATTACTGTGGCAGCACAGAGACTAGCTAAGGAATACGGCAAAGATGTAGAGCCTATCTATCCCAGTGATATTGGCTGCTACACTTTGGGTTTGAACCCACCACTACAGGCTGTAGATACAACTATTTGTATGGGGGGAAGCTTTGGGCTTGCCAATGGTATGGCGCGTGTAGTGGACGCCCCGATAATAGCTCACCTGGGCGATTCAACCTTCTTCCATGCCGGGATACCACCGCTGATAAACGCCGTCTATAATAAGGCAAATATCACCATGGTTGTGCTTGACAACTCAGCCACGGCTATGACTGGCTTCCAGCCTCACCCTGGCACCGGCTATACTGCTACCGGAGATGAGACTGTCGCCCTAAAGGCAGAGGATATAGCCAGAGCCTGCGGAGTGAAATTCGTCGAGGTCGTTGACCCCTTCGACCTGAAAGCAGCAACCGCAACCGTAGAAAAAGCAATGAGGTTCAAAGGGCCGGCGGTCCTGGTTTTCCGAGCGCCGTGCGCGATGATTGAGTTGAGGGATAAGAAAAAAGCGGGAGAGAAGGTCGTTCCCTATCACGTAGACCCAGACAAATGCAACCCCAAGTGTGACGCCTGCATCAAACTTCTGGGTTGTCCAGCGATAATAAAACAGGGGGATAAAGCGGTGATTGACGCTTTACTATGCACAGGTTGCAGCCTCTGTGCACAAGTTTGCCCCTACAATGCTATAGTACAGGAGTGAAAGAAATGGTAAGAGAATTCAACATTCTAATCACTGGTGTTGGCGGTCAGGGGGTAATTCTGATGTCGGAGCTGCTGGGAAAGGCAGCAATTGACGATGGATTGACTGTTAGAGGGTCCGAGATACTAGGGATGGCGGTCAGGGGCGGCTCGGTAACCAGCATCGTTAGAGTTGGAGAGGACGTGTATGGTCCTCTCATCCCGGCAGGAAAGTGCGACATCATCATAGGGATGGAGCCTTCTGAGGCGCTGAGGAATGCGGGCTTTCTATCGAAGTCGAGCTTGGTCATACTCAATACGGTACCGATAATTCCTTTCACTGTCTCGCTGGGTCAGAGCAGTTATCCCAGTCTAGAGCAAGTATTGGAAAAGCTGAACAGCATCACCAGCAAGATAATCAAGCTGGATGCCGCTCAAATTGCCAGGGAGGCCGGCAGCCTGTTGGCGGCCAACGTTGTGATGCTGGGGGCATTGTTTGGGACCGAGCTGCTGCCGCTAAAAATAGCGACGATAAAGGAGGCTATCGAGGCGCGTTTCCCGGCTAAAGTAGCTCCGGTTAATATTAAAGCCTTTGACCTTGGTTACCAAGTGTGCCAGCAAGCGGCAAAATAGGCTTTGTGTCACCAGTTCCGTAAGAGGCATCAGCTTTTTCCCCGCCTTTGATGCGAAAGGACGCGGTATGTTACCATTTGTAAGGGCAAGGGGAGAGACGTAACCATTATTCCAGATAACGTTACAGCAATCACCGCAGCGCCTGTCACTTTCACTTCTATATCCTCGAACAGGCACTTAGAAGCGAGACGAACAGCTTCAACTTGAATGAGGATAGTTGGTGGGTGTGCTACATTCCAAAAAATGTAGGTTAGGTTTTTTATGATTCAAATCGATGTAAAAGTCATCGAAATTCCCCGGCTTGTCGGGGCTGGCAATGACAGGTAAGATTACGTCGGGGTTTGTGTTGATAGAGTGCAAATGCACCGGGTGACGGCTATTACCGGCAGAGGATAAAGGAGAGTGCAGAAATGAAAGAGAAGAAGAAGCTCGTATGCAGCTTGATTTCCTTCGTCATGATCTTCAGCTTAGCATTACCATTGCTGTCATCGGTTGTTGAAGCGTCTACGGTAACGGAAATACGGGATTGGTATGAGTTGCATGCCATCAGAGACAATCTGGGTGGCAATTATATTCTGATGAACGACCTCGACGCTACTACTGCCGGCTATCAGGAACTGGCAAGCCCGACAGCCAGTCAGAGTAAGGGTTGGGAGCCAATTGGAATTTATGAGCGGGGCGGGGCGTTTGATCCGTTTGTTGGGATTTTCGACGGTCATGGATATGAGATAAGGGATCTTTTTATCAATCGCCCTTATGAGGATGGTATGGGGCTTTTTCGTGCTTTGGTGGCGGAGGGCGAGGGAGGGATTATCAAGAATGTCGGCATAGTGAATGCACGTGTGACTGGCTACATGAATGTTGGCGGGCTATTAGGGTTTAACTCCGGCAATGTCAGCAGCTCCTACTGCACCGGGAATGTGACTGGCAATTGGAGTGTTGGTGGGCTGGTGGGACTTAATACCGGCAACATCAGCAACTCCTACTCCAGCACCAGCGTGACCGGTGGTTGGTTTGCCAATGGTTGGTTTGCCGGCGGTTTGGTGGGATACAATATGGAGGGCACTGTGAGCAACTCCCACTCCAGCGGCAGCGTGACTGGCGGTACGTTGGTTGGCGGTCTGGTGGGATACAATGAGAAGGGCATTGTGAGCAACTCATATTCCGATGCCAGTGTGACTAGTGAACAGGGTGTCGGCGGTCTGGTGGGGGGAAATGATGGGGGCACGGTACGCAATTCCTATTCCAGCGGCAGCGTGACCGGAGACGAATATGTTGGCGGTCTGGTGGGACACAACTGGAATTGGGATGCCGTTGTGGGCAGTTGTTATTCCAATGGCAGCGTGACTGGCAATAGTTCGGTTGGCGGTCTGGTGGGATACAATGACTATTATGCCACTGTGAACACGTCTTATGCCAGCGGCAGCGTGACTGGAAATGGCTCGGTTGGCGGTCTGGTGGGATACAATCGGGCCACTGTTGGCAGTTGCTATTCTAGCGGCAGCGTAGCTGGCAATAGCTCGGTTGGCGGTCTGGTGGGGGACAATGACGACATTGTGACGAACTCCTTCTGGGATAGTGAAGTTTATGGGATGGAAACTAGTGACGGCGGGGTGGCCAAAACCACCGCCGAAATGATGGATATCGACACCTTCACGGACACGGGGACAGAAGGATTGGAAGATCCATGGGACATAACCGCCGTTGTTCACGGTGAGACCAATGACGCCTACGACTGGAATATTGTTGATGGTGAGAGTTATCCCTTCTTGAGCGGGAAGCGACCCAGTGACTACAACCTCACTATCTCCAGTACCGCTGGAGGTAATGTAACCGAACCCGGTGAAGGGACTTTTACCTATGACGAAGGAATGGTGGTTGACCTGAGGGTCGCGGTTGAGGAAAGTTCCCGGTTTGTCAACTGGACCGGCGATGTCGACACCATCGCCGATGTGAACTCCGCCGCAACTAACATCACCATGCAGGGCAACTACACCATAACAGCTAACTTTGAGCGACCAGTCAATAGGGCTCTTATCGGCGGGATTGTAGCGGCGGTGGTGGTAGCGGGATCTGTGGTTTTGTTTATGCTGAGACGTAAAAAGAGAGTTGCCGAGACCAAAGGACTTTGAATTGAGCTCTCCCCCTGTCCACGCGACCATAAGGGCTAACCTAAAACGGCGCCAATTCTATTTCCCCGTGCACCCCATCGGCTCTTTGTCAAATAGTGAGGAAATAGCTACGAGATGGCAAGAACCCCAGTGGTAAGACCTCCTTCCCTTCAAGTCTTTTGCTCTAGGATTCTTACCACCATAATTTTTCTCAAAGAATTTTTTCACACAATCTAAAATACAGCTGCCCTAAATGCTTGGCAGTGCGGTTGGTGATATAATAGACTATTGACACTGAAGAGATTAAACTATACGATAAGCCATTGGAGCAAAACTGAACAACCAGGAGAATGTTCACATTAAGATGTAAAGCCTAATCAGGAGGTGGCTGATGGATAAGATCAAAGTAATGATAATTGATGAGCAAGCATTTTTCAGAGCTGGGGTAAGTCAGACACTGTCTGACCAATCTGACCTGGAGATATTGGAATGTGACCCAACTCAAAATCCACTTGAGATGATTGAATCTAGTCTCCCTGATGTTGTTCTGCTTGGCTCTGATCTGTCTAGCCGCAGCGGGATTGAGCTGGGTAGAAAAATCGCCCAATACTACCCCAATACCAAAGTCATCGTGCTAAGTCCTGACCCTAACGATGAGGAGCTCTTTGAGGTTATTAAGACTGCAGCCGCAGGCTGCTTGAGTAAGAGAGCCAATGCCGCCGAGCTAGCCAGCACTATAAGACGAGCCTACAGCGGTGAATACCCCATAAATGAGAGCTTGATGACCAGACCGAAGGTTGCCAGGCACGTATTGGACCAATTTCGCGGTTTGACGAAGACCATGGAAGGCGTAGCCGCTCCTCTTACCAAAAGGGAAACGGAGATTCTGACCTACGTTGCTGAGGGCAACTCAAATAAAGAAATTGCCCATATCCTGTCGATCAGTGAGCAAACAATTAAGAATCATGTCAGCGCTATCCTTCGTAAGCTAAACGCTAATGATAGGGCCCATGCTGTTGCGCTTGCCCTGCACAGCGGCTGGATTTCACCAGAAGCAAAACCACGAAGGGTACCAGAAGATTTTAACGAAATCTGAATGCCGCTTTACAGCGGATTATATTGATTTGCAGAAACGGCGACACAAAAGCCATTGTGAGACACCGCCTTCTGTCATTGCCAAGGTAATATAGCTGCGGGTCTTCAGAACCACGGGCAAGGCTAAAGCATCGCCTCTACGGAAAAACTGACAGTATCCCTCCCCATCCACGGAAGCCCACAAGAGACCCCCCAAAAGTCCTATTGACAAACTAATAGAATATGCTAAATTGTACTTATGTTCTGGAAAAGGTATATTATTATGCCCTGCTCGGCTCGGGTTAAGACATGGCGAACAATCTTGACTCTAGCCAATGGACGAATTGCACTTTTCCCGAATTATTGAAAGCGGATGATAAGATGAGCAAGACGGAAATTAGTCCGGAACTGGGCACACAGATCAGAGAGTATCTGGAGCAGCAGGAGTATGAGGTAACCGAGGAAGCCAAGCTCCCCGGGAAGTCAGGGATTGAGCATACCTTTGATATGCTGGCTGAGAGAGACGATGGCTTTACCAGCCACACTATTGCTATTGGCATTGCCGCTGGTGGTGATAGGGAGGCAGAAATGGGCACTATTTTCAGCCTCGCCAACAAAGCCTATGACTGCGGCATCCTCGACAGGATTCTTGTTACCAGCCCTAAACTTAGTCAGCAAACGAAACAGTTGGCTGGCAAACAGCGAATAAAAGTCATTGACGGAGAACAGATTGCGCGACTATTGACCCGGAAACCGACGAGGCCAGTCGGGCCCGCGGAGCCGGTCAGTTTTGAGACAAAGGATGATCTCGTCGCATCTTTGACCAGCCGGGGCTATGTAGTGGAGGAGAATCCCGAAGTCAAAGGCAAATCAGGAGTTAAACATACCTTCGATATACTGGCTCATGTTGAACACGGTCAGGTTGAGCATAGGCTTGGGATAGACTTCCTGAACGGGGACGAAGAAGTGAGCCTGGAACAAGTCATGCTATTTGACACCAAAGCCTATGATGTGGGCGTTGATGAGAAATTCATTGTGATATCAGGAGATCTTAGCGCCGGGGCAGAGCAATTTGTCCGTCAGCAACGGATAAAAGTCCTTGAGCCGGGGCAGGAACCAGCTTCTGAACCTGTGACTGAGGAGCTGCCTGCGCGAGGAGCAGAGAAGCCAGTTAAGGTAGAGGAACCTCGTACAAAGCTATTGAGGCAGAGGCCACAGCCCGAGGCATTACGGTTGATTCCCGAGGTGGTGGCCAGAAGATATAATGCCATACCCCTGACTATATCTAACCGCACCCTGGAAGTAGCTATGGCAGACCCGACCGATGTTTTTGCCCTGGAGGCTTTTGCCGCCCATAGCCGGATGAGGGTCAAGCCGATAGCTGCTAGCGCTCGGGACGTCAGGGATGCTATTGACTTCAATTACAAAGCCTACGGCGAAATTGAACAGCAGATTTCCCGCGTGTCCACCCCGGTTGAAGAAACTGATGAGAGGCTTGCCCTTACTGCTACCACTGATACCCCGCTGGTTCAGGCTCTCAACCTCATAATTGAAGAGGCAGTAAAAGCCCGTGCATCCGATATTCATATTGAGCCGCAAGAAGATAGAGTAAGAGTACGCTATCGTATAGACGGCACTCTTCACGATATGATGTCTGTGCCTGTAAGTGCCCATCGACCACTCATTTCCCGAGTTAAAATCCTCGGCGGCATGAATATCGCCGACCATTTTCGTCCTCAAGATGGTCAGTTCTCTACTAAGGCGAAAGGGCGAGAAATTGATATCAGAGTCGCCACTGCTCCCACTGTCAACGGTGAGAGGGCAACACTGCGGCTGCTGGACAAGACAATGGCTACCCTGGGCTTATCTGAGCTGGGTCTGCTCCCGGACAGCCTGGAGAAATTTGAAAATATGCTCAAGGTTCCCTATGGTATGATTCTGGTTAGCGGTCCTACCGGAGCCGGCAAGACTACCACTCTATATGCCGTAATCAATTCACTTGATACCATGGGAAGAAACATCATTACTATTGAAGATCCTGCCGAATACCGATTCAAGGATATTAACCAGATTCAGATCAACCCCCAGGCTGGTATTACCTTTGCCAGCGGCTTGAGATCTATACTCCGTCTTGACCCGGACGTGATACTGGTTGGCGAGATACGCGATGTCGAGACGGCTAACATAGCCACCCAGTCAGCCTTAACGGGGCACCTTATGCTGTCTTCTGTTCATGCCAATGATGTTGCCGGTGTACTGTCCCGTCTCCTTGACTTGAAGGTAGAGCCTTTCTTAATAGCCTCAGCGGTTATTGGCGTTATCGCTCAGCGGATGATACGCCGGATTTGCCCTGATTGCGGCCATCTTATTGAAGCTTCCGTAGTGGAGCAGATGGCCTATGAACAAGAAACAGGAGAAAAGCGGACCAAGTTCCTCTACGGTACCGGCTGTAAGTCCTGCTCGCATACCGGTTACCTGGGGCGGACGGGAATATTCGAGATTCTAAACATGAATGATGATATAGGAACCATGGTCTGCAACCGTGCTAGCAGTAGCGCCATCCGGCAGCAGGCCCTTCAAGACGGTATGATATCTATGATGAACGATGGTATGCGCAAGGTGAAGGCGGGCATTACCACCCCATATGAAATATTGCGTAGCGCCTATGCTCCAACATAGTATTTTGGAGGGTGTAAAATGGATTTTGCTTATATAGCTTATACAGAAGACAAAAAACTGGTCAGGGGTAAGCTTTCGGCTTCCAGTGAAGAGATGGCAACTCAATTGTTGAGCTATGGCGGTTACCGGGTGGTTAGCCTTAAGAAAGTCGTTCGCTTTTTTGATAAGGAGAAACTGCTGTCCCGTTTTACCCGCATAAAGTCGACAGAAATAGCAATGTTTTTCCGCCAGCTGGCGTTACTCCTGGAATCCGGCACCGATATCGTTACTTCCTTAGATTTGTTGCAAGAACAGATAACTAATAAGGCCCTGCAGAAGACAATTGGTGAGGTGGCCTCGGATATTCGTGCTGGTAGTTCACTGTCAATAGCCCTGAGCAGATACCCACGGGCATTCTCTCCAATGTACTACCGGGCAATATCCGCCGGTGAGCAAGGCGGTAACCTGGAAGTGGTGCTGAGACAGCTGGCCACCCACATAGAGAAGGGGATCAATATCGATAAGCAGGTAAGAGGTGCCTTGACCTACCCCTTTATCGTGGTTATTGTCGCTGTGATAGTTGTAATTATACTGGCCACCTTCGTTTTGCCTGCCTTTACCAAAATGTACTCTGAATTTGGGGTTGACTTGCCTTTGATAACGAGAATCCTGATTGCTATCTCTGATTGGTTCAGCATATATGGGTTTTATCTTATTCTCGCGATCGTTGCTGCTGTGGTTGCAGTATATTTCTATATCAGAACGATGGGCGGGAAACAATGGTGGGATACCACGGTGCTCAAGTTGCCTGTGCTCGGGCGTATTGTCCACTTGGGTGAGCTTTCCCGCTGCTGCCGGACTATGGCATTGTTGATAAGGATTGGCTTGCCTCTACCGGAGGTCATGGCCATGATTATTAACAACAGTAACAATAAAGTTGTGGCTAACAACCTGACCGGAGTACAGGAGGAGTTGATCAAAGGCGAGGGCCTGTCCCACCCCATGGCCAAGCGAGAGCTCTTCCTGCCCTTGATGACGCAAATGGTGAGAGTCGGCGAGGAAACCGGCAGTCTTGACAACACGCTGGATACCGTAGCCGACAGCTTTGAAATGGAGGCCGCCGACAAGACCGCATCCGCTATAGCGCTTATTCAACCTGTAATGACCATAATCATAGGTTTGGTAGTCGGGTTCGTTGTTCTAGCCATGGTTTCAGCCATGTATTCTATCTACGGTCAGTTCAACTAGATGGCAAGGCGGAGGTTATCACAGAGGCAATGACAAATTACAAAGCTCAAATGACAAAGAGGAATGGTTTTGGCATTCAGGCATTTGGATTTCAATTATCATTTGGATTTTGGTATTTTAAATTTAGACGGGAGACTTGCCACGTACTTCCTATCTGTCGTTGCGAGGCTGATGAAGTCAGCCGCAGCAATCCAGGTGGAGCTCACCTGTCATTGCGAGGAGCGTAGCGACGAAGCAATCTTGGGGGGCAATAGAGATTGCCACGCACCCTGCGGGTGCTCGCAATGACAGGACATAAAATGCAAGAAGATGAAAAGGGTAAGACTGAGTAACAAAATAAGGAAAACTCTTCGAGGTAGCTCCAGGGGCTTCACTCTGATTGAGGTGCTGGTAGCCCTGGCTCTCTTCGCTATAATTGCCATCGCCTTTGCCGGTGGCCTGGGCACCGCCTCCAGGGCTGTCCTTATTGGTGATGTGCGGACCAATGCCGAAAGCCTGGCTCGCACCCAGATGGAGTATGTCAAGAGCCAGGATTATTACCCTGCTGACGGGGGCGAAGCCACCTATGAAGAAATTGCACCCATCCCCCCCGGTTACACTATCTGGAGCGAGAATCGCACACCCGGCCAATATGTCCCGAGTGTACTAGGTATACCCTGGGATAGTGGAAATAACACAGCTATAAATGAAGATAACGGCCTTCAGAAGATAACTCTGGTTGTCAGGCATGAGGGTAGGGACATAATCACCCTGGAGGGCTATAAGGTAGACCGGGGATAAAAAAGTATACAGTTTGAAAATCGCAAACTACGAACGAAGATGAGAAAGTTAAATAAAGATGAGAGGGGCTTCACTCTTATTGAGATGGTGGTAGTTATTGTCCTTATCGGCCTTATCACCGGCGGCATTACTGCAGCCATTATGCAGGTGCTAACCATCAATACCCGCGCTTCCAATCATATGATTGCCGTTCGCCAGGTGCAACAAGCCGGTAAAGAGGTGAGCAAAGATGCCCTGCAGGCTCAGAGCGTGAATGCCAGCGGAAGTCAGGGTTTTCCGCTCACCCTAACTTGGGACGAATGGGGAACCAATCAGACCCATGCAGTTAATTATACATTAGTAGATATGTCGAGTGGGCTCAAACAACTCCAGCGGACGCACACCTATAACGGTACAGCCCAAGCAACGGCTCCTCCCATTGTAGCCGAGTACATTGACCCTACCCAGACTAGCTGCTCTTGGAATAACGTGACACTTACTTTCACGGTGACAGCCACCGTGGGCACAGAAAGCGAGACCCGGATCTATGAAATTGAACCCAGACCGGGCTCATAATAGCTTAACAAAATGCAGTTCCCTCATTCACTCTACCCCATAGAATCAAGATAATCGTCTTTCTCCCCTCGAAGGAGAGAAATTCTGCTACAAGCCATCTGTAAAATCGCATCGCCTCTGTTTTTTTTAGGCGCACCTCCTCACTCGGGCCACCAACCAATGGAGATTGCCACGCACCTTTCAGGTGCTCGCAATAACATACCCCCCATCATTGCGAGGTACCTCTTCCTTCTGTCATCACAATGAACATTTCCCTTTTGTCATTGCGAGGAGCATAGCGACGAAGCAATCCCACCCACCACCCGTCTTTGCGAGGGGCGAGATTCCTCGCTTATGCTCGGAACAGGCTCCGCAATCTCGGCTCCCTCTTGTCTTTGCGAGGAGTCAAAGGCGACGAAGCAATCTCGGTGGTGAAGACTGGGGATTGCCGCGCTTCGCTCGCAACGACACCTCCTCTCTGTTATTGCGAGGCTGACGAAGTCAGCCGAAGCAATCTCACAGACCACAAATCCCAAGTCCTGCATCGTGCGCCGTGATAGAGCTCAAACGCTGCACAAAGCTCAAAACCCGAATGAGAAAAATGTAGTTGCCCGATTCATCGGGCGGTAAGGCTTTTGGCATTTAAGCATTTGGAATTCATTTGTCATTTGAGCTTTGTCATTTGGATTTTCTAACGGAATGGCCCCCCCTGTCTTTGCGAGACACCTTTCCCTTCTGTCATTGCGAGTCCCGATTTATCGGGACGAAGCAATCTCGTGGTGAAGACTGGAGATTGCCGCGCTTCGCTCGCAATGATACCCCCTCTCTATTGTTACAGGTCCCGAGATTCCTCGCTTACGCTCGGAACAGGCTCCGCAATCTCGGCAACCAGAATAGGTCGTCCCTCCTTTCAGTTGACAGGAGAGAACATCGCACCTATACTATTACTAATGTACCATAGCCCGGTACTATGGGGGGATGAAATCATGAAGACTTTTAATAAGGGAGCAATAAGAGATGAAAAGGGGCAGGTGTTGATTCTGGCGCTGGTCCTTCTCGTTGTCGGCGGGCTCATCCTGACGCCTTTGCTCGGCTTGATGAGCACCGGCTTGCTCGCTGGACAGGTCTATGAAAAGAAGATGGACGAGCTTTATGCCGCCGATGCCGGTGTGGAGGACGCCATCTGGAGGATAAAAACCAACAACCTTACATTCGTGAATAACTACTCTTCGGAGCCGTGGCACCTCACTGTGAATAACAGGAGCGTCGACGTTGTGGTATACAGAGAGGACCTGGACCCAACATGTGCAAAAAACTTCACGTATCAGATCATCTCGACCGCCGCCACCGATGATGGCGGTGGTACTGCTGCTATTGGCAGCGGGACCCAAATAGAGGCTTATGTTACCGCTGTGGTTAAATCTTCTGGCATCCTGGATCATGTCATAACCAGTCCATGTGGGTATAACGTGTCGGGAGGCCAATCACAGATTAACCCTCCAGAGGGGGAACACGGGCCGGAAGGAAACTATGTTGGAGCGTGGCCTACAGCCGAAATGCTTTCCGAATTGTACTGGGAGGATGTCGGAAACGTGACGCAATATGGTTCAGACACCATAGACCTTGAAGGCGTTAACATGACTTTAGGGCCGTTATATAGAAATGGTACATTGACAATCACGAACTCAGGGCCCACTGAAGCTACTTTAACCCTTAATGGAACTCTTTACATTACTCGTGACACATTCATCAACGGACAAGGCAATAAGGTCCTATACCTTAACTTAAACGGGAATACAATATTCGTTGAAGACGCTACCGGAGCCGCTCCAGAAGACGATCCCTGCAATCCTGAAGACAATAAGTATGCTCTGAAAATTGGGAGTAAATGCACCCTCACCGGCTCGGGGTGTATTATTGCTGTTGGTAATATTGAATTTAAGCCTAATTTGAGCTGCAGCGAGGAGGACTATATTCTTGTGCTCTCCGTAAGTGGGAAAACTTATATGCAACCTAATGGTGATTTCTACGGTACTTTAGCCGGTAATGCTGAAGTATATATACAAAATGGTGACGCTACTTGGACTGACTATTCTGCTGTTGAGGGTGGGCTCAACTTTCCCGATCTTCCCGGAACTCAACAGATATCTTCTTACAACATTGCTTCGTGGGAAATTAGTGCGGTATAAGGGTTGTCAATTGAGTTGAGCTTAAGCAAGAAAACCTGTTCTGATTAAGCTAAGGCGAATATAGAGATGACAAATGTTACAGAGCCACCCCGTGATGATTTGGAGTGTTTATATAGGGCATAAAACCCTCGAGGCTATCGGGGATTCAACTCGGGAGTAGAAAAGTACCTCGGCCGGGGTCGAGCCCAGTCAGTGCGGAGCTTATACAGGAAAGAGGACAAAGGAGACAGCATGATAAAAGGTATCGTAGGATGCAAGGTGAAGCGTGATGCGGACCTGGAGCCGATATTGCTCAAGCTGAAGTCACATGCCCTGCAATATCAGGGCTTCAAGGGTATGGAGAACCTTGTCGGTGAGGAGAATGCCTCTGTCGTGGCCATGGTAAGCACATGGGATAGTGTTGAAGACTGGATTTCATGGGCGCAATCGAGTATAACGCAGGAGGTGCTCCGGCAGGCTAAGACACTCTTGATGGAAGAGCCCAGGGTGACGACATACAAGATGTTTGCACCCTCTATCAGGTGGGTCTAGGGCGGCTCTGGTTCTTAGTGCCAAATTACAAAGCCCAAATTCCAAATGACAGCATCAATCGTCTCTCCCCTAGCGGGAGAGACTCACAGTGAGGGGGAGCATGCACCCTCACCTTTCCCGACTTAATCGGGACTCCCATCAAGGGAGAGGAATTCTATCAAATTGGGTCGACTCTATTTTTTCCCTGTTTAAAATGTAGTGCGAGGCTTTAGCCTCGTGCCGCACGACCCTGAAGGGTCGCACTACAAGAATCTCGAGGATTCTGTATCCTAGGCACTGGGGGCAAATCCCAATCCCAAGCACCAAATCCCTTCGACAAGCTCAGGACAGGCCCAAACAATATCGAAGCATTAAATACCAATGCTCAAAACGTTTAGGATTTTGAGTTTTCATATTTGGATTTGTCTTGACCCTCTCAAGCTTCATGGGAAATTGGTGCGGTATAAGGGTTGTCGATGGAGTTGAGATTAGGTAAGACAACCTGTTCTGATTAAGCTAAGGGCAAGATAAGGATGACAAATGTTACAGACCCAACCCCGATGAGTTGGAGTGTTCATATAGAGTATAAAACCCTAGAGGATCTCGGGGACTCAACTCGGGGCTAGAAAAGTACATCGGCTGGGGTCGAACCCGTCACTGCGAAGCTTATACAGGCAAGAGGACAAAGGAGACAGCATGATAAAGGGTATCGTAGGATGCAAGGTGAAGCAGGATATGGACCTGCAGCCGATATTGCTCAAGCTGAAGTCGCATGCCATGCAATATCAGGGCTTCAAGGGCATGGAGAATCTTGTCGGCGAGGAGAATGCCTCTGTGGTGGCCATGGTGAGCACATGGGAGAGTCTTGAAGACTGGGTTTCGTGGGCACAATCAACGATAACGAAGGAAGTGCTCCGGCAGGCTAAGACACTCCTGATGGAAGAGCCCAGGGTGACCACATACAGGATGTTTGCGCCCGCTATCAGGTGGGTCTAGGGCGGCTCTGGTTCTTAGTGCCAAATTACAAAGCCCAAATTCCAAATGACAGCATCAATCGTCTCTCCCCTAGCGGGAGAGACTCACAGTGAGGGGGAGCATGCACCCTCACCTTTCCCGACTTAATCGGGACTCCCATCAAGGGAGAGGAATTCTATCAAATTGGGTCGACTCTATTTTTTCCCTGTTTAAAATGTAGTGCGAGGCTTTAGCCTCGTGCCGCACGACCCTGAAGGGTCGCACTACAAGAATCTCGAGGATTCTGTATCCTAGGCACTGGGGGCAAATCCCAATCCCAAGCACCAAATCCCTTCGACAAGCTCAGGACAGGCCTAAATAAACTCGAAGCATTAAATACCAATGCTCCAAACGTTTCGGATTTTGAATTTTCATATTTTAATTTGTCCCGACCCTCTCAAGAATATTCGATGAAATCGGCATTTGGCATTTGGGCCTGGATTGTCCTTTGGATTTTGGCATTCGTGACTTAATTGATAGGGCTGAGCACACCCCGACAAATTAGGACAACTACGAAAACTTGCTGTGGTTGAAGCCAACGATACCAGAAAGGCGAATATTTCCGGGAAACGACTGGACAGACTTCTTACGCGATGGTATATTACCGACAAGCGGAGTGGTCTGTTAGAATAAGTAGACAGCCTAGTCCGATTAATCTAAGAGGGAGATAGAGATGACTAATGTCAGAGACCTGACCATTGATGAGTTGGAGTATTTGATAGAGCAGAAAATCTTGGAGGTTCTCGGGGATCCCGATTCCGGGCTAGACTTGAAGGAGGAATTCAAACAGGAACTAAAAAGGCGCCTGGAAAATCCCTCAGGCAGGATTCCGCATAATGAGGTAGTGAGCAGGATTGGCCAGGATTGAGTGGACTGAGGGAGCAGTAAAAGACCTTGAGAGGCTTGATAAGCCAATAGTCCGAAGAATTTCAAGAAGGCTCACTTGGTTTTCTAGGAATTTCCAGAGTATTGTCCCTGAACCCCTAAGCGCGAATTGAAAGGGACATTCAAGCTGCGTATAGGAGATTGGAGAGCAGTCTATACTATGGAAGGTGAGACAATCGTAATTCAGTTCATAGGTCACAGGAGCGAAATATATAGAATTAAGTAGGTGAAACTCCGGATACACTGCTCCTCAGTATTACCGCTCCAGAACCTCCCGTTATGAGCTTAGTTCCCCTAACCAGGAAACTTGAGACTCCTGTCATTGCCACCTTGTTTGTCATTTGGATTCGTTTAGTGCAATGACACATCCACCTCGTCATTGCGAGTCCCGATTTATCGGGACGAAGCAATCTCCCAAGCATAAATTACAGGTTCCGGGTACCAAATCCTAAGAAACACCAAATGAAAAGGCTCAAATGTCAAACGCCCATATTATTCCGACTTTTTGGGGACAAAGCTCAGAAGCCAAATGAGAGTAATGTAGTTACCCTATCCATTAAGCCGAGGGGGCGAACGTCCCCAGTCGAGGTCTAATATCAAATAACTACATAAACCGGAGCGACGGCAAACGATGCAACGTAGTAGAGGATTCATCCACGCCTCCCTCACCCTCAGCTTGTCCTCATCCTGACCTTCTCCACTGAGTATCGCCGGAACGCGCGTCAGGAAAGAGGCGACTTATGCAGTTGACAGACCCATAAATATCGTTCATACTATGGTATGAACAATATCAAGAGGTCGTTGTTATGGGTAAGACTGCTAAGGTCGCGATAAGCCTACCTGAACAAGTCTTAGCCGCCGTGGAAATAGAGCGTCAGGCCAAAGGAGAAAGTCGTAGCGAGTTCTTTCGACGGGCCGTTGAGACACGTCTGAAGCAGGAACGGGAGTCCTCCGCGATAAGAGACTACGTGCGCGGCTACCAACAATACCCCGAGTCAGCTGAGGAGGTTGAAGTTGCTCACAGAGTGGGCAGCGCTGTGTTGGCTACGGAGCCCTGGTAGTGAAACGAGGGGAGATATGGTGGGCGGAACTAGCCCCGCCTGCCGGGAGACGTCCTGTGCTACTTCTATCCCGCAATGAGGCTTACGCTGTTCGGGAACTGGTAATGGTGGCTCCTTTGACCACCCGCATCCGTGGTATCCCATCAGAGGTTTCATTAGGAGATGAGGATGGAGTGCCCCGTACCTGTGTTGTCAATCTGGACTCCATCACCACAATCGCGAAGGCCAGTCTGCGTGAGCGATTGACCGCTCTAAGTGCTGAGAAATTGAAAGCGGTAGAGGAAGCCTTGCATTTCTCTCTCGGCATGGACTGGTAACTCGCGCATCGTGAGTTACCAGTGATATGTACGTTTTCGCCTCGCCAACCCGCATGTACAGAAGGACACTATGATCCTGTGGACTATTCAAGAAATGGCAGCCTCATCTCTCATCTTAATCCTCTCCCATCAAGGGAGAGGAATTCAGCTCAGAATAACTCCCCACCCTGTCATTGCGAGTCCCGATTTATCGGGATGAAGCAATCTCCAGGTTAAATCCGAAACTCGAAGCACGAAATTCTAAACAATAGAAAGGAAGAAGTAACTTCCTCTCATGAAAATATGAATGACCAAAACAGTTTAGATCTTTGGATTTGGATATTTGGATTTGTTTAGAGTTTAGAGATTAGTATTTAGTATTTAGCCACTGGGATTGCCGCGCTCCCGCCTGCCAAGCCTTGGCGGGCAGGTCGCTCGCAATGACAAATGACAAGAAGGAAGGTTTTGATATTTGAGACATTTGGGTTTTGTCATTTGGATTTGATTTGGTATTTGAACTTTATCATTTGGGTTTAGGTGAACGGGTTTTGGCATTTGAGGCATTTGGATTTCCCTTGTCATTTGAATTTTGTCATTTGGATTTTGTAGCCGAGAATCCCCCCAAAAGTACCAAGGGAGGCGAGGGATTTTCTCATTTCCAGCGACTAGTAATATGACAAAGGTAATGGTCCATCAGTCCTGTTTTGGCAGGAGTGAGGACAATGGTCATACTACTAATGTAAGGCAGTTTGGTACAGATGGGGGTGAAATTATGAAGAATATTATGAAGGGAGCAATAAGAGATGAAAGGGGCAACGTGCTGATTCTGGTCCTCATACTTCTCGTTGTCGGCGGGCTTATTCTTACGCCCTTGCTGGGCTTGATGAGCACCGGGCTGCTCGCCGGGCGGGTCTATGAGAGGAAAATGGATGACTATTATGCCGCCGACGCCGGGGTAGAGGACGCTATCTGGAGGATACAGGATAACAACCTTGTGTTCGATGCGAATAACTCTTCGGAGCCGTGGCACCTCACTGTGAATGACAGGAGCGTGGACGTTGTGGTATACAGAGAAGACCTGGACCCAACATGTGCAGAAAACCTCACGTATCGGATTCTTTCCTTAGCCGCCACCAATGACAGCGGTGGTACTGCCGCCATCGACAGCAGTACCACAATCGACGCGCACCTGTCTGTATCGTACCTTGATTTGTCTGCCTTACTTGATAATGCCATTATCAGCGATGACACTATCACCATCAAGCCAGGAAATGAGGTTAACGGAGATGTTTGGCTGCCCGACAGGGACGACCTCGATAACAAGGGCTCCATCAATGGCACCGTCAAAGACAGCGACAATATGACAATAGAGTGGCCTACGTATGAACAGCTTTCCATTTGGTACATGGATGATATGGACGGCGCTCCTGATCCCGGCCCCAGTATAGATGTTCAATATACAAACATTATCGATCCAGCGTACAGGAACGGGGACTTGTCAGTTGATAACACGGGTGATCCTGCGACATTAGTCCTTGAAGGCACCGTCTATGTCAATGGCAACCTGGAATTTCGACAGTCGGGAAGTCATAATTACACCGTTAACCTCAATGGGAACACCATTTTTGCAGAAGGTGAAATTAACTTTCCGTCGGAACATGTCAGTATCTCCGGCTCAGGGTGCATCATTGCGAAAGGTGATATTCACTTCCAGCCGAGCATTGCCAGCGGCGAGGATGATTTTGTGTTGGTTTTCTCAATCACAGGCAAAGTGACTTTCCAGCCGAGTGGTGATTTCACCGGTTGTATAGCCGGTGATGCACATGTCCAGTTGCAGCCTGGAAACACTATTAACTGGATAGACCCGGATGGCAAAGGCCTTGACGTCCCCTGGGGCGCGGGCGATAATGATAAATTGCCGCCAGTAACCGGGTTGAGCATCCTCTCCTGGGAAATCAAATAGCGGAGCTAGTACAACTGGGTTCCGCTGCTCCTTCCTAGGCCGAACCAGTATTGCACGGGGAACCGTGTTTGACTCGGGCATGCAGAGTCGGCTGCAAGACTCCTCGCGATGCACCCTCATCATTCGACAAGCTTACTACAAGCTCTTGATCCTCTCCGTTCAAGAGATATAAAATCGCGGAGTTCATCTCCACTCGTTCAAATACTGTAGCGCCGAGGTTTATCCTCGCTTGCAAATCCCCTGGGACCGCCTCACCTTAATCCTCTCCCTGCGAGCGAGACGAAGTCCTCACAAGCGAATGATGTAGTTCGAGGCTTTAGCCTCGTGCCGCACGACCCTGAAGGGTCGTACTACAATAATCTCGAAGATTCTGTATCCTGGGTGCTGGGGGCAAATCCCAAGTCCCAAGCACCTATACTCAAAGCAGTTTAGAGCTTGGAGTTTTGATATTTGGATTTATGGGGATCTTGGATTTTGAATTTTGGAATTTAGCCAATGAGATTGCCGCGCCTCGACAAATCGGGGCATCTCATGTCC
>Ga0315539_1000244_pt1 | contig 42048 bp, 33 predicted proteins | sample SalMarSW160150MG_FD_203097 | JGI IMG/M metagenome (GOLD analysis project Ga0315539, IMG submission 203097) | Salt marsh sediment microbial communities from the Plum Island Ecosystem LTER, Massachusetts, United States - Salt Marsh Sediment SW1601-150 ...
TAGTCGTACCATAAAACAACATAATAATAATAATAATAATAACACAGGCAACAATAGTTCTAAAACATCGCTTCATCTATATTGCTCCTTAAACAACAAGAAAAGCTCCCGGTTTTTGACATTATCGTATTTATTCAGGTTTTGCTGCATTCCGGAGAGATGTACAGTGGACACTTTTTGAACAGTAAAAGTGGCTCAAGCTTTCCCGCCGCCCCGACTCGCGTCGGCAGACGCGGGGGCAGGTTGCAAATTGCCCGACAGGGCGGACTGTGCCCGTAATACCGCAGCGGCATCGTTCAGTACAAGCTGCTTTATTAAACTGACAGGAACACATGTAATTCCCATATTTAAGATTTTTTCTTCAACCATCGAAGCTATCATGCGTGCCGTTTGCCGTATTAAACCGTCTTCGACTATAAGGTCATTAACTATCCTGGCCTTATCCCACCGAGACCTGCCATCAGTTTCCTGGACATTGCAGAACAGCTCCGCATCCGCCAGCTCCTGGATATCAAAGCCGACAACCTCGACTCGTGATCGATTAAGCTTTCGTTCGAAATGATGCTCACTTAACGCAATAGCAGCTTCTTCATGGCCCGTGGCTGCCAGAACCGCCTTTATTACGGAAAAGACCTCACGGCTTGTCACATTGTGCCGGTCCTGTCGATGATAGAGATAGTATGTCACCACCTCTGCAAACTCTTCAGCAATGTATATATCGGCTTGTCCGACCCCGCCGAGAGCATTATTGATAGTTCCCATCACCTTGGTGTGCAGGTACTGCTCGACAGCTCCGTCTGCCTTTACTACTTTGAGTTGCATCCTCAACTCCTCCAGTTTTTAACTGGCCACGATTCAACCAAAAAAGACGAAAAATGTAAAGCAAAAAACCAAGAAAATTTTAAGTTTATAATTCTTTAGCGTACTTAACGGTTTTACAGACCCCATATTCATTTCTTTACTCATCGAAAAGCTTCAATTGCTCCAACGGTTCGGCTTCTTTGATAATCCGGCTGACCTCTTCAATTAATTCTCCTGCGTTCTTGAAGCTGCGATAGACACTTGCGAAACGAATATATGCAACTTTGTCAATAGCCCGCAGATGTTTCATTACGCTCTCGCCGATAAAAGCTGAAGAAACTTCTTTATCAAAGTTTCTGAATATGTCCTCCTCGACCTTGTCGGCTATATGCTGGATTTGCTCTGCCGAGACAGGTCTCTTATAGCAGGCTTTTTGCAAACCACCGATAATTTTGTCTCTGTCATAAGGAATCCGCGACTTATCTTTTTTTACTATATACAGCTTAAAGGTTTCACCTGTCTTTTCGTATGTAGTAAAGCGTCTTTTACAGGCCAGACACTGGCGTCGGCGTCTAATAACTCTGCCGGAATCGCTCGAGCGTGAATCAATAACCCTATCCCGGTCTTCCTTGCAAAAGGGGCATCTCACAAGTCAAGCCAACCTCCCTTGCCTGTCAGCGTTTTGCTACTCTGCTCTATATACACTAATTTCCAGCGTTAATCAACACTATACTATATTTCGAGTTCTCGAATATTCTAAAGGCAACATATAGTATGTCAAAGAAAATTTTGCTGCGTAATATGGAGGAAAAACTCCTATTTAGCACGACGATCCTTTGACCTCCCGTAAGGGATGGCTTAGTCTACAGCTCAGGCCTGTCCTGCCTGTCCTGAGCGTAGCCGAAGGGAGCATGGCCGATGGGATGGATTTATCGTGGGATTCTCGCAGAGTTCTTCCTGCAAGGCAGGATTCTTTACAATCGTATAACGGTAATAGTGCGCAAAAAAAAGCCCCTGCGTGGTGAACGCAGAGGCCAACTCGGAAAGAAACTTACATAGCCCCCCCTAGGATATTATTCAAAATCCACTCATTAAATCCAGACGATATGTTAGCCTTCTGTTAATTTTTTCTTAACACGTCAGGCAGAGCTACAAAGTTATACTCAATTTTTCATCCATAGGCAGCCATGCTTAAGGCCGATATAACAAATTAAGTCTTGGTTTGCTTCCTCATCCGGCTGTATTAAAGTTTAACATAGAAATCACACAGAGGCAAATTGAGAAGCTGATTTTTTTTGTTTTTTTGGAGGTCGATGTCGCTGTGCCGGCGACAGCTAAACTTCTCAAATCCAAATGCCTGTGCTTATATTTCTTCAATCTTAGCTTTATTTTTTAGCTGGTCTACGAACTCATCGACAGCCATTTGGCGCATCCTGTCTGTAAGCTTCTCCACTATTTGTTTTTTTACTTCTTTAAGGCTGGTAATCGTCCCTGGTTTTCTTTCATAGACCTTTGCTATATGAAAGCCATAGCGAGTGCGAAAAATGTCACTTACTTCTCCAACATCCAGGTTAAAAATCACATCCTCAAACTCTTCTACATCCTCACCCTTTGTGAAATAATACGAAATGTTACCGCTGTTGGGATCGTCGGTATATTTATCAATAACCACTTCAAAGGGTGTGCCCTTCTCGATTTCGTCCTGGGCCTGTCTTATGGCGTTATGGGCGGCTGCTTCATCGTTCCGCCAGTTCACATATTTGACTATATGAGCTGCTCTGACCCGGTCGGAGCTTCTGAATTGCTCTTTATTTTCCTCATAGAACTTTTCAATCTCGGCCTGTGAAGGCTTAGGCAAATCCTTATAGAGCTCACTGAATCTTTGCTCGGTTTTTAATATGAGCTCTAAAACCTCTTTTAGTTTGTCATCGTCTTCGGCATCAAAATCTTCGTAGAGCTCTTGTTGGTTTTCGTATCTCTCTTTCAGCCCGTCTAAGATAGTCTCAAGATGGTCTATCGGTATTGCAGAATTGATATTTTTGATTTCATGTTTGAGCAGGATTCTTTCAATGACATTTTCTTTTGACCAGTCGAGAAGCTGAGTTTCTCGCTCTTTGGGGTCCATATCCACGAAGGCCTTTTCATAATCCGGTCTTAAGCGCTCCACTTCTTTTCTTATTAGCGAATCCTCAACTTTTTCACCGTTGATAATCAAGGCCATATCTCGTACCTCGTAAATGGTAACAGGTGATTGGAAATCGGTAATTATTTAACCAATTACCCGTTACTAATTACTAATTTTAACCGCGAGCTTTTGCGTACCAGTCCGGGTCCTGCGCCAGTTTTTCTTTAGCCTGCTCAGTGCACATAACAAAAGCCGGATGGGTGCTCTGCCAGGAGCGTTGTGTGAATGGGCTTTTTCGCATCTTTTCCACCTCACGGACAACCTCGTCGAAGTAGCTGCCGTAGATGTGCAGAGAATCGCTTATATCAACGTATCTGCCGACTTTCACTGGCTCGCCCCTTTTTTGCGATATCCGCTCGGCGATTACTCTTTGCAGGTCGGTTATCGCATAAACATTCATAAACCAGGCCTTGTAGAGGTCTCTGCTTCGCCAGTGTGTGTTCATATTAAGTGACAACTCTCCTGCCTCATTTGCGGCCAGTCTGCACCAGATTCGCTGAAGACAGGGTGGATGTTCCGTGCCCGGGTCTGCGGTCGGCATCCATGTTATTGCCTGGGCACGCCTGCTGTGGCCGGCTTGCGATAGGCAATCGACAATATACTGAATCTGATTAACTTTCTCGATACTCGATGATGTGCAGTATGAAAACAATCTTTCATGGTAGGTATATGTCCACTTGCCCGCAGCAGGATCTATCCAGTGGTCGTGAATGCCGTTGACCACCTCCTGCCGATAGGCCTCAAGCTCCTCAGGTCCGCCGGGAAAGTTTTTATGAATCCGTGGCTCAGTGAAAGGACCGTTGATGGTAATTATAACTGTGGCGTCTTTGCTTGGTGGGTCGTCAGGTTTATCGTACTGAGTTTTTACCTCGATACCATCTTCCCAGACAGCTAAAACTGCTTTTTCCCATGCCTCGGGCAGACAATCGGCAGTGATTGAGATGACGGGGATCATCCCATTGGTCATGGTCATCGTCGTATCGGCTCCACAATACGGGGCTCGGTGCCTCGCCTTGGTTTTATGAATCGACTGATATCCAGCTCCTGTTTCGTGATTTTATAGTTGAGGGCGTAGCGCTCCGAGATCTCTTCCAACATTTGCTTGGCCCGGAAGGCGTACCAGCTATCTGGCCAACGTTCCTCAATCTGTCGACAGGCTTTTACCATTAGGCCATACTGCAGGAAGGGCAGCCTGCCGAGGCTTCGTCCGGTAGTGGCCCAGGGCAGCAGCTCCTGTGCCCGAATGTCCTCTATTTCCTCAAGCGGCTTGAAATACAGCGTGGTCGGCTTTATGATATCGCTTGGTAGGAAGACACGGACAGTGCGTCCAGCGGGCTGGGTGGGAGCCTGAGCGGGCTGCTGTGCTGGCTGTGTCTGCGTTTCCGGTACTGGTTCCTGCGGTTGCTCGGCCTTCTGCTCGCCGACTCTTTTCGGTTCCTCAAGAAACTGCTTATCCCTATCGACCATGCCGTAGAATCCTTTCGGTTTCTCCGCCTGTTCAGACTGTGTTTGCCGTGCAGGAGCAGGTGTAGTCCTACCTGAGCGGAACTTCCCGATAACTACGATTATGGCCACCACAACAATTGCAACACCGGCTATTTTTAACCAAAGTGTATTCATTTTATCAGCCCCGGGATTTCAAACCCATATCAATTGAAGATTGATTATTGACGATTGAATACTTATAATCGATTTTAAACCTTAGCTCAGGTTTTTCAATAATAAAAAGCTAATAAACAACGGTCAATTTTAAATGTTTACAGGACTAATAGAGGCAATTTGCACAGTCAAATCCATTCGCCAAAGCGGTGGCGGCGCCACGCTGACCGTCGATTTGGGCGAACTGGGCCAAGACTCCAAAATCAGCGATAGTATCGCAATAAACGGCGTCTGCCTTACTGTCAGCGAACTTTCAGTAAATATTGCAACATTCCAATTAAGCGCTGAAACACTTAAAAAATCCGCTCTGGGCAGATTAAAATCCGGTTCCCCGGTCAATATTGAACGGGCCATGAAGGCTACCGACCGATTCGGCGGACATTTCGTGCAGGGCCATATCGACGGCACCGCAACTATTAAAGCGATTAAAAGGGCCGGCCAGTTTGCCGATATAGAATTCACAGCCGAGCCGGAACTGCTCGACCAGATGATAGTCAAAGGCTCAGTGGCAGTAGATGGAATCAGCCTGACAATAGCAAGCATGGATGACCATAGTTTCAGTGTGGCTATAATACCTGAAACGCTGAAAAGAACCACGTTAGGTATGGCTAAAGCCGGTGATATAGTGAATATCGAGACCGATATTATCGTAAAGACAATAAAAAAATATATAGACAAAATTATGCCGCAGAAACAATCATTGACAATAGAAAGATTAAAGCAGTTGGGTTTCTAAACACTAAAGAAAGACGAAAAATGACAAGGGCCCCGCGAAATCGCACTATAATACTAACTGACAAAGAGCGGGAAGACTATCGCCGTAAGTTATTAAATATAGATAATCCTCTCTCGCTGGGGCAAATATTGAACAAAGTTATCAACGCGGATATTTTTGAAGTAGCGGATTTGCTGCCCTCGCGGTTCGTGGACCTTCTCTTTATTGACCCGCCTTATAATTTAACAAAAACCTTCAATACTCGTTCTTTTAAACAAGCCTCGGTTACTCAATACATGACCTGGATGGAGTCCTGGCTGGAAAAGCTCATAAGATTGCTGAAACCCAGCGCATCAATATATATCTGCGGGGATTGGCGGTCTTCCTCGGCGATTTACTTACTCTGTGAAAAACACTTTATTGTCAGAAACAGAATAACCTTTGAAAGAGAAAAAGGACGAGGAGCCAAAAAGGACTGGAAACAAAACTGCGAGGACGTATGGTTCTGCACGGCCTCCAATGATTTCACCTTCAATGCAGATGCAGTAAAATTAAAAAGAAAAGTTTTAGCGCCCTATCGGCAAAACAGCATACCTAAAGACTGGACTGAGGAAGAGAACGGAAAATACAGGCTGACTTACCCCTCGAATATCTGGACGGATATTACAATCCCTTTCTGGTCGATGCCGGAAAATACGCTCCATCCGACACAGAAGCCGGAAAAGCTGCTTGCAAAGATTATTCTTGCCAGCTCAAACGAAGGGGACGTTGTCTTTGACCCATTCGCCGGTGTCGGAACCGCCGGTGTAGTTGCAAAGAAGCTAAAGAGAAAATTCGTTATGGCAGAGATAGACGAAGAGTATTGTCTTTATGCCGAGAAAAGATTGCAAATGGCGGAGAAAGACTCTACCATTCAGGGATACTATGATGGTGTTTTTTGGGAAAGAAACACGCTGAATAATACCAGGAGTAGCACCCCGAGAAGCAGAAAAAACGCATCTCCGCAATCCGTGCTTGTTGGCGCCTAAAAAGCTAACGAAGATATGATTAAAAGTAACAACCACAATTCGATATTTAGTCAGCCGGTCATCGGCGTAACGATGGGCGAAGCCGCTGGTATTGGTCCGGAGGTGATTGTAAAGGCACTGGCTGACCCTGGCATACGCCGTGCTGCAAAATTCATCGTCTTCGGCATGAACGAGCAGCTTTGCTACGCGGCTGATAAAGCGGAAATCGAGCCTTTCTGGGTCCGGCACCAGCATGAAAAAATCAGCAGAGATTATCCATGTAAAGTTAGCGTGGCTGATTACGATGAATATTCAGTTCCGCCCTGGATAAAAGGTCCCAGTAAAGTTGCCGGCGAGGCTTCAATAAGGTTCTGCCTCGATGCGATCCAGGCCGCTCAAGACGGCATAATAGATGCGATAGTAACCGCACCGATCAGTAAGACCGGTTGGAAGCTGGCCGAGGCTGAATGGCCGGGACACACCGAAATGTTCGCCAAACACTGCAAGTCCCCCCGTAAAGCTATGATGTTTGTTAGCGGGCCGCTAAAATTAGCCCTTGCCACCATCCATGAGGCACTATTTGAAGTGCGGCACAAATTCACCATCGGTTGCGTCTTCGAGCCAATAGATTTGTTAAATGACGCATTGAAAGAGTACTTTGGTCTGGAAAATCCCAAGATCGGCGTAGCTGCGCTGAACCCGCATGCAGGAGAGTCCGGCCAGTTCGGTGACGAAGAGCAGCGCATAATATCACCCGCTATCTTGCTGGCGCAGGAGCAGGGAATAAACTGTCACGGCCCCTTTCCAGCCGACACACTCTTTTTGCGGGCCAGCCGAGGCGAATTCGACGGCGTCGTCGCAATGTATCACGACCAGGGCATGATACCCGTTAAGCTGCTCGATTTCGAAAATGCGGTTAACATCACTATAGGCATACCAATAATAAGAACTTCACCGGCTCACGGAACAGCCTTCGATATTGCAGGGCGAAACCTTGCCAATCCGAGTGGCATGAAAGCTGCCATCACTACTGCTATAAATATGGCAACAATGAAAAAGAATTTAGAATTGAAAATTCAGAATTTAGAAACGTAATTCTGTAGGTGCAAACTAAACGACAAATCCAGCAGCTACTTACACCGGCAGGCATTCGGCCGAATAAACGGCTCGGCCAGCACTTCTTAATCGACCTGAATCTGATGCGTTTGCTCATAGGGTCCGCGAACATCCAAAAAAACGATGTCGTATTAGAGGTCGGCTGTGCCACAGGCTCTTTGACCGAAGGCCTGGCTCAGCACGCGGGAAAAGTTATAGCTGTTGAGCTTGATAAAACCCTTGCTGAGATTGCAAAAAGACAACTCGCAAAAACCAAAAATGTTGAGATTCTCAACACCGATATCCTGGAAAATAAAAATACCATCAGTCGAACCACAATAAAAGCGATTGAAATAGCGCACAAAAAACTTGCCGGCAGAATCCTGTTAGTAGCAAATCTGCCTTATAACGTTGCTTCGCCAGTGATGCTGGACCTGGTTAAAGGCCCGGCAATAGTTGATGCTATGTATGTCACGGTACAGAAAGAGGTCGCCGAGCGAATGACAGCTTCATCCGGCAGCAGTGACTATGGCACATTGAGCATACACCTTGGTGCAATCGGCGAGGTAAAAACAATCAGGACTCTTAAGCCGACAGCCTTCTGGCCTGCTCCACAGGTTGATTCAGCGATGGTCGGCTTTGTCCGCCAAAAAGAAAAGGTAAGCAGGATTAAAGATATGTCACTATTCAGCGAAACCGTAAAACTCTTTATGAGTCATCGCCGTAAGATGCTAAAATCCTGCATAAAATCCGCCAGCGGCAGACTTGCAGAAATAAACTGGCCGGAAATTTTTGAAAGGTGCTCCATCAATTCCACCTGGCGTCCCGAGCAGCTTTTGCCACAGGATTATGTTACTATCTCGAACTCATGCTGTTAATCTGTCAACTGATTATGCGAGCCTTCCTTATTATTCCTGCGGCAGTTTGGCCAAGTCCTCATCGGAGCCGGCTACCATTAAAATATCGTCCTTGTAAATGACGGTGCCGGGCATCGGAACGTTTATAATCGAGCCTTTTTCGCTTTTACCGGCTTTACTATCTTCGCCCCGCTTTATCAAAACGAGGTTCACACTATATTTTTGCCGCAATTGCAAATCCATAACCGTTCTGCCATCGAAGCTGGCGGGTGCCTTTATTCGGGCAAGACTATAACCCGGTGCAAAGTCCATCTTCTCTCCAATTTGCGGAGCGATAAGCTTATACGCCCATCTCTGAGCAGACTCAATTTCGGGATAAATAACATCGGTAGCACCGACTTTGGAAAAAACCTCACCCGCCAAAAGGCTTTCCGCCCTGGCGTAGATTTGCTTTACTCCCATCTGCTTTAGATTTACCACCGTCAGCACGGCGGATTCGAATCCCTGTCCTGTGCCCTGGCCTATACCTACAATCGCCACGTCAACCTTACCGATGCCCTGAGCTTTTAGAGCCTCTTCGTCGGTGCTGTCGAGACGTACAGCGTGACTTACCTGGTCGCGAATAAGCTCAATCACTTCTCTATCTTTGTCAATGGTAATTACCTCGGCACCGCTCATCGCCAAAGCAACCGCCAGCTTCTGTCCGAATCTACCCAATCCTATTATTGCAAACCGTCTCATAACATCACCTTAAAAATAAAAGTTCAAAAATAAAAAATTAAAATTGTGGAGTCCCTAAGGGACGACTTCCTTAATTTTGCATTTTACATTTTAATTTTTGAATTTCATCCTACGATTATTGCCTCTTCAGGATAGCTATATCGAGCCGGTTTCTGATTAAAAGTCACTGCTGCCAGCAACGTTAACGGTCCCAGTCTGCCGATAAGCATTACTGCTATAATAATCAACTTACCTGCTCCTGTCAAAGAAGGAGTTATACCAGCCGTCAAGCCGACAGTACCTAAGGCAGAAGTCGCTTCGAACATAATATCCAGCATGGTAAAGTTGCTCTTATTGCTACTTTCTGTTATGCTTAGTGCAAACGTAGCAAAGAATAGAACAGCCATAAAAAGCACCGTTATAGTAACTGCTCTACCCACAACAACCAACCTGATAGAGCGCCCGAACATCTCAACCGTCTCCCGTTTTCGCAAAGACGCAATAACACTCATAATTATTACTACAAAGGTTGCTGTCTTGATACCACCAGCGGTAGAGCCTGGCGAACCTCCGATGAACATTAGCAAAATCAAAACGAACTTGCTCGATGGCGATAACGCTTTAATATCAACCGTATTAAAACCAGCGGTTCTGGCGGTAATCGACTGGAAAAGTGCACCAAGAAATCCCACCTTCTGAGAAGACTCACCTCGGCCTGCATAACGTTCAAATAAAAGAATTGCCAGCATTCCTACAACTATTAACAAAGCGCTTACACTAAGAATAATTTTAGTTTGTAACTGCATTCTCCTGGGAACCTCTATGGGTACAACATACCGCCTTCGGAATAGTTTTCTAAAGAAGCGTTTTATCCGATCGGCACTGATGTTAGCCAGATTATAAAGCACGCCAAATCCAAGCCCTCCTAAAATTATAAGCGGACAAATCACCACATAAACCTGCCAGCATCTGTTATAACCAATAAGGCTGTCACTAAATAAGCCGAAGCCCGCGTTGCAGAAAGCGCTTATAGAATGAAATATACTGTAAAACCACTGCTGAACAACCGAAGGCGGATTACCTGCCCAACCCGGCACATCGTCCCACATCCTGAAAAGACTGACGGCACCAACAGCTTCGATAAGTATCGTGCCAACGAAAATGAACAATATCATATTTCCAATCTGACTTAGCGTCCGCGCACTAAGCAAGTCCTGCATCGCAACGGATCCTCGCAGACCCAGAGCTTGACCCAACAGCAATGCAAAGACCACACCGAAAATAACTATTCCTAAACCACCGAGCTGAATTAACACCAAAATGATTATCTGCCCCATCAGGCTAAAGTCCTGCCCCGTATCCCTTACTATAAGGCCGGTAACACATGTGGCACTGGTTGCTGTAAACAGGGCATCGATAAAGCCTGCTCTTTGCTCGGTAGAAGCCCTCGGCAGCATGAGCAAACCCGCGCCGGCAACAATAAGAATTAGAAAGCTGGCTATTAACGTACGTGTCGGATTTTTACCTGTTGCAGCCAGCCCTACAGAGGTGATACAAATCTTAATAAACACCTCAATAATAAGATAAATGCCAACTGCGAAATGTCTGACCTTGCCCGGCTCAACCTCGCCAAACCAGTGACCCGAACCTAAAATGACTGTTAAAAATATTGCAAGAAGCGGTATCTCAAACCAGTTAGCGACTATGTAATCTCTCTTTGATACTGCGTTTTGAAACCGGATTATCTTGTCGGCGAGAAAAATAAAAAATAGGCCGAGCTGGATTTTAAACAGGATATGCGCCGGCAATAGCGGCTCACGGAAACCAAACAGAATCACAAAGGACGCCACCACCATTGCTGAGGTTATAACCTTTGTGACGAATATTGTCTTCTCCAGTTGCTTATTTTTGTAATAGATGCGCATAGATTATTGTTTCCGTATTATCATATCGATCTTATAAGAGTAAGCCAATTCTTTGAGAACTATACAGCTACATCATGGGCAATTTCATTATCATCCTGCAAAGGCTTGGCGGATAGAGCTATTGCAAATGTAAGAGGCCCTAATCGCCCGACAAACATAAGACCGCATATTATTATTTTTCCAAGCTCAGAAAGAGCAGAGGTAATTCCTGTGCTTAAGCCTACGGTTCCCAAAGCCGAAGCTGCCTCGAAGAAAATGTCTCTAAATGAGGTTTTCTCTGTCAATGTAAGTACATAAATTCCGAGAATAAGTACGAAAAGGTAAAATCCGATATTAGCCATTGCAGCTTGTACCCTTCTTTGAGGAATCACTCTGCCGAGAAACCGAACTTTTGTATCGCCTCTTAATGCGCTTCGTATTATTCCAACAAGAGCCGTAAAGCTTGTAATCTTTATTCCACCACCGGTTCCCGAGGGAGAAGCTCCAATAATCATAAGAAGCAATAAAATAACCAAAGAAGACGTAGCGATCGAACCGATAGGTATACTATTGAAACCCACTGTAGTCATAGCAGTCATAGCTTGAAATACAGAAGTCATAATACGGGTTTCAGGATTCATAGTCTTAAGCATTGGCTCTGTAAAAAAGAACAGAAATGTACCTATAACAAGGAGAGCAAACGACATTCTTAGAATAATGTTACTGGTGAGAGTAATATGATGAATTTTTCCTGTTATCCTTCTCCATATATCTACCAAAACGATAAAACCGATAGCTCCGGTAAAGCTAAGAAGACCGACAACGGCATTTAACCAAAAATTGCCGGAAAAAGATTCCATGCTATTATTAAAAAGGCTGAACCCCGCCGTGCAGAACGAAGAGACACTATGGAACACGCTGTTCCAAAAAGGATTTTTAACTCCCGCCGAACGAAAAATAGCATAGAGAGCTGCTGCTCCTATGAGTTCCACGATAATTGTGAAAATAATTACGCTGCGAATGAACTTATCAATCCTGAATTCTTTGGGCAAACTAAAAACATTTTTTGAAATCCCCTCCCTAAGGTCAGACAGCCTCCCGCCTCTCGACAAAACAACAAAAGATCCAAAAGTCATATAGCCGATCCCGCCAAGCTCGATTAATAAAAGAATTACAATCTGTCCGAAAAGCGTATAGTGCTCTGAAACATCCACTGTCGCTAATCCGGTTGTAGAAAGCGCTGAAACTGTAGTAAACAGATTGTCCAGGCTATAGACGTGAGAGCCTCGGTGTGACAAAGGCAGACACAAAATTAACCACCCAACCAGAATATAAGACAAATATCCTAAAGTAACCAAGCGTACCGGCGAAATCGAGCTCAAGAAACGAACAAGGCCGCTATCCGGCTTCATAGTCAAATCCCTTTTATGTAAGATAACCGAGATACGTGATATCGGCTACAGCTATAAATATCCTAACAACTCCGGATTTAAGCCCTTTATTTTAACAAGTCCTGAATAAAGATACAGCTTTTCTTTTGACTCGCTAAGCCACATCCGCTAATCCAAGTGTATCGCTGAACTTAGCTATCAGTGCCTGACGGATATTCTTGTGCTCGGCCTTAGTCAACATCGGGTCCTGTGAAACCAACTCGAATGCTTTTCTTCTGGCTAAAACCAGCAGGTCAAAGTCATCAATGATATTTGCAATCTTCAGGTCCGGCAGCCCGTGCTGGCGAGTGCTGAAAAGCTCCCCAGGCCCGCGCAGCCGCAAATCCTGCTCAGCTATCTCAAAGCCGTCGTTGCATCTGGTCATTACTTCAAGCCTGCTTTTTGCTACTTCGTTATCGGTCTCGGCAAACAGCAGACAATATGATTTTGCTGTTCCTCTGCCGATGCGTCCTCGTAGCTGATGAAGCTGCGCCAGACCAAATCTATCCGCTCCTTCTATAACCATTATTGTTGCATTCGGAACATCCACTCCCACCTCTATAACTATAGTAGAAACAAGCACATCAATTTTGCCTTTCCTGAACTCGGCCATAATTTCATGCTTCTTTGCCGATGGCATCTGGCCGTGCAGAAGCCCAACAGTAAATTCCGGAAAAACCTGCTTGGATAGTTCCTTCCAGCCCTCTGTAGCTGCTTTAACTTCACCTTCATCTTCGATTGCGGAAATTCGTGGACAGACAAAAAATGCCTGTTTCTTAGCCTTTAGGCGTTCGCGGATAAAATCGTATGCCTTTTGGCGATCATGTCGATCGACCCAGCGAGTAATCACGGTACCTCTGCCCGGCGGTGAATGTTTGATAACAGAAACATCCAAATCGCCGAACGCGGTCATTGCCAAAGTTCTGGGAATGGGTGTAGCCGTCATAACAAGGCAATGGGGGGCAGTTCCCTTCCGCAATTGTGCTCGCTGATGCACACCGAATTTATGCTGTTCATCAATCACTACTAAGCCGAGCTTGTCAAATTCCACATCCTTTTGCAGCAAGGAATGCGTTCCTACGACAATATCAATTGTCCCACGTTTTATTTGGCCTAAAAGCTGCGTCCTTTTTTTGCCGGTCAATCCACCAGTCAGCAAAACCCTCTTGACATTGCTTTTTTTCAGATACCTTTCAATACTTAGAAAATGCTGACCAGCCAAAATCTCAGTTGGTGCCATAATAGCCACTTGTGTGCTGTTGGCAACCGCTAATAAAGCTGCATAAAGAGCCACAACTGTTTTGCCCGAGCCAACATCACCTTGTAAGAGCCGATTCATCGGCTTCGAGCCGCGCATATCCGCAACAATTTCAGCAATACAGGCGTTTTGGTCTTCGGTGAGCAAAAACGGAAAACGCCTTCTTATTCGCCTGTCGATTTCTTCGCTGTAAATACAGGCCGTCGCGGATGAAAAATGCTGAACTTTGTATCGACGCAGTGCCAATCCAAGCTGCATTAGAAACAGCTCATCGTATTTTAATCTGCGTTTTGCCTGGGCCAGTTTCCTTTCGTCCGGAGGCGAATGTATCCAGGTAAAAGCGTCACTTCTCTTAACCAGATTTGCCTCCTTAAGAAAGCTTCGGCCATAGAACTCGGAGACAAGCTCAGCCAAATTATCAATCAAGGGTCTGATTATTTTTTTAATTTGCGTGCTGCTCAATTGATTGCTTGCAGGATATACACCACCGCTAAAATACTCAATTCCCGCTTGTGCTGAAACAAACTTTGGATTAGTTAATTGCAACTGGTGCTTATATAAAGTGACCTTGCCGGAAGCGATAATTATCTGTCCCGGCTGTAACTGGTCGCGGAGATAACCGCCGTGAAACCATACGATTCTGCAAACGCCGGTCTCATCACTGATTATAGCCTCGAATAGCGGCTGTCTGCGATAGCTTTGATAATCTGTTGACTCAATCAGGCCTATGATGGTTGCGGTTTGGCCGGGCTTAATTTGGCTTATTTTCGATACTGCTGGGGCAAAATTCCAGTCGCGCGGAAAGTATTCTAACAGGTCTGCAACCGTATGCACGCCCAATTGGGCAAAGACCGAGGCCCTGACCGGCCCCACACCTTTGAGATACTGAACCGGCATCGACAGATTAAAATTAGCCTGTTTTGCTTCGTCTTTCGACAATCTTACAATCGTTCTATCTTTTCTCGTATATTTATGTTCCATTTAGGGTAAGCACTCTTTGGTGAAACTATTTGAAATTTACTATTTAAAATTCTGAAAAAAGCTATTTTTTATTTGACTTGTGGCTATCTTTAAGCGATAATTTAATTAGCGACTGTAAGTGGCCGCCTATGGGCGACCCACCCTACGGGGGCAGCCGCTCTTTTTATTTTATATAGTAGCTTTTGACCCATTCGAGAATATCTACAACACTTGAGCCAATACCTGTTGAAATAATCTTTTTGATTCTAACAAAAGTTTGCTTATCAATCTCGCTTACTCGTAGCCCTAATTTATTTTCTTCATATTTACGAATATAATAAGCAACCAAATCTATCAATTGCAAAGGAAAGCTCTTAGATGAATCAATAAAGAATCCCTTTTCGATAATATTACTTGTTTTAACAATTGATTTAGGATCTAATCGAAGAGTTAGTAAGGATCGCTCGACATCATTTAAAGTTTCTTTCTGTTCGTCAAAAATAAACATACCCAATTCATTACCGGCTTTTTTTCGCAGATAATTATCCACTTCCATGCACACAAAAGGCAGGGCCATTATATAGGGATTAACTTTGATACCAGATCCGTACTCCTTTTCACAAAATACTTCAAATTTCGATTTGATTATTCGCCTGTAAATTACTGCTATTTCGTTGTCTATGAGCAATTGTAGCATTTTGTCACGAAAAGATAATTGTTGCTCAAAGCTTAGATTCCCAAATATTCCTCGACCAGCTTTAAGGTCTTTTGCTTGGACTTCAAATTTACTGGGCAAAGGGTCTCCGAAATACTCTCTTGCTATATTGAGAAAAAGCCTTTCTAATACGAACCATTTTAATTCGGGCAAGATCATCGCAGCCAAAATAAATATAGGTTGCTGCGGGTCCTTTAAATTAAGGCCTGTGTTTCCTGATTCGTCTATATAAACAAGGTTCATTCTAATATTTTCCTTTAGAATAATATTATCAAAACATTTCTTTAGCAGCAACCATGATATCGACATGCCGGTTCAGAGAAATTGCTAACTAAAATAAAAGTTTTACAGCCGCAGCAACGGCCAAAATCTGCACAACGACATTAAATGCTCTTTGCGGGATTCGTCTCAGGACCAATATTCCCAACACCGCCCCCACCGCGATAAATGGCAACATCATTAAATCAAGCTTAACAGATTCCACAGACATCAATTGCAGGCTGGCGCTGAACGGCACCTTTAGCCAGTTTATAATGAAAAAGAACCACGCGCTCGTCCCCACAAACTCAATCTTGGGCAGCCTCATAGCCAGCAGATAAATAATCATAACCGGCCCAGCAGCATTGGCCATCATTGTTGTAACACCGGCCAGGAAACCAAGCCCCACGGCAAACCACCATTGCCTCGGAACCGGCGCATCCTCACCTCTAATCTTAGTACGCCAGTAGTTGATGGCCAACATCGCCAGAACTATAATTCCTATTATGGGCTTGAGCTGCTCATTGGTAACCACCTTCAGCCCGTAGTATCCAGCTATAATGCCGACAAAAGTAGCAGGCAGAAGCCGAAGAACATGGCGCCAGTTAGCGTTATGGCGGTAATAGCTTGCAGCAAACAAATCCGCTAATATCAAGATTCCCAGCAGTACACCTACCGAGCTGCGTGCAGGCAGAACACCAGCCATTAAAGGCACTACAAGAATGCCAAAGCCGGGAATACCTGTCTTGGCAATTCCCACTAAAACCGCACATAATACAATAACAATCCAGCCGGTCAGGTTCAGGTCAAACATACATTATCTAAGTATTTAGCCCCCAAATTTGTATATGTTTAGCCAGATATGTAATACACGGCCATCCCCAAGCTTGGACTCCGCTTCACGGAAGTCCAGCGCTTGAGGCTTCCACACATTCTTCAATTCTATTGGGTGGCAGCCTCAAAGCCGAAGGCTTTGGGGATGGTTTTTCCCCTGGCTAAACACGTACCCAAATTTATTTGGGCGTTTATTATATTGTTCCACAACCCTTAAAATTGACTCTTTTGTCGAGACCGTTATAATACGATGGACAATAAGCAATTTTCAGAGTTTAGAAAGGAAACAAAATGAAAATCAAGAAGATTCTTTTTTATTTATTGGCCGGCCTTTTAGGAGGCTGCATACCCGTTATGTCGCTGCACCCGCTTTTCACGGAAGAAAATCTGGTATTCGAGGAAAAACTGCTCGGCACATGGGTTGATGACCCCAATAGTCCCGAAACTACGTGGGAATTCAGACGTTTTGATGAACCAGGAGAGGCAAACGAGATAGCATATAAATTGCTGTTTTCCGATAACGAGGGCCAAAAAGGCTCGTTTATCGCCCACCTGGTAAAGCTGGACAATAAACTCTTTTTAGACGCTTATCCAAGTGAAGTGCCGTGGGAACCGAAGGACCCAAACCAAGTCCAGTGGCTTTACAACACTCTTTTTCTAATACCTGCTCATACGTTCCTGAAGATAGATTCCATCGAACCACAGTTAAAGATGCATTGGACCACCGAGGACAAGATGGAGGAAATGCTCAAAGAAAATCCAGACGCCGTAAAGCATACATCGGTCGAAGATAGACTTGTTTTGACAGCATCGACGAAAGAGCTTCAGGCATTTGTGCTCAAGTATGCAGATGACGAAAGAGTATTTCCAGCAGAAGCCATCTTGACTCGCTCAAAAACAGGTAACAGGTAGGCTGTGCCTACCATTGCTTATAAGCAGTAGTGTTATGGCTAATAAAGAAAAGCTTGACCAGCCGTCACATAAGGAAGAAGGTTCACCAGCCGAGCCGCGGCGCTATCTGGTGAATGTAGACTCTATTTCCACGAATCAGCTCTTTACAGATTGCTTAGTTATTGGAGCTGGTATAGCCGGTCTTCGTGCCGCTATTGAAGCAACTGATCCTCGCTCAAATCGCGGATGCAATGTCATTATCGTCTGCAAAGGCACTATCCAGGACAGCAATACATGGCAGGCCCAGGGTGGAATTGCCTCTGTGCTCGATAAAGAAGACTCGTTTGAATCACACACAGCAGATACGCTTACCACCGGCTGCGGTATAAGCAATAAGAAAATTGTCGAATCAGTTGTTCGCCAGGGCCCAGAGCTGATAAAGCAACTGCTTCAATGGGGTGCTACATTCGATCTGATTGACGGCCATATTGCTATGACACTCGAAGGCGGCCACAGCCGCCCTCGCATCGCTCACGCCCACGGCGATGAAACAGGACGTGTAATTGCAGAGACACTCATAGAAAAAGTAAGACAAAATCCGAATATAAAGGTAATAGAAAATTTCTTCGCCATTGATCTGCTTACCGAAGACAATAAATGCACCGGAATCATCGGCTACGATAAGCACAGAGGCCTACAAATCATCTGGTCAGCAGATATTATCTTAGCCACCGGCGGGGCGGGACAGCTCTATCGCGAAACCACCAATCCGGAAACCGCAACAGGTGACGGCATCGCAATGACTTATCGAGCGGGAGCTATATTACGAGATTTAGAATTCGTGCAGTTTCATCCGACAACTCTCTATGTGGCAGGCGCTTCGCGAGCCTTGATAACAGAAACACTCCGTGGTGAAGGAGCGGTACTTTTGGACAGCAATGGCCGGCGTTTTATGAAAGAGTATCACGAGGCTGCGGAGCTTGCACCGCGTGACGTTGTAAGCCGTGCTATCCTGGCCCAAATGCTCAAAACCGGCTCTACTCATGTCTATCTGGATGTCCGCCACTTTGATAAGGCATATTTTACAAAAAGATTTCCAATGATTAGCGAGTTGTGCGAAAGCTTTAACATAGACGTCAGCCGGAACCTGATTCCAGTCCGGCCAAGTGCACATTATATGATAGGTGGTGTTAATACTGACATGAAAGCTGCAACAAGCATAAAAAATCTTTATGCCTGCGGTGAGGCAGCATCCACCGGTCTGCACGGCGCAAACCGGCTCGGCAGCAATTCTTTGCTCGAAGGGCTGGTCTTTGGTAAAATAGCCGGCCAAAACGTCTCACAAGGTACTAAAACCACTGCCGCACATATAAGGCGCTCACCGATAAGATATCGAATCCCGCATTCAGATCGCACCCGTTTGGATACTGCCGACGTAAGGAACTCGCTTAGAGCTCTTATGTGGCGAAATGTCGGAATCACCCGAAAGGCCCAGCCACTCAAAGAGGCTGAGGAGATTATCAGGTTCTGGCAGCGCTACGTAATGGACAAAGTCTTTGATTCGCCGGCAGGCTGGGAATGTCAGAATATGCTCACAGTCTCTTTGCTTATAATTCGTGCCGCCCTGGAGCGGGCGGAAAGCCGGGGCGTTCACTTCAGAAGCGACTTCCCTGAGACCGATGACGAGCACTTCAAAAAACACATAGAAATATTAAAAGGTGTGTAATCAATCCCGATACATCAGGATTTAGCCCCGCAGTTTACTGCGGTACGCGTTTAGCCAAGGGAAAAAACCATCCCCAATCCGTATAAAGCCGGATTGAGGCTGCCACCCAACAAAAGTAATAAATAAAGAGTGGCAGCCCCAAGCGAAGGACTCCGGCAATGTTGTAGTCCGAGCTTGGGGGTGGCCTTCGACAATATATGGCTAAACACATACTTACTGCGGGGGCTTCAGGCAGTATCCGCCTGGCCACAAATCTAAAAAATGGTGGAAAGCAGAGCATATTTATATTATAATTATTTACGATATTTGAAGTGATTTGAAAGAGTGGGTCGGGCAGTCGCCCCCGCCGTTTTGCTTCGCAAAAGCGAAGCTGCGGGGGAGGAAAGTCCGAGCAGGACAGGGCAACGGTGGTGGCTAACAGCCACCGGTTCACCTTCGGTGGACCAGGGAAAGTGCCACAGAAAATACACAGCCCCCGCGCTTTCTTGCGAAAGCAAGAGCGGGGGCAATGGTGAAATGGTGCGGTAAGAGCGCACCGCGGAGCCGGTGACGGCTTCGGCAGGGCAAACCCCACCGCCTGCAAGACCAAGTAGCTGGTAACTCGGCCCGGGTGCGAGTCCGCTATCGGCAGACTCAGCCAGCGGGTAGGTCGCTTCTCGATTCTTCGGGAGAGCCAACTGGTAACAGTTGGTCAAGATAAATGACTGCCGCCTGTCACTTTCGACGGGACACAGAACTCGGCTTACAGACCCACTCTTTTGTTGTGTGATATATAATCAAATATAAAAACCCCCAAATAAACTTGTTTGACGACAGTTAAGATTTGGGGGCTAAATATTTTACAGCTTCGAACCTTCCGCTGCTTCAAACTTATCTTTGAAATATCCTAATTTGATTTTAACCGTGACGACACTGCCATCAACGGTCATTCGAATTTTGCCTTTGTCAAAACTTATATGATCGAACTGAACACCGCTTTCGTCACTCAGGTTCTTTGCCATCGCAGGGGATTTATCCAACTCAAGCAAAACAGTTTTAAATATCTGATTCAGGAACATACTGGAGACGGCGAGCTTCTGATTACCCTTACCTGGATCATCGGCCGGAACCTTACCAAGCTCATCGGTGTCTTTGCGAAGACTCTCCGCAACCTGCTTTAGTATTGCTATTTGCTTTTCTTCTTCAGTCATATAAGGTTTTGTGAGCACTTCTGACGGCAATATGATTTGGCTGTCAAAAATAAGACCTTTGCCAGGGGGAATTAAAAAACTTCCATATTGAGACAATGAAGACCCTGCCTTTTCATCTACCAAGTAAAAATATTTCCGCTCTGCTGTCATATTTTGCTTATTGAAGGCAACCATAGTGAACCAGGTTTTGTAACCACTTTTACTCTGCCCTACCAATGCGACAGCATTGTCACTTTGACTAAGCAATTCAGTAGAATCCGGTTCAAGCTCATATACTGGTTTATTAAACATTCCCAGCACGCTGAGACTGCTTGTAACCTTTAGTCTTATTCTGTTGTAAGATGTGGAAAGCTGCTCATAAGAAACTTCTCGCGGCTGATTGTATTGAACAGCAGAACAACTATATAAAGCCCCGCACAAAATAGCCAAAAGCAGAAATCCCAAAATTAGAAATCGAGGAACGATATGGGGTCTAAATCGATTTCTCATTTCTTTATTACCTCTGGAACGGAAGACGGACTACAGAAGACAGAAATTCTGTCATCTGTTCTCTGCTCTCTGCTCTTTTAGACTTCTTTGGCGTTGATCCACTTCATCATTTTGCGCAAGTCTCTGCCAACCTTTTCGAGCTGGCAATTGTAGTCTTTTTCATATAATTGTTTAAATTTCTTAAGTCCGGACTGATACTCATTCACCCACTCTTTGGCAAACTGGCCGGATGTCACCTCAGACAGGATTTTTTTCATTTCAGCTTTGGTTTGGTCGTTGATAATTCTCGGGCCACGGGTTAAGTCGCCGTATTCAGCAGTGTTTGATATGCTGTATCTCATATAGCTAAGGCCGCCCTGATACATAAGGTCAACAATCAATTTTACCTCATGCATACATTCAAAGTAAGCGATCTCGGGCTGATAACCTGCTTCGACCAGCGTTTCAAAGCCGGCTTTAATAAGCGCTGTAAGTCCCCCGCATAGAACGCACTGCTCACCGAAAAGGTCCGTCTCGGTCTCTTCCTTAAACGTTGTTTCAATGATGCCGGCTCGCGCTCCGCCGATTCCATTCGCCCAGGCTAAGGCAATATCCTTGGCGTTACCGGTTGCATCCTGCTGAATTGCTACCAGGTTTGCCACACCACCACCCTTTTCGAACTCGCTGCGAACAAGATGTCCCGGGCCCTTCGGAGCGATCATAACCACGTTCACATCCTTCGGTGGTACGATGTACTTGAAATGAATATTAAAGCCGTGACAAAAACCGAGAGTTTGTCCGGCTGCCAGATTCGGTTCGATTTCGTCTTTATATATTTTAGCCTGGAGCTCGTCCGGTATCGTCATGATAATAAGTGTAGCGTCGTTTATTGCGGTTTTTATATCAGTCGGTTGAAAGCCGTGCTCCACCGCAAGTTTGTAATTGTTGGTTTCTTTTAATTCAGCCACCGCTACTTCGATGCCGCTGTCGCGCAGGTTCAAGCTGTGCGCATGGCCTTGACTGCCGTAACCGATAACCGCTACTTTCTTGCCCTTTAATGCGTCTATTGGAGCATCTTTTTCATAATGAATTTTTGCTGCCATAGTCTTAATTCTCCTTATCTTCCTTTAACTACACTGCTTTCGATTACACAATTGCACCCCGAGCGCATATTATACGTAAAGCTCTCTGTCAGGCAAGGAATAAAAAAAACCGGTAAAACCGGGGGCTAAATAATTATTTTGGGATATTCGATAGACAAACTCAGTCTGCTTCGGCCTTTGCCTGCCTCGGCATCGCAATTGTTCCGGTTCTGGCCACGTTTTTGATGCCGTAAGGCCTGCATACTTCGATGAAAGCTTCGATCTTAGACTCGGGTCCACTTATCTCAATCATTAGCGACCTTTGGCTTATATCCACGACTTTACCCCGGAACATCTCTATCATCGAGAAAATTTCGGGCCGTTTGTCAGGCGAGGCCGAAACCGTTATCAGCATCAAATCGCGGGCTACAACCGGCTCGCCCACAAAATCCTGAACCTTAACAACCGGAATAATCTTAGCTAACTGCTTTCGGACCTGCTCAACGACCCGGTCATCACCGACTACAACAAGAGTCATTCGGCTCAAGTCCGGGTCCTCGGTTCTGCCGACAACCAATGAGTCAATATTGAATCCACGAGCGGCAAACATACCCGCAACATGGGCCAGAACGCCGGGTTTATTTTCGACTAATGCACTGATTATATGTTTCATTTTCGTTCCTCGTATTTCGTAGCGCGTATTGCGTAGTACGCACGACGCATCACGCAATACACACGACGAATTTTATGCCATGCTTTCCAATATATCAAGGCCGTCCATTTCATTCAGACTCTTGCCCGCAGCCACCATTGGCCAGACATTTTCCTCTCGGGTAATCCTAAAGTCAACAACGCAAGGTTTCTTCTCAGCCAGCATTTGCTCGATAGCCTTGGAAACATCCGCTTTTTTATCAACAGTAATGCCGACCGCGCCAATGGCTTGTGCCACAGTGGCATAATCAGGATTGATCAGCGAGCTGTTGGAATAGCGTTTATTGTAGAAAAGCTCCTGCCACTGCCGAACCATTCCCATGTACCCATTGTCCAAGATACAAACCTTTATAGGCAAATTGTACTGAACTGCTGTTGCAAGCTCGGTCATCGTCATATTAAAACTGTGGTCGCCGTCGATATCGATGACGGTGGCGTCGGGCTTGGCTACCTGAGCACCTATGGCGGCGGGCAGACCAAAACCCATAGTGCCAAGACCGCCAGAGCTTATAAGCTGTCGCGGCTTGATGAAGCGATAGAACTGAGCAGCCCACATCTGATTCTGGCCGACGCCCGTTGTAACAATCGCCTCGCTTTTAGTCTGGCGGCAAAGCTCCTCAATGACATACTGGGGTTTAACCGCTGTTGCTTTTCGATCATAACTGAAGGGATATTTTTTCTTCCACTCGGCGATCTTCTCAAACCACGATTTTCTCTCACGGAACTCGGCTTCTTTCGTCAGTTCAACCAGTATTGCCTTAGCATCACCGACCACAGGGATATCAACATGTACATTTTTCGATATACTGGCCGGGTCGATATCTATATGGATAATCTTTGCACCGGAAGCAAAGGTTTTTACCTTACCCGTAACTCTATCATCAAATCGGGCACCTATTGCAATCAACAGGTCACATTCCTGGACCGCATAATTCGCATAAGCAGAGCCATGCATTCCAAGCATATCCAGCGATTCCGGCTTTCTCTGGTCGAAGCTGCCCAGTCCAAGCAGTGTTGTTGTCACCGGCAGGTGCGCCTTCTTGGCCAGCAGCCGTATTTCTTCACTGGCATTTGCAGAAATAACACCGCCACCAACATAGAGTACGGGCTTTTCGGATCTGTTTATTGCTGCTGCAGCCACTGATATCTGTCTTGCGTTACCTTTACTGCGAATCTTATAGCCGGGCAGGTTCATCTCACCAGGGATGTCTGCGCTGCATTTGTTGACCTCGACGTCAACCGGTATGTCAATCAAAACCGGACCAGGTCGACCGGTCGAGGCGATATAAAACGCTTCGCGAATCGTGCGAGCCAAATCTTCAACTCTCTTGACAATACAATTGTATTTTGTGACCGGCCGAGTAATACCGGTAGTATCAGCTTCCTGGAACGCATCATTTCCGATAAGCTCTGTGCGGACCTGGCCGGTCAGGGCAACAATCGGAACCGAATCCATCATTGCTGTAGCCAAACCTGTAACTAAATTACACGCGCCTGGTCCGCTTGTAACGAGCACCACGCCGACTTTTCCGCTGGCACGAGCGTACGCATCGGCCATGTGACAGCCTCCCTGCTCATGCCGTGGATTTATGAATCTGATTGGCGCATCATATAATTTGTCGAACAAAGGCAATACAACACCGCCGGGATAGCAGAACATTGTATCAACGCCCTGCTCGATAAGGGTGTCAACTACTATTTGTGCGCCGGTTTTAAGAGAGGATTCGTCGGTTAAAGAGGCCCGTGTGCGGGTTTTGGATGCCATTATTGCTCCTTTCCTGATAAACGCTAATCGTTATTCCGGAGGAACCCATTTTTCGGGTACTCCAATTACAGCTTTCCGGGCCGTTCCGAGAATTCAATCGTTTTTGCCACAAAAACGATCCAATCACTCGAAGATTTATGCCCAACTATAATCCCGTAATTCCGCTTAAAGCGGATTTCAGGATTGTATTTGCATGTTTTCATGCAAATACGCTGAAATTATACAAAATTAAATAGCTACTGTCAAATAATTTCGGCAATTTAACTGGACTAAAAAAAATATTTTAGTCTTTTTTAAGCAAACATGAATTCAGGCAAGTCGTAAATAAAAATAATTTGGCCACCAGCCGAACTATTACTATAATCGGCCAGCAGACTATATCTTAGGAGATTTCAAATGTGTGACAAGTGTGGTTGCAGCGAAACTAACAAAGAAAAAACCTTTGAGGAAAAAGTTAAAGAGGTAATCGAGTCGATTAAGCCGGCACTGCAAGGCCACGGCGGCGACGTCGAATTAGTCGGAACTGGTGATGATAATACCGTCAAGGTTCGCCTGCAGGGAGCCTGCCAGGGCTGTCCCGGCGCTGCGATGACCCTGAAAATGGGCATCGAAAGAATCCTGAAAGAAAAGGTGCCCGAGGTCAAAGAGGTTATCGCGGTCTGAACCCAGAGGACAGAAGACTGATGACAGAGGACGGAGAACAGATAACGGAATTTATTAATTTTTTCTCTGTCATCCGAAATTAGCGGAGGCGGAAAATATTAACATACCCTCTCTCCGCACTAACCTGCGTAACAAATTGATAATCCTCCGAGTCTTGCGGCTTTTGCAGATGAGCAATGTTCTTGTGCAGACCAATTCGCCTGTAACCTGTATGTTCATCCCGTAGTCCTTCTCTTGTAGCCCAAACAACATAAGTAATACCCTGCTTTTGACAAGCCTTGACAAATTCTGAAGGGCTGTCAGCCTCCGGCAAACGAACAATATTCTCCGCATACTTTGGAGCAAATATCTTCACTACTGACGCCATATAGACGCCCATCTTCTCGCCGGGTTGAGCATTGGCGATATACCAATCCGCCAAGAGCTTGAATTCCGCATCCTGCTGCCCGTCACCAAGAAGCCGAACCAGCACAAACTGATTGGATACAATAATCAGGCACAATAAAGCTAATATGGAAAACTCACGCAGTAAATGTTTGTATCTATAAATATAAATTCGACCAGCAAAAATAAGCCCTACTAATAACATCGCTGCAAAAGGTAAAGAAACCGAGCGAGGACTGATCGAGGATAATTTCGGCAGATAACGAATGAGCAAGATGAGCCAAATAATCGATATTACAGCCACCAGGCTCTGCAGTATTACAATCACAACCATAGGCAGCCCGCCATTTCTATTTATAAGTTTCCAAATGCCCTGCAGTCCAAATAAACACAACAATAGTGCTATCCAGAAAATGTTGGTATGAAACCTCTGCAGAGGATACGGATAAAACGCATGGAGCAAAAAATACGGCACAAAGAATATAAGTAACACCAATATTTCCCACCGGCGTTTACACAATCCATAGATTGAACCAAAGAAAAAACTGACAACTGCAAGAGTCTTGCTTATATTCCAAATCGTCCCTGCTAAAGCGTTGCTTGCTCCAGGGGGCGGCATAAACAAAGGACGAAATCCAACCGTCCAAAGCAGCTTCAGGTGCATTAGGATGCCGGTTCTACTCTCAGCATAAGTGGCGAACGCCTCGGAATATTTTTTAGTGAACAACACGTTGAGGTAATGGCTTGTCCCCGGCTCCCAAGTCAGAATTGTGCCGAGCATCCAAAGTGCTAAAGGGACGGTCGCAAGAGCCGAATATAAAAAGGCTCGAATTCGCTCACCTCTGCTGCTGCGGTAAATCATATCCATCACAAAGGCAGCTAAAATCAGTGCAACTCCTTCATACCGCACCATGGTGGTTATCGAAGCAAAAACATAACACCAGTTAGAGTGCTTAAAAATCAAATAAAACGTCAGCAGCGAGAAAAATAACAGCGACGTCTCCATGATGGGTTCGGTCAGCATGTATATAACCCAGTGGTTCAGTATAGCTATAACAGCAAACCAGATGGCTGACCTGCCAATTATCTGCCTGCCGAGAAGATAAAACAAAACAAGATTAAGCGGGTGCAAAATAGCGTTGAGCAGCCAACCGGCTGTAAGATCCGGATGCTGACCGCCGACTATATATGAAAGCAAAGCCTGCAATATGCCGACTACTGGGGCCTGCTTGAAACGCGCCGGCAGCCTGAAGGATAAAAGATCATGACCTACCCTGACAATGTCGGGAAAATCAGAAATAGGAACAACCTTATGGCCGAAATACAAAATCGATTGATATACACCAAAAGCAAGAAAAGCTCCTATCAGAAAGAACTCCAAATATCTTTCCCATTTTTCAAGCTCCTCAGCCTCAACTTGGTTAATGGACATAACCCGTATATGTTTTGCCCCTGATCTCCTTGCTTTTTGAATCTTGCGTTTTTTCATTGCTTTTGAAGCTCTATCGTCTGGAACATTCCCAACAGATTATTAAATGGGGACAATAAATATTCAACAGCTTTAACCGCCGAATACGTAAACGATGGTACTAATTGCCGTAGCGTCAGGCCGCCGCTAAGCAGATACCGAATAGGTGTGTGGTTGTACATGCTCACGATTCGTAGCGTCGGAAATTCTTTTTCAAATACCTCTCGGTCGCGTGAAAAAATTATCCAAGGCATTGCGCCATTACCGTGTGAGAGCGGTCCTTGTTTTTGTAGCTCCCATTGCGCCTGCGTATCGAAAAGCTCATGGTGGAAGTGCTTATAAATGAACCTCGACCACAACGTATTTGCCGGCTCAATCATCACTATTTTACCGCCCACTCTTAAACACCGTAAGGCCTCTTTAAAAAATGCTCTTGGCTCAGTGACATGATGAAGGACATCAATCATAAAAAAGGCATCCACGCTTTCCTTCTCAAAGGGCATATCAAGAACTGAGAATACCTTATCAACATTCGGCAGCTCCAGGATGTCGGATGTAACCACATTTGGTATCACCTCTTTAATAAAACCGCCGCCGCTTCCAAGCTCAACAAGAACCTGCCTCTCAAAGCCGGGCACAGCCCGCTCAAATTGTCTGTAAAAATCAATATACAGTTTCTTTAGAAATGGCTTTTTCTGTATAATCCCAGCATGTAACAAAGTAGTAGCCGGGTCATCAAGGTCTTCTACACATCTGGTTTCGGGTTGTCTAAACAAGTCTGTGATTTTCATAATTTCCGCAGGCTCTTGACAAAATGTCCGACTTCATAAACTGTCCCAAAGAACCTGGGGACACTTTGCATCTGGATAATTTTCACTTTTTCCAAAACGCTATTGGCGGCCTCGAATACATCCTTCTGGGTAGAAAAATGATGCTCACGAATGTTAAAACCCAAAAGCCAAAACATCGCAACCATTAAGCGGCGCTCTATAGGCACGCCGCATATTACCTGGCCGCCTGGTTTAAGAACCCGACGGACCTCACCAAAGGCTTGTATCTGCTCAGATGGCTTCAGATGCTCAAGAATACTAATCAACAAGACCGTATCAAAAAAATCGTCGGGATAAGGCATTGTCAGCACGCTACCGTTTTGTAAATGCGTCTCAATTTGCCTTGCTCTGAATACGGCGGCAACATCCTCAACCGAGGCGTTCAGGTCCAGCCCATAGACTTCTTTGTAAAGTTCGTGAAGATTCAGAAATGTTACACCGGCACCGAAACCAACTTCCAAAACGCGCTCGCCGCCGGCGCACTCAGCCAAACACAATTCAATTCGCCGGCGATACATTTTACCTATAACGGGCCAAAAATAGAATCGAAGTGGGTCATTGCGGTCGACACCTGAATATTCATGGTAGGGTAAAAGTTTCAATTTGGTTAGTCGGCCTGTCGTCGGCATATCAATCACTTAACGTAATCTTCCCAACCATTTGATTTTCCTAAATGCTATCCAGCTCATCTTCAGCAGCAGCCAGCCGTGCCTGAACCGGCTGATGTTTGTTTCGCCGTATGTTCTCGCATGGTAAGACAGCGGCACCTCAAGCACCTTGAGATTTAGCTTCACCGCCCCGAAGATAAGGTCGAAATCACCAAAAGGGTCGAAATCTCCGAAATAAGAACGGTTGGCCACAATCTTTTCGTAGTCTTTTTTGCGAATCATTTTTGTTCCGCAAAGAGTGTCTCTGAACCGCTGTCCCAGAAGCCAGCTAAACAGGACGCTGAAAAACTTATTGCCAAGGAGATTCAAAAATCGCATGGCCTCTTTCTCCATCGGATAGACAAGCCGAGAGCCATTGATAAATTCGCCTTTGCCGTCACGCAACGCCCTGAAGAATTTCGGCAGGTCTTCAGGCGGAGCCGTCAGGTCAGCATCCTGGATGACCAGCACATCTCCTTTTGCAGCGGCAAAACCTTGTCTTACAGCGTTGCCTTTGCCGGAGCCGCTGCCCTGTCGAATCAAACGAATATTGCGCTGCGGATATTTTTCCATTTGAGATTCTATCTCTTCAGGTGTGCCGTCTGTGCTGCTGCCGTCAACGAAGATTATCTCTGTGTCGCGGCCCATTTGCGGAGTGCGTATTATCGCATCTTCGATATTGCCACGCTCATTTCGACACGGAACAACAACCGAAACCGACATTTCTTCGTCACGCAGAGGAATGGGAACAGGTCGAGCTACTACAAGATATACCAAATTGAAAAAGCGAAAGCCCGGCAGCAAAGAAAGAAAATAATTGCAAAAAGTGGTAAACGGCGGAATCTGCTTGGGCAACAGCAGATAAGATGCAGTGCGAATAACATCAAAGTCCGTCAACTTCAGTAAGTTTACAATGTCTTCTGACGGAAGCCAGTTTTGATATAAATAAGGATGGCGAATCCGCAGCAGCGAACCAAGCCTTAAAATGCCTTCCCAAAGATAATTGTAGTAGGTTATTACGATCCGCGTATCTTCATCGGTGACCGACCGAATCCGTTCCAGAACCTGCTGTATGTCACGCCATCTTCCTAACGAATTGCAAATCAGGACATAATCGAATTTTTCTTTAATATCCAGCTCATGCGGGTCGAAACAATAAAAGTTCAGATGCCCAAACCGTGATTTGGCCAATTCAATCGCCTGTGGATTTGCGTCAACTCCAACTCCGTATGCAGGCTTAACAGCAGCCAAAAGGTCGCCGCATTCACAGCCGACATGTAATACCCTGCTATTCGGCTTGACAACAAATTGATAAATTCTGTCCAGCCATGTGTAGTAATACGAATTGCGCTTTCGCCAGCGAAGCAGGTGCTCCGCATCCGCGGAGAATTTCGAATTGTTGGCACTATCAACCATAATGGAACCCCGCAGTAAAACTGCGGGGCTAAACCCGTCTCGAACTGGGTCGAGAGATATTTAGCCCCCCAATTTATTGGGGGGTTTTACTCCTCAAATGTTCACAAATCTTATTCGTATTCAGTTTTTCAATTACGCCTTTGTCGGTAATTATAGCGGTGATATTTTTCGCATCCACTATATCAAAAGCCGGATTATATACACTAATTCCATCTGGAGCAATTTGTGTATCAGTCCCCCATGGGCGTATCACCTCATCGGCTGCTCTTTGCTCAATTGGAATCTCGGCGCCGCTATTTATTTCAAGATCGAATGTGCTCGATGGTGCCGCGATATAAAACGGTATGCCGTGCTGCTGAGCGAGGACGCTCAAGCTGTATGTGCCAACCTTATTTGCCGCGTCACCATTTGCTGCGATTCGGTCGGCGCCGGTTATAACCATATTGATTTTCCCTTGTTTCATCAGCCACCCTGCCATATTGTCGCAGATTAACACCGTTTCGATACCAGTTTGTTTGAGCTCCCAAGTTGTCAACCGAGCACCCTGCAGCAACGGCCGAGTTTCATCGACATAGACCGTAAATTTTTTACCCTTTTTATGTGCCTCAAACAGTGCCGACAACGCTGTCCCCTGCCCTGCGGTTGCAAGCGCGCCGGCGTTGCAATGTGTCAAAACACCGAAGCCATCCTTGATGAATCTTTCGCCGTTTTGACCTATCCGTAAGCACATGTCCACATCTTCCCGATAGATAGCATTAGCTTCCTTAAGAACAACTTCGTGCAACTGTTTTACTTTTGCGCTGGGATTAGCAGTAACGAATTTATCGGCACTTTGCCGAACTCTATTTAACGCCCAGAACAGATTTACGGCGGTTGGACGAGCCAATGCTAAATATTCACATGCCTTGACTATAGCGTCACGAGCTTGCTGCATGGTACTTTGGGCAGGCAATTTTTGTAGAGCCAAAACCGGTCCATAAGCCGCTGAAACACCTATAGCCGGAGCACCGCGAACGGCAAGTGTCTTTATCGCCTCATAAAGCTGTTCGATATCCCTGCACTTAATCTTTACAAACTCGGCAGGTAGACGACGCTGATCTATAAGCTCCAAAAAGCCATCAACACCACCAATCCATTTGACGGTCTGAATCATCATAGAACTCTCGATGCTCGATATTTGATACTCGATGCTCGACGAAAATCGAGTATCGAGTTACGAATATATTCTTTTTTCTCTATAGTCCTGCCAGGCCGGCTCAAAGGCTTTCCTATCAGTTGGTGCAGGCCTTAATCCTGCGTTACTGCTACGGAACAAATCGGGCGAGCCTTCATCGTATTCAATCTGTAAAATAGAGCTTCTTAACGATTTATTCTCTGATTTGAATTTCAAAGGTTTGTTAGTGGCTTTATCAATAACATCAGGATGTATCTCAATGCCGTCTTCAGCCAGGACAAGATGTGAACCACGCGAGCCGCTGCCTTGCTTAAGCAATTCCACAACAGCCTTTAGATATGCAATGCTGGTCAGAGCAAGATGTTCTGCCTGTATCGCAGCAATTACAGCTTTGTTATCTTCTGAATTGAAACCTTTCTGTTGTATATCTTTATATAGCTTTATCGCTTCCTTCAGAGCTTTTTGGGCGTCGTTCAATTCTCTGATATGTCCCCCTGACGCCGTCATACGACTTCGGATTTCTTCCAACACTTGCTCAGGATCAAAACCAGACGAGCTTGTATACTTCTTAAAACCAGTTACAAAGTCACTTAACTGCTGGTCGATCTCAGACTGTTTGTATGAATAATCCGGCGGCTCGCATCCATACACATTTACGACATATTCTGCCGCTCGCAACCCGCCGGCTTGTCCGGCGTTAAGAGCAGAGCCGCCCGGTCTTTTGACGCCGTGAGTGCCGGCCATCTCGCCGATTACAAAAGTCTGCGGTATATTAGACTCCCACCATTTGTTCACAACAAAGCCGCCGTTGTTATGCTGGGCGCAGACCGCTATCTCAAGCGGCTCGGAATACAAATCTATGCCGTTCTCCTTATAAATCTCGATAGCAGGAGTATTCATATGAGCCAATCGTTCGATAGGCGTCTTCTGTACGGCGCCGGCTTTCAACAGGTACTCCTTAGCTTCAGGTTCGAGCGCATCGATGTCAAACTCATCCATCGTGTCACTGCCGATGGGATTATGCAGAAAGTCCATAAAGACCCGTCTTCCTTTTTGTTTTTCGTTGAATACCAGAATGTCAATCAATGATGATTGCATGTTCTCAATGTGTTGTGGGTCAAAAGGCCACTGATAGCCCTTAAGAAAAATATTCGTAGCCATCCTGCTCATTGATGGGAAAAAATCCACGAGAAATTCCTTCTCGTCTTTGCCGTCGGCGTCCGTGCTAAAAAGTCTCGGAACCGCCTGCATATACGTGCCGGAGACGTTCCAGCGGAATTTTGTGCTGGCCAGGCCAAACTGCGATTCAGTCAGGTTTGCTCCAATCAGGCCTGCCTTGAACGCCAGTCCATGGATGCCTAACTGGCCCCTCGGATAGACGCTGGTCTTATAGAGCTCGCCAGGCCCGCCCGCTGCAAGAACAATATTCGAAGCCAGAAAAATATTTATGGCGTAATTTGATTTGCCGATGCTTTTCCTGTCTATAGTTACAATGCCTGCGATTCGCCTGGATTTGCCGGAGCCGACTGTGAGTAAATGTGCGACTTCCTGCTGATCGTGAATCCTGACGCCGTAGCGCTCCAGTTGTTTTTGCAAACATTCGCTCATGAACCTGCTCGTTTTGGGACCGGCTGATGTGGCTCGTTCGTATGGGTCATGGTCGGTTTTGTAACCGATGTAAGTTCCCATCGGATCATGGGGGAAGGGGACGCCAACCTGAACGAGGTGATAGAACTCCCGCAGAGAGCCGATGCCCTCAGCTAAGGCCGAGTCGCCGTGGCAGCACCCTGCTGCCGTTAGACTCTTGGCAAAGTCTTCGGCGCTGTCGGGGACATCCGGACTTGTACCTATCTTATAATAGGTTTGCTTATCGGAGCCGCTCATCCGCGATGCGCCCAGTCCCAAACCTGCGGTTACTACGGCAATTTTCTCCTGCGGATTTGCAACACCTTTTTGCTCCATAAATTCATAAAGGTGTACTGCGCAGTTCACACCTGCCGCTCCTGCACCGACAATTACCGTGTTGTAACGATGAAATGTAACGGTTTGATTATCTATTTTTTTCGTTTCCATAATCCAAATACCTATTAATTAAGATTGAAGTTTCTGCCCGTGACTTTACTTATCTGTTCGACAGAGGCTTGCGCAAAATCAATATCGGCGTATTTCGCATACCGCCGCTCATCTATCAATTGTTTAATCTTTTTTAGCTCATCGGCTAAAAGATTATAGTCCTGCTCATCAACAATTTTCTTCATCGTCGCCTTTTCAACCATGCTAAACGACCCACCCAGAACCAGAACACCTGCGTCAATATAGTCGGGGATGTTGTCGGCGTTTGTCCCGCCGGTCGGTACCAGACTAATCATCTTATGAATGGCCGGGTCAATAGCCTTAACAAAAGCCGGCCCACCGAGCTGCTTAGCTGGGAACACTTTACAAAGATTTGCTCCCTTTGAAAACTGGTCAATAATTTCCGTGACTGTGCCGCAACCTGGTATCATAGGAATCTTACCTGCGAATTTCCTGTAGCTTTCACCCTGGAAATTCGCCGCCGAGACAAGAAATTTTGCACCGGCATCGGCCACCTGCTGAGGCGAAGGCAATGGGTCATCCGGATAAGCTTTATTGTAAACATCGAGCATCTCCGGCGAGTCGATAAGACTTGCAGCGCCAGCTACAAAATCCGGTAGCTCCTCGCATAATCTCTCAAGTTTTTCCAAAGGCTTTTTTACCCGGCATGTCACCTCCATATTGTTCACGCCAGCCTTTATAAGTGCCTCGGCAGTCTTGACAACATCGAGCTTATCCTGATTAAAAACGAGGATAAGACCATCTTTGAGAAGCGTGTTGACTGTGCTTTTTATATCCATATCTTGTTACCCCAAAAAAGTAATTGGTAACTGGTAACTAGTCCGCCACAAGCGGATTTAACCAGTCCCTTGGGGACCAATTACCATTCATAGTCTTCTTAAATGAAAACCACCATCGACATTGATGACCTGGCCTGTGGAAAAATCAAGCCTGCCTTCAGCGATGGCACCGACCGCTTTTCCTATATCTTCCGGCTGGCCCCATCGCTTTATCGGCGTAAGTCCCTCAGCTATGAGCTTATCATACTTATCTTTGACCACGCTGGTCATATCAGTTGCAATAATGCCGGGCCTGATCTCAAATACTCCAATACCGTACTCAGCTAATCTGTCCGCATACAGCGCCGTCATCATACCAATACCGGCTTTGCTTACACAGTATTCACCCCGCGCTACCGAGCTGGTGTATGCCGACATTGAGCCTGTGTTTACAATCCGAAACGCCCTGTCAGGACATTTCTTCTTCTGCTCGATCATCCAATTAGCAACGAGTTGAGTTAAAAAGTAAGGCCCTTTAAGATTTATTCCCATTACTCTATCGTAGCTTTCCTCTTGGGCTTCGAGAATATCCATTCGCTTTGAGGGTGCAACGCCGGCATTATTAACCAGCATGTCACACCGGCCAAATTTGCTTTTAGCTAAATCGATGAGTTTCTTGCGGTCTGCAGCGCTACTGACGTCACCTCGCAGAATTTCGCAATTTGCGCCGAGTTCCTTAATTTCTTTTTGCGTTTGCACTGCCCGCGATTCATCGGGCTTGCCATCAGCCGTAAAATCAAAATAGTTGATAACCAAATCATAACCTAATGATGCCAGCTCCTTGGCGATACCTTTTCCAATGCCGCGACTTGCCCCTGTCACAATTACCACCGGTCGTTCTGCCATTTTGGAATATCTCCTTTCACATTTGTTTTAATTCATGAACCCCGCTATTTATTCGGGGGATTTTTACCTCTTTAAAAACTCATTTATTTCTTTTGCCGCCTTCATTCCATCGGCAACTGCCGCTACGACTGTCGATGCTCCTCTTACTAAGTCGCCGCCGGCAAAAACTTTCTGTCGAGAGGTTGCTAATGAATCCTCTTTGATTCTAATAAGGCCGTCTTTTAATTCCACTCCAGGCAGGATTTCCTTAATATTCTTCGGTGACTTCTGGCCGATGGCTTCTACAACAATATCCATATCGAGGTCATAAGCGCTCGACTCGACATTTTCCGGTCTGCGCCGTCCGGAAGCATCAGGCTCGCCTAATCGAGTCGGACAAACTGTCACAGACGTCAGCTTCCCGTTGGCGCGATTATATCTTAACGGCTGAGTCAATATCAAAAAGTGCACGCCTTCATTCATCGCATGGTCGCGCTCAGCACTCCAGGCCGGCATCTCCGCAAATGACCGACGATATATCATGTAAGCATCTTTGGCACCGAGATTTTTGGCTGTAACCGCTACATCCATAGCAGTATTGCCGCCACCTATCGCCGCCACGCGTTTATGCTTTAGGTTCAGCCTGTCCGGCTCTTTGGCCGCTGAGAGAAAGTCCATCGCGTTCCACAAACCATCTATATCCTCATCTTTATCGTCGATACCAACCGATTTCGGCAGACCCATACCGATAAAGACAGCATCAAATCCACCAGCAATAACTACATCAAGATTAAAATCGGCGGTTAGTTCTTTATCCATACGCAGAACTAATCTATCGTCAGGCACATTTTTGAATATGGCTGCAATTTCATTCTCCAGCGAGTCACACTTCCTATCCGGCGGAATCACCAATTCAACCATGCCGCCGAATCCAGCATGTTTATCAAAGATTGTCACCTTGTGACCTGCCTCAAGCAGTTTAGCAGCACACGACAGACCTGCAGGACCTGCGCCGATTACCGCGATATTTTTGCCGGTTGCTTTTTTGGGTATTTGCAGTTTCGACCAGCCTTTCTTGTTGGCTTGTTCAGCTAAATACCTTTGGATATCAGCTATCGGTAAAGGCCCATCACCAATAAATCTTTGCAAACAATTACCTTCACATTGTTGTTCGACGGGACACAGCCACGCACAAACTTCTGGAAAGATATTCGCTTGCCTTAGGACTTCGTAAGCCGCCTGGTCTTTTCCATCCAAGAACAGGCTGATAAATTTCGGTATCTCGACACCGGCGGGACAGGCCAACTGGCACGTAGGCTCCTGACACTTGCGACAGGCTTGTGCGAGTCTTGCCAAGTTGTCCCTGTCACTCATTCGGCCGTGCTCAAATATCGGGCCATATACTTTGTTGTCCCGAACCACACAGCCCGTCATGCCACTATCACGCATTATCTGTGTGCAGGCGCTACAGGCAACACAAACTTTTTCCGGATACATCCTGCCGGTCTTGATAATATCTTTGGCAAAATCAGGATATGCGAACGACATTCGTCCACCGCCAGCTAAAGTAACCAAGCTGTTCTTTTTGTTTGCTGCAGCCACATTGGCAAACAAAGTCCTTAGCCAGCTATAGCCGGTGCCGACGAAAGCAATATCCGGAAATTCTTTTTGAATTTCACCCGTCAAATTAATAAGCCTGGCCACGCCGACAAGCGGATGCTCCGGTTCTTCGTAACCACCGATTATCGGCTCATTAAAAGGCCTGCCGACATGCGGATTGTAATACGGATTTGCAATCGTGATATCAATCAGCTTGATGCCACGTTTCTGCAAAAGAGCAATTAACTTCTTCGGCTCCGTCAAATCCGGCTTGGTATAATCATCTTTGTCAACACCCCAGCCGTATGGATATGGAATAGCATCGTAAATGCCGAGGCGGGTAACAACCGGCTTGTCATCGCCAAGCTCTTTGTGAATTTTATCAATAACCTCTAATAAAAACCTCGTGCGGTTCTCGAAAGAGCCCCCGTATTTCCCCTTCCTGTTACGTGAAGCAAGAAGCTCGTTGATGAGATAACCGTGACATGATTTTACATCTACAGCATCGAACCCGACTTCAAACGCGATTCTGGCCGCATCGACATACGCCTGCTGAAGCTCATCGAGGTATTCATCGGTTACAAGGGGCCAATCGTCCGGTATCCTGCTTTTCGCTTTTGGATTGGGCGGCTGCTGTGGAATCAGAGCATCACGATATGGGTCACGCTGGGGTATCATCGGATATGCAACACCTTCAGGCTTGCTATATCTGCCCGAATGAGTCAACTGCAGCACGATTACAGGCTTATGGCCTGCACCTATACTTTCAGCCGCAGTCTGGCGTATCATCTTGACCATCGCGGCAAAACTGTCTTTGTTTTTTTCGTTGATCCACAACTGTCTTGGATTGGCTCTACCTTCAGGGACAACCGCGGTCGCCTCAGCCCAGAGCAGCCCTGCGCCGCCGGCAGCAAATCTCTTATATCTGCGTAGCGTCAGTTCCCCAGGGCGACCCTGTGAATCGCCGTCACAACCCTCCATAGGATGAATCGCTAACGAATTCGGTATTGTCAAGTAACCTGCCTGCACAGTTTCAGCTAAAATCGAAACATCCTCTACGGCCTCGACAGAAACATTAAGCCGTTCACCTAACCGCTTCAAATCGTTAATTGAACTTATTTGAAATTCCCACATTTGCAACTTCCATAAATTCGTTCGGCCCCAATAAATTGGGGAGCTAAACATTTTGGATTATTATGTTAACCTGCTGCGCGTTTTCGCTTAGTTTTTGTCGTTTGAGCAGGTAAATTTATCACAGAATTATCCGCCTTAAATTTTGTAGCCAAGAATTTACCCGTGAAGCTTTTTTTGTTTTTGACAATTTCCTCAGGCGTCCCCTGAGCTACGATTCTTCCGCCGGCGTCACCACCTCCAGGGCCAAGGTCTATAACATAATCGGCCATCTTGATAACATCAAGATTGTGTTCGATTACCACAACGGTATTACCCATATCGCAAAGCCGGGACAAAACCGCCAGGAGACCTTCCGTATCGGCAAAATGCAACCCCGTGGTCGGTTCATCAAGCAAGTAAAAAGTACGGCCTGTGGCAGCTTTTCCTAATTCAGCAGAGAGCTTTACCCTTTGTGCTTCTCCACCGGAAAGTGTCGTCGAGGGCTGGCCCAACTGCATGTAGCCCAGGCCAACTTCGTTGAGTGTCTTAAGCAGCCTGACAATCTTGGGGAAATTCGCAAAAAAACCAAGCGCTTCTTTGATCCTCATATTGAGCACGTCGGCAATATTTTTGCCTTTGTAGGTGACCTGCAACGTCTCCGGATTGTATCTACTGCCTTTGCAGGCCTGACAGGTGACGTAAACATCCGGCAAAAAGTGCATCTCGATTTTCTTTGTGCCGAAACCTTTGCACGCCTCACAACGTCCACCCTTGACATTGAAAGAAAACCTGCCGGGCTTATAGCCGCGAATCTTCGCTTCACGAGTCAATGAAAACAGTTTTCTTACCTCATCAAACACGCCGACGTAAGTCGCCGGGTTGCTCCTCGGTGTTTTGCCTATAGGCGACTGGTCTATCTCAATAACCTTATCAATCTGTGAAGTGCCGAGAACATTTTGGTGCTTGCCGGGCTTTTCACGGGATGCATAGAGTCGGCGTCTCAATGCTCTTAGAAGAATCTGACTGACAAGTGTGCTCTTGCCGGAGCCGGAAACACCTGTGACGCATATAAACGCACCTAACGGAAATTTTACATCGATATTTTTAAGATTGTTCTCGCAGGCACCTTTTACTTCAATACATTTTCTCAGATTGTATTTTCTTCTGCTTACGGGCAAAGGTATCTTCTTTTTGCCCACCATGTACTGTCCTGTCAAGGACTTGTCGCAGGCAGCTACAACTGCAAGATCACCCTGCACAATGACATGGCCGCCTTGAGCACCTGCTGCCGGGCCGATGTCAATAATATGGTCTGCATTTTTGATAATATCTTCGTCATGTTCCACCACAATAACCGTATTGCCGAGTTTTACCAACTGTTTCAGTATCCCGAGCAATCGATTATTGTCGCGTTTATGCAGACCTATCGTCGGCTCGTCAAGCACATAACAGACCCCCACAAGGCCGCTGCCAACCTGCGTTGCCAAGCGGATTCGCTGGGCTTCACCGCCGGAAAGAGTGCTGCTCCTCCGGTCCAGCGTCAAATATTCCAGTCCAACATCAACCATGAATTTCAGCCGTGCTTTTATTTCCTTTAAAACCTGCACTGCAATAATAGCTCGTTCTTTGTCCAACTTCAAGTTATTGAAAAACACCTGTGCCTTTTCGATGGTGAGCCTGGCCAATTGATGTATGTTTTGACCTCCTAAAGTTACCGCCACTGCTTCGGGCCGCAAGCGTGCGCCGCCGCAGCTTCTACAGGGCTGTTCCGAAAGATAACCGTGCAGTCTGGTCTTAACGTATTCGCTGGTAGTGTTTTCCCACCGCCGTTGCAGGTTCGGGATGATCCCTTCGAACCACAAACCATATTTTTTCTCGTCAGCCGCAGTTGTGCCATACAACAGAACTCTTTTTATTTCAGCCGGTATTCGCTCAAACGGCATCGATCTACTAATGCCTACGTCTCTACAAAACCGCTTTATGAGCCGATTGTAGAAAATATTCATACGCTTACCGCCCTTGCGCCAGGCCTCAATGGCACCGTGTTCAAGTGAGACACTTTTGTCCTGCACTATCAGGTCAGGGTCAAACTCCAGGATTCTTCCCAGACCATCGCAGCTTTTGCAGGCACCGTACGGGCTGTTAAAACTAAAAAGCCGGGGCGACAGCTCTTCAAGACAGGCCTGCGGATGCTCAGGACAAGCAAACTTCTCGCTGTAGATAATCTCCTGCCATCGCACATCTCGTCCCCCGTCTTTATCCACTCGCTGACGCTCGTGGCTCTGACTACTGTTTTCTGTTTTCTGTCTTCTGTCTTCTGATTCTTGCAGCAGAACTAAAATCACCCCATCCGCCAATTTCAGTGCTGTTTCTACCGAATCAGCCAGCCGAACTCGAACCTCATCCTTGATAATCAGCCTATCGACAACCGCTGCTATATCATGCTTTTTGTTCTTGTCCAGGAGTGGGACATTACGCACATCATATATGGTGCCATCGACGCGCACACGAACAAAACCTTCGCGTTGGATGCCCACAAATATTTCCTTGTGCTCGCCTTTTTTACCACGAACCAATGGTGCACAAACCTGAATTTTCGTACCATCCGGGTGAGCAAGAATTGAATCTACTATCTGCGAAGAGTGTTGGCTGGTAATTTCTTTTCCGCATACCCAGCAGTGCGGTTGACCCACCCGTGCAAAAAGCAATCTGAAATAGTCATAGATTTCCGTAGTGGTCGCCACGGTCGAGCGAGGATTGCTGCTGGCACTTCTTTGCTCAATGGCAATAGTAGGCGGCAGGCCCGAAATGTCGGCCACTGCCGGTTTTTGCATCTGTTCGAGGAATTGCCGGGCGTACGCGCTTAGCGATTCTACATATTTCCGCCGCCCTTCAGCGTAAATGGTATCGAAGGCAAGTGAGCTTTTGCCGGAGCCGCTTATGCCGGTAATCACCACTAACTTGTCGCGCGGAATACTCAGGTTTATATTCTTGAGATTATGCTCCGCCGCTCCTGTAATCTTAATCACTTTTTCTGCTCGCTGAGCCATATATGGATACCGTAGCTGTGTATAGTAATAAACTTGTAAAAATCCAGAATTATCCAAACTTGAGATTGTAACAAACAGCCGCAAGAAGGTAAAATGTTTTTCAGTGAATAAAATATGCAAATAAAGAAATTACATACTTGGAATCTATCTTACTCGCAGGCGATAGCTCTGCAGAAACAGCTCGCCCCACAGGTACAACAAACTGAGCTAAAAACCAAGCCTAAGACTATAGCCGGCCTGGATTGTGCTTTAAGTAAGAACAAAGGAAAAATTGTCGCCGCCGTAGTTATTTTGAGGATGCCAAATGTAACAAGAGACCTCTGGGGACCAATAAAACAAACAGACTTTGAGATTATTGAGACAGCAACTGCATCACAAAAACTTACATTTCCCTACATTCCAGGTCTTCTTTCTTTTCGCGAATCTCCCGTCTGTATCGCAGCCGTAGAAAAGCTCAAGAATGAACCGGACGCATTCATGACTGACGGCCAGGGTATCGCGCATCCCCGCCGATTCGGCATAGCAGCACATTTAGGTTTGTTTTTCGATAAGCCGACTATCGGCTGCGCAAAAAGCAGACTCACCGGCAGCTTCGAAGAACCGGCAGCAGAAAAAGGAGCTTATAGTCCACTGAACGATAGAGATGATGTTATCGGCGCAGTAGTTAGAACACGGTCTAATGTAGGGCCGGTTTTCGTTTCGGTGGGCAATAAATGTCTGCTGAAAGATGCGATCGAAATCACCCTCGCCTGGACAACGAAATATCGCTTGCCGGAGCCCACTCGACTCGCGCATCAATTTGTCAGCAAACTAAAACTTGAAGTATGAAACGAAATCCTGAGCACGAAATCCGAAATTCGAAATTCATCCTTCGCAGTACTACGGAGAATGGACAATATCGAATGTTCAAAATCCGAATTTTCAAAACACGAATATTTATTGTCCCTGAAGAAGCGTTTTGAATTTCTGTAATTTGGATTTTGAATCCATTCGACAATCTCAGGACAGGTTTGTTTCGGATTTCGATATTGGAATTTCGGATTTACGAGGTATGCAGTAAATCCCACTTATGTTTTTTTGTCGAGGCCAGAATTTTCTCGGCACATTCCAGGGCCGCCAGACCTTCTTCGGCACTGACCTCCGGCGCAAGTGTCCTGTCTCCAACAGCTCGCAAAAATGCCTCCTGCTCAAGACGCAAAGGCTCTTTATCATCTACATTAAGCTGTTCGATGTGCAGCAAATCCAGCCAGTTCACACTCATCGGGTCAAAATCTTCACGCGTTTGATATTGCTTTATCCACTCAAGAACATTTATATTCGGGTCAGCCTTAATAACAGTACCGCTCTTTCTAATAAAATCGGCACTTAAATACGCCTGCCTGCTGAACACCCTCACCTTTCTTTCGGTTTTTAGAGCCAGCCTGGAAGCGGTAATGTTCGCAATACAGCCGCTTTCAAAAACAATCCTGGCATTACAGATGTCTTCCGCCTGGTCGATAACGCTGACTCCGACAGCATCGACTTTCTTGATTTTGCTTGCCGCCAAAGACAAAATAATATCGATGTCGTGAATCATCACATCCAGCACCACACCAATATCGATGGAGCGAAAGGGATATGGACTAACACGGCTGGCTTCGATAAATTTTGGCTCGATGTCGAGCCTTTTGATCGCCTGAACAACCGGATTGCAGCGCTCAGAATGCCCTACCGCTACAACCGTGTTATTCTGTTTG
>Ga0315539_1000248_pt1 | contig 41736 bp, 40 predicted proteins | sample SalMarSW160150MG_FD_203097 | JGI IMG/M metagenome (GOLD analysis project Ga0315539, IMG submission 203097) | Salt marsh sediment microbial communities from the Plum Island Ecosystem LTER, Massachusetts, United States - Salt Marsh Sediment SW1601-150 ...
TAGAGCAGCGCGAGCGCCACCTGACCAACAAGGAAAAGGAGATGGAGTCCATCCGCAGTGGCCTGGAGGAGGTCAGGGACAAGCAGTTAAAGCAGCTGGAGCTGATTTCGAGCATGTCCACCGACGAGGCCAAGCAGACCCTGCTCGACGCTGTCGAAGGCGAACTGCAGGAAGAGTCCTCGCGGCGCCTCCGGGAATGGGAAATCAAGCTCAAAGAGGAATCCGATAAGAAATCCCAGGAGATTCTGGCGATGGCTATCCAGCGCAGCGCCTCCGAGGTGGTCTCGGAAACCACGGTAGCCACCGTCCCCCTGCCCAGTGACGAAATGAAAGGCCGGCTTATCGGCCGGGAGGGGCGAAACATCCGGGCTCTGGAGCAGGCTACCGGGGTCGACCTGATAGTAGACGATACCCCGGAAGCGGTAACCATCTCCAGCTTCGACCCGGTGCGGCGGGAGATAGCCCGCCTGGCTTTAAGCAAGCTTATCCTCGATGGTCGCATCCACCCCGCCCGCATCGAGGAGGTGGTCAACAAGACCAAGGAGGAGGTAGATACGGCCATCTTTGCTGCCGGCGAGCAGGCCGCCTACCAGGTAGGGGTGCAGGCACTGCGCCCCGAGCTTATCAAGCTGCTGGGCCGCCTCAAGTACCGCACCAGCTACGGGCAGAACGTGTTAAACCACTCCGTTGAAACTGCCCACCTGGCCGGCATGATTGCCGGGGAACTGGGGGCCAACGTAGCCCTGGCCAAGAGGGCGGGGCTGCTCCATGACATCGGCAAAGCGGTAGACCGGGAGGTAGAAGGCTCCCATGCCCTCATCGGTGCCGAACTGGTCAAACAATGGGATAAATCCCCGGAGGTTGTCCAGGGCGTGGCCGAGCACCACTTCGAAACCGATTCCACCAGCATCTGGGGCTTTATTGTGTCCGCCGCCGACGCCATCAGCGGCGCCCGGCCCGGCGCCCGGCGCGAGTCTCTGGAACACTACCTCAAGCGGCTCAAGGCGCTGGAAGACATCTCCAACAGCTTCAATGGGGTGGAGAAGTCCTACGCCATTCAGGCCGGCCGTGAGGTCCGCATCCTGGTCAAGCCCGAAGAAATAGATGACCTGGGGGCGATGAGGCTGGCTCGGGACATCGTCAAGAAGATAGAAGATAGCCTGCAGTACCCGGGGCAGATAAAGGTCACCGTGCTCAGGGAGACCAGAGCGGTAGATTATGCTAAGTAGGAAAGACCAGTGCTGATACTGGCTATAGGCGATGTTATCGGCAAGCCGGGCCGGAAGGCTTTAAACCAGCTCCTGCCCAGCCTCCGCCGGCAATACGGCATAGACCTGGTTATAGTTAACGGCGAAAACGCCGCCGGCGGCATCGGGCTGACCCTGGACACCGCCGGGGAGATGCTCGACGCCGGCACCGACGTGCTGACCTCGGGCAACCACATCTGGATGCACCGGGAAATTTACCCCTACCTGGATAGTGACATGCCCATCCTGCGCCCGCTGAACTACCCGCCCGGCGTGCCCGGCCGGGGCTATCTGGTCATCGGCAAAGTAGCCGTGGTAAATATAATCGGCCGGGTCTTTGTCGGCGATTTTGACTGCCCCTTCCGGGCTATGGACACCCTGCTGAGTGAGCTGGAGGAGAAAATCATCATCGTTGACTTCCACGCCGAAGCCACCTCGGAAAAAGTGGCTATGGGCCGCTATCTGGACGGGCGGGTCAGCGCCGTGGTCGGCACCCACACCCACGTCGGCACCACCGACGCCCAGATTCTACCCAGAGGCACCGCCTATGTCAGCGACATCGGCATGACCGGCCCATTAGATTCAGTTATCGGTGACGATACCGATGCTGCCATCCAGCGCTTCCTGACCAGTATGCCCCACCGCCTGTCGGTGGGCAGGGGCAAAACCGCCCTGAACGGTATACTGGTCAAGGTGGATGATGACACCGGCAAAGCGCTCAGCATCGAGCGAATCTACCAGGAGGTAGAGTAGCCTTGGGACAGGCTGACCTCCACATCCACTCCACCGCCTCCGATGGTCGGCTCACCCCGGCCGAGGTGGTACAGGAAGCGGCAAGGCGGGGCTTAAAATTTATGGCTCTTACTGACCACGATACCGTCGACGGGATTGCCCCGGCTAAAGCGGCGGTACAGAGCTTTCCCGGCTTAAAGCTGATACCCGGCGTCGAAATCAGCACCGACATACCGGAGGGCGAGGCCCATGTCCTCGGCTACTTCATAGACTACACCGGAAAGGAACTGAGGGCGAAGCTGAACCGGTTCCGCAACTCGCGCCTTGGGCGGGCACAGGGCATGGTGGCTAAACTGGACAAACTGGGTGTCCACATCGACTGGCAGCGTATCGAACAAATAGCCGGCGACAGCGTTATGGGGCGTCCCCACATCGCCCAGGCCATGCTGGAGAAGGGCTATATAAATTCTTTCAAACAGGCTTTCACCGATTATATCGGCCGTGACGGACCCGCCTACGTGGAGCGGGAAAAGATAACCCCCGCCGAGGCGGTGGCGCTGATAATTAAAGCCCGGGGGCTGGCGGTGCTGGCTCACCCCTTCACCGTCGGTGAGCCGGAGGCAATGATTAAAGAATTAAAGGCGGCCGGATTATCCGGCATCGAATCTTATTATGATAACTATACCGCCGGGGAAGTCGACCTTCTGGTGAAGCTGGCCCAAAAATACAATCTTATTGCCACCGGCGGCAGTGATTTTCACGGCATAGACTCCAGTGAATCGGTCATCGGCGGGCCCGATTTGCCGCTGGCATCAGTGGAAAAACTTATCGCTAAGGCAAAAAAGATAAACCCAGACCTTAATTTTTAAGGGGAGCTTATGGCTATTGCCTTTATCTTACTGCTGGTGGGCGCCTACCTTCTGGGCTCAATGCCCACCGCTTACCTGGCTGGCCGCTGGTGGCGGGGGATAGACGTAAGACAATATGGCAGCGGCAACGTCGGCGCCTCCAATCTGGTCAGGTTATCAGCCAAATGGCTGGCCATTGTGGTCACTATCGTTGATTTGGGCAAGGGGATACTGGTAATTTGGGTGGCTCAACTGGCCGGGCTGGGTATTGCCCAGCAGGTAGCCATCGGGCTGGCGGCAATTATCGGCCATAACTGGCCGGTATTTCTACGCTTCAGCGGCGGCCGGGGGGTATTAGTCACCCTGGGGGTCGCCTTTTTCCTGCCCCTGAGCAACGGCCCGCTGGTGCCCTGGGCGTTAATCGTCTCTCTCGCTCTGGTGGCAATCTTCGTCTTTATCTTCCACAACCTGCCGGTAGGCACCATAGCCGGCATGGCCGCCCTGCCCCTGGTCAGCTGGCTCACCAATGAGCCGCTGGCGTTTATTCTGGGATTTCTAGCCATGTTCTTGCTGATGATTATCCGGCGGCTGACGGCGCCCAAATCCTCGCTTACCGCTTCGGTATCCACCGGGGAACTGATAGTTAACCGCCTGCTTTTTGACCGTGATATTAGAGACAAGGAAGCCTGGATATACCGCAAACCGGCCAGGTCAGCCCCAAAAAAGGAGAAGGGGTGACCCCCGGATGAAATGCGCCTATCATCCTGATGTCGAAACCAATCTAAGGTGCGGCAAGTGCGATAAGCCGATATGCCCCAAATGTATGGTGCAGACACCGGTAGGCGCCCGCTGCCGCGATTGCGCCGGGCTGGACAAGCTGCCTACCTTCCGCGTTTCCACCCGGCACTACCTGATAGCCGCCGGAACCGCCGTGGGCATGGCTATCGCCTGCGGGGCCGCCTGGGGGGCGATTGGATGGCTGGTGCCTATATTTTCCCTTAATCTGCTGCTGGCGCCGGCGGCGGGCTACGCCATCGGGGAGGTAACCAGCATCTCGGTCAACCGCAAGCGGGGTACCGGGCTGGCCGTGCTCGGTGGCATCGCTGTCGCCCTGAGCTACGCCGTTACCTATTTCTTCCCCGGCGGGCTTCCTTTTGGCATTTTTAGTGTCGTTTATCATATAATAGCAGTAGGGCTGGGCATCTTTATCGCCGTAACCCGGTTACGCTAGAAATTCTTTAAGTCCGACTGGACCTGGATAGGAGATACTATGTCAGTGGATAGCTTTACGCCAGGAACGCCTCTCTTTTACATACTGTTCTGGGGAGTGTTATTAATCACCCTCGGGCTGTTCGCCTACCGCCTCAGGCAGCTCTGGCAGTACATGTTCCTGGGGCAGAAGGAAACCGGTTCGAAAAGCTGGATTAAACATATACTGGATACGCTGTACTATGTTTTCAGCCAGCTCTGCCAGCTCAAAAACTTCCGGATTAAGGACTGGGCGCCGTTGGGGCATGCCCTGATGGTCTGGGGGTTCTTTATCTCCGTCGTTTTCTATTTCTTTTTCATCATCCTGACCGAAGGTCTGGGCCTGATGGGGCTGGAAGAGACCCAGTTCTATTTTTATTCGGTCTGGGTAATGGACTTCTTTGCGGTATTTATTTTCGTCGGTGCCGCCTGGGGTATTATCCGGCGCTATATCATCCGGCCCGACCGGCTCAAGGGGGAACAGACCGTCGAGGCCATGATTATCCTCCTGTCCGTACTCACCCACCCGGTGACGTACGTATTTGAAATAGGCGCCAAGATTGCGCTGGGACACCCGCCGGCGGGGCTGGGGCATACCCTGCTGCCCCCGGTGAGCGCCTGGTTCAGCAATCTGTTCACCGCCGGCGCTGGCACCGAGGGCTGGTACCTCGGCTTCCTCTGGGCGCACTGGCTTACCGTGGTCTTCGTTCTGGCCATCATCCCCTACACCCGGTACCTGCACGTCATCGCCTCCATATTCAACGGCTTCTTGCGCAACCAGCCCCGCACTGTCTTAAAACCCATTGATTTGGAGAATGCGGAAACCTTCGGCGTCACTACCATTGACCAGCTTACCTGGAAACAGAACCTGGACCTGTACGCCTGCGTGGTCTGCGGCAACTGCCAGGAGCTTTGCCCGGCTTACATCAGCGGCAAACAGCTTAACCCCAAGAAGCTGATACAGGACCTGAAGAACCATCTCCTCAAGGTAGGCCCCGAACTGGTGGCGGCTAAAGCCAGGGGAGAACCAGCCCCGGCAAACCCCAATGTTGCTCTGGCAGACAATGTCGTCCTGCGGGATGAAATCTGGGCGTGCACCACCTGCGGCGCCTGTGATGAAGTCTGCCCGGTGTGGGTAGACCACATTGACAAAATAGTAGACCTGAGGCGAAACCTGGTCATGGAGCAAGCCTCCATACCGGAAACGGCCGAAGGGGCACTGCGCAGCATCGAAGACAGAGGCCACCCCTGGCGCGGGACCACCCTGTCGCGGACGGACTGGGCGGAGGGGCTGGATATCAAGGTCCTGGCCGATGACCAGGATGTAGACATCCTGTTCTGGGTGGGTTGCACCGAGGCCCTGGAGGAAAGGAGCACCAAAGTAGCTCAGGCAGTGGCTAAACTGCTCAAAGCGGGCGGGGTCAATTTCGGCATTCTGGGAACTGAAGAAAGCTGCTGCGGCGAGCCGGCCCGCCGCCTGGGCAACGAATACCTGTTCCAGATGCAGGCGGAGAAAAACATCGAAATAATGAAAAACTATGGGGTTAAGCGGATAGTCACCGCCTGCCCCCACGGCTATAACATCCTCAAGAACGAGTACCCCCAGTTCGGCGGCAACTTCGAGGTTATCCACCACACCGAGCTCATCGCCCAGCTCATTAAAGAGGGCAAGCTCAAGATTAAAAAGGGCTTAAACGAGACGGTCACCTACCACGACGCCTGCTACCTGGGGCGATACAATAATATCTACGAGCCGCCGCGGCAGCTCATAAAAGCCGTCCCCGATATCAGCCTTAAGGAGATGGAGAGGAACCGGCGGCGGGCGTTCTGCTGTGGCGGCGGCGGCGGTCATATGTGGCTGGAGGAGCAGGAGGGCAACCGCATCAACGAGATGCGCACCGAGCAGGCGATGGAAACCAAAGCCCAGACCGTAATTACCGCCTGCCCCCTTTGCCTTCAGATGTTCGAAGACGGCATCAAGGCTAAAGCCGCCGAGGAGCAGCTTAAGGTGATGGATATCGCCGAACTGTTAGCCGCCCAGATAGAAGAATAAAACTAAGAGAAAATGAAAGATGGCTGAAAGCTATAAGGTCAGTGTCAAGGTAATAAGCCAGAAGGGCAATTGTGAGGCGGGGCATAAGGTCGGCGATGAGTGGGTGTTCGGGGAAAAAACGCCGGAAGGCTTTTGCATTTTCGCCTTCAGCTCGCTGATGCCCTTCCTCACCCCGCTAATGTTCAGCGGCTCGTTCCCCTGGGAAAAAGACCCGGATATGACCACCGTTGCCTGCCCCGACCCCGAAAACCCAGTGGTCTTTGAAATTCGCCGCCTGCGCAGCTAGCGGTTAAGACTCACCGTACTTCTCACGGAGCTTGCGCCGCAGAATTTTGCCAGTGCTCGTCTTGGGCAATTCTTCGGTGACCAGAACTACCGATGTGGGCCGCTTGAAGCCGGCCAGGCGGGGACGGCAAAAATCAATAATTTCCTGCTCGGTAGCCGTTTCTCCCTTTTTGAGCCGGACTATGGCTCTTACCTGCTGCCCCCACTCCTCATCCTTAACCCCGATTACCGCCGCCTCTTCAATTTTGGGATAGGTGGAAAGGACGCTCTCCACCTCGTCGGGGCCGATGTTCTCCCCACCCCTAACGATGACATCGTCACCCCGCCCGGTAAGGTAGATATAGCCCTCATCATCTTTGTAGCCCAGGTCGCCGGTGCGGTACCAGCCGTCGGCGGTAAAAGCCTTCTCCGTCCTCTCCTCGTCCTTCCAGTAGCCCTTCATTATTCTCGGCCCCCGCACCACGATTTCGCCGAGCTTGCCGCCGGGCAGCTCTTTTTCCTTTTCATCACGCACCTGGATTTCCACATCCTCCAGGGGCAGGCCGATAGAGGTCGCCAGCCGCTTTAACTTCTTCTCCCTCTCCGCCTCAGTCTCTTTGCCGGTGATTATCTGGTCTTCAGCCCTAAGAGCGGCAATAGTTGAAGAGGTTTCCGTCCCGCCGAAGGCGTTTATCAGCGCCCGCCCCGGAAAGCGCTCGATGGTTCTCTTTAATACCTCATAGGGACAGGCGGCGGCGCCGTAGGTTATCACCCGCACGCTGGAAAGGTCGTATTTACCGAAATCGGGGTACTCCACAATGCGCTTGAGCATGGTCGGCACCACCATCACCCGGGTGGCTTTCTCCCGCTGCACCGTCTCGAACCATTCTTTTTCGTCAAACTGCCGCATCAGGGCAATGCTCCGGCCGCCGTAGATACCGGCCATCAGCGCCTGCATCCCGGCCACGTGATAGAGAGGCATGACCAGAACGTTAGTTTCCGGGGGCGCTTCCATATCGGGCGGGTCAACGTTACTCAGCACGTAGGAGCTGTAGGCGTTGTGGTCCTGGGGAACCCCCTTGGGAAAGCCTGTAGTTCCAGCGGTAAAGATGAGCACGGCGATATCCTCGTCCTTTAGCTCGGCAAAGACTTTGTCTTCCGGCGAACCGGAGGCGATAAGCCCGTCATAGCCTTCCATCCCCTCATAGTTGCCCCCGATAACAATGAAATGCTTCACCGAGGGCAGCTGGGAGCGGACACCGGCTACCATATCGGCGTAGCGGCTGCCGACAAAGAGGATTTTGGGCTCGGCTTTATTAACCAGGTAGACCAGCTCGTCCTGCCGGATGCGGAAGTTTAAGGGCACGAAGATACCCCCCGCCCTCACCACGCCGAAACAGGCTTCCACGTATTCATTGCAGTTGACCTCGAGGATGGCGGCGCGGTCTCCCTTCTTTAAGCCCAATCTATTCAGGGAGTCAGCCAGGCGGTTTACCCGCTCCTTGAGCTGGGCGTAGCTGTAGCGCTTACCCTCAAAGGCGATGGCGGTCCTCTCCGGAACCAGCATGGCGGACAGGTCAAGAAACTCGGTTATAACCATCCTTCACCCCTTTTTCAATCTTCGCCTTTTTAATCTGAAGAGGGAATCGGTCTGGGTTCTTGAACTTCCATTTCCTGACCGCAGCACATAGGCGTGCCCTCGCCTGCTTTGGTGCATAGTATTTCAGTGCCACACTTGAAACAACGATACCTTTTACCTAATTGAGTTGCCACTTGAGTAACACCTCCCGACAAATTGTTGGCTTACTTCTTTCGTTCCATGGGCTGGCCGCAGCATTGGATGGTACCATCGCCGCCTCTGGTAACAATAAATTCTGAGCCACACTTGGGGCACCTGTACCTTCTACCTATCTGGTTTGCCATCTTATACTACTACCTCCGTGTGGTAATTCTTTAGTGTAATGTTTATTCGTTTTCGGGCAAATCAACCTTGGGAAAATGATATATCCGCTCTCTGTATCCGGGAACGTTAACCTTAATGGAACGCCCTCTTCTAACCCTGCGCTCTATCATGTGCTATTATTACTGAGTTGTCCAAGCCAAGACTCCGCACCCTAGTTCCTAGGTGAAAATTTCTCTTTGTTTTGGCGTAGTTTATGCCGCTGGAGCTTGCCAGTGGTGGTACGAGGTAACTCTGGGACGAAGTGTACCCAACTAGGTGCCTTGAAATGGGCAGTTCGGTCATGAACGAAGTCAATAAGCTCTCTCTCCAGTTCGGGAGAAACCTGACGTCTTTCATTTAGCACCACAAAGGCGCTGATTCTTATCAAACCTGATTCGTTAGGCATACCGACCACACCACTTTCACGGACGGCTGGATGTTGCTGCAAGATACCTTCAATTTCTAGAGGCGACACCCACTGGCCACTGATCTTAAGCATATCATCCTCACGACCTTGATAATAGAAGTAACCCTCAGTATCTTGGTAAAATTGGTCACCAGTGTTGAACCACTGTCCCACGAAGACTTCCTTGCTACGCTGATGCTTATTCCAGTAGCAGTTGGCAATACCATCGTTCTTAAGCCAGAGGGTACCCACCTCACCCTGGAGCACCAGCTTACCCTCCGCATCTCTCAACTCGCCCTCAAACCCACTCAGAAGCCTGCCACTACTACCTGCTTTTACCTTACCAAGGCTATTGCCAAGGTAATTTCCGCCTACATCCGTACTTCCTACTATATCCAAGATATGGAAACCAAATTTAGTCTTCCAGCGCTTATAGAGATCCTTAGGCAGGGCCTCTCCTGCAGAGAGGCAAAGACGGACGGAGGAAAAGTCATAGACTAGTTCCTTCTCCTCAGCCTCCCGAAGTAGCGCTGCGTAAAAGGTTGGAACGCTAAAAAACAGCGTTGGTCTGTACCTTTCAACTATTTTCATGACCTTTCGGGGATCAGGCCATTCAGGGTATAGTACCACGGCCGCCCCATATAGCAGCGGTGTCTCCACTGAGTTATTGCGGCCATAAGAGAAAAACATCTTAGAAGTAGAGAACACTATATCTCCCTCTTTCATCTCCAGCACTTCTTCACATGTGGGATACATGTAATAGATTAGATCGTGGTGCAAGTGCACTACTCCCTTGGGGAAGCCTGTTGTTCCTGAGGTGTACATCCAAAAAGCCATGTCATCTTTGGAAGTCTCAGCCGTCTCCAATCTATCCGAAGCACCTGCCACTAGCTTTTCGAAGCTCAAAGTTCCGGCAGACGCCTGGCCTACGACTACGATGTGGCGGAGGTACATAAGCTCCTCTTTAACGCTCTCAATCTTTGGGAGTAATTCCTGCGACAATACCAGAACCTTGGCCCTGCTATCATTAAGGAAGTACCTATAGTCCTGGGGGGAGGCTAGAGTGTTTACTGCTACCGGGACTGCCCCGATCTTCATCGTCCCTAGGTAGCTATAGAGGAACTCTGGGCAATCGGCTAAGATGAGCATCACCCGGTTCTCTATCTCCACGCCTAAATCTTTTAATGCATTGCCCGTGCGGTTCACCATAGCTGCCAGCTCAGCATAGCTTATTTTTTGGTCTTCATAGTATATTGCTATGTTCTTAGCTCTGCCTTCCTTAAGATGGCGATCGACCAAAAATTCGGCTTGGTTAAAGTTGTCAGGAACACTCATAACTCTTGCCATTGCCAACTCCTTCATACCTTGGGATACCGAATACCGTTCAGCCATTTTTTCAATCAATAGCCTTTGCCTAGAAGACAAAGAGGTCCATACCACCTAGCATATTCAAGATTGCCCCGGTCATGTAGCGAGCCTTATCTGATACCGCATAGGATATGGCATCAGCAATCTCTTGAGGCTCAGCGACGCGGCGAGCGAGTATCCTCTTCTCCAGCTTCTGGCGCACTTCGTCATCAAGCGGGGCATCAGTCTTGGCCACACCAACGAGTACGGCATTACTGGTTATATTATACCTTGCTCCCTCAAGGGCGACTGATTTAGTCAGGCCAATGATTCCGGCTTTGGCGGAACTGTAGCTAGTCTGACCAAATCCTCCCATAACTCCAGCCACTGATGTAATATTTACAACCCGACCCCAATCGTTGGCGCACATATCCTCCCAGGTCGCTTTAATGCAGTGGAAAGCGGAAAAGAGGGTGGTATATAAAGCTTTATGCCACACATCCATCGAGGTCTTACTTATAGTAGTAAACTGCCCCATCTGTGCCGCGTTGTTCACTAATATACTGACAGCTCCAAAATTACTCTTAATTTCAGCAATCCCTCTTTTTACATCTTCATAGTCTTCTACGTTCATTCTTACCGCAATCGAATTTCTGCCCAGTTGCTTTATTTCCTCAGCTACTGCCTGTGCCCCCTCAAAGTGACCCCAGCCACTAACAGCCACATCGGCTCCTTCTCTCGCCAGAGTAAGGGCAGTGGCTCGCCCGATCCCTCCTGGTCTTGATGCCCCGCTGACGAAGGCAATTTTTCCTTCCAATGACATATGTCTTCTCCTCCCTCAATCAAATTACTGGCAGTCTAATATTTTTTCAAGCCGTTTATTTAACCCGCTCAAAGGCATAATATACCCTGTCGCATACCTTGGTTTCCCGCTTAATCTCTATGGGATGTGCCGGAACTTCAAAGACCACAAGCTTGACTTCATCACCATCTTTTAGCTCGCCTTCAGCGCAATTTATAATACGAACCAGCAGGTGCTTTAGCGGGCTATCCTTGCCAAAGTTAAGCCAGGCCAAGATTAGCGGTGGAGGAAAGCCAATGGGAGCACCGGCCTGAGTCTCGGTGAAGGTGACTACCTTGGCTCTCTGGGGTAAGTCTACCCACTCCAGTTCGTCGGACCAGCACTTGGGGCAGATAACACCCGGGGGAAAGGCGATATGCCCGCACTTTTTACACTTGGTGGTGGTAAACCTTCCCTCTCTGAGATTATCGTAAAATTGATAGAGCCGATTAAATTCCTGGCATTCCAGCGGCCACATATCCATTTCCGTAATATATCTGCCATCCAGAGCTGGAGTCCCGACTATTGTTGCCTCTTGTAATTCCGCCATCTTCTTTCTCCTTATCCTAATTATGGTTTATTCAACTGGCTCCGTCCCGTAGATTACCACTGTGTGCTGGGCACAGGCACCGCTTAGATTATGCGCCAGGGCAAACTTGGGACTTTTCGCCTGATTTATGGCCCTCCCTTGAAGTTGCTTGCATAACTCAAGGGACTGGCGGGCTCCAGAGGCACCGAAGGGATGTCCACAGCTGATAAGACCACCATCGGTATTTATGGGGCGTCCACTATCAAGATTGAGGGCACCTGAGGCAACATAAGCACCGCCTTCTCCCTTCTTACAGAAACCAAGCTCCTCCATCTCTATAATCTCAGATATGGTGAAGCAATCATGGACCTGAGCCACATCTATATCCTTGGGACTGACCTGGGCATTCTTGTAAGCCACCTCAGCCGCTTTCTTCAGATGAGGCCACTCGGCAAGGGTTTCACCCGGCCAACCCGCCGACATGCTATGGGTGGCGTGCTGCCCCGTGCCACGAATGTAGACCAGCGGCCGGTCAGCTAGTTCCCTGGCTCTCTCTTCCGAGGCAATGATAACCGCGGAAGCACCATCGGATAGAGGGCAACAATCAAAAAGACCGAAGGGGTCAGCGATGAGCCTGGCATTCAATGCCTCTTCCATGCTGAGCGTCTTCGGGTAAAAGTGCGCTTTGGGATTGGTCGAGCCATAATTATAATTGGCTACAGAGACATGCGCCATTTGCTCCTTGGTTGTCCCGTAGCGCTTCATGTGCATTTTGGCAATCATAGCAAAAAACGGCGGGGGTACGCCTAACCCCATGGCGGAGTCCCAGTCATGGTCATTGACCGCCAGTTGCGTGTAGTTTGTTTCCCATCTCTGGGGCATAAAGACCTTCTCGGCCCCGGTCACCATAACCACCTCAGAGATGCCGCTTTCTACCAGTCCCTTGGCCACAATAATTCCGGAATTAGAGCCAGCGCAAAGAGTATCCAGCCGGATACAAATTGATGTTGGTTTTAATCCCAGCCTATGAACCACAAGAGGGGCAGTGTTAAGGGCCGAGGAGTGTCTTCCCGCCATTGTGGTACAGACGATAAGCCCATCGATATCTGTGGGCTTTAGTGCCGGGATATCATCCGAGCAGGCCCTGGCTGCCTCCTGGAACATATCAAATAAGGTGGCCTGTCTTACACCAAATTTACTCACTCCCCCGCCAACGATTACGGCGTTCTTCTTATTCACCATTTAACTACCTCCTATCTCCTGAAAAATAGTTCACACTCAGATAATTGGTGTCAGTTTTCATACATTACTTAATCCTGCACACTTGCCTGAAACGCCTTCATCTGCTTAAGGAAGCGATCTATAGAAGCGATTTGCGGCGCATGTCCGCCGGGCATTTCCATCACTTGCGCTTGGGGAAGATTGATAGCGAGCAAATCAATAATCTGATGCAGAGACCTAACAGAGTCAGTTCCTTTGAGCAGCAAGACCGGTCGCTGGAAAGAGCTCAGGCGCTTTGGGTCATCGTTGTGTTTCGAAACGACAAAGATATTTCGTAGCGATTGTCGGTGCTGTGCCCAGAGTGGCCACTGGGGAAGATTACGGGCAGATTGGCCGGCTGAGCAAAAGCCCACTGCGTACAAGAATTGTTCAAGCTGGTCTTCTGAAATTTCGTCGCGCGAAGTCCACGGCATTACCGCAATTTGCTCAGCTTCAGCATCTAATTTACCTAACGCGTGCAGCACCCAGAAGGCAGGGGGCTCAATTAATGTCAAAGAGCGAACTCTAGAAGGGTTATCAAGTGCGTAATCAAGAGTGACCAGTGCGCCATAGGACCAAGCCACAATATCTACCGCTTCATTGAGTCCCAATTCATCAAGTGTTGCTGCTAAGGCTCGGCTTTCCATTTTTACCGAATAGTCAAGCGGAAGTGACCGGTTTTCAAGCCCATACTGCACATTGAGCAGTTGTACTCGAACTACTTTTCTAGTGGCAGCAAGGCGCTTTGCATGCTGTTCCCAGTCTAGCCATCCAGTCAATCCACCCGGTACCAGCACAAGTGGTACACCTTTCCCTGTGACTCTCGCTAGCATTTTTATCGTCATTCTTTTAGCACCTACAGCCACTCACTTCACCGATGCGACTCAGTCAGTACATTTGCACAACAAGAAAACAAATGCAGGATGGGAGCCCCTGCTGGCTGTAGCAATCACCTGCCCTTATAGATTGGTTTTCGTTTTTCAGAAAAAGCCGCCATTGACTCCCTGAAATCTTCAGTAGCCTGTAAGCCCTTGACCACCTGAGCCTCCAGTTCCAGAGCTGACTCCAGGCTCGATTCCATACCACGATTGACCAAAACCTTTAGGGCTCCTAATGCAAGCGGGGCCTTATCAACGAGTTTAGCGATAACAGCTTCAACTGTGCTCTCCAGTTTATCACCTGGTACGGCCCGGTTTACTAGTCCAATTCGCTCGGCTTCTTTCCCATCGATGAGTTCCCCTGTGTAAAGGAGTTCCTTTGCTTTCATAATGCCAATCAGCCGGGGCAATCGTTGTGATCCTCCACCATTGGGTGTAATGCCAGTCCTGATGTGGCCATCTCCCACCTTGACGTTTTCATCGGCGATTATCATGTCGCAGAGCATGGCCAGCTCCAGACCTCCTGCCATAGTGTATCCATGTATCATAGCGATAACAACCTTGCCCAAGTTTTCAATTCGGGCAAATACTTTATCGGCCAGCCGTTTGAACGCAAGCCTCTCTGCTGGGTCCGGGCTACTCGACGCATCCTTCAGGTCGATACCCGAACAAAATGAATCCCCAGCCCCCTTAATGACAACGGCTACCACAGTGGCGTCCTTTTCTATATCGTCAATAACTGCTGATAGCTCCAAGAAGGTCTGTCTTCCCAACGCATTCTTACGCTGGGGCTTATTTAGGGTAATCCAGACTACCGGACCCTTTTTCTCCATTATAATATCGGTATAATTCATATTTTCCTCCTATCTAAGTGCTTGGACAAAATAGTAACTGAAAGGATTCATCATATCATGGTATAGCCGCCGCTGACGCTGAGCACCTGTCCTGTCATATAGTCAGCATCGCTGGAGCATAAGAACGCTACTGCGCCGGCAATATCCTCCGGCTTGGCTATTCGGCGCAGGGGAATTCCTTTAGGCACTGCCTCCTTCACTGGTTCCGGGTTCTTTTGAAACGCCGGGGTATCCGTGGCCCCCGGGGAGACGCAGTTGACGTTTATCTTATAACGGGCTACTTCCTTGGCCAGGGCTTTGCTAAAAGAAATAATGCCGCCCTTGGTGGCCGAGTAGACGGTCTGCCCGCTCTGCCCCACTCTACCGGCATCCGAGGATATATTGACAATCTTGCCGCTTTGTTTCTCTATCATGGTATCCAGCACGGCCCGGGAGCAAAGGATATTGCCCTTCAGGCACACCGCGATGACCCTGTCCCAGTAGTCTTCGGTTTCGTCAATAAACTTCTGGGGTAAATCGGCCACAAAAGCGGCGTTGTTGACCAGAATATCCACTGTCCCGAGCTCACTGACCACCTGTTCCACCATTTTGTTGACCTGTTCACTATTTGAGACGTCCGTTTTAATGGCAATTGCTTTACCTCCCGCTCCGGTTATTTCACGGGTGGTCGCCTCAGCTGTTTCAGGATTCAGATCAACCACGGCCACACTAGCCCCTTCTTTCGACAGTCTGAGGGCAATCGCCTTACCTATTCCCTGCCCCGCCCCGGTAACTATAGCCACCTTACCCTCTAATTCCATTGTTATACCTCCTATAATTAGTCTAATATCCCTGTATAAGGTACTCGCCCTTTCAGTTATTATGCTCCGACTAACCTAACATGGATCACTCCCCTCTACGAAAGCACATCGCATGTTTTTAATTTACGCCTTCTCTGGTAAAGACATATTGACTTAAGACATGATAAACTCCCTTCTCTGACAGACCTACAAGCCATCACCCCCTTCCAATTGCATATAATGTGTCTTAGGTATGGCTCCCAAGCTGAAGTGTGGAAAATGTCTTCATGATTCAAGATACTAGCAACATTTTTACGGGGATACGCTCACCGGCTTCAGCATCTCTCTTCATTTCAAAGGATTTTTCTCTTTCAAAAAACCAAAACAGAGTCATAATAGTCTTTTTCTGTCCTTTTTCCATATCATCACCAAGCTTGAGGTCAATTTCCCCCAATCCTTCCAAAATGACCTTAACGATCGCATCTTCCTCTGCATTAGTAAGCACCTCTATAGGTTTATACCTTTCAGGAGCGCTGAATAGCATCAGCAAGGATTTTTTGTCTCCCCTCTTTACACTTTTGTATAATATTAATTCAGAGTTTGCAAATTTCTTCATTGCTTATTCCTTATATAATCTGGTTAACCCGGTCTCTTCCCTTTACGAAGGAAAGCGGAGAATAACTTTAATACAAGTAGTTCCAAGGCAAGTCAGGTGGCACCATAATTATTTCGCTATCACTATGATCAAATCTCATCGCACCTCTTTCGCGTGTAAATATTGACACGAACTCCATAAGCACACCGTGTGTACTTATAGGATGCACAAAGAAGAAGTAATTGTGGGTAGCTTTCATCAGGTAAGGTTTTGGATCAACCATTGCAAAACCGGCTTCCTCCAATTGTTTCCAATATAGGTGAAACTTATCACGGGTAACGAAACTTGTTATGTTATGGTATGACGATACACCTTTTCCCCTACGAGTCAAATGTTTTATGATGGGCGCCCCAGGATTTATCGCAATATAATAATTTATTCTCGTTACTTCCGCGCCATCCCCAAATATGTAGGCGACAGGTACAAAGATGTTGCCGCGCCCGTCAACAACCTTATCCCTTATTAGTGTATGCTGGTCGCCTATCTCTATCGGGGCTTGCCCGATCATGGACGTCCAAATCTGTTGTCCTTTTTCGAAATCGCTAGTTACGGTTACAATAGTATTCAGCTCTACTCTCGGCCTTAGGTATTCTTCAGTAACGTTGATTATCTCACAAGACTTCGGGGTGTCCAAATTGACCACAGCCTCTTCGCCAAAACCCCGGCATGCGGTTGTCGCAAATTTAACGGGCACCTGCTGTGGCCCGCTTTCTTCCAGCCAGAATATTGCTTCCGTGAATCTTGCAATAAATATTGGCTTTTCGGAAACGGGCCAACCAAAACTTTTCAACTTGCTATAAGTATGTTCAAATTCGTCTTGTCCCATATGGAGTTCAATATGATGAATCCCCTCCCCATGTTCTTTGAGAAATTCCCCCATTCTACCTGTTGAATTAAGCGGTGTAAAGATTCCAAGATTTGTTAGCTTCATCATAAGGTAATACCCATCCACAGTGTCGACGGTATCACTTAATCCCTTTATTTTAATGATTTGCCTGACGTTATTTGTCCCAAACACCTTCAAAAATGTCGTTAGAGCCTCATCTGGATCTTTCACCACTACATTTATGCTTCCTAACTTCACTTAATCACTCCTTTAGAGGCTGCTCTGTTTTTAGCTTGGTACCTTCGACTGCCCCCTACGGCGGTAACTAAGGGCCAAATGAGGCCTCTTCTATTATTAACCTGCTCTGCCCACTTGTTTTACTTTAACTAGTTTCGTTTGCCTTATTTTGCGCTGTGCCAGCAGTTACTCAAAGACCCCCTCATTTAAGAAATGGACAAACTCTTCGTCCGACATCCCGAGGAGCTTGGTGTAAACGTACTCGTTGTGCTCACCAAAAGACGGCGAACGGTTCATTTCATAAGGGGTTTTTGACAACTTGGCTGGCATTCCACTATAGACAAATTTCCCAAATGCCGGATGATCAAGTTCCCAATAGTAATTCCTGTTCTCAAGTTGAGGGTCACGAGCTAAGTCTTCCCCATTTTGCACCACTCCAGCAGCCACACCGGCATTTTGCAACAGCTCCATCACTTCTCCGGGAGAATAATTGATAGTCCATCCCTCAACCAGTCTATCCAGCTTGTCTACATTCTTAAGTCTTCCCATTCTAGTTGCGAATTGGGGATCTTCCGCTAAAGCTGGCTTACCCATAATCCGGCAAAAGTTTTTCCATTCCCCGTCACTAAATACAGTAATGGCGCACCATCTGAAATTTCCCTTACATCGGTAAACACCGCAAGGAGCCGCATAGGTTAGTCTATTTCCAATCCTTCCGAGCTCTCGCTTGTTGACACCATACTCTAAGATTGCCGGATTTATTAAGTGCATAGCAACCTCCAGCTGTGACAAATCTATGTATTGCCCTTTTCCAGTTCGGTGCCTATAGTCAAGAGCTGCAACTATGGCAAGCAAAGCGAACTTCGGGGCAAAAAAGTCTGAGTAAACCCAGGTTGGCTGCATCGGTGGCCCATCGGGCCAGCCAGTAAGCTGAGATATCCCCGACATCGCTACTAAAGTACCTCCAGTGCCACCGTGTGTGGCATAAGGGCCTGTTTGCCCGTACGCACTAGCACTAAGCATGATAATATTGGGGTTGATCTTTCTGAGATCCTCGTATCCTAGACCCCACTTTGCCATTCTTTGCCCTCTAAAGTTTTCGATTACGATATCAGCCCATGCCACAATCCTTTTGGCTACTTCTACACCGCGGGAGTGGTTAAGATTTAAGGTGATACCATACTTACCTGCGTTACCCACATTGGCCCAGAGGCCAGAACGATCACCTCGCCATGCCTTACCCTCGGCAAATGGTGGACTTTGCCTGTTGTAGTCAACCCTTGCTCGTGACTCTATCTTGATTACTCCGGCCCCGTAGCTAGCGAGCATCCCACCGGCTACAGAACCTACTACTGTCTGGCCAAAATCAGCAACATTTACGCCTTCAAGTACCTTAGTAGCCATCTTTCCTTGCCTTCGAGCCAAGTCTAGATTATTCCAGCCTGCTTAAGATTGGTAAGCTCTTCCTTAGAGAAGCCCAACTCCTCGTGATAAACCTCCAGGTTATGCTCTCCGATGAGAGGAGCACGACACCACTGCCTACAAACTGTGTGCGAAGGCTTACAGAAACCACCCGGATAGGTAATAGTTACGCCTAATTCAGAATGTCTTACTTTCTGCCAGTAATCTCGGGCTTCAAGTTGAGGATACGTCAGAATCTCACTGATTGTATATACAGGTTCTACATCAGCATTTCTCTCTTTTGCTCCGTCTGAAAGTTCAGCCTTTGTCTTGCTTTTAAAGAATCTGGCATAACATTTAACTATCCTTTTAATTTCTTCTGCTGGTAGATCATCCCATCCAAATTTGCTCCAATCTAACTCTGTTAAATATTTATCTGCGTACCCCTCTTTTCTCATCCACTCTATAACCGGCGAATTCATACGTGCCCCCTGTTCACCAGCATAAATGGTATGCTTAACATACCCATCTTTAGCCTCCCACGTGCCAGAATGTAACTCAGGACGCAATGGATCTACCGTATACCTAGAACCGCTCTGCCGAAGTGGCTTGCCCGTCAACCTCCACATTACATGTGATACGAGAGCGCACCTTTCCACACTTTCCTGAATTGACACGTCGATTTGCTGACCCTCTCCCGATATCCCCCGCCAGTAAAGTGCCATAGCTGTACCCCAAGCACCATCAATGCTACCCTGAATGAAGGCTTGAGGTACATGGCTAACACGTACAGGAGGTTCTCCATAAGAGCCGCATGTGAACAAGGCACCGCCCATAGCCCAACAAACCAGGTCAGAAGCTTTGAAATCCTTGTATGGTCCAGCCTGACCAAAAGGAGTAATTGAGGTCAAAACGACTCCAGGATTTATCCTCTCCAGCTCTGTGTATCCTAATCCCAGTTTATCCATGTACTCTGGAGGGAACGACTCAATAACAACATCCGCGGTCTTAACTAGCCTTTTGAAAATCTCCTGTCCGTCAACTGTCTCAATGTTCAGAGTAATCCCTCTTTTGTTCGTGTTGAAAGCAAACCAAAACAAGCTTTTCTCCGGGTCTGGGATGTCATGAAAGAAAGGACCGATATTTCGCGCTGGGTCGCCACCGGGTCTCTCAATTTTGATAACGTCGGCTCCTAGGCTACCGAGGAGTTGACCACACATGAGCCCCTTCTCATCGGTTAGATCCAAAATACGATATGGGCTCAGCATACCTTCGGTCCTTTCTTCCTTATCTAGATTTTTATGCATACTACATTTACACACTTTTCTTAGCCACCAATCGCTCTAACTCATTCCTTATCTCTTCAAAGATCGTAACTTTGGCGATTCTTCTGCCCATTACATATTCGAATTCCTTTGCATATCCAATATTTCCTGTCAAATCGCTGACGCAGAATACTTTAAATCCGAGCATCATAGCGTCTGCAGCGGTTAAGAAGACAGATCCCTCTATAGCAGTACCGCAGATAATGAATCTATCCCTTTCTAACCCGCGTAATAAAGGTTCTAAATTCGATGACCCTGGAATGAAGGCGCTGTAACGGATCTTGGTAACGATATAATCGTCCGGCTGGACATCAATTCCAGGATATAATTCGATACCTCTCTTGCCTTCCAGATGCTCGAGCTCATTCCCTAGCGATATAGACTTGAAATCTTTTAACAGTCCTATATCAGATAGATCAGCACGGTTTGACTGACAAAGGTAAATTACCGGGATTTTCAGTCTCCGGCACATATCCGCTAGTTTATTTATCCTAGGCACCAATTCCCGTGCTCCCTGGGTCTCACTAAGACTTCCTTTTTCCAACGCAAAGCGCTGCATATCAACGATTACCAGCGCAGTCTTCTGAGGGACGATCTTCCAATTTTTCTTTACTAATGTCTGCATTATGTCCTTACGTAATCTGGAGCCGTTTAGTCGCAAGAGGCTTTACTCATTTACTGTCTCTCGAGACAAAAGCCGCACCGTAGCACTGCCATCCATGTGAATTAAATTGACCTGATTTTCACAATAAACTTCTACGTCAACCAGATGCTCACCATTATCGATATATTTCTTTGTCACCTTCCCCTTCATCCAACTGACATCACCCAGGTGGTTAAGACGACGCTGCCTGCACTCCAACCTTTTCAGGAAGCCATCATCCCCCATCCAGTTGCATAGCATGTGGCACAACAGCCCTTCAGACATTGCTGCCAAACCATAGGCATTGGCCCCGACCCTTAATCGAGCTATCCAATCAGCGACGTGGGTTTGATCTCCCATATTGTACTCGCCGGTTTCAGGGTTAACGGTACACCAAGTTGGATCGGACTTGATTATGTCCCACTTAAGGCCAAAGGCAGCCATATACTGAATGGCTGCCATAAAAACAAGGCTGTCGGTCGCATCAAGTGGTCCAGCGACGATCGGCGTGAGTTCATCACCTTCAGCAACATCCTCCCAGAACAGTACCTCAGCACCACGCCTTGTTTCCGTTTCATAGGCGTGATGCACTCTATCCAACTCCTCCTGAGTGTACTTGGTTCTTTCTCTAAAGGGATAGGCACTTTCCGTTTCTTCCAGACTACCTGCTGCCACTGTTACAATGGGAGAATCTGCGATGGCTACAACCTCTTCTCGCTGGTTGATGTATGTCCTTCTAGTAGTCTCCACGAAAAGGCGGTATGGTCGATCCTCTTTTTTCTTTTCTTCGACGCCAAGATACCTATCGATACAGTGTATTTTATCGCCTGGACGCATAACCTGAAACCACCTACGCTTAGCTCCGGCAACCAAAGGACGCATGCCACGAGGATAGTCCCTTCCGCTACCGATAAAGGTTGGTGCAATACAATCCATGAATGTTGGGGGCGCTATTATGCCACCCCATCTGGTCCTTCTGGCATATTCCTCACTACGCCATAGGGGATTCTTATCACCTATGGCATCGGCGTAGTGCCGGATCAGATCCTGCGTGACAAGCTCGTTGTTCAGCCCCGCAACAAAGGAAACCCTTGGATCTGGCGGCCACACTCCAAGCTGGGGTATATGTACCTCCCCCACTTGCTTTTCTCGCCTTAGTAGCCATTCATCAACTTGTTTATAGAATTCCTCCTTAGTAGTTGCCTCTGTCCATTGTACGTCTTTCCCCTTTTCCACTTTACGCCCCCTTTCGTCAGAAATTTACCCTAAATTCCCAATTTTACCTTTTCCTTGGCTGTTTTGCTCAAATTAGTTGGGCTTGATACTTATCAAAGTCCCACTTATTGTTCGATAAACTTTTGTCTCTGACAGCTAGTCACAATCCTTGTTTGGCACGGAAATAAGCTTCATCTAAACATACTGCCCTGCTCCCTAAAATGCCACTCCATTTGATATTGTATTTCCTGCAAAATGTAGCTAGGTATTTTCCCCCTTAAAACCTTCGGGCCTCTTTCTGACAAGCTTTCCCCAGTCAGGTTTTCTTTTTTCTAAGAAAGCCTGCTGTGCTTCGTGCTGTTCTTTCCCCCCAAAGAATTTAGGCGCAATCAAACTCGGGAAATATGATGCGGTATGTGGCATGTTCTCGATCTCACTATCGAAACTGGCCTTCACTATTAGAATGCAGGTAGGATTTTTCTCTAAAAGTTCCTGACACCATTTGTCTACTTCTTCATCCAATTTATCCAGTGGCACTACCGCATTTACTAAACCCATCTGTAGGGCTTCTTCAGCAGTATATCGCCGACAAAGCATCCAAATCTCTCTTGCCCTTTTTTGGCCTACAACTCTTGCTAGATAGGCTACTTGGGCTCCACCTGCCGGGCTCCCAACTCTAGGGCCAGTCTGCCCGAAAATGGCATTTTCGACGGCTATGGTGAAGTCACAGTGATAAGCAAGGTGATTCCCGTAGCCTATGCAGTAGCCCCTGACCGCGGCAATCACTGGCTTCCCAAGCAACCTTAAATGAAGCTCAACATCAGGCGATTCTTCCATCGCCTGCTGGGAGTCTTTCTTTTCCTCGTTTATATCTCCTCCGACGCAAAACGACTTGTCCCCAGCTCCTTGAATTACCACTACCCCTATACTATCGTCTAGACGAGCATCACGTAGGGCGGCTATTATCTCTGACTGCCCTTGCAAGGTTATCGTATTGAGCCCCTTCGGATTTGTACGGGCCATAGTTATTCTGGCTACACCACCAATGTCAAAATATTTTTTCTCATAAATTGTTTCCTTGAATTCAAACCTAGGCACTTTAGCCCATTCTTTTGTCCATTGCATTTGTTTGCCTCCTCTAAAAAACTGTGTAATAGATAGTAACCTTGCTTTACTCAGATCACTTCTTGGTCCTTGAATTCAGCAATCTCTTCCCAACTATATTCACAGAGTTCGATAAGAACCTCTTCTGTATGCTCTCCGAGCTCAGGGGCCTTGCTTCTCACCTTTGCTGGGGTCTTACTGAACATAACAGGTAAATTGGGGAGTTTGATCCGACCTAAAGCAGGATGGTCGAAATCAACGATGTACTCGTTCTCTAATACTTGAGGGTCATCTGCCAGTTCAGTTATGTCAAGAACAGGAGAGCAAGCAAGCCCCACCTCTGCATCTAGTATCTTCATCCATTGGTCCCTAGTCTTAGTGATAAAAACCCTGTCTAGGATCGAAATAAGAAGTTCGGAATTCTCCCTCATCGCTTGTACAGTATCAAACCTGGGATCATTTGCCAGCCTATCGAGTCCCAACGCATGACAAAAGTCGCGCCAGAATTTGGGAATCTGTATCTCCGTCAATACCAGCCATTTACCATCAGCGCACTGATAATAATTTGAAAGTGGACTTCTCGTCCTGAGTCTGGAGTGTCTTGCTAACTGACGGCCTCGAAAAAGGCTTATGCCAACATGAAATGCTTGCATGTAAATCGCAGCTCCCATCATGGACGTGTCTACTTCTTGCCCATCTCCAGTGTGCTCCCTGGCAATAATAGCAGCTAATATTCCGAAAGCTAACATTATTGCTCCCAATTGATCGGCTGGAGCCCCTACCATTATTGCCGGCGACTCACCACGTTCCCCCATAGAAGTCATCATCCCAGAGCGCGCCTGTCCTATGAAATCAAATGACCGTCTTTCACTTTCAGGACCCCTCGAACCTAAAGCGGAACTGGTTGCATAGATAAGTCGGGGGTTATATTTACTAAGGGTTTGGTAATCTATACCGAGTTCTACAAGTGCGCTACCGTGGTAGTTGGTTATGAATACATCCGATTTCTTCACTAGCTGATAGAGAATCTCTCTACCCTTTTCCTTTTCTAGATCCAAAGTAACACTTTTCTTGCTATGGTCGAACACTTCCACGCCAATTTTTAAACCGTGTTGCAATACCAAACCTGTGCCACTCAAAGTGTCAATTCCACGTTCCCAAGAACCTTCGCCTGGCTTCTCTATTTTGATTACCTCAGCCCCCAAAGACCCTAATATGCAACCGGTACTGGGGCCATTAATCCCTCCCGCACATTCTAATACTCGAATACCTTCCATTACTGACATCATTTTACCTCTTCAATCAGCTTCTTAAGCTTTCTCGGCTTATATTCTAGGCTAACAAGACGGTGATTATCGCTTTGGGTTTTTCTTTTTCACAGCTTGGATATCCATTCCTAGGTCGGCATACCTTGCCTCTCTCTCCTTTATAGCCCCTCTCATCCCCTTATCCCGGATCTCCTTAAGCATATTAAAGTCGCCCGGGTCCCATTTTACGTTGGTGCCTAGCGTGTGTGCTATGGTAGCTCCAACACCACCATAACCTAATCTGTCCAATGCAAGTCTAGTGACAAACTTGCCTATGACAATGCCATCAAGAGATAGGAGAGCTATGGCCTGAGCATACCTCTGCACCTCTTCCTCCAGCTTGCTCAATGGTACTGCCTTGTTTATGAAGCCAATGCGCTCCGCTTCTTCAGCATTGAATGGCCTTCCAGTGAGCATCAACTCCATCATACGCTTTAGGCCAATATTCAAGATAAAGGGAACATGAAAACCTTCAGCGGATGGCCCCATATATCTGTAGCCGGGGTGGCCAAAGATAGTATCATCCGCTGCTATCGTAATGTCACAGGCCAAAGCAATGCCCAGATTACCCCCGTAGCAGTAGCCATGCACTTGAGCAATGGTTGCCTTGCAAAAGTAGGTCAATGCCTGAAGGAACCCCATGGGCCCAAAAGCGGAATTATCAACTTGCAGTCGAGCCCTTTGAGAAGGACGTGCATAAACTGGTTTCCCTTCCTTTGAGGTCAAGCCAACTTCGTTCAAGAAAGTAGACATATCGTCTCCCACACCAAAAGCACGCCCAGCTCCCTTCAAGATCAGCACCTTTACATTGTCATCTTGCGCTGGCTCTTGCAGCAACTTCACTAGAGTTCCCATCTCATCTATGCTGAAAGCATTTAGCTTATCCGGTTTGTTGAAGGTAAGGGTAGCAATTTTCTTCTCCTTGTCCACCTCGTAGAGGAAAATATCACCTTTTGTCATTTGTACCTCCTTCTCGTACAATAGAATTGACAACCCATATTAGAAAATAACCTCCTCTTTCTCTAACTTTTCAATTTCATCCCTGGACATCCCCAGCAACTTGCCAAAAACATAATCGTTATGCTCTCCTAATAAAGGGGCAGGGCGAATTGGCGCTTTTGGGGTAGTAGAGAGCTTCCAAGGCAAGCCCATTTGAATCTGTTTCCCCGCATGGGGCTGGTTAACCTCTACAAAAATACCACGCTCCTTACAATGAGCATCCTTAACTATATCCTCATTGGTGAAAGAAGCTATGGCTGCCACTCCTGCCTTTTGCAGGATTCCCGTCACCTCGTAGTTAGTATGATTCTTTGTCCACTCCTCGATTAGCCGGTCAAGCTCCTCCTGATTTTCCCAGCGAGTTGGTCCATCCTTAAACCTCTCGTCCTTGGTCCATTCGGGATTTCCAATTGCATTGCAGAAAGCCCTCCACTCGTCCTCGGTTGAAATCACAATGCTTACCCACTTGTCCTTACCCTTACAACGGTAACAATTATGCGGCGCCATGAAGTCGTGGCGATTTCCGTCCCGGCATCTTACTCTTTTGTTCATAGTATAGTCCATTAGAATATCACTCACACAAATAGAAAGCGACTCTATTGCCGAGCAATCAATGTGCTGCCCCCTGCCACTCCGTCGACGGTAGTTAAGAGCCGCTAAAACGGGAAACATGGATGTTACACCAGCTAAAGTATCACTGATAGACCTTATTGGTACGGGCGGTCCGTCGCGATACCCAGTAACATATGACAATCCACTGAGTGGACCCATGTGGGCTGCATAAGCTCCATAAGTTCGCTCGGGCCCAGTGGCACCGTGGCTCGATAGAGACACCATAATAATATCAGCCTTGATTTCCTTCAAGGCTGGGTAGCCTAGACCTAGCTTGTCCATTACGCCTGGTCTGAAGTTTTCCACCGCAATATCGCAAATCTTGACCAACCGTTTGGCAAGCTCAACTGCCTCTTGACGTTTCAAATTCAATCTTATACTCAACTTACTTAAATTCGTTGCGTAAAAGATACTAGCTCTTTCCGTAGCTCTTGGGATAGGGTCTCGAGGTTCTCTAGTGGCTAAATCTGCCTGCATTACACTCTCAATTTTAATGACCTCTGCCCCCATCAGTGCTAACAGTTGCGTCCCGGTCGGCCCAGCAAAAGCGTGTGTAAAATCTGCAACTCTAATACCTTTTAACAAATCCACTGGTAGCCTCCGTCAGATAATACCCGTTGCCCTAAGCCTGGTAAGATATTCTTTGCTATACCCTAACCTCTGGCAATAGACTTCCTCATTGTGTTCGCCAAGAAGCGGGGCTGGGTGGTCAACACACCATGGAGTCTCTGAAAGTTTGTACGGTGCTGAGGGATATTCGAATGTCCCGACCGCAGGATGCTGAATTGGTACAAAGAACTCTCGCGCTTTCATTTGGTCAGAATTAAACAAATCCTCAGCCGTCCTTACCACGCCGAATGGCAACCCTGCTGCTTGACCAATATGATATAATTCCGCTGCACTATAATTTATCAGCCATTCTAAAATATATGCGTTGGCTTCTTCCCAATGGAGTATTGCAGAGCTAAGGTCTCTGAATTTCTCTTCTTCAGTCCAAGCTGGGTTGCCCATAAGTTTTTTGAGTCTCTCCCATTCGTGCGGTAAAACACACCAAAACATGGTAAAGCCATCTTTGCATGGCATGATTCCGCCTATAGTGTAACCTTCCGTAGCTCTACTGACAACCAGGTTCTCGTTGGCATATCTGACCACACCCCACCGCTCATAAAACATTAACGCCTCTTGTTTGGAGATGTCTATATATTCGCCTACGCCTTTAATATTTACTCGATACAAAGCAGCCAGTATTGCTATTGCGGCGACCAGCCCACAACAAAAATCGGCAAAGAAATTTGCCACCTTCACGGGCGGTCGGTCAAGGAATTCAACTCCTCCAGGTATCAAATAACCTTGTCCACCTGCGTGAAGAGTATTGAGGCAATAGCTCTTATAATTCCGATAAGGACCTGTCTGTCCGAAGGGGGTGATTGAACACATTACCAGCTTGGGATTCAACTTGCTGAGGCTCTCATAGACTAGGCCCAGTGCCTTCGCCTCTTCTGGTGAGTAATCCTCAATCAAGATGTCGGCTTCTTTGACTAAACTGGAAAAGATCTCCATTCCTTTTGGGCTTTTGAGGTTCAGGGTAATTCCTAGTTTGTTCGTGTTAAGGAAAAGAAACAGCCCGCTTCGCTCGGAGTCCGGAATGTTGTTTGGAAATGGGCCTCGTCTGCGAGCTTCATCACCGACTCCTGGCTCTTCAATCTTCACTGTCTCTGCACCAAGGTCAGCCAGCAATTTAGTACAATAAGGACCCGTTACCAACCTGCTGCACTCCAGAATCTTTACCCCAGCCAGAGCTTTGTCCATTAAAATCTCCCTTCCCACTTGCAGAACTAGTTTCTCACTGGTTGCTACATTATTAGTACCACTCATGATGAAACAATTTCTGCTATCTCATTTGTTATTCCAGCTCCCATTTGGTCATTCCCGTAGTACCACAAACGAACTAGGCCGGTTTCAGGTAGCCCAGCGAGCTATGTGGTCGGTAGTTATTGTACTTTTCCCTCCATGTCTCCACAAAAATCTGGGCTTTTTTCCCCTACCTTTTGAAAACCGCCAAACTTGTCACGTATCATTATTAGCTGTAAGGCTTTACTTTCTAGGCGACTATTCTGCATTTCAATCCGAACGATTCTACCAACCGTTTCTTACTCTGTAAGACGCTATCTGGAACAAGAGGAACACCAGCTATGGGATAGGGTCGATTCAAGCTGTCGTACCTCGCCTTACCTAGGTGGTGCAATGGTAAAAGATCCACCTCTATTACTGAAGATAAACTCTGGGCAAACTCGCAGGTAGCTATTATATTCTCTTCTGAATCGTTGTAACCGGGGATGACAGTCACTCTGATATAGAGAGGGATATTTCTCTCAGAAACAGAACGAGCGTTACTGAGAATAAGCTTGTTAGAGACGCCCGTCAATTTCCTATGCTTTTCTTGATTCATGTGCTTTATATCCCAGAGAAAGAAATCAATGTAGGGCAACATCTGCTCAATGCTTGTCCAGGGTACATAGCCACACGTATCAACTCCGACGCCAATACCCTCTTCCTTGAAAACCCGGAGCAATTTCCTAGTGAAGTCAGGATTCAATAATGGTTCTCCCCCCGAGATGATGACGCCGCCACCGGAGTGTTTGTATAGATCTACGTCCTTTTTCACCTCCTCCAGCAACTCTTCAACAGTCATAGGTTGTCCCAGAAGCTTTATAGCTTCTGGGTAGCAGACTTGAGCACACTTGCCGCAGTGGTTACATATAGATCGATTAATACTTATATTTTCAGTTGTTAAGTTAATAGCATTCAAGGGGCAAACAGGGACACACTGGCCACAATGAAGACATTTACTTGGGTAAATAGCAATCTCAGGTTCGGCGTTTTGAGACTCTGGTGTCGAGCACCACAGGCAACGTAATGGACATCCCTTAAAAAGAATCAAGGTACGCATTCCCGGTCCATTGTGAATGGTCGTTCTGGTAATGCTTAGAACGAGCCGCTTTCCATTAGCACTTTCTGGATTGTTAGCCAAGCCTTTTAACGCTACCTTTGCATCGTACATTTTAACAATTCGACGGAGGAGTTTTTGCGTTCTCGCTTACAACACAATCTATCCCGATTTTGTTACACAACTACCTCTACCCTTTGTGATGGTGTTTTCAAGGTGAACCTACTCTATTTCCCCTACCTTTGGCAACAACCAATATTGGCATGCATTGGGATCTACAATTGTTCTTGCTCTGTACGATTAATGATATCCATCTGTTGCTCCTTAGCGAGTTCAACAAAGTAAGCACAGTAGCTACCCGCTCGGACCAATAAATCCCTGTAATTTTCTGATTCCTTCATCGCCCTTCGTAAAAGATCGGATGAAACAACGTTGAACTGCATATGATATATCCCCAATTCCTCTGCGGTTCTGAGAAACGCTACAAAGTTGTCCAAGTCTTTCTCAGTCGCTAATAGCTGGGGGTTTAACCTCAGATTAATCGGACCGCCTAGAGCAAACCGATGCGTTGGCAGTTTACTAACAGACTTGATCACAGCTGAGGGACCATTCTTGTCCATGCCCTGAACCGGGGACAGAGTATCAGCGATAGGGCTTGGATAAATCTTCCCGTTAGGCAGAGCACTAACCATTTGCCCATATAGAACATTGTTTACTGCAATCATCGTTGAGCCAACGTACTTACCACCCCAGTATGGTGCCAAATCTCTCTGAGTATTAATCCAATCCACACTGTCGTACCACGTGTCCATAACCCAAGCAGCCCAGTCATCGGCAAAGTCATTGTCATTACCATACTTAGGCACCCTATTAATGCAAAGTTGCCTTAAGGCCTCATAGCCGTTCCAGTTAGCCCTGATTGCCTCGAGCAGCTGTTCCCATGTAATCTTCTTATCACGATAGATCAGTTTATCAATTACTGCTAGAGAGTCAGCGGTGTCAGCAACCCCGGCGAGAAATAGACCATAGTAAGTATACAACGCACCACCTTGAGTGATGTCGATACCCTTCTGCAATGGACCTTCAGAGAGGGAGGAGCAAAATGGAGCAGGTAACATACGAGCCTGGGCCTCCTTCACTACCTTTATGCCTTTAGCAAGGTGCTTCATCCAGTAGAACACTTGCTCTCGGAATGCCTGGCGCACTGCCGACATAGATTCAAAAATCCTAGGATCGCCGGTTACGGGTCCGATCTGTTTTCCACACAGGGCACACTTTCCGTTGTTTAGCAATAATTCCAGTAACTTGGCCGCGACTAAAACTCCCTCATAGGCATTGCTTGAAGTAATGTGAGGCAAAACTGTCTCTGTACATCCCGTCACTCCATAACCCCGTAAATCCTCCACGGGCCTATCAGGATAGGCCTTAGCCACCATTTGGATCCCTTTCCGATCGCCAAAAATTTTCAACTTGCCCGTGCCCAAACGGACGACCTCAGCGGCTTTCTTAAGGTACTTATCAGGTGTGCCTTCCCATATTCTCATCGCGGGATCCGGCTGAAGCCGCGCTACTTGTTCCTCAGCTTCCAGACAGAGCATAGTAACTTCGTTACATGCATCTTGGCCATCGCTGGTCTGGCCCCCAAAGGTTAAGCACTGACTTAATGGCTCTCCTGTCGCCACCATCGAGTACTCATAGTTACTCAACATGGCGAGCTCGTTAGTCTTTATCCAGAAGCAATCTAAGAGTTCTAGAGCCTCATCACGGCTCATTGTCTTCTCGTCAATTACTGATTTTTTATAGAAGGGATACATATATTGGTCGAAGCGGCCAAAGGAATTCCCTATGTGGAAAAGTTCACAATGGATGATAGTATGTATCATCCAGACAGACTGCAGGGCGGTCCACCAGTCTCGGGCGGGATTTGCCGGCACCAAATCACAGACCTCTGCAATGTGCAAGAGTTCCTGCTTGCGCTCGGGGTTATCTTCTTTGGCCGCTATTTCTCGTGCCAAGTCAGCATAACGCTTGGCGTAGGCCATAGCGACATCAAGCCCAATAAGAACCGCTTGATAGAAATCTCGCTTTTCCTTCTTTATCCCCTTATAGGGGATATGCGATTGATCAAGTTGAGCTATATACCACTTGACCTCTTCCTTGATGCCTTTGAGACCTTCATGAAGTACCTTTTCATAGTTAGCCGTCTGATGGCCGGCATCCCTTCCCAACGTTGCGTCAGCAATGCTAGGAATATGGGGGCACGAAGAAATCATTGGGTAAGCCCTTTCCTTGACTTCAGCGTCGGCCGTTTCGTAAATGTAGTCCTCACAAGTCTTCCCTTTGAAGTATGGGATAAGCAGATCCCTAAGCTCTGCCCGCTCTTCGGGGTAAATTATGTGCTTGTCACCTGGCCTAACCTCAAAATCCTTCACCGGGTCATCCAACTCTTTCTCCAGAAAATTAGACATCTCACCGGAAATGGTGGAGCCGTGAACCTTGCTGGTGATATTGCCTACAATGAGCTCATCCTCCAGAATGAAGATAGTCTTCTCTCTAAGATAAGTCTCAAGGAAGCGTGCTCGCTGAATAATTCTAGGTTCATTCTTGTATTGTTCGTAGGCCTTCATCTCGGCACGGGCGCGCTCCAGGCAAATCTCTCTTGTTCTGCGCGGACGTTCTTTGCCTTTCTCAATACGTTTAGAATAAGCGGGCTTAAAGACTTGTTGCCAGCTACCTACATCTTTAACCTTTTTGCCACCGTTTACATTTGACATCTTCTGCCTCCTTGTACAACATATTTCTAAGATTTAAGCACCTTCAGCAAAATGGATGGCCCTTTAATAATTAGTTTTGCCAAATTAATTTGGGGGAGCTCTAACCTCCTTGTTTTTGTACTGAAAGTCGTCTTTCTTGGCACCGGTGTAGAATTCTTTCCCACAGGGTGGAAATTGTAAATGGTTAGTACAAAACCAATCATTGTAATATAGCTCACTCAATATAAAGTTCCTCCACTTTTTCTGGTATTGGTACTCCTTTTACATCCCACCCCATTAAAGTATAGTAGAATCTCTTAGCCTCTTCAAACTTAGTCCGATCAAGGTGCTTGTCAGCCAGAGTGCCATCGTTCTTAGGCTGGAAAAAGCGCTCTGGTAATACATCATCAGCATCAAGAAACCCTTCCCGGACGTTGAATAACCTCGCCACAGTCAAAACTCTCTCGGCTACCCTTAATAGCTCCGTTACGCCAGTATCCCATCCAGTAACCGCGGCGATGAGCTCAGCTATCATCTGGTAAGTATATGGTAGGAATATGCACACAATCATGGAGTCTTGTATAATCGCCTTAAGCTGTACCAGCCTGAACAACGCTACTTTACGGGGACCAATATCATCCACGTGCAAAGGTTTAAGTATCCCCAAGGGATGTAACTCCTTTATCGCCATCTCAGAGTCGAAAAGGTCATCAAGAATATTACAACAATGGTCGGCACCGTGAGGATTGACCATATAGCCAAGTCCCAAGCCCGCTTTTGTTCTAGGGTCGTGCATCCCGGATTCCAGCCCTTTGACATGCACTGCAAATGCCTCTGACCCATTACCGATCTTCTTGGCTAAGTGCGCTGTTCCTTCGGCCAGGAGGTCGCCAATACCTTGACGCCTAGCAATTAACTCGATAATTCTAAGCATGGCTTCGTCATTGCCAAATCTTAGCTCAATTCCGTCGGTGTCCCTCGTATTTAATAACCCTCTCTCGAAACACTCCATAGCAAAAGCAATGACGCCACCTGTTGAAATCGTATCCAGTGAATAAGCGTTGCACAGTTCGTTACCTTTGGCGATGGCTTTTAGGTTCCCTATCCCACAGTTTGACCCCAGTGCTGCTAGGGTTTCATATTCCGGTCCACCGTAGGCAGCATCCACATGATATGGCTCTTCAAATTGAACCACTTTCTTGCAGCGCACCGGACATGCAAAACAGCCCCGCATGCCGACCCTGATAGTATCTTTGATCACACCGCCGTGTATCTGATTTACTTCAGGGAATAAGCCATCACGGAAATTTCGCACCGGCAGGTTCCCTGTAGACTCAAACATCGGCATCTCAAGGCCACCTGTTCCGAATTCTGACATAGGATGTGGATAGGCTAATAATTGCTGCCTTATTTCCTTCACATGCTCACGATTGGCTATTCTCGGCAACTTGTGCCCTCTGACAGCGATGGCCTTGAGGTTCTTTGAGCCCATTACGGCACCAACTCCGCCTCTGGCCGCAGCATCACGTAGACCGTGCATAATGCAAGCATAACGTACTTTATTCTCCCCACCCGGTCCAATTAGGGCCAGTTGTATGCGTTTGTCGCCCAGCTCGGCTCTTATGGCAGCCTCTGTCTCCTTTGTGTTTTTACCCCAAAGGTGACTCGCGTCCCTTAAACCCACTTCACCGTCTTGGATCCATAGGTAGACCGGCGTCTTAGCCCTGCCCTCAATAATAATAGCGTCATACCCAGTACGCTTGAGTTCGGCCCCCCAGAAACCGCCAGCCTCTGATTTAGCGATACCCCCGGTCAAAGGAGATTTTGCCCCAACGCAGTTGCGAGCCGCTCCGGGTAGCTGCAGACCTGATACTGGCCCTAAAGCAAAGATTAGTTTGTTATCAGGACCCAAAGCATCAACTCCGGGCTTTAATTCCTTCCACAGGTAATAGGTGATGAATCCAGCGCCACCGATATATCGCCTGAGGAATAGTTCCTGAATTGCCTCTATATTCGTACTTTCATTAGTGAGGTTCACTCTTAGAATTCTACCGTTATAACCGCCAGATAGCTCTCCAGTCATTTACTATTATCCCCTCTCACTGTTCGCGGGAGTAAGTTTACTCTAATACGATCCCCACCTCTCCAGACCCCCAGGATAAAATCATTCGTCAACCTTTAAATGACTCAACCCATACGTTAAGTACCTGACCTGAAATATTCCTAGATATTTCCGAGGCAAAAAAAGCTGTCGCATTCCCTATATCTTCAGGTGTGATAGTCTTCCCTGCTGCTACCGATGATCTCACAAATTCATGAAATTCTGGAGGGACCTTAGCAGCACTGTGAAAGCCTGTATCCGCTAGGCCAGGGGTTATGACGTTTACATTTATTTTTGATGGTGCCAATTCAACCGCTAGTGACTTAGAAAACATTAGAATTGCCGCTTTAGCTGCAGCGTAAGTAGATACATTAGGATGGGCCGCTACTGCAACACCCGATGCAATATTGATAATCTTACCGCTTTTGCGCTCAATCATCTGGGGAAGAACCGCCTTAGTGCAATATAGAGTTCCCTTTAGATCGACGTTTAAATCCTTGTCCCAATCCTTTTCGGTCGTATCAACGAAGGGTTGCATTCCGCTGCTAACACCCGCATTATTTACCAAAATATCTATTTTGCCAAATTTCTCCAGCGCAACTGCTACCATATGATTAACTTCATCACTTTTACTAACATCGGCCTTAATAGCAATGGCCTTACGCCCTAAAGTTTCTACCTCTGCCGCTGTTTGTTTTGCTCCTTCGAAGTTTATGTCATTTACAATTATGTCGCATCCCTCTTTCGCCAGAGCCAATGCTATGCCCTTGCCGAATCCAATTTGGCTACCAGCCCCAGTGACAAGTGCTACCTTACCTTTCAAACTTAGATCCATTTTCTCCCTCCTTATTTATTATTTAGCGCTTTAACAGTTTATCCTCTCATCAGAGCAGGAAGCCAGAGACTTAGTTGGGGGAAGGCTATTATGATACCTAAGAAGATCACCAGCACAGCTAGGAAAGGTATCAGGTAGCGGATGAGTTCACCAAGAGGGAGACCAAAAACCTCCTTCGCAGTAAAAATATTCAACGCCATTGGTGGTGTGATTAGCCCTATCTCTATATTAACTACCGTCACTACCCCAAACCAAATAGGATCGAAACCTAGACCCTTAATTATCGGGACAAGAAAGGGCAACGTTATCATCATAACGCTGATGGAGTCCATAAAGAATCCTAGAATAAGATAAATGGCGTTTATGGCGATTACTATCAGCCACGGGGATAGCCCTACAGAGGTAATCAAATTAGCCAAATCCCTTCCCAGTCCGGAAGTTCCCGCCATAAAAGTGAGCATCATAGCCCCTATGATGATAAAGCAAATCATGCCACTGATTTTTGCCGCCTCAACCAGGGACCGAAATAAGTTGGGCAGACGGAACTGATAAAACACAACGCACAGAATCAGAGCAATAACAACGGCTACTCCAGCCGCCTCGGTAGCCGTCATCACACCTAGATAAATCCCTCCCAATATACTCAATATTAACACAACAATGGGCCAGATCTTCCACACAGACCGAATAGCAGCTAGTCTATCACTCGAGTTACCCCCTACTGAACGAGGAGCAAGTAAAGGATTTCTCAAGCAAGTTAGTATAGTGAACGTTGAAAGCATGACAGTTAAGATGATGCCAGGTATTATCCCCGCTATGAAAAGTCTGCCTATGGACTCTTGGGTGAAAAGGGCGTAGATAACCATCATTACACTGGGGGGGATCAGGGGGCCAAGAACCCCCCCAGCTAAAATTGCGGCCGTGCTAAATGCCTTATTATAGCTAAGCCTTTCCATTTCTGGTACAGACACTTTGCCTACGATAAGTAGGGTTATTATGCTGCTGCCAATCGTAGCAGCCATAGCTGCCTCAGATATGATGCTGGCAACAACTAACCCTCCGGGTAGACGCGACAGCCAGCTATTAGCTACTTGGAAAACATCTTTACCTAATTTAGTTTCACTGAGTATACAGCCCAGCAGCACAAAGAGGGGAAGGGGGGTCCAGTCTTGCTTGAAAAACGTATAGAACGTGACTAGTCCCGCTTCCGATAGGCCACCTCCTCCCCAGGCCAAAAACAGAGCCACTATAGCAAAAGAGCCCACAACAAACGCAAGAGGTACGCCCATTCCCATTATGACGAGTATTGCAAATAGGCAAATTACAACTATAACCGTTGCGTCCATAAGCTACCCTTCTTCAATAGCTCATCAAAAAAACAACTATAGCGTCGCTATGGGCTACAAATTCACACTCTGGCCTTACTTCTCAGTGAAACAACGTAACGCGAAATCTTAGCAATAAGCACCAGACAAACTAATCCAAAACCAACCGGAACCATCATTTTGATCGGGAACAAAGGTAGACCTACAATACCGGTCGTTGTCTGTTTGATTTGCAGCGAGAACCACGCATCATTACAACTCATCCAGCTAACAGTAAGGCAAAAGATAAGCCCTAAGATAGGCCCTACAATATTCTGCAGAATTTCTTGTGCCTTGTGCGACAGATGGCCTGACCAAAAACTAATGCTGATATGCTGTCCCAGCCTTTCAACGTGAGCTATACTGAAGACAGCGCAGCCCAGCATCAAAATATTGATGATGGTGTACACGTATGGATCTGGGTTGGAAAATACGTACCTCATCACCACGCCGTAAGTATTGGTACACGCCATTACCAATATCATGGCTCCGCTGATTGCAAGGAATACAAACGTAATACGATCCAATAATGAAGCTAAAAGCTTGACTGCTTTCCCGAGCCTATCGTATCTCTCATACTTCATTATACCGATCCAAACTCCAAAACCACTCTATTTTTAAAGGTTATTGCCCCCATCTTGGACCAGAATTGCTTACAACAAACTATATACAGAGGTTTACCACCCTCAGCATTTATCGCTTCACAGAAGAGGTATCTTATATCAAATTATGCCGGGGCAGGTCATAATCAATCCCAGCCAGTTGGTGTTATCACCGAGGAAATTGCGCGTTAGCCTCGGCGGCACAATCTTGTATCGTTTCAGCCATATCCGACGAGATTGACGCCCAGTACTCGTCAGCAACCGCACTGGTCACCTCACGCCATCTGTCGCGCTCTGCGTTGGGCAAAACATAGACTTCGACGCCCTGTTTCTGCAGTCCTTCTACGGCTTTGGCGGCAGAAGCCTTCTGGGCTTCATATAATTCGCTCTCGAACCGTTGAGCTTCGTCAACCAGTAGTTCTTGGATGTCCTTGGGCATTGCGTTAAACACGTCTAGGTTGATGAAATAGCCCCCACTGGTACCTTTGATAGAGGCGAGTGTCGCATATTTGATAACCTCGTAATACTTAATATCGAGCAAAGCCGACCAACATGTTGAAACACCCGCATCCACCACCCCTTTTTCCAAACTCATCAATTCGTCTATCCACGGTATGTCGCAAGGCGTCCCACCTAGTGCCGCCACATACTTGGCGTCGACTGGATCTTGAGTGGCTGCCAATACCCCATTCCAGTCCTCCAAGGTTTTTATCGGCTTATTGCCATAAACATCCTTAAAACCGTAATCTTCACAAGCCAGCAGCTTCACGTTAAACTGTTCTTCCAATGCACTACTAAACACATTTTCGCCTACGCATAGCCAGCAAATGTGGTTGGCGTCAAAGCTGTCAGTCAAAAAAGGCACACTCGGAGCCGCAAGCCTTGCGTCGAGAGTGCCCCAATCAGCGAACGAGCCGGAGCCCATCTCCACTATCCCTTCTCTAACTGAAGGAAGCATCTCAGGTATCCCTAACAGCATGGGATGAACCTCCATTATGTACCGGCCCTCGGCAGCCTCGTTAAATCTCTCAGCCCACTCCTCCGCCAGAGTTCCAGGAATTGTCCCGGGAGGAAGTGGCGTCGCAAGCTTCAAAATTACCGGCTTAATTTCCTTGGGGGCAGGACAGGCCGCTAAAATGGGTAGGGCTACCAATACCAAGCAGATGCCACAGATTAATATTAATAGTTTTTTGTCTCTCATCTAAAACTCCTTTAAGAAATTTTGATATGCTAATACACTCTGCTAAGTCTTCTATCACCTCCCTTCTCTGATTCCTCACGACAAGGCGTCCTTGCCTCTGTTGATTATAATCTGACCCTGCCAGACCTTACCAATATTCCTAACCCCGTTGTAAAATCCCACTGCACTAATAAAACAGCGAAATTCTAGCATAGGTAAATAAAGATGTCAAGCGCAACTATTGCTTCTGAACATACTTATATTGTATAATTTGCGTTATGATACAAAGACTGCAAGCACCGGGCTGGTCCAATGAGCATTGAGAAACTTCGAGACAAGCAAAGCCTTCTGGAGTCTTTAGCTGGTGAGGTTAGGTCACAAGCTTTAGATTTGAAGGGTGAACTTTTGCTGGCGATTTTATACACCGCTATCTTATTCAACAGGTATCTAGAAATAGAAACAGCTAAACGGGAGTCGAACCCAACACGTTTCGGTATTTTGCATAACTTAGTTACTCATGATGGTGTCATGACCCCGACGAACATAGGTAAAAGGATATTCAAATCTAAGCATGCGGTTTCGAGGGCAATCGATGTCCTTGAGAAAGACGGCTTGGTGAGAAGACAACCAATAAGCGGCGACCGTAGGTTTAGAAGGATTTCCATAACACGAAAAGGACTAGGCTTTGTTAAGTCCAATTTAGCCGAGATGGAAATTGTTAGTGATAAGATTTTTTCATGCTTAAATATCAGGCAGGCTAAGGAACTACGCATCATTTCGAAGCAACTAAGGGAGCATTTGCTCGAACTAATTGACAGCAGCAACGACTAGTGTCAATTTTCACGGTCAATTGGCACTTTTAACTGTTATGCTTCAATGGAAGTCGGACATTTAGCTTTAGGGGAAAATGCGACTCTTGTTTTTCATAGTCAAGTTTATGGTAATAATTTTAATAAATGAGTACTAGTGGAAGTTAATGAAAGAAATGACTAGAAAGGAGAAGTTGATAGCAAAAATCATGGAGATCGAGTGGGGGATGCTTCAGGATGTGCCTAATTTCTTATGTCAAAAAGATCCCAAAGCTTTTGAAATCATGAGGTCTAGCCAATTTATGAGTTGGTCGGACGTTACTTTGGAAAGCTATCTAGGTGACCTTACAGAGGCAGAAAACAGCGTAAGAAACTTGCTGACAGAAAAATACGCCCGGATGATGAAGTCAACCTCACCATCGGAATATTACCTTATAGAGCATCTTATCCCACAACTAGATCCTGAAGTCCTTGCTTTGATAGATCAAATTGTTGAGATTGTGCTTGAGTGGGAAGAGACGCTTTCAAAGAAGTATCCACACATTTTAAGAAAGGGGAGGCCACTTCATAGCTCAGATGATACACATACACATTTTGGGACATCGATGGAAGCTTATCTCCGTGGAGAACTCGCTACTTATTCTCCAAGAACTCTTGGGCTATACTATGAAAACGTTTTGAAGCAGAAGTCTGAAAACGTAAACGGGTCTGAAATTATCCTAAGCCACATGGTAAAACAATACGGTTTTAAATCTTTAGAAGAGGCTAATGAAAGACTGAATACACAGGCTTGATGAAAATTGACAGTTCTTTGGTCAAAAATAGATAAGCCTGTAGTCACTTAGCTGAGTGAATATTAATGGTCAAACAGGAAGGGTGAGAATAGTCTATTTGGAGTTAAGATAGCTTCAGCTTTGGCCGCTTTACATAATGTCGAATATCGAAAGATATCGTCCTCCTTGTGATTTGGACACGATTTCCCCTCGGTTGTGCCACACAGTGTCTATATGGCATGTTATGCGGCCATGGTCATCCCTCTTTTTTCTGCAGTACCTCTTCGGCCTCCTTCACTACTTAGATAATAAACGGGCTCTCCTGAACCGCGGCATGAGCTGCCGTAGCGGGCTGAACTTCTGATGCTTTTCATTATATCGGTAAGATTGAGAGTGGCGTATTTCTGTGTGGTCTCCATATCAGCGTGACCCATGATCTCTTGGAGGGATCGTAGGTATCTGCCTGAGACCAGAAAATTCTTGCCGAAAACATGCCGCAGGCGGTGGGGACCTCCACTGGCTCCGGCATCTGCTCAGCCCCAATCCTGAACCAGACGGCTAAATTTCCACCCTGGTCGTCATAACGCTCGCCCACTCCGAGATCAGAAGCTGACCAAGTATGCCAGCAGTATCCAACAAGCTCTCTATCTGGGATTGCGCCCTTGAGTTTGCTTAAGTCCGGAAATCCAAGCATTTTACTAAGCGTCATTTAGTGTGGGGTGCCCCCATTATTAGTACCACCTACAATGAGAGACTTCCTGCCTTTTCCACTGGTTGCTTAACCTCTGTTATCTGGTTCTTTTCGTAGTACCTTCTGGCAAACTCTGCCGGGGTCAGGTAGCCTAGTGAGCTATGCGGCCGGTAGTTATTGTACTCCTGCCTAAAGGCTTCCACAATAGTCTGTGCCTCCTTCCCGTTCCGGAAGACCTCACGGTTCAGGCATTCATCCCTCAGTTTATCATTAAAGCTCTCTATGTAGCCGTTCTCCCATGGGCTGCCAGGATTGATGAACAGGGTTGAACAACCGGATGCCTCTAGCCACTGGCAAACAGCCTTGGAGATAAACTCAGGCCCATTATCACTACGGATATACTTTGGCACTCCCCTGATTAAGAATAGCCACTCCAGTACTTCAATGACTGCTGAGGCTGGTATTGAAGGCTTAACCCTGATAGCTAGGCATTCCCGGGTGTACTCGTCGATGATGACCAGAATCCGTAGCTTCCCACCGCGCTCGGTTCTATCTTCAACAAAATCATAGCTCCAGACATGATTGGGGTACTCTGCTTTATTCACTATTCCCACTGTTGATCCCATTCTACGTCTCTTCGGCCTTCTCCGTGGTAATCCCAGTCCTTCCGACTTCCAGATACGATGGACCCGCTTCTTATTCACTCTAAAGCCCTCTCGCCGCAACAGCGCCGTAATCCTACGGTACCCATACCGGCTGTGACGAATTGCCAGCTCATGTATCTTCTTGATTAGCTTGGCTTCATCTCTCCGCCGTCTGATGATATATCTTACCAGGGATCTGGGTATCCTCACGACAGCACAGGCTCTTCGCTGGGAGCTCCTGCTTTGTTTTACCAGATACTTCACGGCTGACCTTCTAGCAAGAGGGCTTACCATTTTTTTGAATTGATTTCCCTTAGTAACTCATTATCCAATGCCTGCTGGGCTACTATCCGCTTCAGCCTGGCATTTTCTTCCTCCAGCGCCTTCAAGCGTTTAAGCTCAGATAGAGTCATCCCGCTATACTTGCTCTTCCAGCGATGAATGGTAGCTGGGGAAACCCCATGCTCCCGGGCCGCGTTTACCACCGGCATCCCTGATTCAACTTCTTCGAGAATCCGGAATACCTGCGCCTCCGAATACCTTCTTGTTTTCACGATTACCTCCTGTATTTATTCTACAGGAGTCTCGCATTAAAGGTGGACCTATTTTCGGGGGGCAGGCCAAGTGCAGTTAAAAGTGTGATGCGGCTGTAAATCCAGAGTGCGAATGTATTTTAATTTAATGTTGGCCCTCCAGTTTAGTCTTATGGGGTACATTTAACAACTGGATGCCGACTTGTTCAGACCAGATTCGAGCTATATTCTTGTTTGCTTTCTCTATATGTCTTACATGGGGAGATTGTGCAATGAGGAAAAACAGTACGAACTGTGTCCAATAAAGGTAAATTCTGTCTGTATTTGTGGCTTCGGCAAGTTTCTGTCCTAGAGATGAAGCCAAAGATACTCTAGGTTTAGGTGGCAAGTGCTGGTAAATCAATATCGAGTGTCCGTTTTTGAAAGTTCTTTGTACCTCGGAATAATAAACATATTTGGAAGAATTTTTCCTCCCATATGGTACCGACTTTATTTCAATACCATTGTCTGGGTCGAAAAAGACCAGTTCAGAATTTTTCGCTAATTTAAGAAAATTCGAAACGAACTTCTCTCTTCGTTCGGCGTCATCCTTAATAATAGTCGAATAGAACAAGCAGTTAGGGAAAAACTCGTCTTTTTGAATGCTATCGACTCTTCTTCTCTCATGCTGAATAACCTGGTTATGAATAAGATCGAACACAGCCGGGTCAAACTTCCTCCATTTTTCTGGCTCGAGCAAGTATTGAATGCGATGACCGTCGGGCCGTAGGTCATCCGGAGTTAGCATCCAACACACTGCTGTTGAGAGTTTGCCATATCCGCTCAGCAACCTTAGCAGACTGTACTTTCTATAGTCGTTAACGTCACCAAAATATTGATTTTTCATTTACTTCTCTTGCACAGAAATTACTAGTTATGGGGTGCCCCCATTATTAGTACCACCTACAATGAG
>Ga0315539_1000249_pt1 | contig 41647 bp, 54 predicted proteins | sample SalMarSW160150MG_FD_203097 | JGI IMG/M metagenome (GOLD analysis project Ga0315539, IMG submission 203097) | Salt marsh sediment microbial communities from the Plum Island Ecosystem LTER, Massachusetts, United States - Salt Marsh Sediment SW1601-150 ...
CCGGGGAAGTTAGATATAGTTACCGGAATGGCTTCAACATCCTGTTCGATAGATGCGCCTAGCGTCGCGGAACCGCTCTGGAGGTTATCGATGATCAAAGCTGCACCGGCTTGTTTAGCCTCGGTTATCAATTGCGTCACATCGGCCGGACTCAAGTCTTCGGGCCGACCATAAGTAGCCACGATATCAAACCCGGCCCACTGCACGAATCCTACTTGCATGTCAGCGCAGAGTACTTTTACTCCCTCTACTCCGGCTCCTTGCAATTCATTTTCCACATCTTCGCCCTTAGCTAAAATAGCCTGTTCCCTGTCCGCAGCTCGCTGCTGATAATATGCAGCATTCTCCGGGTCTAGCTCGCCCAGGGCCTGAGCAATTCTGTCTACTGCTTCAGCCTGGACCGCGGGTACCATCCAGTTGCCTGTAACATTAATAACCGTGACGGTAAGGTCGGGGTTTTCTGCGGCTTCAATCGCTCCAGTGATATTTGTGAAATACTCCTGGTAATCGTGGATGAAAAGGGCCTTGCTGTTAGCCAGTGCCTCGATATCGCTCGGCTTTACATCGTAATGCCCCGGACACACACCCGGCGGTATAAGGGTACGAGTTTCCAGTTTGTCGCCAGCTACATCCTGAATGATGTTGCCGATAAGCGAGCTCCCGGCCATGATGTCCGCCGATTGTTGGGTACAGGACGAGAGCGTAAATAAATTTGCCAAAATAAGTACTGCTAGAATGACTGGTACAAGCTTTCTATTCATAGGACCTCCTTAATCAATCAATAGTTTAGTGCTTGTTTTCTGAAGCCTGGGCCAATTCCCTCTCTATTTGTTCCATCCATTTGCTTACTTTCACTTCCCTTATGGTATAGTAGCTGGGAGCATAGGGCTTGATATCAATCACAGGACTGCCATCAATAGCATCCAGGCATTTTACCTTCAGAAGATTCCCGTTTCGCTCAAGCAAGGGAACTGCCGACACACAGATGGGGTTAGGTCGGACAGGGCTACAAGTAGCAAAAATGCCTACCTCTGGCAGGTCCTTTCTGCCCATAGGATGAGCTTTGATAAGGGAACGGTCTTCTTCGGAAGCCAAATGGGCCCAGTAGAGGACAACAATGTGAGAGAAATCCTCTATCCCATCGAGAATACCGGTGAAGTCATCGGAGATCAAAATCTCCGATATCATGCTTTGCTCTTTCCTCGCATCCTCTAATACACCCTTCCATTCTAAGTCACGCCACTTAACAACCAAGCTAGGCTCTTTTATCTGGCTTTTCACTATCCCCACAGGCCTTATCTTCATTGTGGGCAAATCTTTACCACCCTTTACAGTCATCTTAGCGCTCCATCTTATTGCAATTAATTGCAATCATCGGGTAAAAAAATTAATCCTTTTCCAGTTGTATTTGAGACTTTAAGAAGTCTATCTGACGCACCTTGCCCTGGAAAACCATCCTCTCTCCAAAGAGGGTCTCTACTTCTACTTGCCGGTCAGTAATCGCCAAGCGTGCGATGTCCTCCAGAATCGGCTTGTCGCCTTCCTTAGCCTCGTAAAGTTTAGCCATACACATCTTAGTGCCCCTCCTTGCTCTCTGGCAGAGCTTGTTTTGCTTTCATTAAATCGTTGCTAGCCGCAGCCATCTTGGCGGCTGCTTCTCGTAACTGTTGTGCTACCTCAGTGGATAATGGGGCAACTTTATCAGCCCAATCACGGAACTCTTGCTCATGCTCACTGTTATGTTCAATCCAGTAGTCAAGCAGAACGCGCAGTTTTTCTTGATCGTCATCCATAGCAATGCTTTTATTCACGATGATTGGTTAGACTTTGTTTCCCCTTTTTTTGCGGCACACACTGCACTCCCCTGAAATGGCCAGGTGCCTTAAATCAGCATCAAAGCCGTATTCCTGAAGCAAGGTATCTTTTAACGGATATAGTGCAGACTCCTCCAGGTCTATTACCTTGCCGCAGCTACGGCAAACTAGATGATGGTGATGCCCCTTCTCAGCAATATGATAGCGGACACGTCCTTCGCCAAAGTCGGTTTCCGTAACTAAATCTAATTTCTTCAGTAGCTCCAGAGTACGATAGACAGTAGATATATTGGAATAAGGATAACGACTATGTAACTGCTCGTAGATCTCTTCGGCGCTGATGTGCTTGTCGGCATTGTGAAGTGCATCAATGACCAGCATGCGTTGTGGAGTTAAGCGATGCCCTTTTTCTTGAAGAGTTTCGTGGCAGCTCATTGCTGGAGGGAATTATAACAAAAAAGTAAAATTATTGCAACAAGTTGCTAATGCAATCAGAAGCGACCCTGTCATTGCGAGTCCCGATTAAATCGGGACTCGCAATCTCGCAAGGTTCCATATCTGCCATTTTGCATTTTAACTGTTATCTTTTCCTGCTTTCCAGCGATATGGTGACCGGCCCATCATTATGGATTTCCACCAGCATATATTCCTGAAAAAGCCCTGTTTCCGCCTTGAGCCCCGTGGAGCGGACTTCCTCCACAAAAAATTCATATAATTCCTTAGCCAGGTCTGGCGGGGCTGCCTCGGTGAAGCTGGGTCGTCTCCCTTTGCGTGAATCAGCCAGAAGAGTAAATTGGCTTACTACCAAAATATCTCCCTTTGTTTCCAGCGCTGAGAGGGCAAAATGACTTGCCTCGTCGGCAAAAATACGCAGGTTGACCACTTTGTTTGCCAAATAACTGGCGTCTCCCTTCGAATCACCTTGGGCAACGCCGAGAAAAACCACCAGCCCCGGGCCAATCTTGCCTACGACATCCTCATCCACGCTCACTGAGGCTCTGGAAACCCGCTGCACTAATGCTTTCATCGTAATTTAGTCCAATATAATTATGACACCTTCTCGAATTTATTTCCGCTTTGATTATTCTGGTGTCATAATACCCGATTTGTAGTAGGCCTAGTTGGCATGGCGTCCCTGGAATTTTGGTGGTTATGACAATCGGGAGGGGGGAGCACTGCTGCTCCAGGCAGAAGGCGGACGTGGGCGTAGTAAGCATACGGTTGACTTCGACAGACCGCAATACTATGATTGTAATTGTGAGCAGAGCTAAGTTGCCTGTGCATCCCGGCATAAACTTGGGAGACTTTGGAGTGGACGCCTCCTTGCGGCAGCGAGGTTTTGTGATTGCAGCCCGCGGCGACTATGCACAAACCATTGCTCCAGCCAGCATGCAACCGAGCGGAATTTTGAGTAGCGGGGCATGCATGCCCGACTGGGATAATGATTTTTACGGGGGTATGTCCAAGATGTCACAGCGCAAGATGTTTAGGTTCATGCTGGCTCATCCGCAGGGTGTTTCAGAAGTGGACCTCTCCAATGCACTCCGACAAGAAAGCACCACTATACACAGTAGAGTTCTGCACCTTGAGAAGGCCGGAGTTATCCGAGAGTGTGATGAGAACCGATGGTGTTTGTCCCAGACAATTGACAACTTCGGCCCGACATATGAACGTTACGTGAAATCCGTTTTTGAGAAGGAATTTCGTTGGTCTGCTGAATGGGGTATAAAACTCGAAGATTTCGAAGACGGAGACTTTGATGTTCTTGCAACAATTGCATCCACGCTCTGCTATGTGGAATGTAAAACTTCCCGGCCAGAAGATGTAAGCGCCGAGCAACTCAGGTTTTTCTTACAGCGCAGCCAAGACTTGTCCCCCGAAATCGCCGTTCTCCTCCTAGACACGGAGGACCCGCTGGACAAGCCTCTCAAACAACTGGAGAATATTCTGACGGTGATTACGCGGAAGGCACTGGCAGAACCAAGCTGGAAGCCAGAAAGGCCGTTTTTCATAGAACCGGCCAGATTTGCTGGAGTCCATTTCGGTTGGCGCAGAATATTCGTAACCAATGCCAAGCCAAGCGTCGTGCATAACCTGCGACTGTGCCTAAAATTCTACTGGACATGGCTGAAGTTCCAATCCTTTGTGGGTGGCTCCCAATACAACTACATCAAGGAAGAGGTGTTTCCGTTCCCGCTCTGAACTATTGTTGCCAGGCATTTTGGGGACATAATATCTAATTTGTAGCAGGCCTAATCCTTCACCTTGTGAAGGATGGTGTCCCTGGAATTTGTTGGTTAATTAATATGCGAGTGATAGAATTTATATATGGTTAAACTGAAAGGTTATATAGGGGAGTGAAAGATTATGGCTACTGCGGACAGAATTAAAGTCGTTGTCGTACTCAAAAGTGGACAACAATTTGAACATCAAATTGTAAAAGACCCAGAACCAGAATTGTTAAAATTTTTTAGTGAAATTCTTGAGGAGTTTACTAAAGAGAATAAAGGGATTCTCACTCTTCCAGCACCATATGGTATGTACAATATGAACGATATAAGTTGCATTCTGTTTCCAGATTTGGTGGAAGAGAGACCCGCTTTTCCATTGGGATTTCATCCCAGCAAAATAAAGGAATAAGAATCACTCCGGGGATTATTCTGGGGACATAATACCTGATTTATGGTAGGCCTAATTGGTATGGTGCCCCTGGAATTCGCTGGAATCTAGCTAATTATATTATCTATCGCTTTTCCAAGTGTGTGCCCGATCTTCCCTGGCATATTCAATTGTAACGGATTCACAAGCCTCAGAGCATCAACACTTCCTACCATGACTGGCGAACTGCTATCAAGTGTGAAAGCTTTGCCACCTTTGATTGCAGACGAAATCTTGATTTTCACATGCTCCAGAAGCGCTACATAGTCATTTCTACTCACGTTGTCAATCTTTCTGGGCAAAAACGAGCACTCCGCCTTCCACTTGCTCCATACTTTCTCCCTGTCAAGGATGATGAAAAGGTCTGGTACAAAAAAGTAGAGCGCCTTTGTTGCCGGTACTGTGTGTCCGGCAAAAACTGCTTTCACCTTCTCAAACGCATCCGAAACTGTCTTACTATCCCAGTTACAGAAAATAGTGGTGCCGTCCAATTGCATGACCCACTGCACAACATTATCATAATTATCGAGAAACCTTTCCTGCTTTGTCTTCCCAGTAACCGGTCCTTGGTACGCACCCCAAAGATGTAGCTCTGTGTCTACGTCGTTGCACAAAGGCGGGGCATTCTTCCACTGCCAATGCTGCGTGCAACCAGCTGCCACACAGGTGCAATTTACCAAGCAACTATGCGGCCGCAGACTAAAAACGCGGTTAATGTATAGGTAATGGTGTCCGGCGGGGCCTTTTGGCATGGCTCTGTCCCTCCTTTCCAAAACTGTGCCGTTGTATTCTGCTGACATTATACCTGATTTGTAGTAGGCCTAATTGGTACGGTGTCTTGGAATTTGGGGGAATTACTCAGGAGTTCTTAGGAGTGTGCCATCAAACTATTTATAAGTCTGATGAAAGAAGGTTTACTTTCCCACAAAATAGGCAAGAAGTGAGTGTTTTTGAAAGAAGATTCGTTTAGGTGGATAAAGGAACACTAATCTTAAGAGGAAGGGCAACTACAACAGGAGGAAGCGCTCACCATGTTGCTCTTCTCTATTTAATTACACCAATCGTTTCTTTGTGCTGCTTCACTAGCGACCCGAATTCACTAGTGGTTTTAGACATCTCAGAAGCTCGTTGGGCTAGCCATTTTTCAATCTTTTCAGCTCTGGCTGGCCAGTGTGGCAGTCTTTCATTTATTCGCATCACCAAATCCAAATAATATTCCGCCGTTTCGTAGAAGTTAGGGGTGGCGCTGAGGTATCTAGTGGATATGAGCAAGTCAATACAACAATGGCGCAGAATATAGGTCGCATAACTCGGTTCACCTTTCATTGAGCCTTTTCTTTTCTTGATGTTCTGCTTGCAGTTTTGGACTATATATCCCCATGCATCTTGGTTACTATGGGTTTCTGCAATAAGAGCATCTAATCTTCTTAGTGATTCATCTCGCATGAGAATCTGATATAGTGTTCCTCTACCACCTATAGCTTCAAGCACATGACTGTCAGGAAACTCTGGGTTCTCATGGCAGTCTACAATTGCTTTGAGGAATTTTCTTTTAAACTTCTCCATTTTTATATAGTCACTAGGATAATAGTAAAGTGTCCCCTTTGTACTTAGGTCAAAAGGACGCTTGGTGCCGTATTCAGCTATGGTTATCGTGCCGTGTTTGAAGCTTTGGCGCACACCTAATTCCCAGTAGACATTCGAGTTAGCATCAGTAAGGTCAGCGACTACTAGTGGTGCTGTCACTAAGTCAGTAATAATCTGATGGATTATATCACCGTGCAAGGCTTCCGAACGCTCTGATTTGAAGACATGGCTTGATTCTATCAATGGTTCGAGAAAATCTGTATAATGCTTATTCCAATACTCCTCCGTATGAATGTCACTAGACTTAGTAAAAGGCATTATCACAAAGCATTTAAATCGTTCAGTTTTTTTTACCATCTACCTCCTCCTGTGTTATGAGTTATTCTATTATACCACGAGCTTATACCTACTCTAATTTTGAGTATTCTGGGGACATAATACCTGATTTGTAGTAGGCCTAATTGATATGGTGTCCCTGGAATAGCGATGGTTTGAGGCGAGTCCTGTAAAATGCTATTTTATTATAGTTAATCCCATAAATCGTATAAAATCCCTCGCCATTGACCTGCTCGCCGTATGACTCCAGCAGGCGAGTGGCAGAGGATTAAGGTGAGGGTGAAATCCCCCTCCCTATAACTCCCTCCCGCTAGGGGAGGGAGAATTATGGGGAAGTGTCGGAACTGGCAGACGAGCATAGCTCAGAACCATGTGCTGAAAGGCGTGGGTCGGATTATTCTGGGGACGTAATACCTAATTTGTAGTAGGCCTAATTGGTGTGGTATCCCTGGAATTAAGGTGCGGAGAGACTACCACTATAAAGGGGGTATTGACACTTCCTTCACTGGTGATATAATATCTAATATAATAGCACTGTAAGACTAATATGTGATGGCGTCAAGTGTGTGCGTCAGAGGGTTGTCATATTTCTTATCACGCTAAGCCGAGCACATATAGACATGTGAACCCGGCTCTGTATTCCTATAACAGTAAAATTTGCAATCTCCGTCGACTTGGTAATAAAAAAGATAGAAAACCTCATGCCATGTAAAATAGGAATAACAACAAACCCGGAAGCAAGACGGGTATACTGGCAGAACCAGGCCACAGGGTTTATGAATTGGCAGATACTGAACATCTTCAGAAGTAAAGCAGCAGCGAAGGAATACGAGACCGCGTATGCCTTTAGACATAAATGTGAGGTGGCACCAAGCGCTTCTGAGGCACCTAGCACAGAGAAGGAATTAACGACTGAGTACGAATGGTGGCACGTCTACCACTTTGATTATAAAACGGAGATAGCCCAATCACCTGCTGAGTAAACGGAGGCACAGTCTCCTTTCCTTAACCTTCCCCAGGGTGGTTATGGTGGTAAAATCGAGGACAGACTTCCTTCAGCCATCTTCAGTTTATTCTGGGGACATGATACCTGATTTGTAGTAGGTCTAATTGGTATGGTGTCCCTGGAGCTTGCGGTATTGACCATTGTTCTTAATTCTCATATGATGTATCAAAAGGAGAGGAGGTGGAGCTATGCCATTTTGTCCTAATTGTGGAAAAGAAATAGGTGAGGGCGTCAAATTTTGTCCTGGGTGTGGCCAGAGGCTTCAGATTGAGGGAACGCCAGAGAATACATCAGGACTAGGTGAACTAGCCACAGTCCCAGAGGAAGTTAAGGGGTGGAACTGGGGGGCATTCGTCTTAACCTGGATATGGGGAATCTGCAATGGTGTCTTGATAGCGCTACTTTGTCTTATTCCCTTTTTTTGTCTTGTGTGGGCTTTCGTTCTTGGCGTAAAGGGAAATGAGTGGGCATGGCGGAATAAGAAATGGGACAGTATTGAGCACTTCAAGAGTACGCAGAGGAACTGGAGTATTGCTGGTATAGTGTTATTTGCAATATCAATAGTTGTAGGTTGCCTTGCGGCTGTTATTCCTTTAGTCCTGTGTGGTTCTACATGAAGTCTCATTAGCATCTATCCTATTCCGGGGAGATAACACCTAATCTGTAGTAGGCCTGATTGGCGTTGTGTCCTTGTAATTTGACCATTGGTAATTGTGGTGGCAAAATCCAAAGTCAAGGGCGGGTAGAATGAGAATAGCAGCAGGTATCCTGATGATAATTGGTGGGGTGGTAATGAGTGGCATCGCTGTTGCGGCATCCGTAGCACTATACATTCCAAACACTTGGAATCACTACTACACCCCTTTTTACCTAGACCCGTTATTTGTCCTTCTGGCTGGCATCACGGTAAGTGGAGTCGTCTTGACTGGGGGGATTCTATGCTTAAAGCGCAAGCACTGGGGCTTTTGCCTGGCATCAAGCATAGTGGGTTGGGCAATTCTACCACTCATATTTATCTGCGTTAGAAAGGAGAATGGGAGAGCGATTAGCCAGATTTCACCTATGTGGTCAGCCAGCACAAGGTCTTGTTTGAGACATCAGACCATGTTAAAATTTTGCTATCCTCAATATGAAAGAAAGGAAAGTGGTAACATGAAGTCCTATGAGGAACTCGCTAAAGAGCAAGCAGCCAGAGAAAACACTCTCTTATCCAAGTTAATGGGAGAGGCTGGGATAGAGGAATTGGCTGATTTTGAGGCCGGGCTAAGTGGGCGGCAGAGCGAAATCTTGTTCAAGATAACCACTGAGATAGAGGATACTGAAAATGCCCTAAATCAGGTTGAGCAGCTTGCTCAAAGACTTAGGAAACATCTGGAGCGGTTGAAGAAGCTACATCGAACTCTATCCAAGTAAGGTTAAGTCAGGCAAAATGTAGCGCAATGCAGTCTGAGTCGGAAACATCGGTTAGACTTCGTTTTGCGCCCAGTCCCACAGGGTATCCGCATTTAGGCAACATCAGGACTGCTTTATTCAACTGGCTTTTTGCTCGCCATCACGGCGGTAAGTTTATTTTACGCATTGAAGATACTGACATTACCCGTAAGGTAGAAGGTGCAGTGGAGGTAATACTAGATAGCTTACAGTGGTTAGGATTAAACTGGGATGAAGGGCCTTACTTCCAATCACAACGATTGCCCATTTACCATGAAATTGCCCACAGATTGCTTGAGGAGGGTCAGGCATATTCATGTTACTGCTCTCCAGAGCGATTAGACAGGATGCGCCAAGAACAGGCAAAGCGTAGGCAGCCACCGAAATACGATCGCCGTTGTCGAGATTTGACACAAGATGATAGAACTCGGTTAGAGGCAACAGGTATTACTCCCGTGATTCGCTTTAAAACACCTCTTGAAGGCGAAACCACTTTTTACGACTTAATTCATGGCCCGATAACTTTTCAGCACGATACCTTAGACGACTTCATCCTGCTCAAATCCGATGGGTATCCTACTTATCACCTGGCTAATATAGTAGATGACCATCTAATGGCTATCTCACATGTCCTCAGAGCTGATGAGTGGCTTTCCAGCACTCCTCGCCATGTTTTGCTTTACCAGGCTCTAAACTGGCAACCACCGCAATTTGCTCACTTACCCATGATTCTGGGACCTGACCGCGCCAAACTGTCTAAAAGGCACGGTGGTACCACTATCACCGATTATCAAAATGAGGGATACCTCCCAGATGCGATGGTCAACTTCTTGGCGCTTTTGGGATGGTCGCTTGATGATCGGACTGAGTTATTATCCCAAAAGGAATTGATAAAACACTTCTCTCTGGAAAGGGTAGGTAAAACAGGGGCTATCTTTAATAAAGATAAGCTGGAATGGATGAACGGGGTTTATCTGCGCAAACTTAGCCTGGGCGAATTTGTCCAACAAGCCACGCCATTCTTGGATAGGGATTTGCCAGAGTCAGTGGAACGCCCGTTGAAAAACAGTTACCTCAGCCAGGTTTTGTCTCTCATTCAAGAACGAGCCAAAACCCTGGCTGAAGTTCCTCAGCTGGCTAGCTTCTTCTTCCTCGATGAGCTGCAATATGATACAAGTCTGCTTTTAAGCGGGAAACTGGATGACAGATCAGCTGCTAAGGCTATTACGATTGCCTCGCAAAGTTTAGAAAAAGTAACGACCTGGGATGCCACCACGCTTGAGAATGTCCTGCGTCCTCTGGCTACAGAGCTAAACTTAGGCACAGGGAAATTATTCGGTTTGCTAAGGGTAGCTGTTACAGGACGTACTGCGGCACCACCATTGTTTCAGACCATGGCCGTATTAGGAAAAGAGAAATGCCTGAAACGATTCGATACGGCATTGCAGTCGCTATCCACTTATTTTAACTAGAGTGCCGCATGTAGCCTCATAGCAAGATTCTGAATAGTCTTTGGCTCCTCCCTCAACTGCTAGAACGCTCCAAAAATTTGCAATATTTACTTCAAAAGTTTCAGAAGGTATTGACAAACCTATGTTCTTAAAGTATAAACTGTGACCAAGCTTAGTGCCTCTTATACAGGGCTTCCAGTCTAACTGAAGTGACCTAGGAGTGCCGCGATATTGTTTCCGAAGAGCAGGCTGAGAAAGGTGGGCAGTAAATTTGGATGCCAATGGGGATGTGTTGATGAGACGGCTCACAGTGTTCAATTTCCAAAAAATCCTGGAGACCTCGTGATCGGAATTATGGTTCCTGAGTTTTAGATAATGCAAAGAACAGATTTTTAATTAAAGGCGTTGATTGATGAACAGAAAAGGACGAGGTAGTCGAGTTCACTACGGTTGGGTTGTTATCTTCACAGGGATGCTGGCTACTATTGCGTGCCACGGCTTTGGCCGGATGTCGTACACGCTTATCCTGCCCGAAATGAAGGAAGGGCTGGGGCTTACCTACACCCAGGCTGGCCTGTTCGCCACGGGGAATTTTATTGGTTATCTGGTTTTTGCAGTCCTTGGAGGTTTTTTAGCCGCCCGTTATGGTACACGCCGTGTTATTTCCCTTTCTCTAGTGCTCATGGGTATCACTATGTTGCTGACGGGGATTGCCAATTCTTTTGGATGGGCCTTTGCCATGCGCTTGCTGACTGGTTTGGGTAATGGAGGGGCATATGTGCCAGCCATGGCTCTGGGGTCTATCTGGTTTGTAATGCGCAGGCGAGGTTTTGCTACGGGCATAGTCTCCGGTGGAATTGGGGTGGGGACGCTTTTGGGAGGGCTCATCGTTCCCCATATACTGCTCAGTTATGGCGCTGACGGGTGGAGATATTCCTGGTACTATCTGGGTGGTGCAGTCCTTTTGGTAGCCCTTATCTGTTATCTTTTACTCCGTGACCGTCCCGAGGATTTGGGGCTGGAGCAGGTAGGAGCTTCCGCCCCGGTAAAGCCCGAGGGAGAGCAGAACCCTTCCTCATATTCCTCTTCTAATCCCAGCCGCGAGTCTTCTGGGACCGTTGAGAAAAAACCTCCCCCCAGCTTACAGTGGGGGCTGATTTACAAGGTCAAAGAGGTTTGGTCCCTGGGGTTGGTCTATTTAACGTATGGGTTTTCCTATATTATTTACATGACCTTTTTTAAGGCTTTTCTTTCCGATGAAATGGGTCTCGATCCTGTCCTGGCAGGTTACCTGTGGGCACTGGTAGGGGGTCTGAGCATGTTTTGTGGTGTTATTTGGGGTGGGATATCTGACCGCCTGGGAAGACAGTACGGGGCAGCCCTGGCTTACCTTACCCTGGCTTTGTCTTATCTCATTTTTGCCGTTTTTCATACCCTCCCAGCCTTCTACGTTTCTGTTTTCCTTTTTGGTCTGAGCGCCTGGAGTATCCCAACTATTATGGCCGCGGCGGCCGGCGACTACGTGGGCCCACGGCTGGCTCCGGCCGGACTTGGCTTCATCACCCTTTTCTTTGGTATTGGCCAAGCGCTGGGACCAGCGGTAGCAGGTCGCCTGGCTGACCTTACGGGCTCTTTTGTTTCCTCCTTCATCCTGGCGACTTCTGTCTCCGCTGTGGGAATAGTAGGCTCACTGCTATTGAAAAAACCAGCTGCTGAAGTATCATCCGGGACTGGAACCAACCCCTAAACCTTTAAGTCTCAAGATCTCTGCAAATTTGGGAACTGTGTAAAACAGCTGGCACTTCCACAGGATTCTCCTTTAGAATCCCCTTTCTGCGGCGCCCCCGGCTACCATGATAAGTGCCGCTGGAACGAAATATTTGGCAATACTTGCCTTAAAAGACCCAAAGGGTATTGACAAAGCTTTGTTCTTATAGTAACAATATAGGTGTAATAAAATTAAAAGGAGGGTATGATGGCGACAGCTTATTGCATGAAGTGTAGGAAAAAGGTGGAGATAAGGAACCCAATGCGGGTTACACTCAAGAACCGCAGACCAGCAACCCGGGGTGTCTGTCCTGTCTGCGGCACAAAAGTATTCAGAATAGAGAAACGCTAAATTTCTACGGCGGTCACCGGGTGTTGAGTAGGGGCGCGCATTGATATTACCGCTATTTACCTGTGCGTGAAATCCCCAAACAAGCGGTTTGGAGTCTTTACGGGATATTTATTTCCCGGGTGCCTTGGTATCTTTTTGGGAGTAGTCTCAAAAAGTAAAAACTACAGAGCTTGTTATTTCTTTTACACTGTGGTTCAAGGCTTGTGTGTCTGCATATCTTATATTTAAAACTCTCTGGGAAATTTTCTGAACTTCTCGCTGAAGATATTTGCATTCTCTTAATAAGGGTGCGCGGATTAATCTGTTCCCTCCCAAAAATATATAATCCAGCGTGTAATGCTCAAATTCCTCCTCGATTCTATTGCTAACCTTTCTCAAGAAATCTTTCTTCTGTTCTTCAGTCCTGCGGGCAAATCTTTTTTCACTTCTTCCCCCTTTCCTATGTTCCTTATGAATATACCCCGTGCCCCTTTTTGATTTTACCAGATTGTCACGATGGAAAACTACTATGGAGTATGTCCCCCATGTTACCACCACCACGCCGATAATATATTCTCGCTCCAGGGTTTCTAATAGGGGGGAAGCATCAAACTCATCTGGTGAAATTTTATCTTCAGTAATAGGAAATGGCGGCAATACTATATATTTATTGCCGTTTTTTTGCCAATATATGGCTGTTCCCGTGTTGTACCTTTCAACTGCTTGAGGTACAGCTTTAATGTTGACTGATTCCTTAATTTCGTGGGCATATGTTTTGTATTGGGGCTGAAGAGATGGGCCATTTATACAATGGGGGAAAGAAGAAGGTTGTATATACAGGCTTACATAGTCCCTATGGCTGCTTTCGAGTCTGGACAAAAGTTCATACAACCGAGTTTTACTAAGAATTTCCTTTTCCATGTTGATTTCCGGCAGTAGGGACTTTTAATTCACCCTGACTTAGGTTAAACTTTAGCAAATATGGCTCAGAAATATAACCCTCGGGAAATCGAAAAGAGATGGCAACAGAGGTGGGCAGCTGACCATATTTATGAGGTAGGGGAGGATAGCAAGCGCCCGAAATTTTATGCCCTGACCATGTTTCCCTATACCTCAGGAGACCTTCACATCGGACATTGGTACGCCATGGCGCCATCAGATGTTTATGCCAGATTTAAAAGGATGCGGGGCTATAATGTACTTCATCCGATGGGCTTTGATGCATTTGGGTTACCGGCGGAAAATGCTGCCATCAGCCATGGGATTCATCCTTATGAGTGGACAATGAGAAATGTAGAGAATATGCGTCGGCAACTCAGGAGTATGGGGGCAATATATGACTGGAACCGTGAAGTAGTTACTTGCCTGCCAGAATACTATAAATGGACACAGTGGTTTTTCCTTAAGTTTTATCACGCTGGTCTAGCCTATCGGGCTGAGGCGCCTGTTAACTGGTGTCCGAGATGTCAGACAGTGTTGGCTAACGAACAAGTAGTAGGGGAAGGTTTTTGTGAAAGATGCAGCACGCCAGTGATTAAAAGAGAGCTGGAGCAATGGTTCTTCAGGATTACTAAATACGCTGAGGAACTCCTCGATCATAGTCGTCTGGACTGGCCAGAACGTATAAAGATAATGCAGAAGCATTGGGTGGGCAAGAGTGAGGGCGCTGAAATTTCCTTCTGGCTAGAGCATGAGAGTGTAGAGCAGAAAGAGATAAGAGTGTTCACTACTCGCCCTGATACTATTTTTGGGGTGACTTTCTTCCTCTTGGCTCCAGAGCATCCTTTAGTTTCTCAATTGACTGCTCCGGAGCATAAATTTGAAGTGGATGAATATATTGCTTGGTGTCAGCGGCAAACTGAGTACGAACGAGTGGCACTGGGCAGGGAGAAAACAGGGGTGTTTCTGGGAAGCTACGTTGTCAATCCGGTGAGCGGGGAGCGAGTGCCTATCTGGATTGCTGATTACGTCTTGCCAACTTATGGCACCGGAGCAGTGATGGCAGTGCCTGCTCATGATCAACGAGACTTGGAATTTGCCAGGAAATTTAAGCTACCTGTGCGAACGGTTATTACTCCTCCGGGTTGGACAGGTGGAGAATTGACGGAAGCGTATACTGAATCAGGTACAATGGTGAATTCTGGGGAGTTTAGCGGTTTACCCAGCGAACAAGGATATGAGGCAATCTGTACTTTATTAGAGGAAAAAGGATGGGGCAAGCGATCGGTTCTTTATCGCCTTCGTGATTGGCTTATCTCCAGGCAGAGGTATTGGGGGGCACCCATCCCCATAATTTATTGTGATAAATGTGGCATAGTCGCTGTACCCGAGGAGGATTTGCCTGTTCTGCTTCCTCCTGATGCGGAATTCAAACCTACTGGGGAATCTCCTCTGAAATATTGCCAGTCATTCGTCAATACTACCTGTCCTAAATGTTCTGGACCAGCACGAAGGGAAACTGATACTATGGATACTTTTATGTGTTCATCCTGGTATTTCTTGAGGTACACCAGTCCCGAAACCAGAGATGTCCCCTTTGATACTGCCAAAGTGAAATATTGGTTGCCTGTGGATTTGTATACCGGGGGTGCTGAGCACGCAGTTATGCATCTCTTTTACGCTCGTTTTTTCATCAAAACATTGACGGATCTTGGCCTGGTCGACTTTGATGAACCCTTTACCCGTCTATTCAATCAGGGGACTATAATTTATCGTGGCGATAAGATGAGCAAATCTAGAGGCAATGTAATTGCACCTGACGAATATGTGACTGAGTTAGGAGCTGACGCCGTTCGTGGGTATCTCATGTTTATTGGTCCCTGGGAGTTGGGAGGGGAATGGAATGATAGGGGCATTGTAGGCGTCAGCCGCTGGCTAAACCGACTGTGGAGCTTGGTAACAACAGACTATGCTAGCCATGTTGTCGATCCTGAGGCTGAGAAAGAATTCCTTCATTTAACTCATAAGACAATTAAAGAGGTGACTGCTGATTTGGAAAAGTTCCGCTTCAATACCATGCTGTCTAGCCTTATGGAATTCAGCAATTACGTATCTAAGGTTAAAGAGAGCAGGGTGGTCTCTGATTCCTTATGGCGAGAAGCTATTAACTATTTTCTGCTTCTCCTTGCTCCCACTGCTCCTCATCTTGCCGAGGAGTTATGGGACAGGACTGGGCATCCCTACAGTATTCATAACCAACCATGGCCTGAATATGACGAAGAGCTAGCCAAGGAGGAAGAAATTACCCTAGTCATTCAGGTAAATGGCAAACTTCGCGATAAGGTGCTTGTGCCCGCTTCCTTAGGCGAAGTCGAGGCCAAGGAACTGGCACTTGGTCGGGAGCGAGTGAAGGCTTATATTGATGGTAAGAAACTTACCAGAGTCATTTATGTCCCCAAGCGAGTAGTGAATATTGTGGTAGCATAATGATAGAAGCAGGAAAAGGAAGAAATGACGGTATCATGGAAAAGGGAAAAATGAGGATAGCATTTATTGGCGGTGGGGCTATGGGGGAAGCAATGGTTAAATGTCTTTTGAATAAAAAGATGGCTGAGCCACAAGATATGGTGGTTAGCGATACTAGTCCGGTGCGGCGTGAATTATTGAGCCGGGAATATGGAGTTAGCACTTTAGGTGATAATAGAAAGGCGGTAGCAAATGCCGACTTGATTATTCTGGCAGTGAAGCCTCAGAATCTGCCTCAGGTAGTGGAAGAGGTAAAGACTCCGTCGCCCGAACAACTAGTGCTATCTATAGTAGCTGGCGCTACTTTGTCCAGTTTATGCCAGGGTTTAAACCACTCCTCTGTAATTCGGGCTATGCCTAATATGCCAGCGCAAATTGGAGAGGGAATGACTATATGGACAGCTACTCCTGAGACTACGCAGAAGCAAAAAGATTTAGCTCAGACTGTACTGGGTGCTTTGGGTAAAGAAATTTATGTTAATGATGAGAGATATTTAGGCATGGCCACTGCTTTAAGCGGCAGTGGTCCAGCTTATGTTTTTCTTTTTATTGAGGCACTCGTCGATGCTGGTGTGCATATTGGCTTGCCTCGAGATATGGCCCAAGAATTGGTGATACAAACTGTACTTGGCTCCACTCTCACTGTTGAGAGGACGGGCAAACATCCTGCTGATTTGAGGAACATGGTTACTTCGCCAGGGGGAACCACTACCGAGGCTCTTCTTCAATTGGAAAAGGGGAGATTCCGTTCTCTCATTCTTGAGGCCGTGGCTGCTGCTTGTAAAAAAGCTGAACGCTTTTAAGAGTTGTATAAGATGGATTCACTTTTTGAATATCGCAACTGTCCTGCTTGTGGTGAAAATGATTTTGAGGTGCTCTTTGAGTCTAATATGAAGCCAGACGATTTTAATGTGCTTTTTGACTATAGTATGGAAGGACATGATTCTCAAGAAGGTGTGGAGGGTTACCTGGTACCTGGAAAGGAATGGGGAAGGCATGTCAGGTGCAAGAATTGTCACCTTATATATATGAATCCAATGGAGAAAGTAAGCAAGACCAATGAATATTACTGCAAAGCGAAGAACACTCATGCTCCTACTATACGGGAATGCTATTTAAGGACTGCTAAATCCCAAGTGCGCCTGATTCAAAAATATGCGAGGGGCACAAACCTTCTGGACATAGGTTGTGCCCAAGGTTTCTTCCTCTTTAGTGCCTCTAAGGTCGGGTATACTACTAAAGGAATTGAGATATCACAAGATGCGGCAGCATATGCGATAAAGGAATTTGGCTTGGATGTAGAAGCAAAGCCCTTTGAGGAACTGCGGTTTCCTGAGAGTAGTTTTGATGTAGTTACTCTATGGCAAGTCCTGGAGCATGTACCATACCCACTTATGGTTCTCAAAGAAGTTTATAGAATACTCAAACCCGGAGGGTTGGTAATAGCATCAACTCCAAATATTGAAGGGATACCAGCGAAAATCTTAAGGAAAAAATGGTGGGATATAAAGAGGCTTCATATCAACCAGTTCAATACAAAAACTCTTGCGGATATTCTTCATAATGCCGGGTTCAAAAATATGTCCTCTGTCTCTTATAGAGGATTTGTAAGCTTGTCTATATTACTTACAATGACATTAAAATATCTGGATGTATACGCACGATTAAAGGCTTTATTTAATCCTGACCATACTTTAGGCAAGATGCTGAACAAGATAATGTTAATATATTCATCGAGGCTTAATCACTGTGTCGTGCTCGGCTTCAAGTAGTAAACTGAGGTTATTACTAGATAATGGCAAATGTTTCGCTATTGCAGGGAATTGAGCTTTTCACGGGGGGCATACGTAACTACATAACTAATCGCCCCATAGTAGTTTCTTACGAAGTAACGCTTTCTTGTAACTGTAATTGCCTTCACTGTGACCTTGGGGGGTTCATAAAGGATGAAAAGCATATTACCCCAGAAGAGTATGGGGACTTAACTCAGCGCCTGAAGCCGCTTGCAGCGCAGATTTCTGGTGGTGAACCACTTCTACGTAAGGATGTAGCAGCCATAGTCAAGGCTATCAAACAAGCTGGGGTGAAATATGCGATACTTGTTACCAATGGAGTACTACTGAATGAGAGCAATTACCTGCAATTACGTGAAGCAGGGGTCGATCAATTTTCCGTATCGCTTGACTTCCCTGATGAACGGCATGACGAATTTCGCCAACGGCCTGGTCTCTATAAACGTTTGGAACAAACTCTTCCCCGGCTAGCAAAGCTTGGGTTTCGGGATATTATTTTGAACACAGCCATAACTCAAGTTAATGTGAGGGAAATATTGCCTTTGGCAAAAAAGGCCGCTGAGTGGGGTGTAGACATGTCGTATAGTGCATATACTGCACGTCGGACGGGGAATAAGGACTATTGCCTTAACAACGGAGAGGATTTGGAAATTTTACGCCACGCTATTAACGAACTAATAATACTAAAGAAGCAAGGCACTCATCTAGTAAACCCGGAACTCACGCTCCGAGATACTATAAAATTCTTTGAACAAAAATACATGCCAAATTGTAAAGCGGGCATAAGGTTTCTTGTCGTAATGCCTGACGGAAGTCTAGTTCCCTGTTCACTGCAGCGCACCAAATACGCTACTCGTGAAGAGATGTTAGAAAAATTCTCCCGAACCAACCGATGTGGTGATTGTTACGTCGCCATAAGGTCATACAGTGAGATGTCATTTTTGAGTCACACGAAAAATCTCCCTAGGTACATACGGCAAATAGTGTTTCACTGAGAGATATTTGTTAACCGCTCTTGGTAAGCTTTTCGAACCACGAGCGGCACTCAACGTCAGATTGGCTCGCCCTTCGACACGCTCAGGGCGAATGTGTTACTAAACGAGCAATTTTCGCCTGAAATGTTTGATGATCTTTATCTTAAGTAGTGGCCGGAGTCTCACCGGGGTGTAGCTTCTGCCACTTATTCAACAGTTGCTCCTGTGTTTCCTTGTGGTCGGGGTTAGGAATGCAACATTCCACAGGGCAAACCTCAACACACTTTTGTGTCTCGAACCAGCCGACACATTCAGTGCACTTATTGGGGTCAATAACATAAATTTCCTCCCCCTCACTTATGGCCTCATTTTTACATTCCGGTTCGCAGGCACCACAGCTAATGCACTCGTCAGTAATTTTGTATGCCATCTCTCTATTACCTCCTTAACTTTTGGCTTTTAATTTTACATTTTGCCTTTACTAGTTGCAAGCTTGGTAGGCATGGAAAACCTCTCCTTTAGAGCTGCAGCTACGTGCTCGGGGACCATGCCTTCAAGACAGCCTCCTAACTGAGCTACTTCCTTAATCAAGGTTGAGCTAAGAAATTGATATTGAGAGCTAGTCATCAAGCAGAGTAGCTCAATGTCTGGCGCTAGTTTTCTGTTCATCAGCGCCATTTCAAATTCTCGCTCGAAGTCAGAGTTTGCTCTCAAACCGCGGATCATAACCTTTCCTCCTACTTGGTGTGTGAAATCCACGGTCAGCCCTTTAAAAGATTTAACCTCGACGTTGGGCAAGCCACTTACCGCCTCTTCCACTAACCTCACCCTTTGCTCTAGAGAAAAAATCGGCCGTTTAGCAAGATTCTCATAGATGCCGACGATTAACTTATCTACCACGGCTACTGCTCGTTCAATAATGTCCATGTGCCCCCAGGTGAGGGGGTCAAAGGTGCCTGGATAAACTGCTACCACCATAGTTAAACCTCCTTTTGGTATAGGAAAATAAAAGTATCACCGTAGCGACGCTGCTCAACAAGATGAAGTCCATCATAGTCCGAATTTAAGGGGAAGCGGTTTGCGTGGCAAAGCACGATTGTAGAGTTTTCCCCAAGCAAATTTGACTCAGCTAGATTCATAAGTAAATTATTTGTAGAAAAGTTAGAGTAAGGTGGGTCTATGAAGATAATGTCATAACTACTGTTAAGGAAGGCAAGTGCTTTGCTCACACTACAGCAGTAAATATGAGCCTGCTGTAGTTTCCCTATTTTTTCTAAGTTGGTTCTGATAAGGTCACAGCAAATTTTTCTGTGGTCAACAAAATCAACCCATTCTGCCCTGCGACTTAGAGCTTCAATTCCCAGAGCACCGCTGCCGGCGTATAAATCGAGAACTTGGTGCCAATCGGTAGGTCTGTTCTCCAAAAGAGAGAATATAGCTTGCCTTACCATACTGGTCGTGGGTCTAATGGAGTGCCTTGGTAGAGTTTTTAACTTAGTTCCCTTTACTTCACCGCCAGTGACTCTCATTTCTATTAACCTTCAATAATAACTTGGTAGTATTATATTATCATTCTATCACTTAGTTCAAGTAAAGCGGGCTTGTTGACGGGAAGGGTAGTATGCTCTATACTTTGAGTTAAAACTGCGATGGATTTGAAATGAGTACGGGATTTGAAAGGTTTTCTGAAGGAGCTCGTAGGGTACTGACTCGGGCCCAAGGCGAGGCACAACGCTTAGGCCACAGTTACATCGATACTGAGCATATATTATTGGGGATAGCAGGGGAAGAGTCAGGGATTGCGGCCAAAGTTTTGACTAATTTGGGTATATCGATGAGTAAGATGCAGGCGGCTGTAGAATTTGTAATTGGAAAAGGAGAGCGTCGAGCTACCAGTGGAGATGTTGACCTTGCTCCTCGGGCGAAAAGGGCCATTGAGTTTGCTGTGGATGAGGCACGTCGCCTTAATTCTAGTTATATAGGTGTTGAGCATCTTTTGCTTGGATTAATGCGTGAAAGCGAAGGGGTAGCTTTTAGTGTTTTAGAGAGTTTTGGTATTACCTTGGAGCGAACACGTGATGAGGTCAGTCGAGTTGTTAGACAGGAAGGTGTGCGAGCTCGTACCACAGGTCGCGTTGCCTCACGCACACCGACCTTGGATCAACTTGGGACCGATTTAACTGCCCTAGCCCGGGCGGATAAACTTGACCCTATTATTGGCCGTTATAAGGAGATTGAACGGATAGTTCAAATATTAAGTCGTCGTACTAAAAATAATCCTGCGCTTATAGGGGAAGCAGGTGTAGGCAAAACAGCTATTGTTGAAGGGTTAGCCCAGCGCATAATAGCTGGGGAGGTTCCTGAGGTATTACAGGGCAAGAGAATAGTCGCATTAGATATAGGTGCTCTAGTGGCGGGAACAAAATACCGTGGTGAATTTGAGGAGAGGCTGAAGAAGGTTATTGAGGAAGAGAAAACTGCCGGTAATTGCATCTTATTTATTGATGAAATGCAGACTATTGTGGGTGCCGGAGCAGCTGAAGGCGCGGTTGATGCATCTAACCTCCTGAAGCCTTCGTTGTCGCGTGGCGAGATTCAATGTATTGGTGCCACTACTTTGGACGACTACCGTAAATATGTGGAGAAAGACCCAGCTTTGGAACGACGGTTTCAACCTGTTCTGGTAGCCGAACCTACTATGGAAGAGACCTTGGAAATATTGCGGGGCATTAAACACAGATATGAAGAATTTCACCAATTGGATATAAGCGACGAAGCCTTGCAGACGGCAGCTACGCTGGCTACCAGATATATAGCGGACCGCTTTTTACCCGATAAGGCTATTGATTTGATAGATGAAGCTAGCTCCCGAGTACGCATTAAGCGAGGTAGTGCCCCCATTGGCTTAACTGAGGCAAGGCGGGCTTTGGAAAGTGTACGCAAGGAAAAAGAATCGGCTGTCGCAGCTCAACAATATGAGTATTCCAGTGAGTTGCGTGATCGTGAGCTTCAACTAACGGAGAAGATCGAGGCCATGAAGAAGGAGTGGCAAGTTAAACAGGAAGAAGGCCGACCTGTAGTTACCTCAGAGGATATTGCCGAGGTAGCCAGCATGTGGACGGGCATACCTGTGATAAAGTTGACTATCGATGAAACCAGCCGCCTTCTACAGATGGAGGAGGCTATACATCACCGTATAATTGGCCAGGATGAGGCCATAAATACCGTGGCTAAAGCGGTAAGGAGGGCTCGAGCGGGGTTAAAAGACCCGAGGCGTCCCATCGGTGTCTTCATCTTTTTGGGCCCCACTGGCGTGGGTAAAACTGAATTGGTAAGGGCCTTGGCCGAGTTCATGTTCGGTAGCGAAGATGCTTTAGTCAGGCTTGACATGTCGGAGTTTATGGAGCGTCACACTGTAGCTCGCTTAGTTGGAGCACCACCAGGTTATATTGGTTATGAGGAGGGCGGTCAATTAACTGAGGCAGTAAGGCGGAAGTCCTATTGTGCTATTCTTCTCGATGAAATTGAAAAGGCGCATTATGATGTATTTAATATCCTGCTCCAGATTTTCGATGATGGTCATTTGGCCGATGCCAAAGGGCGACGGGTTGATTTTCGTAATAGCATCATAGTCATGACCAGCAATGCCGGTGCCGAGCTTATTAAGCGTGATATGAGCCTCGGTTTTGCTGCCCATGTCGATGGTGAGGGAAAACAGCAGGTGGAGTATGAGAAAATGAAGGAGAAAGTGCTCGGGGAGATGAAGAAACTTTTCCGGCCCGAGTTCCTTAACCGCATTGATGCCACGGTCGTGTTCCACGCTTTAAACAAGGAGCATATCCGCCAGATTGTTGACCTGATGCTTAACCAGGTTGTCGCTTCTCTTGCAGAGAAGAATGTCACTTTGGAAGTAACTGATGCAGCCAGGGATTTTATAGGCAACAAGGGTTATGACCCTGTTTTTGGAGCCCGCCCCTTGCGTCGCACCATCCAAAATTTGGTTGAAGATCAGCTCTCCGAGGCTTTGCTACGCGGTGAATTCCTGCCTGGAGACTCGGTGGTTGTGGATTGCGTCAATGAGGAAATTGTAATGAAACCATTGGTAAAGGAGACTACGTAAATATGGCTCAAGAAGTAATTGAAGCGCCACTACCTGGAAAAATAGTACGTGTTGATGTAACTGTGGGTAATACAGTTGAGGAGGGTGGGGTGATTTGCGTCATAGAAGCTATGAAGATGGAAAACCCTATAATGTCTCCAGTAAAAGCCTCAGTTATAGATGTGGCGGTTTCACCAGGGCAGGTAGTTAAGACCGGGGAAAAGATAGCTGTTATTGAGTACTAGGTATCTTGGCCAGGGGACTTGAAATCTAACGAGCGGGGCAAATCCAAATTCAAGAATGTTTTCATTTGTCAACAGTGCGGCAAAGAAAGTCTCAAGTGGTTAGGACGCTGCCCTGATTGCCAGGCGTGGAATAGCTTCGTAGAAACCAGGGTCACTTTATCCCGCGCTCCCAGCCAGCTTTCCTCTAGAGGAAATAAACCTCAGGAACTTTCCCAAGTAGAGAAGGGTGACTTTCCTCGCTTTCATCTTGGTTTTGCTGAAGTGAATCGAGTTCTGGGAGGCGGTTTGGTCCCAGGCTCTCTGGTGCTTGTTGGTGGCGAGCCGGGAATAGGCAAGTCTACGCTTTTACTCCAGATTTCGGCGATGATGGCTGAGAATAATAAAGTTGTCGCCTACATCTCCGGTGAAGAATCTATTAATCAGGTTAAACTTAGAAGTGAGCGCCTTGGTATAGGGGGCAAAGGGATATACTTTCTCTCTGAGCCCGATTTAGCTGCCGTATTAGAATGCTTGGAAGAGCTTTCTCCTGGATTGGCGATTATCGATTCCATTCAGACTATGTATTTAGAGGATGTGGCTGGGATGCCGGGCAGTATTTCCCAGGTGCGGGAGTGCACTTGGAGGTTGGAGAGGTGGGCGAAACAGAATGATGTGCCCCTGTTAATCACCGGGCATGTGACCAAGGAAGGGGCCATCGCAGGTCCAGGAACGCTGGAACATATCGTTGATGTGGTGCTTTACTTCGAAGGCGAACCATTTAGTAGTTATCGAGTGCTACGCAGCGTAAAGAACCGTTTTGGTTCCACTCACGAGGTGGGAATATTTGAGATGAGCGATAGGGGACTAATAGAAGTAGGTAATCCCTCTCAAGTTTTCTTATCCGCATACAAGGATGGAACTATGGGCTCAGTGGTAGTGCCCACTCTTGAAGGGAATCGCCCTTTGTTGGTAGAGATTCAGGCTTTGACTACCCCTAATAGTTTTACTCCCCCAAGGCGCATCGCTAACGGCGTTGATTTTAATCGGCTGCTGTTGATAATTGCTGTGCTTACTAAGCGTGCCGGATTAAAGCTTTTCAACCAGGATATTATAGTCAATGTTACTGGTGGCTTAAGGGTCAATGAGCCAGCGGTTGATTTAGGAATCGCCTCAGCCATTGCTTCCAGTTTTCGTGATGCAAAGCCAATTTCAGGCTTGGTTGCTTTGGGAGAGGTGGGGTTGAATGGAGAGCTTAGAGGGGTATCACACGTAGAGAGAAGAGTTGCTGAGGCCATCAGGTTGGGCTTTAAATCCTGCCTTATGCCCAGACTCCCCCCTATCATTGCGAGTGAAGTGAAGCAATCCCTTCACTCTGCGGACATTCACCTAATCGAGGTTGGCTCGGTGGCTGAAGCTCTGAGGCTGGGACTTACAAGGGAAAGTAAAGTGCAAAATGCAAAGGGCAAAAATACAGGGCAAGAATGAGAAAAGAAAGTTTTTGCACTTTGATTTTTATCTTTGACTTTTTAATTTCGGATCAAGTTTAGAGGTTTTCCTCGTTGAGAAGCAGGGTAATGAATAAAGGTAGTAAGTTAGGCGTGGTTATAGTCGCTGCCGGAACTAGCCAGCGGATGGAGGGTATAAACAAACTCTTTGCTCCTCTAAGGGGAAAACCTTTGCTGGCTTGGTCCGTGGATACGTGTCAGAGATACAGCTTGGTTCAGCAAATAGTCCTGGTATTGAATGATGAGGACTTAGCTCGGGGGAAGAAATTGAAAAATGAGAGAGGCTGGTCTAAAGTTACTTTATGCCCAGGTGGAGCACGGCGACAGGATTCGGTGAGGGGAGGGCTAAAGCAAATACGGGATTGTGATTTAGTCATGATTCATGATGGAGCTCGGCCTTTCTTGACTCCAGATTTGATTGAGGATGGCCTGAAGTTAGTTGGGAAAACTGAGGCTGCTGTAGCCGCAGTGCCGGTTAAAGATACTATCAAGCTCGCTGTTGATGAGAGATTGATTGGGGAAACGCTTCAGCGCGACAGGTTATGGGCAGCGCAAACCCCGCAGATATTCAGCTTCGATATGATAACCAATGCTTATGAGAACCTCGCAGCAGAGGTTACCGATGACGCCACTGCTGTGGAACGCTTGGGACATAAGGTGCAGCTTTATATGGGCGATTATAAAAATATAAAGGTGACCACAACCGAAGATTTGGCGTTGGCAAGAATCATCGCAGGAGAATGGAAAAAGAGCTAAGGGTTGGCATTGGCTGTGACAGCCATCCTCTGGTTTCAGGGAGAAGGCTAATTTTGGGGGGCGTTGACATCCCTTATGACAAAGGCTTGTCGGGTTGGAGCGATGCTGATGTGGCAACGCACGCCATAATAGATGCTTTATGCGGCGCTGCTGATTTAGGCGACATTGGCACCTTATTCCCATCTCAGGAACCGGAATATAAAGATATTTCAAGCTTGGTTTTGTTAAGGAAGACCGGTGAACTGCTTAAAGCCAAAGGACTCAGGGTGGCCAACATTGATGTTACCATCATAGCGCAAAGCCCCAAGCTTTCCCCTTTCATCCCTCAGATGAGAAAACGCATCAGCCAGGCTTTAAATGTGGAGTCAACACAGGTAGCAATCAAGGCTACCACCACTGATGGTTTGGGCTTCATTGGCAGAGGGGAGGGTATAGCTGCTCAATCCGTAGCTTTAATCAATACCATTTCGTAATTCGGCTTGCCTTCTTTCCAGGAGATTACAAATTTAACCTGCTTATCTTCTACTAAGTATCTTCCGCTCTGGCTGCGGAGCTTTTTAAAGTCCATTGACTCCAGGAAGGCTTTGAGAAGCTCAATCCTATCCTAAAGTTTTTTATCCTCCTGCCCACCTTCCATATATTGGTTTACTGCGTTCCATAATTCCTCCCTGGCTGTAGTTTCTATACAGTGGGAAAGGCTGGGGCTCAATAAAATCCATATCTTAATTTGTACCACCAAGCAGTGGCTATGGTCAAAATTTGACAAATTTTATAGGATTTATTATATTTATTATTGACATATGTTCAAAATTTATAGGGGAAATAGGGTGATTTTTAATGGCTAGGCCAGAAAAGTTGCGATGTGTCGCTCAATTGCCAACTGTAGGCTTTTTCAGGCCGGTAGGGATTCCGGCAAATGCCTTGCAAAGTATTCGCCTTTCGCTTGAGGAACTTGAGTCTATCCGTCTTAAGGATTTAGAGGGGCTGGAACAAGAGGAGTGCGCGCAGCAGATGCATATTTCCAGGCCGACTTTCCATCGCATATTGGAATCGGCTCGCAAGAAGCTGGCCGATGCTTTGATTGATGGCAAGGCAATTCAAATAGAGGGAGGCAACTTTGAACTCCCCCAGCGTCGCTTTAGATGTGGCAATGATGGACATGAGTGGAATGTGCCTTTTGAGGCAATGGCAAAGAGGCTTCCTCTGTCTTGCCCGGTGTGCTTCAGTGGGAATATCCAGCCCATACCTTTGCCTCCATTTGCTTCAGGCAGAGGCTTTGGCAGGAGATTTCGTAGGGGCAGGCAATTGTGAAGAAATAAAAAAGAAAGGAGGTGATAGATATGCCATTTGGAGATGGAACAGGACCTTTAGGTTTAGGTTCAATGACCGGAAGGGCTGCTGGTTTCTGCGCTGGGTTTGGTAGGCCAGGCTTCGCCAGCACAATGCCTGGTTACCCGTACCCTTATGGTTACGGTTATTTAACGCAGGCAAGGCCTAGGTGGGGCTATGGATTTGGTCGTGGACTTGGCCGTGGTTTCGGTCGCGGATTTGGTCGTGGTTGGCGAAGATGGGGATCTTATGGATACCCTGGGTGGTAAATTTTAGAATTTCTTAAGGAGGTGATAAAATGTGGCCCTGGTTTAGATGCTGGCACCCGTGGGCATGGCGTGGGTATAGAATGCCTTATGGGTATCCCTATGGAGGATATGGATATGGCTATCCTTGGGGAGCTGTGCCCAAGGAGAAAGAGATAGCCATGCTTGAGGAGCAGGAAAGACGGCTGACTAGCGAATTGGAAGGAGTTAGAAAGAGGCTTGAAGAACTTAGGAAATAGAAAGGAGGTGAAAAAATGCCTAATGGATATGGTAGAGGATTTGGAAGAGGGGGAGGGGGATGGGGATTCGGTTTTAGAGGAAGCTCTCCTCCCTGGCCCTATGTTGGCTTAGGAAGAGGAGGATTGCCGAGATGTGGATATTTCCTCAGTGGAGCTGCAGGAATGCCTGCCCCGCAGGGTTATCCTTCTTATGGTAGCCCTGGGGCTGCGCCTTATTATGGAGGAATGGCTTATCCGGGAGCTACGCCATATGGTTATGCCGGGGCACCTATGGGAGCAGATCCTTATGCTCCGCAGATGAGCCGGGAGCAGGAACTGGATTTCTTGAGAAACCAGGCTGGAGAGTTGGAGAGTGAGTTAGATGTAATTATGAAGAGGCTGGACGAGCTTCGCAAGTAGAGAAGTGAGGTTTGTGTATATAATATTTAAGTTGAGAAAGGAGTGAATTATGCCAGGATTTGATGGAACGGGACCACGTGGAATGGGCCCAATGACGGGAGGAGGGAGAGGTTTTTGCAGCCCTTGGGGTATAGGGCGCATGTATGGTTTCGGCAGGGGATATGGCTTTGGAGGGGGATACGGGTTTGGAATGGGCATGCCTTATGCAGGGCCTGCACCATATAGTTATGCTGGGGCACCTACGGGGGCAGTGCCGGGAGCAGGCCCTTATGCTCCGCAGATGACCCGGGAGCAGGAGCTGGATTTCTTGAGGAGCCAGGCGGAAGCAATAAAGGGGCAATCGGAGCAAATAGATGCTAGAATAAAAGAACTGGAGACGGACTAAAGTGGAAAGAGGTGCATCATGAAAATTGCAGTATCAGCAACAGCTCCTAGTTTAGATGCTGAGGTAGAACCCCGTTTTGGCAGGTGTCAGTACTTCATCATCGTTGACCCCCAGAGTATGGAGTTTGAGGCCTTGGATAACTCTAATGCAATGGCTGCTGGTGGGGCAGGTATCAGCACAGGCCAGATGATTGCCAGCAAAGGGGTGGAGGTCGTGCTCACGGGTAATTGTGGGCCCAATGCTTACCAGACCCTTTCGGCGGCGGGGGTTCAAATAATCACAGGTGTTTCGGGCGGGATAAAGGACGCTATTGAAGCCTTCAAAGCAGGGAAGTTTCAATCAAGCTCTCAACCCAGTGTAGGCAATCATTATGGAATGGGAGCTACTCCTGGCATGGGAATGGGTAGAGGTATGGGCAGAGGAATGGGTAGAGGAATGGGCATGGGCAGGGGCATGGGGATGGGGATGGGGCCAGAAATAATGCCTCAAGCAGCACCTACGGCAATGAGCCCAGAACAGGAGATGGAAATGCTCAAATCCCAAGCCCAGACGCTGGGCCAACAGCTAAATGAAATCCAGCGCCGTCTTGATGAACTGGAGAAAAGGAGCTAAGCTATGCCAATTTATGAATATCAATGTGCGCACTGTGGGCAAAAATTTGAAGTTCGCCAAGCTATTGGTGAAGATGGTTCTAGTTTGAATTGCCCAAAATGCCATGCTGGTGAACCCAAAAGAATATTTTCCTCATTTTTTAGCCGCGGCTCAAGTGAAACTGAACCCTCAGAGGTGAGCTGCCCAACTTGTAGTTCTGGAGTCTGTGGGCTGCCGCCGATGGGGTAAAGCAAAACCAATTCTTGGCGGAGGTGAATTATGCCTAGAGGAGATGGTACAGGCCCTTATGGGCAAGGTCCGGGAACTGGCAGGGGATTAGGGCGTGGTGCGGGTAGGGGTAAAATGGGTGGAAACCGCCCTGGCGCAGGTCCCAGTGGGAATTGCGTGTGTCCTAGTTGTGGAGCAAAGATTTCTCACCAGGTAGGCGTTCCTTGCTATGATGTGAGTTGTCCCAAGTGCGGTGCCAAAATGATTAGGGAATAGTATGATAATCTCTGTTGCCAGTGGAAAAGGTGGCACAGGGAAGACGCTGGTGGCAACCAGCTTAGCCCTTTCCCTGATAGATAACTATAAGGTTCAACTTTTAGACTGTGACGTAGAGGAGCCAAATGCCAATATTCTTCTGCGTCTAGATATGAAACCAAGTCAACCCGTGTATGTTCCCATCCCCAAGGTGGACGAAACGAAATGTACTTATTGTGGCAAATGCGCTGAAGTCTGCGCCTATAATGCTATTGCGGTGCTTAAGGAAAAAGTGCTTGTTTTCCCCGAACTGTGTCATGGTTGTGGAGCATGTTCTTACCTGTGTCCTGAGTCTGCTATCACTGAGGAAGGTAGAGAGATGGGGGTAGTTGAAAGAGGCGATTCAGGGAATTTGGAATTAATTCAAGGGAAGATTAACGTTGGCGAAGCGATGGCTCCACCCGTAATCAGGGAGGTAAAGAAGTATATTGACCCTGCAAATATAGTAATCATCGATGTTCCACCGGGAACCTCTTGTCCAGTAGTAGAGGCGGTAGAGGGGAGCGACTTTTGTCTCCTTGTAACCGAGCCTACTCCTTTTGGGCTAAACGACCTTTCACTGGCAGTGGAGGTAGTGAGAAAGCTGGGTATTTCGTGTGGAGTGGTAATTAATCGTGTTGGAATAGGAGACAAGGAAGTTGAGCAGTATTGCCATCGAGAAGGAATACCTATTTTACTGAGAATTCCCCTGGATAGAAATATTGCCATGCTCTATTCCCAGGGGATTCCCTTGATAGAGGGGATGCCTCGGTGGCGTGAGGATTTCCTAGGGCTTTTCCAGAGCATGGATACAATGGTTACGATGGGCAAAGTAAGGGAAAGTCGATAGGAGAGAAATTATAAATTGCCTATGGAAATTCGAGAAAGAATAGCCCAAGAGGAAGAAGTCAGGGAGAAATCGGATAAAGAAGGAAGCAAGTGGCTAAAGTTATATTTTGGCGGTGGAGCACACTTCAGGAATTGGCTAAGCCAGATTGAAGAAATCTATGGAAGGGAAAACATAGAAATAGAGGAAATAGACCCTACTGGCTTTAAATGCTTTGAGGAAAGCCAAGAAAAGCTGTACCGAATTTGGGTCAAAGAAAATGCGAAAAAGCCAATAATTAAATGAAGGAAATCGTGGTTCTTAGTGGCAAGGGAGGAACAGGGAAGACGTCTATTGTGGCATCCTTTGCGTCCCTAGCCCAAAGTAAAGTATTAGCCGACTGTGATGTAGATGCCGCTGACCTTCATCTACTCCTTAAACCAGAGGTTAAGGAGGAAAAGGAATTCTGGAGCGGGCAGGTCGCCTTCATAAACGAAGAGAAGTGCACAGAATGTGGCTTATGCCAGGAATTGTGCCGCTTTGAAGCCATTAAGGATTTTAAAGTTGATCCCATCTCTTGTGAAGGGTGCGGCTTCTGCTACCAGGTTTGTCCTGTTGATGCCATCGCTATGAAGGACAGCATGAGCGGGCATTCGTTTATCTCGGAAACCAAATACGGTTATTTATTCCACGCCAGGTTGGGTATTGCCCAGGAAAACTCGGGAAAGTTGGTGGCACTAGTAAGGCAAAATGCCAAGCTCATAGCTGAGAGAGAAAATTTAGACTACATCATCACCGATGGCCCTCCAGGCATAGGATGCCCGGTTATTTCCTCACTATCGGGTGCCAATCTGGCATTGCTGGTGACTGAGCCCACGCTATCGGGGATTCATGATCTTGAGCGTGTTATCGGCGTTTGCCGCCACTTCGGCGTTGCTGTTTTAGTTTGCATAAATAAATATGACCTCAATGAAGAGAATACCTCTCGAATCGAAAGCTATTGTGGTAGGGAGGGGATAGAGGTGGCTGCCAAGATTCCTTTTGATAATGTAATGACCGAGGCAATTGTTCAAGGTTTGCCGGTAGTAGAATATTCCAATAACAAAGTAACGCATCAGATAAAGGAGCTATGGCAGACTGTTTCAGCAAAATTAGAAAAATAGGAGGTAGAGATGCCAATTTGTGAATACAGATGCTTGGAATGCGGGAGGATTTCAGAGATATTTCTCCGCAGCATTAACAGCCAAAATATCCAATGTCCAGCATGTGGCAGCTATAAGCTGGACAGACTTCTTTCTGCCTCGTATACTGTGAAGACTGATGCCTCTACTCTCGGCACGACTTGTTGTGGCAGGACAGAGCGTTGCGAGACGCCTCCTTGCTCCTTAGACGATACTTGTAGGAGGGATAGCAAATGAGATTCGCAGTACCTGTGGTAGAAGACAAGGTGGCTGCCCACTTTGGCCATTGCAGCCATTTCGCCTTATTTGATATTGATGAAGCGACTAAGGCGATTGTAAAAAGGGAGGTCATACCATCGCCGGGACATCAACCTGGGCTTCTTCCTGCATGGCTGGCTGAAGAGGGAGTTTCCGTTGTCATAGCTAGTGGCATGGGTTCCCGGGCCCAGGCGATTTTCAACGAAAATCACATTGAAGTCGTTATTGGCGTGCTTGGTGATGAACCTGAGAAGGCTGTTCTGGATTATATAAAGGGCAGGTTAGCAACAGGCGATAATATATGTGACCATTAGGGATAACGGCAAAAGGAGACAAAAGCATTTTCCAGCGATAGCAATTTGGACCCTGGGAGGTGATTAAAGAGACGAAATAGGGAACAAATGATTATTGTTGGTTTGACAGGAAGTGTGGGTACGGGTAAAAGCACGGTAACCAATTTTTTTAGAGAACTTGGGGCTTACATAATTGATTGGGATGAGCTAGCTCGGGAGGTAATCCGGCCTCACTTAAGGGCTTGGAAGGAAATAGTAGAGTATTTTGGGAAGGACTTCTTAAATGAAGACCTGACTATCAATCGGCAGAAGCTGGCTGAGATAGTATTTTCCGACAAAGAAAAGGTGACAAAGCTAAATCATATAGTTCATCCTGAGGTGTTTAAGGAGGATGACAGAATTACAAATGAGATCAGAACCCTTGACCACGATGCTCTAATTATTAAGGACATTCCGTTACTGTTTGAGCTTACTCACCCTGTATTTGTGGATAAAGTAGTCGTTGTTTCTGCCAGTGAACAAACTCAATTAAGACGATTAGAAGAAAAGGGGATAAGTCGGGAAGATGCCCAAAACAGGATAAAATCCCAACTTCCTCTTGAGGAAAAGATTAAATCTGCCGATTTTGTCATTAATAATGATGGTCCGCTTGAAGAGACGAAGAAGCAGGTAGAAGAAATATATTCTTTGTTAAGGAAAGGAGAGCAATATGGAAAGCCTAGGTAAGTGGGAGACCTTTTACCAGCAGGAGGTGATTTGGTGAATCAAATCGATGTGAAATTAAAAGAAGCGCTGAGTAAAGTGCTTGTCCCCGGAGCAATGCGTAGCTTGGTACAGATGAACTTGGTTCGAAGCGCGGAAGTTAAAGATGGCAAGGCGAAAATAAATTTGGCTTCGACTGCTATACCTGACCAGCAGCATAGTTGGCTGAAGGACAAGGCAGCGGCAGCGGTTAGTGAAGTTTCCGGGGTGGAGGAAGTAACTGTCGACCTTGTCGAAGCCAAGCCCAAAGAGCTTAATCAGATTGAGAAAATAATAGCGATCATGAGTGGTAAAGGGGGAGTCGGTAAATCTCTAGTAGCTGGTTTATTAGCTACCTCTTTTGCTCGGGAAGGCAAGGCTGTTGGCGTGCTTGACGCTGATATCACTGGCTCCAGTATTCCCAAGATGTTTGGTTTAGATACTCACCCCAGCGGTAGCGAGACAGGTATTTTGCCCGTATTATCGAGGTCTGGAATCGAAATCATGTCCATGAATCTGCTTTTGCCTAATGAGGATGAAGCGGTTATCTGGAGAGGTCCCCTCATGTCTAAAGCTATCACGCAATTCTGGGAGGAGGTTCTTTGGGGCAAGCTGGATTATCTGGTAATAGACCTGCCCCCGGGTACTGGAGATGCGCCATTGACGGTGCTGCAGGCAATACCCATCTCAGGGGTAATCGATGTTTTTACCCCCCAGGAGTTGACTGAGATGATAGTCATGAAGGCAGTGAAGATGGCACAAAAGATGAATGTCAAAGTTTTGGGAGTAGTGGAGAACATGAGCTATCTCGTATTGCCTGACACAGGTAAGAAGATGGAAGTCTTCGGCAGGAGCAAGGGAGAGGAAATGGCTAAGGCTTCCGGAGCTCCTCTTTTGGGGAGGTTGCCAATTGACCCGGAGTTAGCCAGGTTGTGTGACGAAGGTGAAATTGAGAGATATAGTTCAGATGCTGTGTCTGAACTTTTTACAAATGTGGGCGCAGTTCTAAATGGGAAAAGTTAAGGGTAGCTATACGCGGTCGGGCAAACTGGTCTGACCTGTGAAATCTTTTTCTAGAGGAGTAGAGAAAATGGCACAAGAATTTGATGATGCATTCAAAGAAGTGGAGCAATCCGTCATGGAGGAGATGAAAAAGGTCTACTCAGAGAAAACGATTGACCATTTTCTCAACCCCAGAAATCTGGGTGAAATTCCCGCCCCCGATGGATTTGGCAGGGTAACTGGTTCCTGTGGGGATACAATGGAAATATACCTTAAGGTAAGAGATGGTAGGGTTAGGAATGCTTCTTTCTGGACAGATGGCTGTGGAACTAGCATTGCCTCAGGCAGTATGGTTACCGAGATGGCTAAGCGAATGAACATCAGCGAAGCTCGAAGGATCAGTCAGCATGATGTCTTAGCTGCTCTAGGTGGACTGCCTGAGGAAAGCGAGCATTGTGCTCTTTTAGCAGCAGATACGCTTAAAGAAGCAATCAAGGACTACTTGGCCTTCAAGAACGAACCCTGGAAAAAGGCTTACCACAGATAGTGAGGAGTAAATATAAAGTGCCTCCTGTAGTTTCTATTGTGGGTAAATCAAAGTCTGGTAAAACAGCTATCATTGAAAGGTTGGTTCAGGAACTTAAATCCAGAGGTTACCGTGTGGCTACCATCAAACATGCTCCCCTAGGCACTAGCTTTGATAAACCGGGTAAGGATAGCTGGCGTCATATTGAGGCAGGAAGTGAGGTCACGGTAGTTAGCTCTCCGGATAATCTCGTACTGGTAAAGCCTGTTTCTCAGGATTCTCCTCTTGAAGAGATAGTACGTCTCTTAGGTGAGGACTGCGATATCATCCTTACCGAAGGATTTAAGCAAGGGAATGCTCCTAAAATAGAAATCCATCGCAAGGATGCCGGTGCACTTCTTAATAATATCAAGAAGCGCATAGCCATAATCACCGATGAACAGTTGGAAACCAAGGCTAGGCAGTTCTCGTTTGAAGATAATAAGAGCCTGGCTGATCTTTTGGAGAGAGGCTTCATCAAGCCACAGAAAAAGCGAATATCTCTTTACGTTAATAATGCTCCTATAACTTTGACCATGTTCCCCAAGAAGATTTTTACAAATGTAATTGTGGCTATGGTCTCGTGCCTGAAGGGAGTTAAGGAAATCAGCAGTCTTCAGATTTTCTTGAGGAAATAATAAGCAGGGGAGTTAGGGACTATTACCAGACTCTCGGTATGAGCACAAATGCCAGTCCTAAAAATATCAAGTAAGGCTTCCGCCGGGGTCGCCAATGCTGGCGTGGATATTGGCGTTGAATCTAGTAGGCCATTGACGGACTTCAACTTAGGTCTAAAGGTTAGGCACTGAGGTGGCAATTATTTATGGGCCAGTTTCATCATGGCGCCTGGGCAGATCTCTGGGTATAGACCTTCTAAATACGCGGAGAAAGGTCTGCTCTTTTAATTGTATCTATTGCCAGTTAGGTGAGACTAACCAGTTTATCGTCGAGCCGAGGGAGTTCATCAGCCTGGAACAACTAACCAGTGAAATCAAGTTGCTCGATCCGATAAAGGCTGACTACGCCACCTTTTCTGGCATGGGTGAGCCTACACTGGCCAGTAATCTTGGTGAAGCGATTGAGCTTGTAAGGTCAATTTTTGATTTACCCGTAGCTGTGCTTACCAATTCTTCACTCATGTTCCGAGAAGACGTAAGGGAGCGACTTGTCCATGCTGATACAGTAGTAGCTAAGCTGGATGTCCCGAATGAAGAGCTATTCGCCATGGTTAATAGGCCAGCTCCCGGATTACATTTTGATCGGATAAAAGATAGCATCAAGCTTTTTAGGGAAAAGTATAGGGGTAAATTAGCCCTGCAGATAATGTTCATTGAAGCTAACAAGGATTATGCCTCGGAGATAGCAGCACTGGCTCGTCAAATTTCACCTGACGAGGTGCAAATAGACACACCCTTGCGGCCGTCCAAGGTGAAACCACTACCACGTGAAAATATAGCTAGTATACGAGAGAAGTTCAATAATCTTAGTAATGTAATTACTGTATACGAAGCGCCAAAACCTGAAGTCAGGCCGCTTGATGTTACGGAGACATTGAGACGTCGGCCTACTCTTTAGCTACGTCGAGCCATCTCTGCGCCCTCCACTGGATGAAGGAAAATTCAAGCAGCTCGGGAATTTAGTGTGGTCTTCTTCCCTAACAATGTCGGCACCCACTTTGAAATAAGCTATCCGGGTATTTCTATGTTAGCCAAGCTCATCTATCAAACGTTGTATCGGAACCGCTATCTGGTCTTCCTGAACGTGAGGCGAATAACAGCTATCAATCTGAACCAGTTTGATAAGCGACATTTTAGCGGCAATGGCAACAGCCAGTTTATCGATTGTGCCTGATACGATTTCTTCAGACACCACTTGGCCTCCTATCAAGGTCTTGGTGCTGCTGTCGGCGACGAGCTTGTAATGGGCTGGCTTGCCATCAAATCTCTCCCTAAGCCAGCGAGTTTCAATCCTCACGGAAGCGACGTCCATTCCCCTTTCTTTAGCCTCCCTTTCGGTAAGGCCAACAGCTCCTATTTGGTGACCGAACAACTTGGTGACAAAAGGCATGGCTGTCCCTTCATAGGAGATGGTATTATTTCGGACGATGTTCCTCCCCGCTATATAGCCGGTGCGGATGGCACTGGTTGCTAGTTGAATCTTTCTTTTATAACCAGCGATAACATCCCAGTTCTCCATGCAATCTCCTATGGCATAAATATCGGGGTCGCTGGTTTGAAGATAGTGGTTCACAGCTATGGCACCTGTTTCACCTATCGTTAGGCTGGCTTTTCGAGCCAGCTCAACATTGGGCTGGGCTCCAGTGGCAAAGAAGATAAAATCCACCTCCAATTCTCGTTCAGAGAGAATTATACGCTTACCCTCCCCCTGACTTCTTATGTTCTCTATTCTCGCATGCTGGATTAGTTCCACTCCATTCTCCTTAATCACGGCTCCTAAGATTTCCGCCATGTCTTTATCGAGGTAAGCACGTAAAATATCCCGTCTAGCTAATAGGTAGACCTTAGAGTAACCTCTCGACTTTAGAGCCGCAGCTATTTCCAGTCCTATGAAGCCACCTCCGACAATGGCTGCTTGATCATATTTTAGAATAGTGTTCTCTAGGGCTATGCCATCAGCCATGTCGGTGCTTAATACAAATTCGTTTCTACCGTCAAGTCCGGAAAAGGAAGGAAGAGACGGGATAGCACCCAAAGCTAGGATTAATTTGTCATAATCATATCTTTGTCCATTGGCGACGACGTACTTTCCTTTTCTAAAGATATCGATGACCTCGGTATTTAGCTGAATATTCATTCTTCTTTTTTCATAAAATGATTTAGTGCGTAAACCACGAACTAATTCTTCCCAATGGGCAACGGTTCCGCTTAACACCAGAGGTATTTCGCAGGGTGGGCATCCTAGCTCTGCCCTTTTGCTAAAAATATTAATCTCGGCGTTGTTATCTAAGCGACGTATTTGGAGCGCTGCTATTGCCCCTGCGTCCCCAGCACCGATGATACAGACTTTCATACTTCCTCACTTTGTTTCGTTTTTTAACCGGTTCTTTGGCTTCCTCCGTGCAATTCAATTAATAGTTGACATAACTTTCTCATAATTCTTCCGCCTCTCGTGCTACCTGTGGTAGGATGGACCATGACATGATAAGATATCCTTTCCCGACTGGAGTGTGGTCGCCTTCTATTATTCCTCTTTTAAAGGGTAATTTTTCTCACCAGCATATATCGGTACTTCAAGCCGGTTCTCCGAGGGCACCAGAGGGCAGGTGTAATTTTCGCTGTACACGCACCAGGGATTGTATGCTTTATTAAAGTCGAGAATCCACTTCCCCTCGGCAGTCTGATCTCTATCAGATTCAAGATCGAGATATCGCCCCCCACCATATGTTTCCTTGCCAGAAGTTGCATCTCGGAAAAGAATAAACAGCCTCTCTTCCGCGGGATCGCTTTTGTAAGCCTGAATTGTTTGCTCTCTGTCGCCGACCTTGAACCGAAACTCACCCCATCGAAGGAAATCTTGCTCTTCACCCTTCGTATAAGCCATCCTTACAACCCCCTTTTCTTCATGCTCATGGAGTTCGGATTCAAATCTATAAGCGGGGTTGGGAGGGAAATAATCAAGTCCTTTAAATTTAGCTCGGTCTTCAAAAGGAATTGGCGAGCCTGGATATCTACTCTTGAAGACTCTATCTTTTACCTCTCTTTCTTTTTCAATCTCTGCTTTCCATTCAGAAATTTCCATAATGGTTCCTCCTTAATTTCGGGTTTCCGAGCGATTTCTGTCTTAAGTCAAACCTCACTATATTATCCATCCCTTTCCACGGCCTCTTCCATCTCTTGGTCCTTTACCTAAGCCCCTGCCCATTCCTCTACCCATCCTCCTGCTTGATTCTGGATTGATTGGAGAAAATTCAGTTTTGCTGTAACCAGAGCCTGCTACGGTTTCACCTTCAATATGAGGAACAGAGAAAACTATGTCTGTTTTTTCGCTGCCGCAATTGGGGCAGTTCACTTGTCTATCTAGCTCTGAGAAACGGCGAAAAACTTCAAACACATTTCCACATTCTTTGCATTTATAATCATAAGTGGGCATAGTCCCTCTCTTTATTCATTTTGTGGCATAAATATATTCACAGTTTTTAAAATTATTCCCGACCTTCAAGTCATTCAAAGAAACGCTTTGCACCTGAAATTCCAATCCATGAAGATATTGGATAATATCCTCAACCGACTGACCTAGCTGCTTCAAGAAATCGTGGTGGATCTCACAAAATATCTTGACTTTGTTTTTCAATAAGGTTTCTTCCGCTCCCCTAAGGACTAATAGCTCGCTGCCTTCACAGTCCATATTAATTAGATCAATTCTTCTTATCTTCTCCGCAGTTAAAAATCTGCCTATGGTAGTAGTGGGGACTTCAAACTTTTTAGCTCCTTGTTCAAAAACGATCCCGCTGGAAAGCTCTTTTTGGTAGAAAGTCACTCTACCTACCTGATCAGTCACTGCTAGTTCATAAACCTTCACATTTTCTAATCCATTGGAAGATATATTTTCCTTCAGGATGTTAGAATACTCAGGCACCGGTTCAAACGAATAAAGCTTACCTCTCCTTCGTATTCTTTTTGCTATAGCTACGGTAGTGATACCTATATTGGCCCCGATATCGATGGCGTGCATTCCTTCTTGGGCAATTGATTCCAGGAATTTTACTTCTCCCGCTTCATGAGGATTATCTTTCAGAAAATTCTTGAAGGCAGGTGAATCGTAAAGAAAAAGCTCCATTTCTATATACTATCCTTATTTTGCATCTCTTCCTGCTTCAGCCAGCGTCCATCTCAACTCTCCCATAATTTCTTGAGCTAATTGTGATACAGTTATTATCCCAGAGGGACTTCCATGTTCATCAGTTATTATTGCTGTTTCGGATTTCATATCCTGCATCTCGTTAAGAACCTCTCCTACTAACTTGCTTTCAAGGACAAAGTGAGCGGGACGAAGGAATTTGGCAACGGTGCTTTCTCTGTCCGCTGAACCTTGAGCCAGGGCTAAGAGCACATCCCTAGTAGCAAGTATACCTTTCACATCGTCGAGCTTATTCTCATAGACAGGGTAGCGTGGGTGGGGGAAATCGATATATATTTTGAGGAAATAGGCTAACCTTGTTCCCTGCTCTATCCAGGTGACTCCAGCTTGAGGGATCATTATTTCTCGAACCTGACGGTCTCCGATTCTGAGTACCTTTTTAAGCATGTCTGCCGAAGCCCCATCTACTGTTCCTGCCTCCTCCGCGATGGAAACGGCGGTGCGGACTTCCTCTTTACTTAACAATGTCCCGGGTATAGTATGCCCGCCGATAGGTCTAATGACTTTATCCGTGAGCCAACTAAGCCCAGACACAATGGGCGATAATACCTTGGAAATTATGGCTATGGAGTCAGCGTAGCGTAAGGCGAGTCGCTCTGGGTTGCTTGCGGCAAAAGTTTTAGGTATCACTTTAACGAACAACAATAATATTATGGCCATGACTACAATAGAGACCGGGGTGCCTATAGCTTCATTCCCTACCAGCGATACAATGAGTATAGAGCCCAATGCCACGGCAATAGTCTCAGTGAGGCTGATACCAGTGAGCACGGTGGATAGGAATTTACCGGGAGCTTCCATTATCCTTGCTACTCCCTTCGCACTCGGAACGCCGCTCTCCTCCAAATGCCTCAGTTTGACCTTTTGTAAGCTGACAAAGGCAATCTCGGCACTGGCGAAAAATGCGGATGCCAGAACAAAGACGATGGAAAGCACCAGATATAAAACTTCAATCCCCGTCATAGCAATATTACCCTTTATCCCAGAATCTTTCAGGGAAAATATATATACTATGAGTGTTGCCCCTCCAGTATAAAGCCCTTTGATAGGATGTCGGAATACTCACGAACTGGCTCAAAAGCGTAAGACTCAGCGTCTCTTCCTACTATTTGCTATAGCCACAGTAGTAATACCTCTTTCTTGAATAACTTAGGTTCGCTTACCGCTTCTTACAACAGAAATGCCTCCTGGCGTTAGATCAACCTTATCACCTTCTATGCGTATAAAATACGAATTTTTAAGGAAATTAAGATGGTATCTCAATGCAGGTCCCGTAACCTTTACTTTTTCAGAGATTTCATTTATTGCCAAAGCTTTTTCCTCCAAAACATTTAAAATGTGTCTACGAACGGGATTTTTTATAGCTTCGAGAGAACATGCACCCCCTGCAGAGCCTTTCTCTTTCGCTAGCTTGTTAACCAATTCTTGCATCCAGTTCATTACTTCCTCATCAGTCATTTTTCTAGGATCTTGGCTAGTAGCATCCATCTCGAATCACCGCCCAATAACCATCGTCTAGATACATTATTCTATGCCTTGACTCTTGCCTTTTTCTTAGATTCCAGCATATCGGCAATTTCTTTGATACCGTCAACATCTATATTAAATTCATTGCCAGCTAAACCAGACATAAATATCTCTTTATTTTCCGGAATAATAGCTATCACCCTCCCTCTATCTATTGAATTCATGAGGAGGTCTTGCGTTTCTTGGTCAGCAATTCGATTCAGTATGTAGTAGACGGGCTTATTAACTTGCTGGCCCAGTTCAGATATCTTCTTCGCTAGAAGGATCGATTCCTGAGAAGGATCGATAACAACAAGGAGTATATCCACGCCTGTCTCTACTCCTCTTCCGAAGTGCTCTATTCCAGCGTCGGTATCTGCAATCAAGAATTCTCCTTCCCCTAAATCAACGATTTCCAGGAACTTTGAGGAAAGGGCATTGATTGGACAGGCGCATCCTTCACCGAATTCGTATATTTTGCCCATTGATAAGAGTTGAATATTTTCTTTCTCAGCTAAATAATCTCTAGGCAAGTCATCTAATCTCCACTTATTTTTCATCTCTTTAGTTTTTTCAAATAGAAGTTTCTTACCTCCAAAGTAATTCATGAAATCGTCAGGTTTTTGCATTCCTAATCGGCTATGAAGACCAATATTCGACTCATCGCTGTCAATCACTAATATCTTGTTTTTTCTTAGCGCCATCTCTTTGGCTAAAAGAGCCACGATTGTGCTTTTTCCACATCCTCCTTTACCACAGATCAATATCTTCATTTACTTCTCTCCGTTCATTAGTATTCTTCCTTAAACCTCCGGTGATTAAGGGGTCAGCTATTCCTTCCCCCTTTTTTATCTTCCACGCCGACCTCGACCAAAACCTCCGCCTCTCCCGCCACCACGACCCATACCTCGGCCTTGACCCATGCCTCGACCTCTACCTCTACCTAGACCTAGACCTCGGCCTCTACCTCTTTCCATACCTCTGCCTCCGCTCAATCCAGGCTGGTAAAGCCCAGGACTAGGGACAAATTGCGCAATTGCTTCTTGAGGAACCTTAGCTCCCATAATCTCACACACTTTAGTAGCCACTTCTGGTCCGCCGCTAACACATCCATAACATGGTGCCTTTCCTTCAGCTACTGCCCTGGCAAATTCTCCACAGCTCTTATATCCACATCGCTGATCATCTAATTTAGGCAAAATCTCATAGATTTTCCTTATCTTTTCTTTGATATCCTTTTTATCTATCATTGTTATTTCTCCTGGCTATGCTCAATTCATAGCATTCGTATCGCTTTGAAAGGACATGCAGCCGAACAAGAGCCACAGCCTACACACATAGATGCATTATGCATAGGAAAGTCATAAGGGCTCTCTTGAAAGAACGCCTTATGTGGACATGCCTGACCAGCAGCACAGATGCCGTGGTCGCATCTCTCTGGGTGGCACTCATTAAAATCTATTGATGGG
>Ga0315539_1000250_pt1 | contig 41580 bp, 34 predicted proteins | sample SalMarSW160150MG_FD_203097 | JGI IMG/M metagenome (GOLD analysis project Ga0315539, IMG submission 203097) | Salt marsh sediment microbial communities from the Plum Island Ecosystem LTER, Massachusetts, United States - Salt Marsh Sediment SW1601-150 ...
TATATTACAAAATGTTATTAACAATATAATGCTGATTATCAACACAATAAAGAGACTGACCTTTTGAGACAGCCTCTACATTGCGTGTGTTTCCGATGCGTTATTGGTTTATTAAAAGACAAGGCAGTGCCTTGTCTCTACGTCACCCCCTCACATTGTCTCATCGTCCAACCCTGAACCCGGAACCTTAATCCTTCATCCTTAATCCATAATCCTTCCTTCCTTCTCCTTTTCCCGAAAGACCTCCAGCAACTGTGCGGGTGTGATCCCTGCCGGTACGGTCATTCCCAGTTCGGACAACAATTCGATGGATGCCTCGAACACCGGTACTTTCTCAAAAAACCGCTCGTGTGAAAAATTCAGGTATTTGATCACCATAAAGGCATTGAACCAGCGAAAGAATCGTTTCCTGAACGATTCAACGGAACCAGAATTCCAGTTTATCTCGTTGATCCTTCCGGGAAAATCGATCTTTTCGAGAAAAATCCGGATCGGTTCATGCAGGGTAGTCAGTGATGCACCGATCTCCTTCTCCCCAATCCGGTAGAAGCGGTTCACCTGATCGAACAGTTTACGCAGGGAGTGAAAGGAGAGCAGGCTATATGCTGGAAGCCCTTCCCCGGAGGAGTCGATGAATTTCCTGACTGCCGGACCGGTACCAAACAAAACCCGGTCGGATGGTCTCGGTGAAGGGATGACACGTGTGGATCGTATCTCGTGAAAGTGACCGAGCGGAGCCAGCTTCTGTATAAAATAGAAATCTTCACCCGCCTGTTTTTTATTCATCCCTCCCTGCCTGGCATAACTATCGGCTTTTACGGTAAAGCAGGATCCAACGGTATGAAACGCAAAGGGAAATCCCGTAGATCGAAGGGCTTCTTTATAGTAACGCAGGTAGAGCTCATATTGAATAATGCCCTGATATACTTCCGGAGGAAAATCGTTTCCTGAAGTGGGGTGTTCAAAATAGAGGGTGGTCCCGTCTGTTTCCGGATGGTTGCGGTAATGTTTCTCTATCTCAGCAAGGTAGTTTGCATCACAGACCGCATCGGCATCGAAAGAAACCACTATTCCTTCTGCACGGTTAAGCCGGTTGAACCGGCTTATCGCTTCATCCATCCCCATCTTCCGTGCCAATCCGGCACCGGCATCCCTATCGTTGATATCTTCCTTCCAAATGTGAAGGAACATGCGACCGGGTTTGGAGTGACTCCTTTTCCATGCTTCAAATGTGTTAAGGCTCTTCCTGTTTTGGGCGATACCGTTTTGTGGAGCATTCCGGGCTGAATTAAACACCACAATGACCTCAACGGAACAGGCTGTATCAGAGCACTTCCACAATGATTCCAGGGACCGGATCAGATCCGGTTCATTGAAACAGGGAATGACAACGATGATTCCCAGATCGTTCTCCGGCGGTTCTGCTATAGCTGGGAGAAAGCCCTTCTGCCGGGCAAGGTAATGATCTGCAAAGTTCATGCAGGAAATGACAGCTTATTTTTCTGTTTCCTTGTGGTACTTTTCATTCAGACCTTTCAATACATCTGCGGTTATATCAAGCGTATCGTTGGCATAGAGCAGGGCTCCGCCCAATGTATTGCTGAGAACATACTGGTAATTGTGCTTCTTATTGTATTCTTCCAGGAATTCCATAATGGCATAGAGCACCTGGCGATTCATCACCTGCTCCTCCTCCATCAGTTCAAGCGAGAGATCATCCCTCAATTGCGTTATTCGTTCCTGTTCTGCAATCAATTGTTGTTGCATCTCCTGAGCCCTTGAACGGGTAACCAGTCCTTTTTGCACCTTATCCTGGAAATCAGCTGCTTCTTTTTCAAATTTCTGGCCTTCAGCCGTCAGTTCGGCTTCTGAAGTTCTCTGCTTGGATGCAAGCTCATCCCTCAGATCAGTGAACATATCATAGTTCAGGAGGATGGTATCGAAATTTACAAAAGCGATACCGGACGAGGCGATTGCATGAATGACTGCACCCTTCACCTCTTCCGTTACATCACTCTTTTTCCCCTTTCCGGTGAAATGAAGGACAAAGAGAGCGGCAACAGCCAGTACAAGGACAATATTGAGAATAAGAGGAACTTTTTTCATTGGATTGAAATTTACTTTGTTTCTAATGGTTCTACGTTCTGCTTTTCCGCGACAAATATAATAAAAAATGGGAATTTGGGTATTCGTTATACGGTCCCGAAAAAACAGAAATCTTCGCCTTCTTGTCCTCCGTAGCCTTGGCGAAGGAGGAAGCCTTAGCCTTAGCCTTGTTTTAAGGCATTTAAGGCATCGAGGCATTCTAGTTAACCACTATCCTCTCTGTTATCGTATGGTGTTTTTGCGGTCCATGAAATGATTTCCCGCTGAATAGCAATGTAGTTGGACCTTTTTTTCGTGGCTACACAACCCCCTGGGTTTTTGAGGGTGTCTCAACCCAAAGACGCCCAGGTTGGGCGTCTCTACATTGGATGCATTTCCGATGCATTATCGGAATTTGTTTGTTTAACGCCTGTCTCATTCCGGTCCATGAAGCGTTTTCCCATTGAATAGCATTGTAGCTGGACCGGGTTAAGGTGTGTGATGATATTTAGTTAACAGCCATTAAAATGGCTGGCTATTACCTTACAGTCCCTCCGGGACGTTTCTATAACCTCCTCAAATGATACTGTGGATCCACCTTCGTAATACTTCGGTGGGCAAAGCTGGAGACTGCAGACTACGGACTCATTCCTGTCTGCCCTCTTCATAATTCGTTAATCAATATTCATTATTCGATATTCCCCATGCTCCATGCAAATCATCAATCACCTCTCATCTCTTACCCAGAACCGAGTACCTGTTTCTTTCACCACTCATCCCGAATTTCTTTCGCCAACTGGCCATGTGAAATAGTGGTAACTCCGGACGGAGTGCTAATGCATGGCATTATTTCACATGGCTGGCGGAGGAGGCGGGAGCCTTGTTTTAATTCATTTAAGGAATCCTTAATCCTTCTTCTCTTCCTCTTCATCAATCACAACAAAGATCTCCTCATCCTCTTTTTTCATCAGGTATTGTTCGCGGGCAAATTTTTCGAGGTTTTCCTTATCCGTTTCAAGCTCATTCAGTTTCTTCGAATCCTCTTCAATCCGATCCAGATAGTACGCTTTATCTTCCTCCAGTTGCTTCAGCGTTTTCATCTGTGAAAAGCGGTCGACCAGGTTATTACTATCAAACAGAAGGATCCATACGAAGAAGATGGTCAGTGTAAGGATGTATTTATTCTTAAGGTAGTGTATGACTTTGCTCCACTTTTTCATCGGGAAACGGCTTGATAACTGGCATAAAAATACAAATAAAAAAAACGAGGGGATCTTGATTTATTCACCTTTCCCGAAATTTTTTTAACAATCATGCTTCAATGGTGCATATCAACGCCATACTGCATGTGGATCATGTGATCAAGGGTTTTGCAGATCTCGCTCATGTATTCATGGACAGCTTTTACACTTCCCGGGAGGGTAAATATCAGGCTTTTTCCGATGATCCCTGCAATACTTCGGCTCAGCAGGGCGTTGGGTTTTTCCATTCCATATTTCACGCGTATCAGTTCCATGATCCCCGGTATTTCCTTATCCAGCATGGAAGATACAACGTCCACTGTAATGTCCCTCGGGCCGATTCCGGTACCGCCCGTGGTAAAAATGATGTGGTATGTTGATGATCCGGCAGAAAGGATCCGTTTTAGCCGGGTTGCATCATCAGGAATGATTTCCTGTTCAATAGCGTATTTGAACCGGGATTTCCGCAGGCAGTCATCAAGCGAAGTGACAATACCCGGACCGCTTCTGTCCTCATATTCTCCAATGCTTGCCCTGTCGCTGAGGGTGACGATCAGGATGTTTAATGTTTCGGGTAGGTCCATATGAGTGATGAGTTATGAGTGATGAGTTATGAGTATGCGTGATTAGTTTTATATTTATGGTTCTTTGTTATCAGGATTCAATCGGTCTGTTGACCATTTTTTAGGGTTGTCCCCAATATAATATCGGATCAAATTTAATGATTCATCATTTCTGATCACCCGAATCGGTTTTATTATTAATAATGATTCCATGTATATGATTAGGCATAATCACATATTCATACAATAATACAAATGAAAAATGTTTTGGTATGGTTTTCCAATATTTATCAGCAATTTCACCCATTTCCGATAGATTCATTTGTCCTTTAACAATCTCACCGAAATAACATTCCCTGTTTTTTGTACAAATCGTAACATAATACGCTGCATTCCAGCAATAATCCAAATTTTTTAATCGCGATGATTCAACGTTATATTTATTTCGAAATTTGGTTGCCAAATGTTATATTATTAACCATAAACTTTATCCTCACTTCGTCAGCTGAAACTTCAGCAAAGGCTGATACTCTAAAGCATCGTCACGCGTCACTACTTTCCCCCTCAGTACTTTGGATCTCCACATAATGCTATAGGAATTGATCTTGTGCTCAAATGAGCCTAACATGAACCTTCTCTCCCTTTTGAATGGTTGTTTCTCCAATGGGAATGGATACCATTCCCGTTGTTTCATTCAATGAATAGAGGTGTGCTGAACCATGATAATCCATTGGTTCAACTTCCCCATCAGCATTTATCCGGACAGGAAACCAGGATTCCCTGACCGATTTTTTTCGTTTGTACCCGACGGCCATTGGGAGAATAAGGTTTAGCGGCGAATAGTGATGTCCCATTAAACCGAAGAGCAGGGGTTTAACCAGAAGCTCAAAGAGAAGGAAGGAAGAGACGGGATTTCCGGGCAGTCCAAAACACAATTTTTCCCCCTTCACTCCAAAGATGGTGGGTTTACCAGGCTGCATCGCGATCCGCTGGAATTTCTGCTCGATACCCAGGCCGGTCATGATATCGGGTACCAGATCGTACTCCCCCATGGATACACCCCCTGTCAATAAAATGATGTCGTTTTTATCCATTGCCTTTTGGATATTTTCCGTGGTGGATTCCGCAGTGTCTGCGGCAATCCCTTCGTAACCCGGGATTGCTCCGGTGGACCAGACCTGTGCTATAAGCTGGTATGCATTGCTGTTCCGTATTTGTGAATGTGCAGGTGATTTGTCCGGCTCAACCAGTTCATCACCGGTGGAAATGATCCCCACAAGCGGACGCCTGTAAACTGCCGGATGCACGATACCCATGGATGCCATGATCGCCACCTGCTGCGGTTTCATCCTTGTTCCTCTTTTCAAAACCACCTCCGACTTCTTGATATCCTCCCCACGATAGCAAATGTTATCTTCTGTTTTCTTTCCCGTAAAGCGGATCTTATCCAGACCAACCTGTTCGGTCTGCTCTACAATAATTACACAGTCGGCACCCTCCGGTACCATGGCACCCGTCATAATTTCAGCACATTGATTCTGGGAAATCTTTTTTTCAGGGATCTTACCAGCCGGAATTTCTTCGACCACGGTGAGAATACCGGGAAGATCTTTCCTCCGGCAGGCATATCCATCCATGGCTGACTTGTCAAAAGGAGGCATATCCATATCAGATACAATGTCCTCGGCAATAATACGGTTTAGCAGATCAGTGAGCCCAACCTGTTCAGTCCCCAGTGGATGGGCATACTGCATAACTATTTCATAAGCTTCTTCAAACAGTATCATAATACTAACAATGTTTTTTTCTTTTATTCGATGAGGTCGTGCCTCAGATACCCAGTGTATCAATAAGTGTCAGGGTCATGGAAATCGAGTCGGCACTGTTCGCCTTGTCACTGACCAGGAATTTCCACAATTCTGTCTGCATGGTGTCCTTAATAATGTATACATCTGCATCCAGTGAACTTCTGTCTATCTCTATGCTTTCCATGGTTTCCCCATTCCGGCAAATCTCAAACAGGACGAGGTGCCCCCTGTTTCCTGATTCAGCCATAATCCCAACTTTCAGTGAATCATCCAGATGGGCTGATGAATTGGTCGATGTATAATCACCTCCCTTTTTAAACTCGATAGAGGGTTTGGTAATCACTTTTTCCTCATCTTCACACATGGATAAAAACAATGCGATCAACACTGCAATGATCAAAATGGCACTGTTTTTTTTCATGGGTTTGTTCACTTTTTATTTACTGTTTAACAAGGGATCACCTATTCATTCAGTGAATGAAAGAATTTTTTTGTCACGGTATAGATAGCCCTGTCAAATGCCTGATGCAATTCATCATAGCATTGGACCAGTTTTTCTCCATCCTCCGTAAGCCGGGTTTCTCCCCCCATTTTACCCCCACGCTGTTTATCAATCAGCTTAAACTCGAGGATCTCCTCTGCTCTTTTCAGTGTACCCCAGGCATTCCTGTAACTTACTCCATGCTTGTCAGCTGCTGCTCTCAGTGATCCTTGATCATCGATTAATTTCAGCAGCATAAAATCGGAATCGTCAACGATCTCCTCTTCCGAGTTAGTGACAAGCCATACTTTGTATTTCAGGAAAACATCGTAATATTTTGAACCTTTTGAACCAGCCATTGGTGAACGTTTTATTTTCGACATGTAAAATACGGCATATCGTTCACAAAAAAAAATGGATGAAATTCTTTTGATACAGAAATACAGGAGAAGGTTTTCGGAAAATGAATTCTTCAGGGTATGACTAAAACTCCGGACAGGGGATAGCGTGTATTTTCTGCTTCCTTTTTTTGTTGAGTCGGAACTCGTATACCAGGGAGATCTCATGCGCTCCACCCGTATCACTGACCAGATTGGAAACGGTTACATCATAGCTATAGCCAATGTGGACCTGTTCATTCTTAAAACCAACGAGCAGGATCATGGCATCTCCAATCTGATCATGCAGGAAGGGGATCCCACGGTACCAGAAACCGAATACAAGAGGATTCTTATACCAGTAAAGTCCCATACTGAGCTGGTTGAAATGATCCTGATGCAGGTACATGAATGCAAAAGAGAGGCTCTCATCGATCGGTTTCAGTAACCGGCCTCTTCGAATAAGCTGGTATCCTCCGAAAACAGAGATCTTCATCGGGATCCGTGTTTTATCTCCATACAGCGATTGTTCAGGACGCAACAGGTGATCCAGGCTGAATCCCAACCATGCTCTTTCTACATACCCCAGGGTGGAAAAACCTGCATCAATATCACCGAAAGGTCCTTCAGGTGGCTGTTCAATGGTTGGTGTTGTCACACCACCGGGGGATAACTGGTCGTTGAATGTAAGGTCCTCGAAGCGTATCCCGATGCGCGTATAGTTAAATTGAAGCCCCGGTCTGATGTGCAACAATTCAGTGACCTGAAAATCATAAGAATACTGCAATCCGAGGTTCGTGGTGTTCAGGCGCCCGGAACCAGCCCTGTCATGAAAGGCAAGAAATCCGATACCCGAATTGAAATTGGCAAAGTAATGATCGTATGAAAAGGTATAGGTATGAAAAACACCCGGCAGAGCAGGCCACTGATTCCGGTGGTTCAATGCCAGACGGTTCTCCTCGGTCGCCCCGGCAAAAGAGGGTGCCAGATAAAGGGGATTGGCATAAAACTGGGAAAACTGAGGATCCTGCGAAAGACCAGATCTTATGAACAAATAAAACGCAAAAGCTATGAAAAAATACCTCTTCACAAAAGCTTGGCTTTAATCCATGATAATGAAACGGGTCTGCTTGTAACGAACTTCAAAGCATAAATATACTTAAATATTTAGCATACCCCGTGAACTTGATACGTGATTTTTGTGCAAAAGTTAATCAAATTAGGGAATATTTTTCCTATTTATCGTCTGTCTGTGTGTAAAATGATGGATTTTGTTGACGAATTGACCGGATTTTGGTATGAATGTCTCTACTCTTCCTGCAGGAACGGATAGGTATAATCTTCGGGAGGGAGAAAACACTCCTTGATCGTCCTTGGTGAAACCCAGCGCTGTAAATTCAATAATGATCCGGCTTTGTCATTTGTACCCGAGCGTCTGGCTCCTCCAAACGGTTGATGACCAACAACCGCTCCGGTAGGTTTATCATTGATATAGAAATTTCCGGCTGCATTTACAAGCCTCTTTGATCCCAGCTCAATCGCCTCCCGATCCTGTGCAAAAAGTGCTCCGGTAAGTCCGTAAATGGAGGTGCGGTCCAGCAGATCCATGGTCTCTTCGAATTTATCCTCTTCATAGATGTAAATGGTTACGATCGGGCCGAACAGCTCTTCAATCATCGTCACATAACAGGGATTTTTTGTCAGTATAATGGTCGGCTCGATAAAATAACCGCTGGATTTATCATACTTCCCACCAAAAATGATTTCTGTATCGGGATCTTTCCTGGCATTTTCAATATATCCTACCAGTTTATCAAACGATTTCTCATCGATAACCGCATTCACGAAGTTTGAAAAATCTTCCACACCACCCATTTTTATTGAGCTAAGGTGTCCGGTCACCAGCTCCTTAATGCGGGGCCATAGGTTATCGGGGATGTATGCCCTGGAGAGGGCGGAGCATTTTTGTCCCTGGTATTCGAATCCTGCCCGTGTGATTGCGGTGGCTACCTGTTCCGGTTTGGCCGACCGGTGTACCATGGCAAAATCCTTACCGCCGGTTTCACCAACAATCCTCGGATAGGTCCGGTAATGATGAATGTTTTCTCCAATGGTTTTCCAGATGGTATCGAAAACATCCGTTGATCCGGTGAAGTGTATCCCGGCAAAATCGCGGTGTGAAAAGACCTCAGCACCTGCATCGGGGCCGGATACGAGAACCAGGTTGATCACCCCGTCGGGTAATCCTGCTACCCTGAAAACCTCCATGAGGACCTGTGCAGAATAGACCTGGTTGTGTGATGGTTTCCACACCACCGTATTCCCCATCATGGCAGGGGCAGTGGGTAAATTGGCAGCGATGGATGTAAAATTAAACGGGGTAAGCGCGAAAATAAATCCTTCCAGTGGCCGCTGCTCCAGCCTGTTCCAGGTGTTCGGAAACGATTTGGGCTGGTTCATGTAAATCTCGGTCATGTATTGAACATTGTAACGGAAAAAATCGATGCTTTCACAGGCAGCATCGATCTCTGCCTGGAAAACCGTTTTTGACTGTCCCAGCATTGTCGCAGCATTGATCCTGCTTCTGTAGGGACCGGAAAGCAGTCCGGCTGCTTTCAGAAAGATCGATGCTCGCGCTCTCCAGGACATGCTTGCCCAGGCAGGCTTTGCTTTCAAAGCGGCTTCAATGGCCATTTTAACGTGCTTCCGCTCACCCTTGTGGTAATGACCCAGAAGGTGTTTGTGATCGTGGGGTGGGTGTATTGGAACAAGATTTCCCGTCTTAACTTCCTTCCCATCAATTATCATGGAAATTTCAACCCGTGAAGAACGCATCTTCTCAATGGTTTCCTTCAATTCAGCCCTCTCGGGTGTCCCCGGAGCATAGGACCTGACCGGTTCGTTCTCGGCCAGGGGCACATGATAGAATCGCTGTGACATAACCCAGGTAGTTTATGCTAATTATTACTCGGTAAAAATATTCTTATTTAGATTAAATAAACTGCAAAATAAATGAAAATTGTTGAAAAAGACAAATGGGAAAAAGCAAGGAAAGAGTATAAAGTAAGTTATACGTTGATAAGTTATAAGTTGATAAGAGGATAGGAAGTTAAAAGTTATTGGTTAATAGTTAATTGGGGGACTGAACTGTCCCGAAGGGATGCCTGCCCGCAGCAGGCGGGCCTACGGCAAAACCATCTGGAACAATCTGAAACCATCTGAAACCATCTGAAACAAAGTCCATCCCTTACCTATTCAACGTATTAACAACGGTTACTCCGATCAGTTTTTCATACCGGAATGCATCGTCATGGTGGTAAACATAAATTACATAATCATTTTCTGTTTCGAAATGATTGCCTTCAAACCAGGAGTTGTCAGCCACCCCTTCCCGGTCTGAAACGAATATGTATTCGTAATTGTAGAATCCCTGTTTCAGGAGCATGGATAGCTCGTAGCTCTGACTTTCAGGGTTATACCTCATTCTGTTACGATCGTTCCATTCCCAGTTTGAAAGGCCTCCGAAGACATAAACCTGTCCGTCATCCGGTGGTGAAAGGTAGGGCAGGGTAAAATAGACCCAGGCGTAATCAGCATCGGTATTGCGGTTTGTCTGTTCCTGCACATCCACATAGAATCTACCATTCAGGTCCTCATGAAAAAAGTAGCTTCCTGATGTTCTAAGGGGATCGGGATGGAGTGCAACGTGATAATAGTCATTCCGAAAATCGATCTCCTTCACATATTCCGATTGATACCGCAGGCTTTTGAAATCAAAATAACGGTATTCAGAACCTCCCCTGAAGACGTTCTCAACGGCATAGTCATAAATCAATACCTGGTTTCTAAGGAACGATGGTTTCAGGCCGGTAATGGCATTGTCCCACCGGTTATTCTGACAGATGGCTACCCGGATGTCCTGGTAAGGATTTCTTACCGGATATCCCTGGTAACTGATGCTGAAATCGATCTCCTGTCCCGAGTCCCGAAAACTGGTAAACGAAGGTCTTTTAGGAGTTATGGTAATGGCCACCCTGCTTTCTGTGACAGCGAATCGTTGTGAGATAACGATATCCTCCGGATCATTATTCCGGTAGACATGCAACACATAATTACCGGAAAGTTTAAACCGGAAATATTCGTTGGGCAGGATCAGTTCATAATGAATGTACCGGACGGTAGTATTGAAGGAATAGTCATATTCCTCTATCCTATTGTCGGTAAATCCTTCGAGGTATTCCGAGGGAAATAGGTTGGAAGGTTGCCAGTTTGCGTTACAATGGATAAAGGTATAGTAATAGTCCTGGATATCCTCCCCCAGGTAGTCAAAACTGAACACCAGTTTCTGGTTGCTGTTCAGTTCCATGATGGGCCAGGAGAGTTCCCATCCTTCGCGGTGGAGAATAACGGTTTTAATCCGGTCGGTAAAAATGTGGTTATCATATTTTTGGTTCTGGTTGTCGGGTAGGTCATCCTGTAGCGGGCCACCGGCGGTAACACCGGAGCAACCGAGGGTAAGAAAAACCAGGATTTGAATGGCAGTATGTTTGATCGTGATCACTTTTCTAATCCTTTGCCTAATAACGGAAACAATCTGCAAAAAATATAAATAATCTATGTAAGTTGACAAAAATTAAAAAATATCTATTTTTGTTGCAAATTAAATAAAATCAAAAGCTTACCATGCCGAAAGTAATAAAGATCAAGAGGGGGCTGGATATACCGATAAAGGGAAAGGCTGAAAAGATCCTGGTTCAGGCTGATCCTTCCGAGATGTATGCAGTAAAACCCATCGATTTCGCCGGTCTGACACCAAAGCTTACTGTCAAAGTGGACCATGAAGTGAAAGCGGGATCCCCGTTGTTTTTTGATAAATATCATCCCGAGGTTTTATTTACCTCACCGGTAAGCGGTAAGGTTGTATCCATTACCCGGGGGGAGCGCCGCAGGATACTGGAAGTGGTGGTGAAGGCTGACCCGCAGATTGCATATGAGTCATTCAGGCAGGGTGATCCGGAGAGCATGGAGAGGGAAGAGGTTATTGAAAATCTTCAAAAGTCGGGTTTGTGGCCCTTCATCCGTCAGAGACCCTACCACATCATTGCCAATGGATCGGACATTCCCAAAGCCATATTCATATCGGGTTTTGACACTGCACCGCTGGCACCGGATTATGATTTTGTGTTAAAGGAAGAACGCGATGCCTTTCAGACGGGGATCAAAGCCCTGTCGAAGCTTACCGAGGGGGATATCCACATCGGTGTTAACGGGACCTTTCCGGTATGTGATGTTTTTAAAGATCTTGACCGCGTGCAGTTGCATCACTTCAGGGGACCCCATCCGGCGGGTAATGTAGGAATTCAGATCCATCATATTGATCCGATAAACAAAGGGGATATTGTCTGGACGGTTAATCCGCAGGATGTTGTCATCATCGGACGGCTTTTTGAAAAGGGGATTTTTGATGCGTCCAGGATTGTGGCGCTTGCTGGTTCCGAAGTGAAAACACCACGGTATTTTAAAACGATGCTGGGTGCATGCATTGTTCCACTGGTTAAGGATAATGTGAAGGAGGGGAATCTCAGGTATATCAGCGGGAATGTGCTTACCGGGAAAAAAATTCTGAACGATGGGTATATCGGGTATTACGATTCCCTGGTCAGTGTGATCCCGGAAGGTGACCATTACGATTTTTTGGGATGGGCACTGCCGGGATTGAGTAAATTCAGCATGTCGAGGACGTTCCTTGCCTGGCTTACTCCGAACAGGGAGTTTACGATGCATACCAACCTGAATGGTGGTAAGCGTGCATTTGTAATGACCGGGCAATATGAGAAGGTCCTGCCCATGGACATTTACCCGGTGCATCTGTTGAAGGCGATCCTGGTGGAGGACATTGACAAAATGGAGAACCTGGGCATCTATGAAATTGCGGAGGAAGATCTGGCTCTCTGTGAATTCGTATGCACGTCAAAAACCGAAGTTCAATCGATCGTCCGGAACGGGATTGAATTGATGATCAAAGAGCTTGGATAGTTTTGTTCACATGAACCCTGAATATATTTTGATAACAAATTGATAATGAAAGCCTTAAGAAGATATATCGATAAGATCAAGCCTAACTTCGTAAAGGGGGGAAAGTATGAAAAGCTGCAATCGACCTTTGAAGGATTTGAAACCTTTCTTTTTGTCCCCAACACGGTAACCACTGCGGGTTCTCATGTCCGGGACAGCGTTGATATGAAACGAACGATGGCGCTGGTGGTTATTTCCCTGATTCCGGCCATGTTATTCGGCATGTGGAACACCGGGTATCAGTATCACCTCTCTATTGGTTCGGAAGCAACACTCTGGGGTAATTTCTGGTATGGTTTTCTACGCGTTTTGCCCCTGATCGTTGTTTCTTATGTTGTGGGATTGGGCATTGAGTTTATTTTTGCCCAGATCAGGGGGCATGAAATAAATGAAGGATTTCTGGTATCCGGCATTTTGATCCCTTTGATTGTTCCCATTGATGTTCCGTTGTGGATGCTTGCCGTAGCAACAGCTTTTGCCGTTATCATTGGCAAGGAGGTATTTGGCGGAACGGGGATGAACATTCTGAATCCGGCATTAACGGTAAGGGCGTTCCTGTTTTTTGCCTATCCGGGGTGGATGTCGGGTGATACGGTCTGGATCTCACAGCTGACTGAAGGGGAAGGGATTGTGGATGGTTTCAGTGGAGCCACTCCCCTGGCAGAAGCCGCAGCAGGAAATTTGGGGAATATCCCGTCGGTATGGAACATGTTTCTGGGTATCATTCCCGGGTCGGTTGGTGAAACATCAACCCTTGCCATTCTTATTGGTGCGGTAATCCTCATCTATACCGGTGTAGGCAGCTGGAAGATCATCACTTCCGTTTTTGCCGGCGGACTGGTCATGGGATTGATCCTGAACCTTTTTTCAGTGAATCCCTTTATGGAGATACCTGCCTGGCATCACCTGGTGATGGGGGGATTTGCATTCGGAGCGGTTTTCATGGCTACTGATCCGGTGACTGCAGCACAAACCGAAAAGGGTAAATGGATCTACGGTTTCCTCATCGGTATCATGGCTATTCTCATCCGGGTATTAAACCCTGCCTATCCCGAAGGCGTTATGCTGGCAATCCTGTTGATGAATGTCTTTTCCCCGCTGATCGATCACTATGTGGTTGAAGGGAATATTAAACGGAGGCTTAAACGAGCAAAAATCAATGCACAATCATAGAAATTTCCGGTAATGAAAAGATTCAGCAATACCTATATTTTTATTTTTTCTTCCATCATGGTGATCCTGGTGGCAGCCATTCTCTCTTCAGCTGCCATGTTGCTCCAGCCCATTCAGAAGAGAAATATTGAGGTTGAAAAGAAAAAGAACATCCTGGCATCCATCAATATTGAGAGTGATGCCTCCACGGCGGAAGAGCTTTATGACGAGTATATCAAAGAAAGTTTTGTTGTCGATCTCAGCGGTGGCATGATTGATGAGCTGGTCGCTTTTGATGTGGATATGAAGAAGGAGATCAGGAAACCTCACGAAGAGAGAGCATTCCCTGTTTATGTTGGGGAATTGGAAGATGGAAACAGGAAATACATTGTTCCGGTTGAAGGGAAGGGGCTTTGGGGGCCGATCTATGGGTACGTCTCTTTTTCTGACGATATGACCAGCATTTTTGGTACCAATTTCGATCACGATGGAGAAACCCCCGGATTGGGGGCTGAGATCAACACCGACTGGTTCCAGGAGCAATTTATCGGGAAGAAGATATTTAATGAAACCGGTCATTTTATCTCCATCGAGGTTGTCCGGGGGAAAGCAGATCCCGAGAGCCTCAACGAGGTGGACGCTATATCGGGAGGAACCATTACCAGCAAGGGCCTTGAGGCGATGCTGATGGATTGTCTATCCGGATACGAAAACTATTTAAAAAATCATAAGAGTAAAAAAGATGAGTGATAAGGAACCGTTATTCTCTCCGAAGAATATCAAATTATTAACCAATCCCCTTAATGATGAGAATCCGATCACCGTTCAGGTTCTGGGGATTTGTTCAGCGCTGGCTGTTACTGCCAAGCTGAAACCTTCGATTGTGATGGCCATTTCGGTACTGGTTGTTATGGCGGTATCAAACGTGGTTATCTCGCTGGTGCGCAAACGTGTTCCTCCCCGGATCAGGATTATCGTACAGCTAACGGTCATTGCTTCCATGGTTATCCTGGTTGACCAGGTATTGAAAGCGTTTGCATATGATGTGAGCAGGCAACTCTCCGTATTTGTAGGGCTGATCATCACCAATTGCATCATTATGGGACGGCTGGAAGCGTTTGCACTGGGTAACAAGCCATGGCCTTCATTCCTTGATGGAATCGGGAATGCAGCGGGCTATGGTATTATCCTGATCATCGTTGGCTTTTTCAGGGAGCTGTTGGGTTCGGGAGAACTGTTCGGATATCCCGTAATTGAAAAGATCGGGCTTTATAACATCGGATATGAAGACAATGGTTTGATGATCCTTTCACCCATGGCACTGATTACGGTGGGGATCATCATCTGGGTACAGCGCAGCAAGAACAAAATGTTAATCGAGGAAAACTAATCACAAAAGAACATTGCAGATCATGGAAAATCTAATCAACATTTTCATTAAATCGATCTTCATCAACAATATGGTCTTTGCCTATTTTTTGGGCATGTGTTCCTACCTTGCCGTTTCAAAAACGGTAAAAACCTCTGTTGGTCTTGGTATTGCCGTAATATTTGTTCTCGGGATAACGGTACCGGTTGATTACCTGATCGAGAAATACCTGCTGAAAGAGGGAGCGCTGGTATGGTTGGGAGAATCGTTTGCCGACGTAAACCTCAGTTTCCTTTCATTCATCATGTTTATTGCCGTGATTGCATCCATGGTTCAGCTGGTAGAGATGGTGATTGAGAAATTTTCCCCGGCACTCTATAATTCACTGGGAATTTTCCTTCCGCTCATTGCCGTCAACTGTGCCATACTGGGCGGTTCGCTATTCATGCAGCAAGCTGAATATCAAAATATTGCTGAAGCCACTATATTCGGGTTGGGTTCGGGTATTGGCTGGTTACTGGCAATCGTCGGTATTGCAGCCATCCGTGAAAAATTACGCTATTCCAATGTTCCGGCACCCCTCAGGGGATTGGGCATTACCTTTATCATTACCGGTCTGATGGGAATGGCATTCATGAGTTTCATGGGCATAAAATTGTAGTTATTAATCGGGTTTTGAATTATTAATACGTCAGAAGATGATCCTGCTTAGCACACAAACAACAATCATACTGTCCAGCATTGTTGTTTTTCTTTTTGTCATACTTTTCCTCGTTGTTATCCTTCTGTATGCAAGAAAAAAGCTTACACCTCAGGGTGAAGTGAAACTGAAAGTGAATGACAGGGAGTTTACTGTTGATCCCGGATCAACATTACTCACAACCCTCTCAGGCAATGATATTTTTCTGCCTTCCGCCTGTGGTGGCGGCGGGACGTGTGGCTTGTGTAAGTGCCAGGTAATTAAAGGAGGTGGATCCATACTGGCTACCGAAACCGGGTTTTTTACCCGCAAGGAACAACAGAACAACTGGAGACTGGGCTGTCAGGTTAAGATCAGGGAAGATATGGATATTCTGGTTCCTGAAGCCATACTGGGAATTAAGAAGTGGGAGTGTGAAGTGGTATCCAATCACAATGTTGCAACATTCATAAAGGAATTTGTCGTCAAGCTGCCGGAAGGCGAGACTCTCGATTTTCAATCGGGTGGCTACATCCAGATTGATGTGCCGAAGATTGAGGTTGATTTCAGGGATATCGATGTGGAAGAGGAATACCGGGATGAATGGGATAAGTTCAAGATGTGGGATCTGAAGATGAAAAATCCTGAGGAGACATTTCGTGCTTACTCCATGGCCAATCATCCTGCAGAAGGAAACATCATCATGCTCAATATCCGGATTGCCACGCCACCCTGGGACAGGGCGAAAGGTGCGTTTATGAATGTGAATCCGGGGATCTGTTCATCCTTTATCTTCTCCAGGAAACCGGGCGATAAAATTACCATATCCGGTCCATTTGGTGAATTCTTTATCAAGCACACCGAAAATGAAATGCTCTATATCGGTGGTGGAGCAGGCATGGCGCCGATGAGGTCCCATCTCTTTCACCTGTTTCATACATTGAAAACCAATAGGAAAGTATCTTACTGGTATGGTGCCCGTTCCATGCGTGAGATATTTTATGAAGACCAATTCAGGGATCTGGAAAAGAAATTTCCCAATTTCTCTTTTTATATTGCCCTCTCCGAGCCGAAAGAAGAGGACAAGTGGGATGGATATGTCGGTTTCATTCACCAGGTGATCTATGATGAATACCTGAGTAAACATGAAGAACCGGAGGAGATTGAATACTACATGTGCGGTCCTCCCTTAATGAACGATGCGGTGAACAAGATGCTCTACGACCTGGGAGTACCCGAAGAAATGATCGATTTTGATGATTTTGGAGGATAGGATTAAGAAATGGATCATTGCCCTGGCTGCATTGATCATCCTTCTGCTGGTTTTAGTTCACATTAATTACAGGAGGAGTTCCTACCTGGTAATCGATGGGTTTGCCCAGGGAACGACCTACCATATAATCTATATACCGAATCTTTCCATTGATTTTTTACTGCATAAAGATGAATTCTTATTTCAGGATGAGATTGATTCCCTGTTGAAGCGGATTGATGAATCACTCTCCCTCTACCATCCCGAATCGATCATTACAAGGATTAACCGGAATGATAGTCTTGTGATAGTGGATGAGCTGTTTGAAACGGTTTTTCGTAAAGCCGTTGAGGTGTCAGCGATCACGGATGGTGCATTCGATATTACCGTTGGTCCTATGGTTAATGCCTGGGGTTTTGGCCCGGGAGAAAGGGAGCAAGTGGATAGTACTATGATCGACAGCCTTCTTCAATACGTTGGTATGGAAAAGGTGAGCATGGAGGGGGACAGGGTGGTTAAATCCCTGGATGGAGTGCTACTGGATTTAAATGCAATTGCGCAGGGCTATTCGGTTGATCTGCTTGCCCGATTTTTTGAAAAAAGGGGGATCGATCGCTACCTGGTTGAACTGGGTGGCGAAGTTTCTGCTTCCGGATTGAAACATGGTAGAGAGCAGTGGAAAATCGGTGTGGATAAACCCATCGATAACAACCTGATCCCGGGTCGGGAATTGCAGGCGATCGTTTCACTCAATAACCGCTCACTGGCTACCTCCGGTAACTACCGTAAATTTTACGTGGAGAATGGGGTTAAGTATTCCCACACGATCGACCCGGCCACCGGATACCCGGTCACACACAACCTTCTGAGTGCAACCATTGTTGCCGATGATTGCATGACTGCCGATGCTTTTGCCACCGCCTGTATGGTAATGGGACTGGAGAAAAGCATTGGCTTGATCTCACAACTGGATGAACTGGACGGCTTTTTTATCTATTCGGGGGATGATGGTGCATTTGAGACCTATGCTACGGAAGGGTTTGAGGAGTTGATGAGGATTGATGAGTGATGAGTGATGAGTGAGGAGTGATGAGTGATGAATGAACCGGGTGCTGGGTGCTCGGTCCTGGGTACAAAATTTGGGATGAGAGGTGAGTTCCGCCTACGTTAAAACTACGGCGGACAGGGGTGAGTGGTGAGGGGTGAGTTGTGAGAAGTGAGTAGTGAGAGGTGGAGACTGTGAGACGGAGTGACGATGAGACGATGTGAGATGTAGTCGTAGAGACAAGGCACTGCCTTCTGTAAAATACCTCAATTTCATTAAATGCCTCAATTGCCTTAAATGCCTTTTCCGTAGGAATGCCTTCGGCAAAATGCCTTAAATGACTGGAATGCCTGGAATGCCTCGAAAAAAGGCTGAGGCTTAGGCTTCCTCCTTCGCCAAGGCTACGGAGGACAAGAAGGCTAAGGGAGAATTAAGTACAGAGTTCATTCGCCTTCTCCGCACGCTGTCGCCGTATCAGCCAGCTGGCGGAGAGTTATATTTCACACCCGCACAGTCGTTTCTCTTTCTCTTCGCGGTAGCATTTGAGTTCGTCGTGTCGTACACAGGTGATCCCTCGTGCTTTCATCTCCTTGTTTTTTCCTACTGAGCTGGAAGGGAATTTGCCGCCTTTCTTTACCAGCATACGGATGGAAAGCCCGATAAGCGAAAGGGCTATTATGATGGTTGCAAACAATATCAATTTCAAAAACATACCCGTAAAAAATTGAGTTAAATCTATTGGGCAAAGATAGCCATTTATTATGTATATTGTGTGCTTAATTTTTATGAGTCATTATTTACCATGTCCACCATAAAAAAACCCACATTATTTCAAGCGTTAATTCCGATCCTGTTTTTAATTCTCTTTCTTACCCTAAATGTTAAGTTTTTTGCAGGTGATACACTGGGTGGTGCCAATCAAATGGCGTTGATATTAGCTGCCATGGTAGGGGGGATCATAGCATGGAGACTTGGTTTGTCCTGGAATTCGGTTCGCGACGGCATGGTGAAAAGTATCGGATCTGCCATGCCTTCCATTCTGATACTCTTCCTGATCGGTTCACTGGCTGGCACCTGGATGATCAGTGGTGTTGTCCCGGCACTGGTCTATTATGGACTGAAGATTTTAAATCCTACCATATTTCTTTTTGCTGCCGTGGTTATCTGTTCTATTGTCTCACTCGCCACGGGCAGTTCATGGTCGACAGTAGCTACCATCGGGATCGCCCTCCTTGGAATCGGGAGTGCGATGGGTATCCGTGAGGGGATTGTAGCCGGAGCCATCATTTCAGGTGCCTATTTTGGTGATAAGATGTCTCCCATGTCCGACACAACGAACCTTGCTCCAGCCATGGCGGGTACAGACCTTTTTACGCACATCCGGTATATGGTAATAACCACGGGGCCCTCCATAATCATTACCATGATCATCTTTCTGATTATGGGATTTACCTATAATTTTAAATCAACACCGGGTGATATTGAAAGCGTTTTATCAGCGATTAAATCCTCCTTCAACATCACTCCCTGGCTTTTCATTGTTCCGGTATTTCTGATAGTAATCATTATCCGTAAGGTACCTCCTCTTCCTGCCCTTCTTGCAGGCACACTGCTCGGTGGAATTTTCGCCATCATTTTTCAACCTCAGATTATTGACCAGGTTTCGGGGATTGATGGCAGTTATCTCAAGTCGAGTTACATTGCCCTGATGCAATCGATGTTTGGCCCGGTGGAAATTCATACGGCAAACGAGTCGGTCAATGAACTGTTGGCCACCCGGGGTATGGCGGGCATGTTAAATACAATATGGCTGATCGTTGCTGCTATGGTATTTGGCGGGGTAATGGAATCAGCCGGTTTGTTGATGAGAATCACGCAGAGTGTTATTAAATATGTAAAATCAACCACTGCACTGGTTGCATCCACGGTCGCGACCTGTATTTTCTTTAACGTTACCGCTTCAGACCAATATATCTCTATCGTTGTGCCGGGGAGGATGTATTCAAAAACCTTCAGGGATATGAAGCTGAAGCCGGAGCTGCTTAGCCGGACGCTTGAAGATTCAGGGACAGTAACGTCTGTATTGATCCCCTGGAATACCTGCGGTGCTACCCAGGCCAGTGTTCTAGGAGTTCCCACCATGACCTATGCTCCGTTTGCTTTTTTCAACCTGATCAGTCCGCTCATGACCATTTTTATGGCGGCTTTCAACATCAAGATCCGGAGGATTGAAGAGAACGGGGATCAAGTAAAAAGTTCAAAGTAAAGTAAGTTATTAGTTATCAGTTATAAGTTAATGGTTGAGGCGAGGGGAAGGAAATAGTGTTGAATGACTGAAATGCCTTTCAGGCATTCCTATTGAATATTCGTATTGGCTGATCTATATTTCACGGGGCCCGCCCTGTGAAATAGAGGTCTTCAAGGATGAGCTGCTACAGCGAAACATTATTTCCCTTTCCGGACGTAGTTTTCAAGCGAAGTGTTATTTCACGGGGCCCGTTGGGGCTGACAAAATCAAATTCCTGAAATACAAGGTTTTTATGCGTTGATTACCCTAATGCAGAGGGTGTTTTCAACGTAGAGACGTTGCCATCCTACGCTAAAGCTACGGCTGCCAGAGCATGCAACGTCTCTACATCGATATAATTACGATAAATTTCGGGTGTTAAAATGGGTATTCCTGATGTTTCTGGTTAACCGGATGTTAAGACGCCCAGGTTGGGCGTCTCTACGTCTCCCCGTCACACAGTCACATTTACCCCTGTGTGGCATTAATAGATCTCCGGGTATTTCTCCGGGTTTGTTTCGTGCATGATCGCGTAAATGGTTTCAAAGACATCCTCTTCATTCGGGTTTGAGAAGTAATCACCATCGGTAGTGTATGCTGGTCGATGTTCTTCGGCTGCCAGGGTTCGTGGTGGTGAATCGAGGTAATTGAATCCTCCTCTATCTTCCACCACCCGTTGCATCATATAGGCAGTAGCTCCTCCGGGAACATCTTCATCAAAAAAGAGCACGCGGTTGGTTTTTTTTATGGATTCGAGGATAAGATCATGGATGTCGAATGGCAGCAATGTTTGCACATCGATCAATTCGACCGAGATGTCGAATTCTGCCAGTTGGTCAATAGCCACCTGTGCAATTTTCACGCATGATCCATAGGTTACCAGTGTAATGTCCTTTCCTTCCCTGAGGATCTCAGGCACCCCGAGCGGCACAGTATACTGTCCGATGTTGGATGGCATTTTCTCTTTCAGTCTGTAACCGTTCAGCGGTTCAATGACCAGTGCAGTATCATCGGCTTGCAGCAGGGTATTGTAAAATCCGGCTGCCTGGGTCATGTTTCTGGGGACACAAACATAAACACCGCGGATGGAATTGATCACCATGCTAACCGGTGATCCGGAATGCCATATTCCTTCCAGCCGGTGGCCTCTGGTGCTGACGATCACCGGTGCAATCATGTTTCCGCGGGTACGGTAATGGGTAGTAGCCAGGTCATCGCTGAAGGTTTGAAGAGCGTACAACAGGTAATCCAGGTACTGAATTTCTGCGATGGGTCTCATGCCTCGGAGGGCAAGGCCGATTCCCTGGCCTAATATTGTAGTTTCGCGTATCCCGGTATCCGTAATTCTCAGCTCGCCATATTTTTTCTGCAGTCCTTCCAGGCTTTGGTTTACTCCACCAATTTTGCCGGTATCTTCTCCAAAGGTTACCAGCAGGGGGTTGTGCTCGAACAGGTAGTCATAGTTGTCACGGAGAATCTCTCTTCCCGGAACCATGGGCGAGTCTTCATTAAATTCAGGTTTAACCTCTTTGACGTTCAGTGCCGATCTATCCGTTTCATTGTAAACAAATGTATTGTATCGTTCCCTGCTGTCCTCATAGTTTCGTTTTAGCCAGGCTGAAAGATCTCTTTGCAGCTCTTCCCGGATTGAACAGTCAAGGCATATGTGTCTCAGGATTTTTTTTGCTGAGCTGAAGTTATCCTTGCGTATCGGATTGATCACTTTTTTCAGTTCATCGGTAATCAGTCCCACCTTATCAATCTTCTCTCTTTTGCACATACAGGATCGGTTATCGATAATTTTGATCAGGGCTTCCCGTTCCGTTTTTATCGGGTCCTGGAATGCATCCCAGGCATTCTTCCTGGCATCTTTCGCTTCCTGTTCGGCAATTGCTTCGACCTCATCCAGTTCTTCAGCCGAAACGATCTCCGATTCGATCATCCATTCCCGCATTTTTTTTATCGGATCAAAATCCTTTTCCCACTGAAGCCGTTCAGGGCTTTTATACCGTTCATGGGATCCGGATGTTGAGTGTCCCTGGGGCTGGGTTACTTCAGTAATGTGAAACAATACCGGTACATGGTCTTCACGGCAAATTTTTATCCCTTCTTCATACATTTTACACAGACCGGGATAATCCCAGCCCTTACCATGATATATAAGAATACCGGGATTTTCTTTATCCCGTTCAAAACCCTTGAGTATTTCAGAAATACTTCCTTTGGTCGTCTGGTATTCACGGGGTACGGAAATTCCATATCCATCATCCCAGACCGATAGTGCTAACGGGACCTGCAGTACTCCGGCAGCATTCATGGTCTCAAAAAAGTGTCCTTCGGTTGTGCTGGCATCACCGATCGATCCGAATGCTACTTCATTTCCCTGAATGGACAGATTGGTATAATCGTGCAGCTTTTTATTTTGCCTGAACAGTTTTGATGCATAGGCAAGGCCAAGTAAGCGTGGCATTTGACCTGCTGTTGGTGAGATGTCAGCTGACGAATTCTTCTGTTTTGTCAGCTCTCTCCAGCTGCCATCGGGATTGATATTCGGTGTAGAAAAGTGATTATTGAATGATCTTCCTCCGTTTCCCGGGTTGAGTTTACCATCGGTATTTCCATACAATTGGTGAAAAAACTCTTCAGCAGTGAACAATTCTGCAGCCATCATCCAGGTCTGGTCTCTGTAATAACCTGATCGCCAGTCACCATTCCTGAACTGTTTGGCAAGAGCCAATTGTGCAATCTCTTTGCCGTCACCGAAGATTCCGAATTTGGCTTTTCCGGTGAGCACTTCCCGTCTGCCGATAATGCTGATGTTTCGGCTAAGGTTAGCCAGTTTATAGTCACTGATCACTTCCTTTTTAAAATCTTCAAAGGAGATGTTACGTTTCTCTTTTGTCTCGTTTTCACTCATAATGGATAATGAATAAGAATGTTGTCGTGTAAAAAAATGTGAGGCAAATTTAATAAGAATTATTCTAAATAAGTAGGAGATTGTTTGGTTTTTTAGTTTTCGGTTTTTGCCGAAGGCATCCTCCATAGCTCCGAAGGAGTCTGCCATTGGCATGGCTATGCCACCTTCGGGTGAGTCTCCCATTGGGATTCCTTTGGAACTATGGACCTTCGGGAGAGTCCTCAGCTTTATTTGATGTCTGGAGCTCTACGGTCCATGTTTGGATTTCACGGCAAATATCTTTGTAGTTGGACCGTCAAATTGGATGGGTTAACATTCCGTTTACAGCCACTAAAGTGACTGCCTATTGTCATTTAGTCTACCATAGGTATGCCTATGGCACCTCCGGGACATTTCATTTGGATAATATATTCAATATACATCAATTATCCTGGACAGGCCTCTCTCTTCCTCCTACGGTCTCCCAGTCTCACAGTCACTTCGTTTCATTCACTACTCAACTCTCATCACTCACCTCTCATCTTTTACCCAGGACCGAGTACCGAGGACCAAGTAACTGTTTCTCTCACCACTCATCCCGAATTTCTTTCGCCAACTGGCCATGTGAAATAGTGGTAACTCCGGACGGAGTGCTAATGCATGGCATTATTTCACATGGCTGGCGGAGGAGGCGGGGGCCTCAGCCTCAAATTCTGCCTTTTTCAAGGCATTTAAGGCACTTAAGGCATTTTTTTTATTTCCTTACGGTAGAAATTCAACCCAATGTGGTAAGCATGGAATTAATTCATCCCCGGGTTTTCCGGGAAATTAGCCCAGAGCTTATACTTTTTACCCATTTCCTTCAGGGTAGTTTTCCAGATATCATCATCCACGGATTCCATGATAACTTTTGGGGGAAGTTCGGAGATTACCCATGAATTTTCGGAGATTTCGTTTTCAAGTTGTTTTGGTTTCCAGCCGGCGTATCCTACAAAGAAGCGGATTTGATCTTTTTGTATCAAACCTGATTTTACAAGGTTTTTTACGGTATCGAAATCCCCTCCCCAGTAAATGTTTTTGTATACTTTAACACTGTTGGGTATCTGGTCTCCAAGGGTATGGATATAGTGAATGGTATTGGTGCCAACCGGGCCGCCCAGGGATATTTCTGCTTCAATTTCAGGGAAATCTTCGAGGACCTCATTTACCGGTATCTTAACCGGTTTATTAAGGACAAATCCGACGGTTCCCTTTTCGTTATGCTCGGTAAGAAAAACAATAGAACGTTTGAAGTATATATCGGCAAGGAACGGTTCAGAGATCAAAACCCTTCCCTGTTTTGGTTTGATATTCTTTCCTACTGAAAAAAAGTCATAATCAAGCTCCATACTCATGTCTCCGTTCTGGCACCAAATTAACAATTATTTTAATACTGTACAAAAATTGAACCAATCGCAAGCAGGAGATCTCAAGCAGCAAAAACGTCAGTCTGGATGTTGTTTCCGGCAGGGATCAGGAAATTTATTTTTCCTGATTTTTAATCTTCAGGATGATGATATTGTCTGGTACCGGATCGTCAAAACCGAAACTAACCCGGCGGTTCAGTCTCCGTCCTTCGGAATCATCTGTTCCATCCGGGAAGCTGTTTCTGGCTACCGGCTGTGATTCTCCTTTCCAGAGTGGATTCAATCGTTCGGCGTCAATGCCTCTTTTTGTGAGGTAGGCAAGCACAGCGAGTGCTCTTTTTTTCGAGAGGCTCATATTGTACGATTCACTTCCGCGTGAATCAGTATGACCGATTATGATAAGGTGGATGGTTGTATCCTGCTGCAGTATCCGGAGAAGATGGCCCAGTTCACGGGTAGCTGTTTTTGAGAAGCTATAATCGTCAAAGGGAAACAATACCGGGCTGATCGTATCGATTTTTTCCTCTTTTTCCACTTCAGCCGGTGGTGGCTCAATTTCTGCTGTTAACAGGGCATTCATCTCAACAGGAGTGGTAAGATTTTGCGGCAGGATGGTCAGGTTTTCCGACACCTTTTTGAAGCCATCTTTCTCAAAAACCAATTCATAAATGGTTTGTCCTGACGCATCATATCTGGACATGTAGCCAAGCCGGAGTGGATCGATTCCGGGTAACGAACCCGGAGTAAAATGGATATCATCATCGGTCGTGTTTAGCGGGTACCCGATATTTTGGGGTTCTGACCAGGTATCATTCTCATTTTTCCGGCAATAGAAAATATCATATCCTCCCATTCCGGGATGTCCGGTTGAGCTAAAGAAGAGTATTTGTCCGTCCATAGACAGGAATGGAGTATGTTCATGGTAGGGTGTATTAACCGGTTCTCCAAGATTAGTGGGGTCACCCCATTCTCCCTCATCATCCAGTGTTGATTCATAAATGTCCAATCCTCCCAATCCTCCATTTCTATTGCTGACAAAATAGAGTGTTTTCCCGTCCGGACTCAGGCAGGCATGTATTTCATCTTCGAAAGTATTCAATGCGAGGGGTGATACCGGCATCCATCTTCCGTTGCGGTAACTGCTTTCAAAAAGATCGAAATGGGAGTTCTCCCAGTGGATCAGGAACAGTTTTTTCCCGTTGTAGGAGAGGGAAGAAGGTAAAAAGTCCCCATCCGATTCCAGTTCCATCGTAATGTTCCTGGGTTTTTCCCACACACCGTTTTTCAGGTCCGATTGAAAGACTGCATAATAATGTTCCCGCTCGCTTGCGAAAACCATCGTAGAGCCATCTCCGGAAAGCGAAGGTAAGAAATTGCTGGTTCCGATATTAAGGTTGCCGGCATTCCGGATGTCCAGATCAACGGGTGATTCCTGCATTTCAAGGGCAAGTTCACAGCTCCTGATCTCCCTGTCTGTCTGGAGCAGGTAATCTTCGATCTCATTCTGAAGGAGCGGTTTATTTCTGTATCTTTTCTGTGCCTCTAATGCTTCTTCCTTGAAGAGGGTATATTGTTCCAGCGCTTTACTGAGTTCGTTGTTTGCGTGATATGCCATACCCAACAGAAGCCTTGATTCACCCGGGGCTTTTTTTTCTGTATACTCATCGGATTTGGATTCCCAGCTTGCATTGATAATTGCTTTTTCGAGATGCGGGATGGCTTTCTGTTTTTCGCCGGGTATATGAAGGAAGGAGTAGCCGATCTTAAAATGCAGGTTGGCATGATCGATTCCTGAATCAGCCAGTGAAAGAAAGAGAGGCAGTGCCTCTTCATAGCGATCGTAGATCAGGTTGAATTCAGCATCATAAAACTGTTTTTCGGGATCAAAATCATCCTGTGCGGTGACAGCAGAGAGATACACCACAGTTATCACTATGAATGAAACAATCAGTCTCATAATCCTGGTTTAAACATACGAGACCTGCAGGAGTGTGGCACTCAGATATCTCCGGTTGAACGTAAACGGACAGAGTCCAATACTATTTTATTTTCAATCCTTCAGGGACTTCGATCTCCTCGGTAACAATTGCTTCATTCTCAGAATGAATAACTTGTAACTCAACCCGTCTGTTCAGTTCTCTTCCCCGGGGGCAATCGGAACCATCCTGATTGGTGTTGATTGCAACTGGTAAACTCTCTCCGGCGCCGGTAATTTTAAACCGGTTTTTGTCTATTCCTTTTCCTGTGAGATACCTGAGGGTTGAATTTGCTCTGTTGTTGGACAGTCTTTTGTTGTAAGCATCGCTGCCTTTGGAATCAGTATGTCCGATGATCTCCAATCTCAGATCAGGATTCTCACCCATGATCTCAGCCAGGTTCTCCAATTTTGGTTTTTCACTTTCTTTTATGGAATAATCATCAAAGTCGAAGAAGATCGTTCGAAGGATAATTTTCTCTACCTGTTTTAGTGCTGCGTCCACGGTGATTTGAGCCAGGGAATAGTCAAAGGGCACTGTGATCTCTTTTGCGGTTGACTGGTATCCTTCTCCTTCGAACAGCAATTGATACTCTCCCGGATCTTTGGTTTTATAGGAAAAGATACCATCTTTTGGGTCAGCTGTCAGGACAGAAACTGTTTGTTTTTCAGCTTTATCAATCACACTTATTTTCAGGTCCTTGTCGTAATCTTCCGGTTTATCGAGGAGGGTAACCACCCCGTTTACATCAACCTCTCTTGGATTCTTATCGGAATAGATTATGATCCAGTAGATATCTTCTTCTCCAACGCCTCCTTCCGGATCATACATTGTAAAGAGGCCATTTATTCCGTTGTTGACCGGAACAAAATGGAGGTTATCATCAGGGGTATTCAGCGGAAATCCAAGGTTTGCTGGTGCACTCCATTGATTATCTTCATCCAGTGTCGAGTAGAAGATATCGAAACCACCCATATTTTTGTGTCCCTGTGAGCTGAAATAGAGGGTTTTCCCATCTTCAGTAAGGTAGGGAGTGTCTTCGTTAAACTGGGTGTTCACAGTGGGTCCAAGATTTACAGCAGGTCCCCAGTCACCAATTGCTTCATTCCATTCTGATTTATAGATATCCAGTCCGCCATGCCCCTCCTTCCGGTTACTTGTGAAATAGAGGATTTTTCCGTCGGGAGAAATTGAGGCGTGTGACTCCCAGTATTTTGTATTGATATTTTTATTCAGTTTTTCAGCGGTGGTCCATGTACCGTCTTCCAGTTTGCTGGAGTAAATATCGCTATTAAAGTTATCATTTTTCGCAAGGAGGAGTTGATTACCCGTGAAGGATAGGGCAGCGGTATAGAGATCTCCGTCAGATTGCACCTGGGGAGTCAGGTTTACCGGAGGGCCCCAATCTTCTCCATCTCTGGTAGCATAGAATATTGCATTATAAAATGCCAATCCTGACATAAAGACAAGCGTATTCTTATCACCTGAAATTATCGGGTTGAAGTTAGGATTATCATCATTTACATTTTCTCCCAGCAAGGTTCTATCATAAGGAACCGGGTTTTTCATCAGTTCCTCTGCCGTTTTACAGGCTTCGATCTGCTTCTCTACAAAGTTTACATTGATTGTATCAGCCGGATCGAGGAACTCAAGGTATTTTGTATATGCCCGTGAGGCTTTGGTGAATTCCTGCTGGATCAGGTATGCATTCCCCAGATAATAGTATGCATCCACGGGTGCACGATCTTCATTGAAATTTCCTTCCCGGTATGAAAGGGAAGTATTTTTTGAAGCAAATTCGAGAAAAACCACTGATCTTGCTTTCTGACCCGGGATATTGAGATAACATATTCCGATCCGGTAATTGATGTTGGCATTTTCAGGAGCGATTTCGTATAATTGAAGATATCCTGGCAATGCATCAACATATTCTTCATAGAGCATAAAATATTCGGCATCGAGGAAAATTACTTTTGGATCCTGGGTTTCCTGTGCGATGGCTAAAGAGATAATGAAAAATGCAAGAATGATTGTAATTGTTCGTTTCATATCTTCAGGTATTTCAGGTATAACAAATTTAACAATATAATTGGTTAAAAAAAACAAAATGAAGATACAAACCAGCATGGTTTTGGATTCTAAACCTGCTGGTTAACATCGTTATTTATCCTGTACGGGTTCGGATTTCCCGGGTCCTGGTAAAATATTCAGATCAGTAAAATTATTCCTTTTTCTTTCTTCGACTCCAGAGTATAAGCCAAATCAGGATCAATCCGGCAGGAATGGCTATCCAGAGGATCCAACCCGGGAAGCCTTTTCCGGTTTTTTCCTTCTCCTGAAGATCAAAGTACCTGTTGATGGCAGCCTCATCAATTTCAGCAGTAGCAAGATTGAGAAACAGGTCCGTAATATCGGATTCTTCCACTCCGTATTGTTCTGCATGTTCGTAAAGGTACGCGATAAGATCTTCGATGGTATTGATGTTTTGTTCTTCCATATCGAGTTCTTCCAGTAATCTTGCAAGATTTCCGGAAGCGATCTCTGACAACAGATCATGAAAGCGGTCGAGATCCATGTTTCCATTGACTGCCAGTGCAATCAGAAGAGCCATCAGGTCCTCTTCGCTATAATCTGAGTCTTTCGCATGAACGCTGAGGTAGCTATACAGTTGATCAGTAGCAAAGATCCCCTCCCGATCAAGATCGAGCCCATCAATTACTTCTTTGAGGCTACCGGTGGCAAACTTTTGAAGGTTATGGTAGAGATCGGTTGTTTTCTCTTTTTCCTGATTTTCAAAGTTATCTATAAGCGCATGCAGGTCGGTATCGGTATATTCCCTATCTGATGAAGTCTTCAGCAGGTAATCCAGAAGTTCACCGTTGGTTGTGATATTCTCTGCTTCAAGGTCCAGGCTGTCGAGAACAGCTTTCAGATCCCCGGTTGCCAGTTTTCTTAATTCTGCCAGGGTTTTATTTACATCATCCGTTGCGTAGCGGTTCAGTATACTGGTTGCATCGGGGATCATTTCTTCGGTGATTGCGTCTTCCACTTCAACCGTGGGTCCGGTTTCTGCAATGATCATTTCTGGTTCTACAACTGGCTGGTAATCAATGACAACTTTCTTGTTGTTCTGATTTCCGAATTTATCAGTAAGGTTAAAATGCAGCACATTTTCACCTTCTGATGGAGTATAGTTGTAGGCAAAGTTCTCTTCCGGTATGTCAAACTCTTCCCTATTCAGCAGGGATTTGTTGACATAGGATTCAATGGAGAGTTTTGAATCAGGCTCCAGAGCGAGATCGATCACGATCATATCATCGGTAGTAACGTAATAGGCTGTATCTTCTATACTCATCTCAGCAACCCGATCGGTCAGGGTCAGTTGCTGTGTGCTAAGATTAAGCTCTGACACGGGTTGATTTTTTGTAAATGCGATCTCTTGTGTGATGGTTTTATACCCTTCATTCTCAAAAACAATTTTGTAGTTGCCTGCAATCACGTTGAAATGATATTCTCCTGTTTCCGGATCGGGTTTTACAACCCGGACCGTATCTCCTTTTTCGTCTATCACCAGAATAGTATACAAGCCGTAAGGTCCTTTGATTTTATCAAATGGCACAACACCATGGACATAAAATTTCCTCGGGTGTTCTTCCGAATAGATCTCATAGCGATAGATATCCTGTTCTCCCAGCCCTTCGTCGGAATACCTGGCATAGTAACCGAAAATTCCGTTCTGTACAGGAACGAAAAAGACATCGTCGTCGGTTGTATTTATCGGATACCCCAGATTCAGTGGAGCGGACCACTCACCGTTTTCGAGCAGTGTAGAATAGAGTATATCATACCCACCCATGTTCAGGTGTCCGTAAGAGCTGAAAAACAGGGTCTTTCCATCATCGGAAATAAACGGGGACTCCTCATTATAGAGCGTGTTTATTTTTGGTCCCAGGTTTACAGCAGGACCCCAGTCACCCGTAGAGTCCCGTACGGATTTGTAAATGTCGAGATAGCCATAAGTCCCTTTGCGGTTACTTGTAAAGTAGAGGGTATTTCCATCCCTGGATATGCAGGCATGCGACTCCCAGAATTTGGTATTGATGTTATCATTCAATTTTTCTACCGGCGACCAGATGCCATCCCTGAGATGGGTTACATAAATATTCCCGTCATATTCATCATTTTTATAGAGATAGAGATCCGTTCCATTGTTCGATAGCGAGGTTGAGTAACATTTTTCATCCACATCGACACCGAGCATTTCGGTCATATTGAGTGGTTCAGTCCATTTCCCATCCACTTTCTTGGAGTACATGAGGGCATCGTAAAAAGCCAGGGCACGGGTAAACACCATGGTGCTCTCATCTCTGGTGACAACCGGGCTGAAATCACTGAACCTGGAATTTATCGGGTCACCAAGATTCTCATAGTCAACATAGAGCGGCTCGCTTTGGAGTTTCTTGGCATATTCGCAAGCCTCTATTTGTTTATCCACAACCTCTTCATTGTATACTTTGGGATCAAGAATTTTTTTAAACTCCATGAATGCTTCAATTGCCTTATCCAACTGGTTGTTTACCCTGTAGGCACGGCCTAGATAGAAATAGGCATCGGGCGGAGCCTGATCCTCATTCAGGGATCCTTCCCGGTATTTCGGATCAATGTTCCGAATTGCTTTTTCAAGGTATGGTATTGCTTTAGCTTTGTCACCGGGAATATTCAGATAACAGATTCCCACCCGGTAGTTGTAGTTGTCGTTATCCGGGTAAGTCTCAAGCAGTGTAAGGTAATAGGGCAATGCATCCGCATATTCTTCAAAAAGAAGCCAGGATTCTCCTTCCATGAAGTTCATTCTAATTGCTTCTTTATCCAGTTCTTGTGCAACCGTTGTCATGGGAAAGAGAAACAGGCAGATTATGACAGAAAGCATGGATTGTTTCATGGTATAAGTGAAATCATTTTCACGAATTTAATAAATTAAATCATACAATATTGAATTAAAATGATGAATTGCTGAAATGCTTTGACATAAGCAAGTTTGTGTAAAACGAAAGTCAGATTTTCCCCGGGAAAAATCGAAACTCAACCGGTGATGAACAGTATTCAAAACGGAAAGTTAACCGAATTGTAGTTTGCAGGTGTATTGGCCGGGGGTTTTATATCCAGCCAGGCTAAAAGCTTCTGTTTGGATCAAAATTTTCCAGGTATTCTGCGACCCTTTTCAGGAACATTCCACCGAGTGCTCCGTCCACTACCCGGTGATCATACGATAGGGAGAGGATCATCATATGCCTGATAGCAATGGCATCTCCTTGTTTCGTTTCAATCACAGCCGGTTGTTTACGGATTGCCCCGACACCTAAAATAGCCACCTCGGGCTGATTGATGATGGGTGTTCCGGTAATATTTTGGAAGGTGCCAAAATTTGTGATGGTAAAAGTCCCTTCCGTAATTTCATCCGGGCGAAGTTTATTTTCCCGGGCACGGTTAGCCAGATCGTTCACGGATTTTGCCAATCCAAGCAAGCTTTTCTCATCGGCATGTTTAATCACCGGTACAATCAGGTTTCCGTCCGGGAGGGCGGTAGCCATCCCAATATTTATTCGTTTCTTCAGAATGATTTTTGTTCCATCAACAGAAACATTGATCATTGGAAAGTCTCTCAATGCTTTTGCTGTAGCTTCAATGAACAGTGGAGTAAAGGTCAATTTCTGTTTTTCCCTGGAGAGAAACTGATCTTTTACCCTGTTTCTCCAGTTGACCAGGTTTGTTACATCGGCTTCGATAAAGGAAGTAACGTGCGGGGATGTTTGTTTTGATTTAACCATATGGTCCGCAATCAGTTTCCTCATCCTGTCCATTTCGATTATTTCATCGCCGGAAGGGGATACCGGTTCCTGTTTTTTGGTTTCCTCATCCGTTACCGGAGGTTTCTCGGCAGCTGCTTCCACCGGTTTGGGTTCAGAAGGGGCACTCCGTTTTTTTACATACGCGAGGAGGTCCTCTTTGGTAATTCTTCCATCGCTGCCTGTTCCCTGAACCTGATCAAGTTCGTCATATGATATTCCTTCTTTACTGACGATACTTCGTACCAGGGGTGATAGAAATTTCCCTCCCGGAGTACGGCTTTTTAATCCGGAAGCAGTGATCTCAACCTCCTCTTTTGCTGAGGATGTTTTTTCCATATCCTCCCTGATCCGTTCCACCTCTTTCTCCACCGCTTTTTCTTTTTCGACGGTTAACGGTTCCCCTACCTCTTCACCTTCTGTGATAATGATCGCCAGTGGCTCACCAATTTTCGGAACATCTCCTTCTTTAAAAAGCAGTTTCTCAATTTTTCCATCCCATGGAGAGGGGACTTCGGAATCTACTTTGTCGGTAGCCACTTCAACGATTGCATCATCTTCTTTTACCGTATCTCCTTCCCGGACAAGCCATTTTGTAATTGTTGCTTCAATAACGCCTTCTCCCATTGCCGGAAGTTGAATTTCTAATTTAGCCATGTGTGGAATTATTTCTGATTTTAATTTTTATTTAGTCTAAATAATTGTCAAAAATAGTGATAATTTCCTTATAATCCATCTGAGGGAAGCGAAAATTAATGGTCCGTTTTGATTTCATGCGATCATTCGCGTTGCCCACCATCAGTTGATTATCTTCTGTCCTGAAAGCCAGGAAATAGATTGTGGACTTTATCTTATTCATGTCCCAGGTATTTGAATGCCTTCAGCATAATCTGGATATCGTGTATTACGCGATAGTCCTTAACGTAGATCAGGTTGATATCCCTTACAGTATCCTTATCCGGATCCCGTAATCCTTTTCCCAGAACCGGTTCAATTACACCCGTGCGTAATTCCGGGAGATCTTTTTCATGAACCACCGGGGAGGAGGAAAATCCAATCCATGATTTTTTTCCAAGGATAACGTGAAAGATATTTCGCACAAAACAGCCTTTATTTTTAACCGGGATAATGGTTACAGGGAGCAAGAGGAGAATGATAAGGGAAGATGCCAGATCGAAAACTCTTTTTTTCCTTCTGTTTATGGGTTTGGAGATGGAGTTTAACGGGATCAGATAAATTTCTCCGGTGGTTTCGATTGAGTTGCTTCCGATAATGGATAAAGTTTCGGGTGGAGCAATTTTAAAATCGATTTCCGATGAGGTGAGTGCCACCATATTCCGGATGATTTCATAGGCCGGGATATCAGCGGAGCAGAATATGATCTCTTCAATCCGGTTAATGCGGATCATCTCCCTGATTTTATTGGTATATCCTGCCAGAAACGAATTCCTGTCATCTTTTTCCGGTTTAACAATGCTTAATACATTGAGTTTGAGGTTTGTTTTTTCAAGGATTGATTTGACACGGTTTGCTTCCTGATCGGAGCCAATAATGATGATCCGTTTCCCTTTCTTTCCTTTGAGGGGGAAATAATCCGGGCTTATCCACCAGAGGATCCATCGGATGGTAAGGGTTGCTATAATGCCCCAGGCCGATCCAAAGAGGATCATGGCGCGAGAGAACCTCAATTGAACAGGAAGGAGAGCATAGATGACAAGAATAATTCCTGTTCCGATGATCATCCCTTTGATCACATTAAGCTGATTGATTTTTCGCTCATATCCTCCTGAGAGCAATATGGAAAAGATCCAGATCAACAGATAGCATGGAACGATAATCCGAATGAACTCTTCCGGATAATGCCCTCCTCCGGGGAACCTGTACAACTCCCACAATGGTTTGATGATGTGGAATCCAAGGTAAATAACCAGTGCGTCTATAATGGGAAGGAGTAGTTTAAAGCACACTCTTTTTACGAGGGATATTGCCGCACGAAAATAGATTGCCAGGTTGATTATTCCCCCGAAGATCCTCTGATTCCGTTTGGAAAAATATTTGTTGGCATAAATGATCATTGCCTTATAAAACTGTACCACGTAGTTCAGGCTCCCCTTTTTTGTACTCTCTCCTTTATAATGAATGATTGTTGTTTGAGGGAAATAATAATTTTTAAACCCACCGAGAAGCAGCCGGTATGACAGATCAATATCTTCACCGTACAGGAAAAAATCCTCATCGAACAGACCAACGGTATCGAGTGCTTTTTTCCGCAGGAACATAAATGCTCCTGGAAGAACCTCTATTTCGTGAATTTTTTCAGGATCGAGGTACCCCAGATGGTATTTGGAAAAAAGTTTTGATCTGGGAAACAGTTTTGAGAAACAGAATATTTTGAAAAAAGCAACCAGGGGAGTGGGCAAAGCCCTTTTTGATTCGGGAAGAAAGTTCCCTTTACCATCGATCATTTTTACTCCCAGTCCGCCGGCTTCGGGATGCTCATCCATGAATTCGATACATTTTGCGAAGGTCCCTTCTTCAACCACCGTATCCGGATTCAGGATCAGGATATATTCCCCGTTTGCTTTTCGAATCGCCTGGTTATTTGCATAGGAGAAACCTTTGTTCTCATCGTTCTCAATCAGGTTAACCTCCCCGAACTTCTCTTTTATCATCTGACAGGAATCGTCAACAGAACTGTTGTCAACGACAAAAACTTCCGATTGTATCCCCTTCAATGCCGTTTTCACTGAGAACAGGCATTGTTCCAGGAAATATTGCACATTGTAGTTGACAATTATGATGGAGAGTTTCACAGGTTTAAAGTTATTTTAAATTGAATCCTATAAAGATGAGGGTTTCATCATATCAAAAATAGAAACAACTGGGATATTATCAAAGGGTAAATATCCAGGACGAACGGTTATGATGAAAGTGTGGGTTCAAACGGGACTCTGTTTACAATGGATCGACCGAGGGTTATTTCATCGGCATATTCGATCTCATCTCCGATGGAGACTCCCCTGGCAAGTGATGATATTTTGATGGAGTATTTGTTGAATTTACGGTAGATAAAGAAATTGGTTGTATCACCCTCCATGGTGGTACTCAGGGCAAGGATAATCTCATTTACTTCGCCGGCTTTGATCTTTTTTTCAAGGGTATCCAGTTTCAGGTCACTCGGTCCGATCCCATCCATCGGTGAAATGATACCACCCAGTACATGATATATACCATGGAATTGCTGCGTGTTTTCGATGGACATCACGTCTTTAATGCTTTCCACAATACAGATGATGGAGTGATCCCTTTTGGGGTTGCTGCAGATGTAGCAGGTTTCTGTATCGGAAATGTTGTTACAGATCCTGCAGTATTTGATCCCGGTTTTCAGTTTAATCATCGCTTCTCCGAATTGTCTGACCTCTTCCGGACTTTGTTTCAACAGGTAGAGTACCAGTCTTAGCGCCGTTTTCCTTCCAATACCGGGAAGCCTTGCAAATTCGCTGACGGCATTTTCCAGTAATTTCGATGGGAAAAGTTGTATGCTCATCGGATCCATTTTTAAATGCGACCAAATTTAATACCTAATATGTGTTTACGCAATATTTTTTATGTTGAATTGTTTTTATTATTCTTGCACAAATTTGAAGTTGTTCTAAGATGGACCCACGACTGGTTTTCGGTATAACTGCCGGTTATTTTGCTTTGCTGCTGATCGTTTCTCATTTTACTTCAAAAAATGCAACCAACATCACGTTTTTTACCGGGAACAAAAGATCACCCTGGTATGTGGTAGCTTTTGGAATGATCGGAGCTTCGCTGTCGGGAGTTACCTTCATCTCTATTCCCGGTGAAGTCGGGGCAATCATTTCACCGGATGAGCCAACCATTAAGGCATTCTCCTATTTTCAGCTGGTACTGGGTTATTTACTTGGATATTTTGTGATCGCAAATGTGTTAATGCCACTCTATTACCGGTTAAACCTGGTTTCTATATACACTTATCTGGACCAGCGGTTTGGCATCAGTACCTATAAAACGGGATCTTTATTTTTCCTGCTTTCACAAACCATGGGTGCATCGTTGAGGTTGTTCCTGGTGGCCGGTGTTTTGCAGATTGGATTTTTCGATTCATACGGGATCCCGTTCGGTGTAACTGTTTTGGTGACCATTGTATTGATCTGGGTTTATACCTTCCGGGCAGGCATCAAAACCATTGTATGGACAGATACTCTGCAGACCTTCTTCATGTTATCGGCTGTTTTAATCAGTATTTTTGTAGTGGCAAATTCACTTGGCCTGTCATCAAAAGAAGTTTTCCGTAATCTCCATCTGCACCCCTTTTCTAAAGTATTCTTCTGGGACTGGCAAAGCAGCAAGTACTTTTTTAAGCAATTTTTCTCCGGAGCATTCATTGCCATTGTCATGACCGGTTTGGACCAGAACATGATGCAGAAGAATCTGACCTGCCGGAATATCAAGGAGGCGAAGAAAAACATGTACTGGTTCAGCTTCATTCTTATTCCTACAAATTTCCTGTTTCTCAGCCTGGGTCTCATGCTTTATCTGTATGCTGAAACAAACGGTATTTCGATACCGGTTCAAACCGATGATCTTTATCCAATTCTTGCGTTGAATCATTTTTCCATTTTTGCGGGTATTGTTTTCCTGCTTGGGATCATTGCCGCTGCTTTTTCCAGTGCAGATTCGGCCTTAACTGCTTTAACTACGGCATTCTGTATTGATTTTCTGGATCTTAAGAAAAGGAATGAAAAGACAAGCAAACAGATCCGTTTAGCCGTTCACATCGGTTTTTCAACCATCATGTTTTTGATCATTGTTATTTTCAGGGCGATTAACAACGACAGCGTGATTTCAGCTGTATTCACGATAGCAGGGTATACCTATGGACCCCTGCTGGGGTTATATGCTTTCGGGATGTTTACCCGTATCAAGGTGCGGGATAAATTGGTTCCTGTTGTCGCCATCATTTCGCCCGTGATCAGTTACATTATCAGCGCCAATTCTGTCAGCTGGTTTAATGGCTATCGGTTTGGTTTTGAGTTGCTTATTGTGAATGGACTGCTTACGTTTGTTGGTTTGCTGTTGATTCGGAAGAGAAGGACGTAAAGATCGGTGTTCGGTTACGGTAACGAAGCCTGGGTCGTAAGACGTTGTTCGTTATTCCTTTTTTCCTGCGTACTGCGTACTGCATACTGCATACTTTTTCCCCACAACCCACATCCCGTATCCTGTAACTGCCTACTGCATACTGCGTACTTTTTCTAACTCTGTACCCCTTTGTCATCCATAGCCTTCTCGAGAGCCGAAGCCTATGGCGAAGGCTCTGGCGAAGGTGGAACTCACAGCTCAACTCTTTCCTCCCTCCATCAATACGTCCTTGTCATTGTCTCCGGAATAACGAGGATGTAGTTTGCCGCGTTAACATGCTCTTCCTCAACTACGTCCAGGTTATCCTGAAGTTTTGTGGTGATTGTACGGATGATCAGTTCCGGATGGTTTTGCTGAATATACCAGACGATTCCCTGAAAATTATCGGAATGGTAACTACCATTGAAATGAATGATCTGTTTTCCGGGCTGCCAGTGCTTCAGGATAAAATGAGCCATCGTAGCATCTTTAACAGCCTGTGCTTTTGGAAGATTCTCATTGGTATGGGCTCCACCCATTCCTTCCATTTTCAACATATCCTTATAACATTTCAATTCCGGATCATAGGGTATGGGAAGGGGATGAATAAACCGTCTTGCCGTTTCGGAAAGTTCTTCCAGCCCTTCAAATCCCTTGCTGAATACAAGAGAAGCATAACGTCTGGGAATGTTTGAAGCAACGAACACCAATCCACTATCTTTTGCAAACCGCACCAATGGTTTATAATCGGTTTGGTAGTTCTTCCATAACCGCGTTTCGTTTTCAAAACTGCTTTCTGAAATTGCACCCTTCATGTATTCATTAATAATAATCTGATTATCGGACTCAAACATTTCTGCAGCAAGCATAAGATCCTTTCCTTTTGCTTCGTACAGATCGCTTGTCAGTTCATACTGAAGCCAGTGTGCTATGGGATTATCATGGAGTTCCCCGAAAAAGATCATGTCGGCGCCCTGCAGATCGTTAACCATTTTCGAATATGTAACCTCTTTCCCACTCTGGTTGAACAGGCGATAGGCAGGCTTATCCTTTTTGAAAGCGGTACTGATAAGTGCCAGAAACAGCAAAACAAAGACTTTCCTTTTCATTTTTTAATCGTGTTAATGGATATTTCATTTCAAGCCAAAGTTTCTAAAAATAATCTAAAAAACAAATCCCACAGGATATTATGGGAGAGAGAATCGATACACTCTTTTAAATTATTCAAATTTGATTATATTTGATTAAACAAAACCTACGATCATGGAAGTAACCAGAACATTTGATATCCTCGAAAGGTCATTGGCAAACCATCCAAAAGAGGATGCCATTGCGGGCAAGAAAAATAAAGAATGGGTCAGATACAGCACAAAAGAGTATGTTGATAATGCAACATACATGAGTTATGGTTTGCTGGCACTTGGTTTGAAAAAAGGAGACAGGGTTGCAACCGTCTCCAGCGGACGACCCGAGTGGAATTTCGCCGATATGGGGATGAGTCAGGCTGGTATTATCCACGTTCCTATTTACCCCACAATCAGTTTTGAGGACTATGAGTATATCTTACAGCACGCAGAGCCGAAGATTGTTTTCATTACTGATAAAAGCTTATACGAGAAGCTCAAACCGATCATCCAAAAAACCAAAACAGTGCAGGAAGTTTATACATTCAATGATGTGGAAGGAGCGAAATCATGGATGGAAGTGCTCGAACTTGGAAAAGAGAACGCATCAAAATTTGAGAATGAACTGATAGATATCAAAAAGGGTATTTCTCCGCAGGATCTGTTAACCATTATCTATACATCCGGCACAACCGGCTTTCCAAAAGGTGTCATGCTCAATCACCAAAACATCATTAGTAACGTCCTTGCCACAGCGCCCGTGCATCCATTTGGACCAGAATCGAAGATTTTAAGTTTTCTTCCCATCAGCCATATCTATGAGCGGATGCTTAATTATCATTTCCAATACAAAGGGATGAGCATCTACTATGCCGAAAGCATGGGAACCATTGTGGAGAACCTGAAAGAGGTTAAGCCCGATCTGTTCAGTACTGTCCCGAGACTTCTCGAGCGGGTTTATGATGCTATCATTGGAAAAGGAAAGGATCTACCCTACCTGAAAAAACAGATCTTTTTCTGGGCCGTTAACCTGGGACTCAGATTCGAACCCCCCAAAGGGAATGGCTGGTGGTACATGAAGCAACTGGCTGTTGCTGACAAGTTGATCTTTACGAAATGGAGGGAAGCACTGGGAGGAAATGCAAAGATCATCGTCTCCGGTGGAGCTGCCCTTCAACCGAGGCTAGCCAGAGTATTCAGTGCCGCTAAGGTGACTATTCTTGAAGGATACGGATTGACAGAAACCTCACCGGTTATTGCTGTAAACAATTATACCACACAGGAGATCAAGGTGGGAACTGTTGGACCGGTTATCGAGGGGGTGGAAGTGAAAATTGCGGATGACGGGGAGATCCTGTGCAAGGGTCCCAATATCATGCTGGGATATTATAAGCAGCCGGAACTCACAAAAGAAGTTATCGATGAGGAAGGATGGTTACATACCGGTGACATCGGTGTATTGGTAGAGAATAAATACCTGAAAATTACTGACCGTAAAAAGGAGATCTTTAAACTCTCCAGTGGAAAATACGTTGCTCCCCAAGTGATCGAAAACAAATTCAAGGAATCATTTTTTATTGAGCAAATCATGGTGATCGGAGAAAATGAAAAGTTCTCCAGCGCCCTAATCGTTTCCAATTTCGAGTTCCTGCATAAATGGTGTACATTGCACGATGTGAAATTCAGAGATAACGAAGAATTGATCCAGATTCCGGAAGTTATTGCCAGGTATCAGCAGGAAGTGAACGAGATCAATAAACAGCTTGCATTTCATGAACAGATCAAACGGTTCAGGCTGGTGTGTGAAGAATGGTCTACGCTAACGGGTGAACTATCCGCGAAACTGAGCCTGAAGCGTAAGGTGATCGCTGAAAAATATGCAGAAATAATCAGTGATATATTTTCAAAGGAAGCGGAATAGATGGATTAAGCTTTTGAGATGATATCCTTTGCCTGTGTGATCGCCCGTTGAATGCCTGATGGGTCCTGACCTCCTGCTGTGGCAAAGAATGGCTGGCCACCACCACCGCCCTTGATCTCTTTCGCAATCGTTTTGATCATATTGCTGGCATTGAGATTTTTTTCTTTCACCAGATTGTCGGCTATCATGATAGCAAGGTTAGCTTTTCCATTCAATTCGGTTCCGAGGATCAGGAAGAGGTCGTTTACCTCTTTTTTGAGTTGGAAGGCAAGGTCTTTTATTCCTTCTACGGAGTGGATCTCGATCTCTTCGGCAATCACGTTCATATCGTTTATTCGGATGATCTTGCTCGCCAGGTCTTTCCTTAACAGTTTAAGGCCTTCTTTTTCAAATGCTTCCACGCGTTTATTCAGCAGGTTGTTTTGCTTTACCAGATTACGAACATCCTGTATCAGATCGTCAGATCCTTTAATTTGTCTGCCGATCTCTTTCAGGAGGTTAAGCTGTTCGGTGATATACTGTTCGGCTTTCTGTGCGGTAATGGCTTCAATTCTTCTTATTCCGGCTGCAATAGCGCTTTCGGAAATGATCTTAAAAAAGCCGATCTGACCGGTTGCTTCCACATGGATTCCACCACAAAGCTCCAATGAATCTCCGAATTTAATGGTTCGAACCCGGTCTCCGTATTTTTCGCCAAACAGAGCGATTGCCCCTGATTCCTTTGCTTCTACCATGGAAATGTTCACCTGTTCTTCCCGTCTCAGGTTTGCGCGGATGAGTTCATTCACCATGGATTCGATCTTCATTATCTCATCATCGGTCACTTTCTGGAAATGAGAAAAATCAAAC
>Ga0315539_1000257_pt1 | contig 40920 bp, 37 predicted proteins | sample SalMarSW160150MG_FD_203097 | JGI IMG/M metagenome (GOLD analysis project Ga0315539, IMG submission 203097) | Salt marsh sediment microbial communities from the Plum Island Ecosystem LTER, Massachusetts, United States - Salt Marsh Sediment SW1601-150 ...
ACTTCCTTTTATAATTTGGTGATAAAACATTCGGCAATTCTCCTTTTACAGCCCGTAAGCGGTTTTCAAGAGATACCTAAGATACTTAGGCATCTCTTTAATGTCAAACACAAAACCGCTTTGCAGGGATTCTCGAAACATAATACCTAAGATACTTAGGTATTCCCTTAATATCATACATAAATAATATCATACAAAAATAATGTCATACACAAATATCAACGAATATAGGTTTTTTAGTAAATGGTCAATGGTAGCCGGTAAGTTGTGAGGTTAGCTACGAAAATTGGCTTGCGTTTGGTGAGAATTTGGAGGATAATGGACGGTGATAAGTCGGATACAGATTCTAAAGAAGGTTCTATAACCGATGAGCATATTTGGAAAAAGGCGTGTGTATTCACATTTAAAGGGAAACAAGGAGGTACGCAAACATTCAAATACGAACTGTATATATTCGCAGGCCTGCCGAAGAATAGCAAAGCTGGACGCCGCCGCCGAGATAGCGAGGAGGATAAGTATTAGCCACGAATACCTAAGGCACAAGTAAACACGAATAGACTCGAATAAATTATAGCCACAGCCCCGACATGTCGGGATGCGGACAAGAGCACAGAGAATCCTTCGACCCCGGCGCGCCGGGACTCAGGACAGGCACAGAGATTTATTTTCTAAGACACGGATTAACGCGGATTAGAAGCTATCAGGTTTGCAATCGATTAAATGAAGGTAGTTTAATGTGTCTATATATATGGCATTAAGTTTCTTATCCAGAGACAATAGACCATCAAAATATGTTGCGTAGGTAATATAGCTTATGTCTACGAGGTCATTAAGTATTTTTTCTTCGGATACCTGATCGATACCACCATTTTTTATCCATCTTAGCGACCAAAGAAATATGCTTATTACATTGCGAAAAATATAGCTATTCTTCACAGAATCGAACTTGGGACGGATTTTGACATCTAACTGTTCTTTGAAAACTTTTAGTGTTAATAGAATAATACGCTTGTTCATGTTTTCCAGAATATCTGGATGTAAATCTTTGCCGATTCTAAATGCCTTCAACTGCAAGAAGTCACATGATTTAGCAAAATTCTTGACTGCAGAAATGATATGCTGATAATTTTTTGTTAGATTTTTAAGGTCTTGAGACGCATGGGATTCATTTGATAGTACTTCCAATAATAACGATGTATCACCTTTACGAAGAGATTTAATAGCATTGCAGAACTGGGGAAAACCGGCAGTTTGTTCATTATCTATAAGGATTTCCGGTAGCTTGACAGAGTTAAGAGTGATGTTCACTATCTCACGTGTCCCTTTGAGAATAACTACCTGATAAGGATATCGTGAGACAATTTCGAGTTTGCTGGGAAGGTTATTCAATGCATTGTGTTTATAAATTTCCCTACCAGCATAATCGGTTAAAACAACGCAATTATCTTTACTTTTTGAAAGATATTCTTCTAATCTTGAATCTTGGAGGTAATTGATATCAACAACCTTTTTCATAAGCTGAAATTATTGCCGATTGTGAGTATAGAGTAAAGCAAAAATCGATTATACAGCTCTTTAGCTTAGCTCAGGGTGGCATATCTTGCCTTGCGGCGTGAAGTTGAATATAATTCGGCCCGGACGGTTTTCTACTGCGAGATGAAAACGCAAGTACAATTTTGACGGTCTGATAGTTTCTTAGGGCCTTTAATGTTTTGTCGAAAGGCTCCGTGTCATTCTGAGCGCAGCGAAGAATCTCGCTGTTTCCGGAAAATAAAGAGATTCTTCACCCCGATTTATCGGGGTTCAGAATGACATTTTGTGTATGACATTTTGTGTTTTGAGATAGTCTTTTAGTCAGGGAGTTTTCGATGAGCCGGATTTGGGGTTTCTTGATATTCCTTTTGATTTTTCATGCCTTGTACTTTGGGATGAATTTTTATGTTCTTGCGCGATTAGCCGGCTTCTTTGGGCTTAAAAGGAACCTCGTTTTTTATCTCGTACTTGCTTTTTGCACGCTGTCTTTATTTCTGGCAAATTATCTCGAAAGGTATATCGGGAACAATCTTACCGGCTTGATTTATTTCTTCTGCTCACTGTGGATGGGAATTCTGTTCCTGTTCTTTTGCACATTGCTTGGCTATGAGATACTGCATCTTTTTATGAAGTTCAATCCGAGGACGGCGGGGATAGTGATAACAGTTTTCGTGGCGGTTCTTAGCTTGTATTCGATGCTGAATGCGCAAAGGCTGGCCGTCAGGGTCCTCGAGATTCCGTGCACGGTTGATATGGACCTTGTTCAATGGAGTGATGTTCATACCGGCTCGACCAGCGCAGGTTTCTTGAAACGTATCATAACAAAAACAAACAAGCTGAAGCCGGACGCGGTGCTTATTACCGGCGACCTTGCCGATGGCGTCGGCGAAAAAAATCGGGCTGCCCTGCGAATGCTTGACCGGCTGGATGCACCAGTTTTTCTTGTTACAGGCAATCATGAGCGCTATACGGGCATCGAGAAGGTTGCGGCGGCGATGGCCGCGACTAAAATCAGGTTCCTTAGAAATGAAGTAGTGGATTTTCAGGGCGTAAAGATTATAGGTATTGATGACGGCGACAATAAAAACCAGTTGGCAATGCAGCTAAATCGCTTAAATTTGAATCCTTCCGATTTTACCGTTTTGATGTACCATCGGCCTGTAGGGCTGGAGGCCGCCTCCGCCGCGGGTATTGACCTGATGCTGACGGGCCATACGCACAACGGCCAGATATTTCCATTTAACTATATAGTTGGAATATTCTTCAAATATATGAGCGGTTTCTTTGAGGTAAACGGGACCAGTCTTTATGTTTGTCCGGGCACGGGCACGTGGGGGCCGAGGATGCGGCTGGGCTCACGCTGCGAGATTGTCCTGATAAAGCTTAGAAAAGACTTAAAAAGTTAGTCTTCTGAAAAAAAGCCGGCTGGGTCGTAAATTCAAAAACACGCCTTAAGTAAGGTGTTCCTTTTTGCTGGAAATTGCGTGGTCGGGGGGTATAATTGTTTTAGGTTTCGTAAATCTACTGTAACTTTTTTTACTTTTAGTTAAACATTTCAAAAGGAGCTTGGTTTTGGGGCTTAATCCCGGTTTGAAGATACAAATGCGGCAAGGCCATCCCGGCAGTTCGATGGACTCTGTTCCTGCAGCACACCTAAGCTTTGAAGGCAAAAGATTCCACTTCATTGGGGCGGGTGGGATTGGAATGAGCGGCCTTGCCAGGCTGCTCATAAAAAATGGTGCTATCGTAGCCGGCTCCGACCAGATTCATACCGACGTGATTGACAAGCTTTGCCGGCAAGGCGCCGATATCAAAATCGGACACAGCGCCGGCAATCTCGCTGAGCAGACCGAGGCCGTCGTTGTTTCCGCGGCGATAAAGGACGATAATCCCGAACTGAAGCTTGCCAGAGAAAAGGGGCTTGCTGTCTATAAATATGCCGAGTTATTGGGCAAAGTTATGGACTGCTATCACGGGATTGCCGTCTGTGGAACGCACGGCAAAAGCACTACGTGCGGCTGGCTGGTATTTGTTATGGAGCAGGCGGGCCTTAGCCCCAGTTTTATTGTCGGGGCGGATATTACCCAGCTTGGCTGCTCTTCCGGCGTGGGCAGCGGCAGATTTTTTCTTGCCGAGGCCTGCGAATACGACCGAAGCTTTCTAAATCTCCACCCGAAGCTTGCCGTGGTGCTGAATATCGAACAGGACCATCTCGACTACTACCGCGATGAAGATGAAATAGTTGAAGCGTTCGGGCAGTTTATGCTCGGCGTGTGGCACGAAAACACGGCCAAGATGGCCGTGCCACACGGGACAATAATAGTCAATGGTCAGGATGCCAACGTTGCCAAGGCTGCCGCTGTTCTTAAAAATTCCTCTTGCGTCCGGACATTTGGCATTGGCAGCGGTTACGATTTTTCCGCGCAGGACCTCAGGCAGACAGATGGATACTACGAATTTAACCTTTATCACGGGGATGCTGCGCTGGGAAGGGCCCGAATATCGTTGCCCGGCCGGCATAACGTCTTAAACGCCCTTGCGGTTACGGCCTCGGCAATACAGTTAGGCATAGAGCCCAAAAAAGTACTGGAGATACTGCCTGAATTTAGCGGTGTTGACCGTCGTTTAATGCTCAAAGCCACCATTGGCGAAGTAACCATCCTCGACGATTACGCCCACCATCCCACCGAAATCAAGGCATCCCTGAAGGCGATACGTGAAAGGTTCGGGCCGGGGCGTATCTGGTGTGTCTTTCAGCCGCACCAGTACAGCCGAACAAGATTTTTACTTGATGATTTTGCCGAAAGCTTTAAGCTTGCCGATATTACAATAGTGCCGGACATCTATTTTGTCAGGGATACTGAGGCTGTCAAAAAAGAGGTTAACTCAGAAATGCTGGTTGAGAAGCTTCGAGAGCAGGGCTCGCAGGCACTGTTTATCAGCAGCTTTGGTAATATCCGTGAGTATCTCGAGGAGAATGTCCGGGCGGGAGATTTGGTAATTACGATGGGTGCAGGAGATATTTGGAAGCTGGCCGATGAATATATTCAGTGGCTTGGAAAAAATTGTTAAGACCGATTGTTCGCTGCGCGAATACACGTGGTTCGGCCTGGGCGGTAATGCCGATTTTCTGATAACCCCGCAGGAGACCGAGCAGCTCAAAACAGTTGTGCAACGCTGTAACGAGAACAATTTACCCATTTATGTCCTCGGATTCGGCTCGAATTTGTTGATTAAAGACCAGGGTATTCGAGGTGCGGTTGTAAAATTGAACGGCAGCCGGTTTGCCGAGACAAAGTTTGAGGATGAGTGGGTCACCGCAGGTGCCGGAGCGAGCCTGAGTAAGCTGGTTTTGGATTGTGTCCGCAAGGGGCTGTCCGGCCTTGAGGCGCTTACGGGCATACCGGGCTCTATCGGCGGAGCGGTAAAAATCAATGCCGGCGGAAACTTTGGAGACATCGGTGCGGCGGTCCAGAGCGCCATTCTGATGGATAAGGATGCAAATATCTTTGAAAAAACAAAGCCCGAGTTGATTTTCGACTATCGTCGCACAAATATCACTGCCGGCTTTATACTCGGCGCAAAAATGAGGCTTGCCGGCGCCGAGCCCGAACAAATTGTGCGCACCACGAAAGAGATATGGATTCGCAAAAAGAACACTCAGCCTTTGAACAGCAGAAATTCCGGCTGTATATTCAGGAACCCGCCCGGCCAGTCGGCGGGAGCACTCATCGACCGCGCAGGTCTCAAAGGTCTGCAAATAGGCGGTGCAGTCATCAGTGAAAAGCACGCCAACTTTATAATCGCCAAAGAAGGCTGCAGCAGCAGCGATGTAATAAGGCTCATAGAAGCCGCCCGGCAACGAGTTAAGGAAAATTTCGATATCGAGCTCGAACTCGAAATCGAAATATGGTGATGTCTTTGCCAACCGGTTTTTCAAAAAGACCTAAATACCTATGAGTAGAAAAAACAGGGTTGCAATTCTGTTTGGGGGCAGGTCCGCAGAGCATGAGGTCTCTGTTCTGTCGGCAAAAAATATCATCGAGGCCATCGACAAAGAAAAGTATGAGCCGGTCCTGATTGGCATTGATAAAAAAGGCTGCTGGTATCTGACCGATTCCTCACAGCTTCCTGATAGTCCCACGTTGGGAAGCCTGCGTCCGACGCAGGTTCCTCTGGCCCTGAGGCTCGGCGAGAAAGACAGACAATTGATTAACCTTGCGAGTAACCAGCCTATTGAGTCAATTGACGTTGTTTTTCCAGTCCTTCACGGGCCGTTCGGCGAGGACGGCACGGTTCAAGGTCTGCTAAAACTAGCTGATATCCCGTTCGTAGGTTGTGATGTTTTGGCATCCGGAATCGGTATGGATAAAGAGGTCAGCAAGAGACTGCTCAGAGATGCCGGAATTGCCGTCGTTGACTTCGTTGTTTTTACCCGCCGAGAGCAGGATAAAATCGACTTCAATGCCATTGAAAAACAACTGGGAGCGCCCGTCTTCGTTAAGCCCTGTAATATGGGCTCCTCAGTGGCAATCAGCAAAGTCCATTGCCAAGAGGAACTTGAGGAGGCGGTGAAGCTTGCCTTTCAATATGATAATAAAATTATGGTCGAAGAATACATAGACGGCAGGGAGATTGAATGTTCCGTCCTGGGCAATGATGAGCCGATTGTCTCAGTGCCGGGCGAGATATTGCCGCAACATGAGTTCTACTCATACCAGGCCAAGTATATGGATGAAAGCGGTGCCATCCTCGTTGTCCCGGCAAAGCTTGAGGACGATATAGTTAAAAAACTACAGGATTTGGCACTTAAAACGTTCAAAACGCTTTGCTGTGAAGGTATGGCCCGCGTGGATTTCTTTCTGAAAAAAGACGGCAAGGCCATTGTCAGCGAAATCAATACCATCCCAGGCTTTACAAAAATAAGTATGTACCCCAGGCTCTGGGAGGCAAGCGGTATCCCTTACACTCAGTTAATAGACAGACTTATCTGCCTTGCGATTGAAAGATTCGAAAGAGACAGGCAGTTGAAAGTCGACGCGCAACTGATGAACGAAAAAAGTTCGTAGATCGGTCGCGGCCCAGCGGATGGCTTATGCCATTGCGCAGCTTGTATAAATTAACGTAAGCGTTGTTAGTGTTGGCGGATTTGGAGTAGTTTTTACTACAACGATGGCAAAACGAAAAAAAAGAAAACAAAAGCCGCGAAAGACTACCTTTAGTATTCGGGGCCCAAGGAAAACAACTGCAAAGAAGCAAACTCGCTTCAATTGGCCAACCACAAACTTACTTAAACCTGCCGTTATCATCTGTTTTTTGGCGGCAGCAGGAGTAGGTCTATTATTTCTCGACAAGTACGTCAAGACGGCCGTGCCGGTTGCCGAAAGTCAAGGCCCAATTGAGCTGGTAAGCCCGCCTGATTGGCTCAGCGATGAGCTGAAGGAAAGAATCATCGCTACTGCCGGCGCCGGCCATAACGACTTCCAACTCAATAATGATGCCGCTCGATCGGTTGCCCAAAACCTCACCCCACTTGCCTGGCTGGAAGAATTCCAGGTGCAGACCACCGGTCGGGCCATACAGATTAAGGCTGACATTCGAAAACCGGTGGCTATGATTAAGATTGGCCATGAAAAGTTCTACGTGGATGAAAATCTGGTTGTGCTCGACTATATGCCGATGCCGAGATTGCCCATCGTGCCGGTTATTGGTGTGCAGGCGCTGAAGGTTCCGCCGGCCGGCCGGCCGTGGCAAAGAGATGATTTGCAGGCCGCCGTGGCGCTGCTGGCACTGCTGCATAAGATGGACGCGATGGTGGCCGTCAAGCAGCCCCTGATTAACCAAATACAGTCGGTGGACGTGAGCAATTTTCAGGGCAGGCGGGACCGTCGTGAGCCTCACATCCTTTTGTATGCCATCGACGAGACCCAAATCATATGGGGCGCCGAGCCCGGCAGCTCTCAGCAGTATATGGAAGCGCGCGAAGACGAAAAGCTGGCGATGCTCTATAGTTTCTATGAGGAAAACACCCCCCCGGCAAACCGCGTTAAGTATATCGAACTGCGCTACCCACGTAAAAGGGTCCCCCAGCCACTCAACAGTTTTTAAAAAGCTAAAAAGACAGGAAGACAAAAGCCGGGAATCCGCCCACTACCCCCGCCGGTTTAGGAATGTACCTTCCAGAACTTCGGTCACTTCTTGTCGCTCCTGGATTTGAAATCTTTCTTATTAAGGTTATATTGTTTCATTTTGCTGAACAGGGTTCTTGAGTCTATGCCCGCCTGTTTCGCAGCTTTGCCTACACGTCCATCACTCGAAGTTAAAAGGCTTATCAAGTAACTCCTCTCGAATTGTTCCAAAACATCTGCTCGGGCCTGTCTTAAGGATTTCTGCAGCCATTCTTCCGGGAAGGCCTCAGGATTTTGAGACAGCTCCTGCAGGGATACTTCCTCGTGTCCTGTTATACCCTCAGGCAGGTCATCAACTGTGATAACATCATTTTCACAAAGGAGCATTGCTCTTTCAATTACATTGATTAGCTCCCTGACATTTCCCGGCCAATAATAGTCACAAAATGCTTCCAGGGCATTATCGGTTATACCTGAGACTTCACAGCCTATTCTGGGACCAAGGTAATCTATGTAACTCTCGACCAATGCAGGAATGTCTTCAACGCGTTCGCGCAGCGGCGGGACGGTTAATGAGACTACGTTCAACCTATAGTACAGATCCCGCCGAAACTGTCTATCCTTAACCCCTTCTTCAAGGTCTCGGTTAGTGGCGGCCATCACGCGAACATCCACCACGAAGGATTTTTCACTGCCAATACGTCTAACTTCGCGATTCTCAATCACTCTGAGGAGTTTACTTTGCAGGTGAAACGGCATTTCTCCTATTTCATCGAGGAATATTGTGCCCTGATGGGCAAGTTCGAAACAGCCTTTTCGGGCCCTTGTAGCACCGGTAAATGCGCCCTGCTCATGCCCGAAAAGCTCACTTTCCAGCAAAGACTCAGGTAAGGCCCCGCAATGAATGGAGATGAAAGGGCCTTCCGAACGCGGGCTTTCAGCGTGGAGCACATGAGCTAATCTTTCCTTGCCGACACCTGTTTCGCCGAGAATAAGAACCGATGAATTACTTTTTGCCACCCGAGGTACAACTCTTACAAATTTTTTCATCGCGGGGCTTTCTGTAATGAAATCTCTGATATCCGCCTCAGCCGGCTTCGGCCTGACGGTCAAGGTTGAACGTGTGGCTTTACGTCGTCTGCTTAGAATGGCGTTTAAGGCGCTGCCGAGTTTTTTTCCCGACACTGTCGGATTAAGTACGGCGTCGCAGCCTGCTGAAATGAACTGAAGACGCTCCTCTTCATTTTCCTCTTCAGATAATACGACTATCAGAGGAGAATCCGGAAGTTGACGCAGTTTGTGTATTTCATCAAGAGCCTTGTCCCGGATAAGGTCTCTGCTTAAAACGATAAGGTCGCAGGTTTTTCGAGAGACTTTTTTCCAGAACCGGCCGGGGTCTGCCACGGACTCGATAATAGTGTCCGGCTTTTTCAGAACCTTACTTAATTTCTTACGTAACTCGGCTTCGGTTACTACCGTGACGATGCTTAGAAGCATATCGCAAAAAAACCTCCAAAGGCCTTGAAAACCGGAATTCTACTTCCGGTTTTTTCGGGTGTCAAATCCCAATTATTATATAATTTCGTTTCCTGAAACGCGCTAAAATAAATGGTCCTTTTTTTATAATCCCTTTTATTACAGCCGCTTGCAACAATCTATGACAACTTTTCAATGTCGCTGGCACAGCCTTTGTTAATATACGGAGAGAGCTTTAACAACATTGGAGTATTGTAAGGCTTCCAAAAGTATGCCGGAAACAAAGCAGCCGGCTGCTCGGACAGAAGAGGTTTATGCCGGTTGGAATTGAGTTAACAGACTTTTTGACAAGGAGATTTGTTATGGCCCGTAAGAAAAATATCAAAACAGAGCCCAAATCATCAAAGCCGGTGAAAGCTTCCACAAAAAAAAGACCGGCACAAGATAACGAGAAAGCACCTAAAAGATGAGCGTGAAGTCTTACCTGCTTTCCTATTCCGGACCAACTTTTTTTCCTGATGTCAAGGCGTAATCAAATGCCGGCAACCAAGTGGACAAAAATTACCGTGGCTAATCATATTCGACATGGCTCCTCAGTTGGAAAAGGATTGTGGAGTAAGGAAAGATTAACTATCTGTACGACCATTTTTAGGAGACAAAGAAATGGCTAAGAAACCCAAAAAGGGCAAGGAAAAACAAGCGAAAATCGAGAAGCCCCGGAAGAGAGCAGGCAAGTAAGTCCTTGAGTTTAAGAATTGAAGGCGTGCACGACTGAATAGAAAGGGCATCCTGTGAGATGCCCTTTCTTGGGAAAATTAGCGACTTCGGCAGTCTATAACAGGCCGGGTCGATTAAAGATATGCAAGAATATAACAGCTTCTTAAGGAGATAAAAATGGGAACTAAAAAATCTAATTTGGTAGTGTTGGCTATCCTTTTGGCTACGCTTCCGATGTATGTTTTAGCAGGATGCAAGAAAAAGGTTCAATTTGCTAATGCGAACTCTCCTGAGACGTTTACCAAAGAGCAACAAATCCAGCTGACAAAATTCGCAAGTGAAGAGATTTATCAGCCCGACCAATTATTCACCTATTCATTGTCGGAAAATGACTACGACGAATTTGACGAAGATCCTGATGAGGATGAGGACGAAGAAGAACCAGGCGATGATTCAGACGAACCCAATGATGAACAACCCGATGATGAAGAGCAATATCCCGACGATGAGCCGAACGAATATCCCGACGACGAACCAAATGATAGCTGGTATTAGGACTGTCTTGCCAAACTTACCGAGTCAAGTGCACTAAACCTGACAGTCCCACTTCGCATAGTCGCCTATCAGCCTGTTCTGCAGGATTAAGCCTATTATTGTCGGCACGAGAAGCAGCACCGGCAGAAACCAGTTCTCCTGAAAGAACAGCTCCTGAATCCGCGAGGAATCCGGCTCCGAATTCAGCGCATACAGATTCAGCAAGGCCAATCCACCAGCCACTATTAACGCTCCTCCCTGCAGGCTGGTAAACAAAATCACGGAATGCTTGAATATGATGAAGGAGATCATCCCGCCGGCGACAATCCCTATCAGCGCACCGGCGAGGATATATTGCTCGGGAAGTTCGAATGCGTACCAGACTCCGCCGCTTAATATTCCACCGGCGACCGCCCCCAGCACGCTAACAGCCCACCGCATAAGCGGCAAGGAAAGAGCGGCTGAGGCACAAAATCCTATGATGCCGCCCCAAAGGACATTATCAACTCTTTCGCCGACATACAACCCGACATACAAACCTATAAGCCCGAAGCTTATAGCTACTACGATTCGGAAAATTCTCCAGCCGTAAAATAGATATATTGCCCCGAAAGATATTGCAATGACGGCTTCAAACCAGTTAAGCGCCGTAATCTGCCTCCAGAAAAAATCTATAGGCACAACGGACCCCTCAGCTTCCGCGGCCGGCTGGGCAGCTGTAACCGCCTGTATAAGAATGGGTAAATGAACCATCATTCCACTCCTTCTACCTCAGTTTCCACCAATAAGATGCACTTAACCTTAAAAAGGTCTGCATCTCCTCCTGGCTAACTTAACCACCGCATTCTCTTAACATAGCTGCTTTGCGAATCCTGTGAATCAGACTTTGGTTCCGGTGTGCTTTTTCTGCGTCGCGGCAGACACAGAAGCAATTGCACGGCCGTGCCGATGCCAATCATCACGACAAAAACAGCGGCGAAAAAAAGACCTCTGTGACCGATACGGCTGACCGGTTCGGCGCCTTTATATAACAAAAGCAAAATCATCCCTGCAAAATTGAGGCTTGTCCCCAGCGTCGCACAACAAAGCGCACCTGCCACGCCGCTAAAGTAAACCGCCAGGATAGCTGCGAGCAGACCGCCTCCAACCACCACCACCCAATGCAAAAGCGAGAACTGCGAGTAAAGCACTTTCATCCTTTCCATCAGATAATCTATTGCCCTGCTGAGTATTATAGTCGCCTCTGATGTGCTGATGGTCGCAGTACCACCGCTGTCCATATACAGTATCAGTTCACTATCCTTTTCGATATGTACGTCGGCCAAAAGGAAAGTAACGCCGGTAAATCCGATCAAGGCCGTCAGAAGGATAAAGACGAATTTATAAAGGATCATTGAAGTAAAACCAGACATAGTGGCCAGGACTATGTCCGGCATCAGCTTTCGGCCGATTAGAAACAGCCCGCAGATTACACCTGCGAGGATGCCTATTAAGCCGGCGATGAGTTTCGCATAACGCAGGCCGGCAAGCCAGACAAACAGGCCTATAAAAATGAAAAGCAGCCCCGGCACAACCAGTACCGTCGGCTCGAGCCGAGGCGAGATCCTCTCAAAATATTGCAGGAATTCAAGCATACAAAGTCCTCACAACGGATAAACAGGTCGGGTAACCGTACTTTCTTATTATCGGCCTGTAGGCATAGTTTTCGTTAAATACTGCCTTAATCAGGCCTGGCAGTGGCATCTATAGTGAGGATTTTCGGCTGGATCGGCCCCTCAAGTAACTTAGGGAACTACTTCGGCACTTCGATAAAGCTCAGTGCAAGCAAGCTCACCGCGAAGCCCGGCAGTCCCTTTTTGCAGCGCAAAAAATAATGCGGATGAGAGGACTCGAACCTCCACGCCCCGAGGGGCACAGGCACCTGAAGCCTGCGCGTCTGCCAATTCCGCCACATCCGCAGCACAGTAGTAATTATCGTTGATTCGCGTTTTTGCGTCAAGCTCTTTAGAACAACATGTTAAGACCTCGTTCGGAAGTGGATTTTTCTTGATAAACACCGAATTGGAAGTATCATCGCAACCATGAATTTTTTTAAGATTGGAGGCCGGTTATGAAAAAGCTTGAGAACCTGAGATGGCAGGGACGGTGGGTTTCCGATTTGGCGTGTCTTAGGTCTTGCCTGGATTATTTGGGTATTAATGTAAGCGATGGCTGGCTGTATGGAGCAAGTGGACATACGTTTGCACTGAATATCCATAAGGAGCTTTGCCCAAGCGGCCCGACGGCGTGGAAAAAGGAGAGGATATACGAGCTTGCTCAAAATGTCGGATGCAAAATTCGAACATTAAGTGCTTTTAAAGACACGCCGGATTTCGCCGATAGCCAAAAGGCAGCCTGGGAACAGGTCAAAAATGCCATTGATGAGGGGCTGCCGTGCTATGGCTGGGAGCTGGACATTCCCGAATACTATCTAATTAACGGGTACGACGGTGACAATTATCTGTATTCAGGATGCACACAAGAGCAGGGAACAAAGCACTGGAAAGAATTGGCACAGACCGGTATTGGAATGCTTGAAATCCACATCGTCTCTCCCGCAGAATCGGCTAATGACAAACAGGCGGTAAGGCAGGGGCTTGAGTTTGCGATTGACCATAATAAAGAGCCGGCAAAATATACGATTAATAATCTTTATAAGTGTGGTTTGGATGGGTATGACCAGTGGATAAAGGCGCTGGATAACGATCGTATTAACGCGGGCGGTATGGAGTATAACGTTCAGGTCTGGGCTGAGTGCAGGCAAAATGCGTCCGCATTCCTGAAGGAAGCCAAAGAAAGAATTGATTCCAACGGCGGGGCCTTGTTCGATGAGGTGATTGGCTCCTTCGAGGTTGTTGCACGCCAGTTAGGCAGATTGTAGCAGCTTTTCAAGTTCAGTCCGGAGGATTATGAGAGAGAAATTACCGATAAGCAGCGCCTCAACGAGGCTTCGCAATCGCTTCAAAAGGCCCGCGAGGCGGAGGCCGGGGCCTTGGCAGAATTTGAAAGAATTGTGGACGCTTTGTGAAAACTACCCGAGAATGTATAACAAACCTGTCCGAAGCCTTGCAGGTTTGCTTTCTGGCCTTCATAAAATCCCAACAAGTCGGGACTGGCCTTACGCACAGCCACAAGATTCGTCACTGAGCAATGCAGACGTAAAGAAATCCTTTGCACTTAGAAAATCAGCGAATATAATTCAACTTCCGGCTCTCTGCCATACTGGTCTGTTCGGACTTTTGAAAAACAGGTACATAAGTCCTGAATAGTGCAGGGCCTTCAAAACCTATCTCGAGGAGACGGTTATGGAACAGTTAAAGCCCCAGATAAGCGTTGATTACAAACAGGGCGCAACCGTGGTTACTTTCAGGAACGAGAAAATCCTGGACGACGCGGATATACAAGCCCTTGCTGATTCAATCTTTGGACTGATTAAGGAGGTCCGGGAGGTTAATCTGATATTGGACTTCCAGCACGTCGGCTTTATGTCCTCTGCGGTGCTGGGGCTGCTAATCAGGGTCAGCAAGAAAGTGCACGAACACGGCGGGCAGATAAGGCTGTGCGGCATAAGTACGCGAATTTACCAGGCTTTTGAGATAACCGGATTAAATAAGATTTTTGATATCTTTCAGGACGTCGATGATGCCCTGCGAAGCGCATCGGCCGGCAGCGGTGCATAAAGCAGTTAATTAACCCGTCCGGCAAGGCGCCGGACTCGGCAGCTTCGAGTACTGTTTTGAGGAGCGCCTATCCTGCTTCGTCACAGGCCCGACGGCCGCGAACTTTAAGATTCATCAAAAAAAGGTTTTCGAGACGATATATTCTTATGCCCTCGGAGGCGCAAATTCGCCAATCGGTAGTTGTCCCGGGCACGGCATCGGCCGTACGGGGGATTTGCAAGCAGATTTTGTCTAAGGCTCGCTCCTACGAGTACAGCCGGAACGATATTTTTGCGATCCATCTTGCTCTCGAAGAGGCATTTATAAACGCCATCAAGCACGGCAACAAGATGGACCCGAGCAAGGAAGTCAAAATCGAGTATTTCGTCACGGCAGACAAAATCGATATCTCAATAATGGACCAGGGCCGTGGTTTTGAGGCGAAGAATGTCCCGGACCCCCGGATTGGCGATAACATCTATAAGACAAGCGGGCGAGGGTTGCTACTGATGCGGTCGTATATGAATGTGGTTGAGTTCAACAAGGCCGGCAACTGCGTGCATATGGTCAAGTACAAGAACGGCAAAAAACAGTAACCGGCCGCGATTGCCGATCTTATGCGCCGGACGCAGCAGGAACGGCAAGATATTATCACAGTTTCAGGCCCTTAGGAGATTGAAGAAGGATTAGGATGTCAAAACGGATTTTGTCGGCGTGTTTTTTATTGGGATTGTGTAGTCTATCCGGATGTGTTTACGAAGAGGTTGCCAACCCTGCCATTGTTCCTGATTATAACCCGCTTAATTTCAATGACATAAATGTCTCCAGCCCGAAGCCCGCCCAATTGGCTGATCTGGTAACGATGGGCGTCCCTCCGGAATGGATACCGCCGGCCTATCGTGAAAGGAAATGGACGGCGATTGTGCTGCATCACTCAGCCACCTCCAAAGGCAACGCCGCCTTCTTCAACAAGGCCCACGAAGGCCGTTCGGACGACAACGGCAACCACTGGAAAGGCATCGGCTACGATTTCGTTATCGGCAACGGCACGATGAGCGGCGACGGCCAGGTCGAGGTTACCTTCAGGTGGCGACAGCAGATTACCGGCGCACACTGCAAGACCGACAAAACCAACTGGGCCAACAAAACGGGAATCGGGATTTGCTTAGTAGGCGATTTCGACAAAACTATGCCAACCCGTCACCAGATAGCCTCACTCCTGAATCTCATCCAGTTCCTCCAGGAGCGTTACCATATCCCCAAAAGCCGTATCTTCGGCCACGGCCAGACTCCCGGCGTAGGGCCTACCGCCTGCCCAGGCCGGCGATTCCCAATCGAGTGGATAAAATCAAAACTCGATTTCTAACCTCCCGAACCGGGTTCATTCTCCGTCTCTTCATCATTCAAAACCTGTCCTGAGCTTGTCGAAGGATTCCTTGTTCCTTGTTCGATATTTATTCCGATTCATCGCAAGGGATTTTTTCTCCGAATTTATTGCAGGATTTTCTTTTTTATTGCCGCGATTTGTCACGTAAGTTTCCTGCTAAATACTAACGACTATCGACTAACGACTAATTCTGCCTTTTACATTTTTATTCGCCGCAGGCGGGTTAACTTTTTTAATTTTTTCACGCTGCTCGCGGTTCTGTCTTTATTAAAACTAATCCCGGCTTTGCCGGGCTCAACTGGCGAGCGACGAGCAACGAAACCATCGCGGCTTCCGGCAGCAATCGCGCAGCATTCCTGCCGTTTCTAAAGAATTTATTCCAAGTTGCGATAGGTGGCATTGCCACCTACTGAAATTCTCCATCCTTACACTCCACCGAATTCATACAAGATGCTGTTTATTTGCGCTAGTACCGCATTTCACAAATAACACGACTATACCAAAAAGGAGTATTTCTAAAAAACAGATTTCTCCGCTCAGCGATGCTACGCATCGCTTCGGTCGAAATGACAATATAGTTGCAGAACTTATGAAATGCGGTACTATGTGTCATTAACAGGTAGTGAAATCTTCCACAGTTCGTTTTGAATTTAGTATTTTGGTGATTCGATTTTGTTTCGGATTTCGATACCTGTCCTGAGTCCCGGCGCGCCGGGATCGAAGGATTAGGATTTAGTATTTCATCTCTATGCTCTTTGCCTATCCGTGTCCAACAAGATAGTTTTGCACATAATCTTTTATCGCATCTTCAAGAGGAGTCGTTTGCTTTCCATAATCCACGGAGCGTAGTTTGGAGATATCGGCCTGTGTGAAGTACTGGTACTGGTTACGGATAGAATCAGGCATATCGATGTACTCGATTTTAGGTATCCTATCCATCGCGGCAAACACGGCCGATACCAAATCGTTCCAGGTCTGTGCCGTGCCCGAGCCGATATTAAAGATACCGGCCGTCTTCGGATTATCAAAGAAAAACAAGGTCATATCGACCGCGTCCTTGACGTACAGAAAATCACGTTTCTGCTCGCCGTTGGCAAACTCGGGTTTGTATGATTTGAACAGTCGCACCTTGCCGGCCGCGGTGATTTGCTCGAAAGCCTTCAGGACGAAACTTCGCATATCAGCCTTGTGGTATTCGTTCGGGCCGAAGACGTTGAAGTACTTCAGGCCCACGATTTTTTTAAGCAGGCCTTTCCGTCTCGCCCACAGGTCAAACAGATACTTCGAGTAGCCGTAGATATTCATTGGCCAGAGATTCTTTAAGTTATCCTCATTGTCCGAGAAGCCCTGAGCTCCGTCGCCGTAGGTTGCTGCGCTCGAGGCGTAAATGAAACGCACTTTTTTGTCAGCAGCCCATCGCGCGAGCGATATGGTGTATTCGTAGTTATTTTTGATGAGGTATGATGCGTTGGTTTCAGTGGTACTGGACTCGGCCCCAAGATGGAAAACCGCCTCAACGGGTATAGGTAGCTTGTCACTCAGGACCAGTTCGAGAAAATCATCTTTTTCGAGATATTCTGTAAACGACAAATTGCGCAGGTTCTTCCATCTCTGGTCGCTGCCTAACTGGTCAACCACGAGGATATCGTCGATATCTCGGCCGTTAAGGCCGGCAACAAGATTTGAGCCGATAAAACCCGCACCGCCGGTAACTATGATCATTGCTAAAGCCCCCTAAAAAAGAGACGCCCCAATTCCCTCGACCCTACTCTCCACAATCCAATGGACTCCTTACGGAGGTTGCCTTACAGCGGAGACAGATACGCTCAATACAGATACGTTCGCCAAAAGTCGCTCGGGATCAAAGTCTTGTCCCCAGGCTCGCGAAGCAATGAGCCGAAGGCCGCCGGAAATGGCTTTTTGAAAGCCGGGTCTTTCAGCCGCGTCTCCGGAACGCTAATATAAATATAACGATTTTAGAGATTCTTAATCCGGCAATATGGGGTAAGTTTAGCGGACAGGTGCCTCTGTGTCAAACGCAAAAAAGGCATTTCCGGTGGAATATTAAATATAGCAAACTGAACCTTGAAAATAGCGAACGGAGTACTGACTATAGCACATGAGATCCTGAATATAACGCCCGGGCCGGTTTAACACAAGATTTTCGAACTTAAACACTTACCAAGCTACCTGCCGCGTTATTGCGCTGAATATAGCACAGGAATACTGAGTATAGCGGGGCGGAAAACTGAATATAGCGCAAGAGTCACTGAAATATAGCGAGTGGGGTACTGAATATAGCTCGCGATACTGAAATAAAGCGAACGGAATACTGAAAAGTAGCGCAAAATAAAGGCCGGTTCTGTAACCGGCCAAAACTCACTCATTCAGGTCAGGCTTCTCGTCAGCACAGAGCAATATAACTTGCAATCGCGAGAATCAAAATGCGCTTTTTTGTGACGATAAACGGAAGCCACACCTTGTAATAGAAATCAGCCATCACCCTCACTCCTAAAGCCATTCTGCCTTAATCGCAAGCGTTATTATAGCCGGAAGAGAAAGAAAATTCAAGGAAAATAAGGACTAATGAAGTGTAAGCCCTTGATAATGCCGGAGTTATATTCTCGAAGAAATTGGAAATTTTTCGGGCCCAAATTGCATTACTACTCCGGCCAGGCCGGAGCCTCCTGAGGAAAAACCGACGAGAACTATCGACAAGGTTGCTCTACATTTTTATAGTATCAAGTTGAACTTTTTGTAGTGTCAAGCTGGGTCTTTGATAGCGTCTGGTGGAGTCATTTATAGTGACGGACTGAATCTTTTGTTGCGTTGGTCTGAATCTTTAATAGCGTCCGGCTGAATTATGCCAACACGGTTAATTTTAGGGTCAAGAGTATCAGATGGCCCATCTCTTCATTAATGATGGCTTCAACCCTGTCCTTGCCGGCCTTGGGGGGAACGAAATTTTTCAGGCCGATATAAAAGACAATGGAGTCCTTTTCGGCATCGATAGCCATCTTCAGAATATCAGCGACATTATCCACGCCGGCCAGTTGCTTGGCGGGGTCCTTTTTCATGTCGAAGACACGGCCACCGGCCATTGCCTGCAAATAAAGGGCCATCTGGTTTTCAGGGTCAAAGGCCATAAAGCCACGCCGTTTCTCAGAAAGTTGCTTTCTCATATCAGCAAAGACTTTCTCATGAGCGTCTTCCATATCGGCCAGCTCGAGCAGGGTCTGTGCTATGCCGGAGTCCTTAAAGGCTTTGGCGGCGGTGCGGTAGAATTTGGCTCCGTTTCTTTCAATCTGTTCGGCCATCTCGAAGATTTCGAACGCGTTAAATGTGATACTCATTATCTACCTCCCTTAGTTTTTTACCCGTCTATCCACAGAGATTTTCAGCTCATTACGGCTAAGTCAGGCCGGGGCTAACTGGCTGTCACAGGGACTTTAATTTGTTCAGCAGGGTCGTTATGTGACTGAGCTCTTCCTTAATGATTGCCTCGACTTTGTCCCCGCCGGCCCTGGCAGGCACCAGGCCTTTTAGGCCGAAGTAAAAGAAAACCGACTCTTTTTCGGAATTCAAGGCTATCTCGAGAATTTCCTGCAGCGTTTCACTTCCGGTTAGCTGCGTTGTCGGTGTTATCTTGCCTTCATAACCGCGGGCGTCGGCCATAGCCTGAAGGTACTGAACCGACAGATTATCAGGGTCAAAAATGGACCATCCGGTTTCCTGGCCGGTAAGCTGCTCTCGCATCTGGGCAAAGGTTTTTTGATGTCCATCCTCCATATCAGCCAAATCGAGCAGCATCTGCTTTGTTTGGTTATCCGAGCTGCTGTCCGCGGCCTGCCGATAGAATTTGGCTGCATTTCTTTCGATTTCCTCGGCCATCTCGAAGACTTCGTTCGCGTTAAATTTTGGACCCATTATCAGGCACCTTTCCATAAACCGTGAACATTACAATGCTCCCTTGCCGATACCGAGGCGGCTTGTACCTTAAAGGCCGCCTTGGGCGCATCGCCGGGATTAAGAAACTGCCGATATGCCTTGCCGTCGGCCAGTAATTCTATCCATTCGATGTAGTGCTTTTCCTCCATCGGGTGCAGGGTGCTTCCCACCGTGACCTCGTAGCCGTCTGCTGTTTTCTCAATTACCGGCACATGCTTTTCTTTGCCTGTATCGGCGGTTTTCTCGCTTAGAAGCTCCATCGGCTCACCGCAGCAGACGAGCTGGCCGGCGCCGCCGTGTAATACCTCGACGATGTTTCCGCAAACAGCGCATTTGTAAATTTGTAGTTTCTCAGCCATAATCGAGCCCTTTCAAAATTTTTTAGCTTTCAAGTCCTTATTATAATCCTGTTTTCCCCATCGCGACAAGAATAATAATTTCCATACGAATCCAGCTTCGAGGGAGTTCAGCCGAATGTTTTCGCCAGCCGAAGGCGGCATAAGTTGAACATTAGAACAGTTGAGCAGGAGAAAGGTAAAAACTTAAAATGTAAAAGGCAAAATTACAGTACAAAATTCAAAAGAAGAAACCCTTGCGAGGCAGGGATTCAACAATGAAAGAGACCCACAACATAAATCCTTCGACATTACCATCCCCATCCCTAAGGGATGGGGATGCCACCCAACCGCAGGGAGTTAAGCAAATCTGGATTGGTGGGGCAAGCCCCACCCTACAATTCTGTTCGGCGAGTATGGTTTTTTATCCAAGCAACTGCCGGGTGGCGTTAAGGGCCTGCTCATAATCAGGTTCGCTGGCTAATTCCCCGACTAATTCTATATACCTGATGATACCCCGGACATCGACTACAAAGACGGCGCGGGCAAGGAGTCGCAGCTCTTTAATCAAAACGCCGAAGGCCCGCCCAAAAGAGGCCTCGCGATGGTCCGAGAGTACCTGAATGTTTTTTACACCGGCTGCGCCACACCATCGGCTCTGGGCGAACGGCAAGTCCATACTGACCGCAAGGACGACCACGTTTGGGCCCAGTGCCGTCGCGGTCTCGTTGAACCGCCGGGTCATAATATCACAGACCGATGTGTCAAGAGAAGGTAGCGACGTGATAATGCACACTTTGCCGCGGAACGAGGAGAACTTGACCGTTGCCAGGCTCTTATCGACAAGCTCGAAATCAGGGGCCGGACTGCCAACTTTAAGCTCTTCGCCCAGAAGCGTTAGAGGATTACCCTTCATCGTTATGACGTTTTTTCTTTCCTTCATTTTACAATCCTCAGTCCTTTATGCCTGCTTAATATCTCTTCAGCCAGTCTGTCCAGGGCGGCGAAGCTGTCTACTCTGGGATATCCTTTTATTATCACCGGCTCTAAAATCTCAACCTTCAGGTTCGGCATCATTGCCGTTAACTGCTCGACCGTTTTACCGCCCCAGCCGAACGAGCCTATGATTGAGGCAAACTTTGTCTTCGGCCGAAGGGCGTTGGCCAAAAAGGCCGCGTAAGCAGCGCAGGGGTGCGGGCCGGTCAGCACCGTGGGCGAGCCGATTACTATCGTCGCGGCGTCCACCAGTGCTATCGCGAGCTTGCCGATGTCGACCGTTGAAAGCTCAAACTGCTTTACCGTAATACCCCTTTCAATCAGGGCATCGACAAAATACGATACCATTTTAGCAGTGCTTCCGTGCATTGAGACATAAGGCACGACAACTTCGTTCTTAACGGCGTCGCCGGCCCAATCTCTGTAAGCATCAATAATAAAATCAGGCCTGTTATGTACCGGGCCGTGGCTGGGGGCTATGATTTCGATGTCGAGGGGCTGGAGCTTTTCGAGGTTCTTATTTATCTGCCGTCTGAACGGCATCATAATCTCGGCGTAATAACGCTTGGCTGATTCGTAAACGACGGCCTGGTCATCGACAAACAAGCTGCTTGTTGCAAGGTGAGCGCCGAAGAAATCGCAGGAGAACAGTATCCTGTCCTCTTTCAACCAGGTCCCCATAGTTTCAGGCCAGTGGACCCAGGATAGGTAAATGAACTGCAGGTTCTTATCGCCCAGCGAAAGGATTTGGCCGTCCTCAACGGTGACAAATTTATCTTTTTCTATCTCAAGCAGGTCAATCAACATATCTTCACACTTCGGGTTTGTTACCACTTTCGCTTCCGGAAACTTTGATAGAACATCGGGCAGTGAGCCGGAGTGGTCCTGCTCGGCGTGATGGGCGATGACATAGTCAATTTTGCCAACTTTGGATTTGGCAAGGTTATTCAGCAAAACGTCTGTTTTGGTCGGGTCAGCAGTATCGAGCAATGCAGTCTTCCGGCTGCCTTTTATCAGGTAAGAATTGTAGCTCGTGCCGTCCGGCAGGGGGATAAGCCTGTCAAACAGCCTTGCATCAAAGTCGATTACTCCGACGGCATATATATTGGCTTTGATTTGTCTCACAGCAGAATCTCTCTTTTTTGCAGCCTAATTCCGCAACAACCTTGCCGACTGTTAATAATTGACGGCTTCCAGCTCAAAATAAGTCTGTGGATGCTCACAGGCTGGGCAGCTTTCGGGCGGCTCGGTACCTTCGTGCACGTAGCCGCAGTTTCGGCAGACCCACCTTACAGGCTTTGGACGCTTGAAAACAAGGCCTTCTGTAATGTTCTTCGCAAGGGCGAGGTATCTGGCCTCGTGGCGTTTCTCGGCGACGGCGATCCTGCGAAAGACATCAGCGATTTCCTTGAAGCCTTCCTTTTCAGCGGTCTGTGCAAAGCCGGGGTACATCTCGGTATTTTCATAATGCTCACCGGCCGCGGCCTCTTTAAGGTTCTCAAGTGTTGAGCCAATGACGCCCGCGGGGAACGAGGCCGTTATCTCGAGCTCGCCGCCCTGCAGGAACTTGAAGAGGCGTTTTGCGTGCTCCTTTTCCTGGTTGGCCGTTTCCTCGAAAATTGCCGAGATTTGCATAAAGTTTTCTTTGCGAGCCTGGCTTGAAGAATAGGTGTAACGGTTTCTGGCCTGCGATTCGCCGGAAAAGGCGGTCAATAAGTTCTTTTCTGTCTGAGTGCCTTTAAGGTCCATATCCAACTCCTTCCATTAAAATCGAATTTTTTTCCCAATACCGCGAGAAACTACTTATTAATATCTTCCAATCCGGATGTCAACCGCCGAGACGGGCTCAAAGAAGCCTTCGCTAAAATTATCAACAAAACGACGGCTGATATATTTTTAATTGAAGCCGGCAGCATCCACTGGTGTTGATGGATTACCTTAACGCCGAGGTCGATCGCAATATGGTCGAGCAGCAGGCCGGCAGCAAGCGCACATCCCACAACCGTGATAATATAAGCGAGAGCCGTTCTGGCCCCTAAGAGCTTCCAGATAGTTATAAATGCCGCGGCATTTGTTGCCGGGCCGGTCATAAGAAAGACGAGTGCCGCACCCGGGGTCAGGCCTTTGAGTATCATCGCGGCGGCCAGGGGGACCGAGGCGGTGGCGCAGACGTAAATCGGGATGCCCACGACCACCATTACGAGCATCGCGAAAATGCCGGTGCCGATGCTGCGAGCGAAGAAATCGTCCGGCACAAGCGCGGAAATAAAGGCCGCGATAACCAGGCCTATTAGCATTGCTCTGCCGATGTCACGCGGCAGGGTAACAAAACCATATTTCAATGCCTGTGTAAGTTTGCCTTGCTTTTTTCCGGTGTCAATGTTGTCTGACGTGGTTTGAGATTCGGTCACATTGGTCTGTCCCAAGGGTTTGCTAAAGAGTTGTACAAGAGAGCCTCCAATCAGGCCGGTTATGAATGTAACTACCGGCCGGAAGATGGCAAAGACAGGGCCGAGCAGACTGAAGGTCACAAAAAAACTATCAACGCCGGTTTGCGGGGTTGAGAGCAGGAACGATATTGTCGCACCTTTACTTGCCCCGTGTTTCCGCAGCGACATAGAGACCGGGATGACTCCGCAGGAACACAAGGGCAGGGGGATGCCGAACAGCGAGGCCTTGAGTATGGGCCAGATGCCCCGGCCGCCTAAGTGCCTTTCCACGAGTCGGGGCGAAATAAAGACAGACAGCAGCCCGGCCACGGCGAAGCCGAACAGCAGATAGGGCGACATCTCAGCCAGTACGGCCCAAAAATCGACTAAGATTGACCAGATGAATTCGCCCATTATTAAACCTGTTTACCAAGCATTTCAGAAAGGTCTTCGTCGACATTGCCAATCGGACTGATATTGTATTTCTCAACCAGTATATTCAATACGTTCGGGCTGATAAAGGCCGGCAGGCTCGGACCAAGCTTTATGTTCTTTATTCCAAGATATAAAAGCGTCAGCAGAATCGCCACGGCCTTTTGCTCATACCACGATACTACAAACGAGAGGGGCAGCTCGTTGACAGAGCACTTAAAGGCCTTCGCCAGGGCCAGGGCGATTTGGATTGCGCCATAACAGTCGTTGCACTGGCCGGTGTCAATCAGGCGAGGAATTCCATCGATGTCGCCAAACTCCTGGTCATTGAAACGATATTTACCGCAGGCGGCGGTGAGGATAACGCAATCTTTGGGGACCTTTTCGGCAAACTCGGTGTAGTAATTTCGGCCCGGCTTGGCACCGTCACAGCCGCCAATGAAGAAGAATCGGCGAATCTTGCCGGTCTTTACCGCCTCGACGATTTTGTCAGCCAGGCCGAGAACGGCCGTGTAATGAAATCCCGTGTTTAATGTTCCCTGCGGATTTTCCGGAAGCGGCGGTTGTGAGCAGGCCGTTTGAATTACCTCGCTGAAGTCCTGGTTCTCAATGTGCTTAACGCCCGCCACGCCGGCTATGCCGCAGGTAAACATCCGGTCTATATAAGAGTCTTTGGGAATCATAACGCAGTTGGTCGTGACCAAAATCGCGCCGGGGAATTCTTCAAACTCCTTTTTCTGATTCTGCCATGCGGTGCCGTAATTACCCACAAGGTGCCTGAATTTTCTAAGCTCCGGATAGCCGTGTGCCGGCAGCATCTCGCCGTGAGTGTAAATATTAACGCCCCTGTCCTCAGTTTGCCTTAATAACTTGTAAAGGTCCGGCAAATCATGGCCGGTAACAACAATTCCCGGTCCGGCCTTGGTACCTCTCGGCGCTGTCACCGGTGCAGGATTACCGAAGGTGGTGGTATGTGCTTCATTGAGCATCTCCATCACACGAAGGTTCATCTCGCCGGCCTTTAGTACGAGTCCCAGGTAGCGGTCAAGGTCAAAATTCACATTCGTCAGTGTCGAGAACATCGCCTTGTGCATAAACGTATTGACCTGCTCATCTTTGTAACCAAGCTGGCGTGAATGATATGCATAAGCAGCTATGCCCTTCAGTCCAAAAATCAGGATGTCCTGAAGGCTTTGAATGTCTTCGTCCTTGCCGCATACACCGATTTTCGTGCAGCCTTTGCCGCCCGCTGTCTGTTCGCACTGGTAACAAAACATCATTTTTCCCTTTCGTTTTTTCGCTCTTTCTCGGTATCATCATTTTTCACAAGAATACCAAGGCATTGTTCGGCATACTTGCACCACTTTGCACAACCGAGATTAATTTTCAGATTAAGCACAATTCTGCCGCAACTATGACATTTCATTTTAGGCTCATCTTTGAAAAACTCGATTTTCCGGCCGCAGCCGGGACAGTTTACCTCGAAAATATCGCCCGGCTTCCAAAATCTCTGGTCCTGTCCGGGACATTTTATCATTTATCAGGCTCCAGCATAAATCAGACTCGTTTTGCTTTCCCATCCAGCTTAATTTTTAACAACTTGGCCAGTGTGATACTACGCAGAGAGGCTTCAATTTGTTTTTGAAGACCGGCCAGGCTGGCCGAGACCGGACAGATTGGGCGCCGCCGACAGCCTTCAATGCCGAAACATTTATTGAGACTAACCGGTCCCTGCAGGGCCTGTATGACCTGCAGTACGTTTATTTTTGACGGAGGCCTGGCAAGAAAAAAACCGCCTTTCGGGCCCATAGAACTCTTGACCAGCTTCGCACCGTGAAGATGCTGCATTATCTTACAGGCGAACTGGTAGGCAATCTGGCCCTGCCGGGACAGAATCCTTGTTGAAACCGGCTCATTGCCGTAATGTCGGCCCAGGATTACCAGGACTCGCAGGGCATAATCGGTATTCTGGCGTATCACGTTCATATCGCGGCCAATCCTTACAAAACAAAAAATGCAAAAAAACGAATGCCTATATAAGATAAATATAGTCCTACTAAGCTGATTTGTCAACAGTAAAAAATTATTTTTTTAGACCAGTTATCTTTTGCCGTTATGGCCGGGCAGCAATGGTGGGGCAAGCCCCACCCTACTAAGGCAATGGTAGGGCTTGCCCTATCCTGCTAAGCAAGCCCCGTCTTACAAGGATGGGGGGATGATAATATGCTTTTTTATGCCCTTTCCAGATACAAATCGATGTTCTTGCCGGCCTTTTAACAGTACCTTTTCGCGGTCAATAAGAATTTCCAGCGGCTGCTGATTCTGCCTGCTGCGGATTATATTAGCAAGCAAAAAGGCCTTCTCGATGCCGTCGGCCCTTCGAAAATTGACGAGCTCATCGGGCTGGGCAAGGCGCCGGCCGTCATAAATAGACGTATTTTCAAGCTCGTCAAGCCAACTTTTAACTTTCTCAACCGGCATATCACCCAGCTGCTGTATTGAGACGGGATTTCTTTCCACAGCGGCCTTGATAAAGGGCAGCCAGTCGCAGGTTTCCATATCGCGGTAGGCATAAAAGGCAAGGTCGGCGGTGATATTTTGCGATCGTATGCTTTGGAGATAATCGATTATCTGCTCTCTGGTCCAGTGCGGCGGGATTTTGACAGGCTCGCTTGGGAGATAGTCTTTGTCAGACTCCGGCAGCTTAGCCTCAAGGTGTAAGAATTCAGACAGGTCTTCAGTGAAGCTGCCCGCTTCCGGGATACGCGGAGCTACATAACTTTTTAAGACGTCTCTGCCGTCCGGTTTTCTAACATCAATGCCGGTCTTGCAGATGAGTCTGTAGAGGTGTTCAAAGCAGATTCTTTCAGGTAATTTATATGGCGCGAAATCCTCCTCAGAGACTTCGGCAATTAATTTTTCAAAGGTGGCATCGGCGATTCTGAATTTGCTTCCGTGCTCGTAGCGAAAGAGGTTCTCGGCCTCGATGAATTTTTCCTCACCACGAAAATGATGGCAGAAAATGAAATGTTTCTGATACTGCGGATAGGACCTCAGAAAATTGGCGAACATAAGTGGGGTTAGCTGCGTGGTCAGGAATTGGCTGAGTCTGGTTCGAAACTTTTTATAGGTGTTTTTGTCTATTGTTGCGTCCTTATACAGACAATGTACGTAGCCGCTGGAATGAGCAAGGATAGTGACCTGCTCATTTCTAAGTGCACGCTGGGCCTTGTTGGATATGGCCGTGCCGTTGAACCACATAGCCTTTGTAACGAGTCTTCTGTTGTTGGTGAGTACGCCGTCCTGGATATCGATGAAGTTTTGTGAATGCAGGGGGGTCAGTATCATATAGATTTTTTCAAGCGGTATTCCACAGACGACAAAGATAGCGGCGGCATACAAGGCGGCCAGTGAGACGCACTCGCCGGCGCGTTTCTCATAGCCGGGCCTGAAGCGAAAGGCGTCCATAGCCTCGACGGTCTCGGTTTTCCAATAGGGGATGATGTCACTGTCGTATTTATCGAGTCCGAAGTGACGGCGGATATCGACGTCAAAATAATATTTATCGCCAGCGTAGCCGAATAAAGCATTGCTGCGGGCAATTTCCTCGGGTGATATAAACTTTTCAAAGCGAGCAAGCTCCTTTTTTCTGTCGGTCAGGCCCCAGGTTTCAAGGTCAAGGTTGAACTCGTACTCGTCTATTATGAATTGTCTTAGCCGCATCAGTTTCTTGTAACTGCCTTTACCCTGCAGTTTCCTGAAGCAATCCGCATCCCGCCACTGCCAGATAATCGGGCTCATTATATTTGCAAGGACCAGGCTGTACATCAGCTCGGGAAAGACGAAGACCTCCATATCCGAGAGGGTTATGGCCGAGGAGTACTTTTCCAGTTGTTCCGAGCTTATTTGCTTACTTTCCATTTTAGTTTTTATTCCTCTTTGTCGCCGTCAGGTTTGTCAGACCGATTCAGGATATTTGTAAAATCTATAATGAATTCTTTAATTTCGTCCCGTGTTTTTCTGAAAGCGGCCATAATTTCCTCTTCGGTTCCTTCGAGAAAAGAAGGGTCTTCGATATTCCTGTGAAGTACCCGGGCCTTGCTGCTAATGATTGGGCACTGCTGCTTAGCGTAATCACAAACGGTTACTACATAATCGAAATCGATGCCGGCAAGTTCATCAATATGCTTGGACCTCTGCTTTGAGATGTCAACTCCTGCTTCTTTCATCACCTTGATGGCTCTGGGATTAACGGGAACAGGCAAAAGACCCGCCGAGTAAGCGTCTATTATATCACCTTTCAGATGCCGGGTCCAGCCCTCGGCCATCTGGCTTCGGCAGGAATTACCTGTGCAAATAAATAGTACTTTTATCTTGTCTTTATTTTCACTCATACGACAATTATATTCAGCTCTTAGGCTTGGTTATTTTAAAAGATTCAGGATTTCCTGTTAATTTTAGTTTCTTTCAGTCCGCAGTAGAGGACCGGCACAACAAGCATTGTAAGCACTTCAATCGTCATACCACCAAAAACAGGTATAGCCATAGGCACCATTATATCAGAGCCTCTGCCGGTAGAAGTAAGGACCGGGATAAGCGCAAGAATTGTCGTCGCGGTTGTCATCAGGCAGGGCCTGACTCTGCGAGTCCCGGCTTCTATGACTTTTTGGCGAATACTTGCTATGTCGCCCGGTTTCGACCCTTTAAATGTCTGTTCAAGATAGGTGCACATAACTACGCCGTCGTCCGAGGCAATTCCGAACAAGGCCAGAAAGCCGACCCATATTGCAACACTCAAATTAATGGGGTGCATCTGGAAAAGCTGCCTCAGGTTAACGCCGAGAACACTAAAGTTGAAAAACCAGGGTTGGGCATAACACCATATCATCAAAAATCCACCCGCCCAGGCGACGATTATTCCCGAAAATACAAGCAGGCTTGTAACCGTGGATTTGAACTGGAAGTACAAAATCATAAATATGATAAATAGTGCCAACGGAACCACTATAAGCAGGGTTTTTTGTGCATGAACCTGGTTTTCGTAACTACCCGCAAAACTATAGCTGACGCCGGGTGGGATTATAAGCCCACCGTTAGCTATCTTGTTTTTAAGATACTGCTGGCATTGCTGAACGACATTAACTTCTGCAAGGCCTTCCTTTTTATCGAACAGGACATAGCCGACAAGGAAGGTATCTTCACTTTTTATCGCCTGGGGGCCTCTTACGTACTTAATGTCGGCCAGTTGAATAAGTGGAATTTGTGCGCCATCAGAAGCGGGAACCAGGATTTTTCCCAGCGTTTCTATAGTGTCACGCAGCTCCCGCATATAACGTACCCGCACGGGATAGCGCTGCCGGCCTTCAACGGTAGTTGTAATTCGCCTGCCCCCAACGGCCACTTCTATGACATCCTGTATTTTTCGAATGTTGATTCCATACCTTGCAATTGCCTGTCGGTCGATTTCAATCTCCATGTATGGTTTGCCCACAATTCTGTCCGCTATTACGGCCGAGACCTCGACGCCCGGGACTTCTTTTAAAAGTCTTTCAAATTCAAGTCCGATTTTTTCTATTGTTTCGAGGTCGGGCCCTTTGATTTTGATACCCATAGGCGCGCGCATGCCACTTTGGAGCATTACTATCCTGGCGGCGATAGGCTGTAATTTCGGAGCGTTTGTAGTGCCGGGAATCTGGCCTGCCTTTACAATTTCATCCCAGATATCATCAGGACTTTTGATATGGTCTCGCCATTGCCTGTAAGGCCTGCCGTGCTTGTCTGGTATTAACCGGCCGGTTTCATCGCGTACAAAATCCTTTTTCTTTTTGTCATATTCGAAACGGACTTTTCGGCCATCCTTATCCAGTATAAATTCCGATTTATAGTTGATGACCGTCTCGACCATTGAGACCGGTGCGGGGTCGAGTGGTGTCTGGGCTCTGCCGATTTTTCCTACGACCGAGTCGATTTCAGGTATCGATTGGAAGGCTGTGTCCTGTTTCTGCAGGACGTCTAATGCCTCGCCGATTGATGCGTGCGGCATTGTTGTCGGCATATACAGGAACGAGCCCTCGTCCAAAGGCGGCATAAATTCCTTACCGAGTCTTGACCATATAATTAAACCCAAAACAATAACGGTTGCTGGTATCGACAAAAAGGCCAATTTGTGTTTTAGGCACCAGCCGAGAATACCGGCATAAAAATGCTGAAAGATTTTGAAAAATATCAGCAGACCTCCAATCAGTATCGCAACAAAAATAAAATTTAAAATTGTCCCGTTGGCCGGCCCGAGAGGAAGCCAGTGAAGGGTCAATATTATTCCGACGATGATAACCGCGATAATATTTGCCCATTTCGACGAATGAGAATTTGTTTTTTCAGGCAGCCTGTCTTTTAATAAATGATACGCCCCTATGCCGATAACCAGTACTCCTGCCCACCAGTTAAACATAATGGCCAGGGCGATTCCGCAAACAGCTAAAATCAGTCCCAGTATATATCGAGATATTTTTTTGAGGTGAAATTTTCGCGTAAACAGGATATGTGCCGCGGGTGGAATGATTGTTAAGGCAACTATCACTGAAGCGATTAAAGCAAAGGTTTTCGTATATGCCAACGGCCTGAATAACTTGCCTTCGGCGCCTGTCATTGTAAAAACCGGCAAAAATCCGACCACTGTTGTCGAGACCGCCGTAAGAACGGCACCGCCGACCTCACTCGACGCCCGGTACACAACTTCGAGCTTGTTTTCATCCGGCCCGGCCTGGTTAAGATGTCTTAGTATATTTTCACTAATAACTATCCCCATATCGACCATTGTGCCGATTGCTATAGCGATGCCGGAAAGGGCGACTATATTGGCATCCACGCCGAAAATCTTCATCGCTATAAAGCACATCAAAACAGCCAGCGGCAGCAGTGCACTTATCAGCCCGGAGCTTCTAAGGTGCATAACCAGCACTATTACCACGATAATGGTGACCAGTATTTCCTCCGTAAGGGCGGTTTCGAGTGTGCCAAGGGTTTCGTATATAAGGCCGGTCCGGTCATAAAAAGGAACGATTTTAACCTGTGAGACGGTCCCGTCGGGAAGGGTTTTTTTCGGCAGGCCAGGCGATATCTCTTCGATTTTACTTTTTACATTATTGATGGCTTCGAGAGGATTGAAACCATAACGAACAACTACCACCCCTCCCACGGCTTCAGCCCCGCCCTTGTCAAGCGCCCCGCGTCTTAAGGCCGGGCCGAGGGTAACGTTGGCGATATTTTTTACGTAAACGGGAACATTATTAACGACTTTTACAACGCTGTTTTCTATATCCGAAAGGTCTTTGACGAATCCGAGACCGCGGATTACGTATTCGACCTTGTTAATCTCGATTGTGCGGGCCCCGACGTCGATATTGGAATTCTTGACCGCCGTAAAAATATCATCGAGTCCGACGCCGTAAGCCCTCATAGCGTCAGGGTCGACATCTACCTGGTATTCCTTGACAAAACCACCTACGGAAGCTACCTCGCTTATTCCTTCCGCGCTCATTAAAGAGTAACGGACGTTCCAGTCCTGAATGCTTCGCAGCTCATCGAGGTCCCAGCCGCCCGTAGGATTGCCGTCTTTATCTCTGCCTTCAAGTGTGTACCAGAATATCTGGCCCAATGCCGTTGCATCAGGTCCTAAAGCAGGCTGAACATCTTCGGGGACGGTGCCGGCTGGTAAAGAATTGAGCTTTTCAAGAATCCTGCTGCGAGACCAGTAGAAATCTATCTTCTCATCAAAAATAATGTATATGCTTGAAAAGCCGAAAAATGAGTAGCTGCGTATGGTTTTTACTCCGGGGATACCGAGTAATGACACTGTCAAAGGATAAGTAATCTGGTCCTCGACGTCCTGAGGTGAACGGCCCGGCCATTCGGTAAAAACAATCTGCTGGTTCTCGCCTATGTCGGGTATGGCATCGACGGGGACAGGATTTCTTGGCAGAAACTCAATCTTCCAGTCAAACGGGGCAACAAGCACGCCCCATCCGACAATGGCTATCAGGACGAGCGTTACAACGAGCTTGTTCTCAAGACAAAAGCGTATTATCTTATCGAGCATTTAAGCTGTCGACTCCGGTTTATTACATTTTTGATTATTTACTGAACTGGGGCAGTTTTGCTAAATACTTCTTGGGCTCTTTCTCAAACTTTTCTTTGCAGCCGGGGCAGCAGAAATAAACCTTTTTGCCGAGGTATTCGGTATAGTAGTTTTTACTTATTGGCCCTTCCATAACCGGACATACCGTCTGTTCAATTGCTTCCCCGACTTGCAGCTCCACTGTTGTGGTTTCATCGGTTTCTGTTTCTTTCTTGCAGCCGACCAATGTCATCAGGCCGACGAGCAGCAAAATTGTCATTGTAAAAAATATCCCCAATTGCGCTCTTTCGCGTTTCATTTTTCTATCCTTTCAAAATTTAATTGTTATTTTCAATTTAATCTTTAATGTTGATGTCCGGGCGGCATAGACGTTTGTCCTTCAGGGCTCATCATACTTGGCTTCGCCTGTATCTGCAGGGCCGAGTCAATCTTGAAATTACCATTTGAAACGACAACCTCTCCTTCGACAAGCCCTTCCTGAACCAGGTAATAATCTCCCGCCCTTGGGCCGAGAACAATTTCTCTGCCTTCGAAAGTCGGTTTTTCAGTGTCCGTGACCTGAACATAAACGACAGCGCGTTTACCGGTGATAAGGGGCGCCGAAGCTGGTATAACAAGGGGTGCTTTATCGGGTAGCTGGGCCTTGATGTAACCGAGTGATTCTGTCGTGACTAAATCCATCTGGCAGATATCGCACATCCCGGCCGTCTCTTTCACAACTGAAGGATGCATCGGGCAAATCCATTTGCCTGCCATATCGGCATCCATAATTTTTTCTCCCGATGCCATTTTTGACCGAACGACGGCCCTTACGAACATATTAGGCTTGAGTTTCCCGTGGGGATTCGAAACGTTGAGACGCACCTTAAATGTCCTGGTTTTGGGGTCGAGCGTTGGCGAAATAAAGCTTATTTGTCCCTTGAAAACCTCTCCGGGATACGCCTCCGTTGTGAATTCTACCTCCTGGCCGTATCGAATCCATACTGTATCCGACTCATAGGCGTCCAGTTGGACCCAGAGTTGAGAAAGGTCGGCGATTGTGTATATCTTTGTGCCGATCTGAACGTATGTTCCCTCCGTAACATGCATTTCTAATACGATACCGCCGATTGGCGCGTAAATGATTATATGATAGGTAAGCTCACCCGTTTTTTCTATTTGTTTGACCTGCTCTTCGGTGAGTCCCAGCAATCTCAGCTTTTCACTCGCGGCTTCGAGTGTCGACCTGATTGACCTTTTAACAAGTTCGGAGCTGTCTGGTTTTATATTCTGTACGGCTTTGGCCGCCTGCAGGAATTCGGCCTGTGTGCTTATAAGCTCGGGGCTGTAAAGGTTGACCATATGGTCGCCCTTGATTACCTGCGTGCCCGTGAAATCAACATAAAGGCGGTCGATTCGCCCGGGGACCCAGGCTGTTATATGTTTTAACTTGGCCTCGTCGTAATCAATTTTGCCCACCATACGTATTTGGGCTTCTGCGAATTTACGCTCAACAGGTGTGGTTTGAATCTCCATAAGTTTCAATGCGTCTTTTGAAAAGGTGATTTCTCTCATGCCGATTTCACCGCCGCTGCTTTCTACTTTAACCAGGTCCATGAAGCAAATTGGACATTTACCCGGCTTTTGCTGACGAATTTGTGGATGCATAGAACAGGTCCACCATTGCGGGCTGTCTTGGGTCGAGTCTGAAATGTGATTGTGTTCGACCATAGGCTCGGGTGGAGCTGTGAAATCTCGTGCAAAATAGCCAATAACAAAACCTGCGAGGATGACCATTGCTATTTTGATTCCCGTCCGGCTAAATATTTTTTTAGTCGTTTCATTTGCCATATTTGAACGCCTTGAAATTTCGTTTGGTTATTTATATTGCAGTTCTTTTCCTATAAGCATTTCCAGCTCAGCCAGTTTTTGTTGATGATTAGTAATGGCTCTTTCGTAATCAAGCCTGTATTTAAGCAGCATACGTTGAGCATCTATCAGCGAGAGAAAATCTACCGTTCCTGTTCTGTAAGCGGCTTCAGATGCCTGAACAAGCTCTTCCGCTTTTAACACTAAAACGTCGCCGTACAGGCGCATCTTTCTCTGGCTGTCCTCAACGTCATACAGCACATTTATTGCCTGTGCTATTATTTCATTTTCCCTATTTACTTTTTGCAGATTTGTTTTCCTGGCGTTGGCTTTTGCCTGCCGTTCAGCGGCCTTGTAACTGTCCTGCCATAAAGGAATATTCATTGAGAACATCAAAACCACCGGGTCCTTGCCGCTGTCTCGGACTCCTGCAGTCGTCGCACCGTCTGTATGAATCCAGTCAACTCCTACCCCGATGTCCGGATAGAATTTCTTCTCTGCCAGCTCAACCTTGGCTTTTGTTGCCTCAACTTCCCAGCTAAGTTCGGTGAGTTCCGGATTGGTTTTTACTAATGTCTTAATAATTTCTCTTTTATTTAGCTGAATTTCTCTTGGTGGTTCTTTTTTGGGCCAGGCCAGTTCTATGTCAGCCGGTCGATTAAGTATCGAATTAAGTTTCGCTACTATTGGTTCTCTGAATTCCTCGAGGCTTATTAAGATGTCCTCGAGCTTGGCTAATTCCACCTGGGCACGAATTATGTCGGGATGTGTCATCGCGGCTGTTTTATATTTCGTCCGTGCAATTTCCTCGAAGTGCTGCAACAGCTCGAGGTTCTCTCTTGCTATATCAATGGCTGTAGCCAGGTACGAAAACTCGTAAAAGGCATCTTTGACCTGTCTGAAAAGCTTCAGCTTGCCTGCTTCATATCTCTGTTTCGCGGCATTGGCCTTAGCAGTCGCTGCATCGGTCCGCGCCTCGATTTTACCGAACCAGGGAAATACCTGCATTATACCGAATTTTTGTCTTTGTGGTCCGACACGTGTCTCGACCTCCTCTATAAAATAACTATAAGTAAATTTAGGGTCGTCCAGTGCCTTTGCCTGCGGTACCTCTTCCAGGGCGGCTTTCCATTCCTCGAACTTTGCCTGAAGCTCCGCGTTATTCAGGGAAGCGGTACGCAGATAGTCTGAAAGATTCTGTAAAACATTTGGGTCTACGTGCTGCTGTGGGAATGCGGCAGATGGAATGAAAGTAAATATGGCCGTGATGAAAAATTTAAGGGCTTTAGTCTCCATATTTTCCGGTCCCCTAATATTTATGAAACATTTTATACGGATGAATTATTTGATGTCCCCATATTTTTACCCTCTGCGTGTTTGATGGATAAGCTTGAGAATCTCGTTCATTTTTTGCTCTTTTTCCTTATCCGACGTACCTTTTATAGCTTCGGTTACACAGTTCTGAAAGTGCTTTTCCAGAATCTTTTCCTCTACCCGGCTGAGGGCTCCCTTTATGGCGTGTATCTGGTTCAGGATATCGATACAGTATTTACGGTCTTCAATCATCCTTTGAACACCGCGAACCTGTCCCTCGATTCGCCTCAGGGCAACAAGGATATGCTTGTGACTTGGATTTTCCTTCATTTCTTAATCCTTTCATATTATAAATTATACCCCCTGGGGGTATAATTTGTTCAAAAAACAATAGGGCTTCTTTGCCATTGGGATTAAATTGCCGTTTGATTTCAGTTGTAACTGCTCTATATTCTACCGGAAAATATCTGTGTGAGCAGAATCCAGGGGTTAATATCAGCGTTTTTTATGGCAGAGGGTGAATAATTCACAGGTCCGGCATTGAGGGCGGTAGCTGCCGGTGCAGTTGGCCAGGATAGCAAAATGACACAGTGCAAAATCGTACTTTACGGGGTCAGACGGCTCAATCCGGGCAAAACATTCGGTAATCTTAACCGCGGTTCTCAAAGACGTATTTTTCTGATTATGAAATCCCAGTATCCGGGTCAATCTGGCCAGGTGGACATCGAGCGGAATAATAAGCTTGGCCTTGTCAATCGACTTCCATAGGCCGGCGTCTATATCATCACATCGAACCATCCAGCGCAAAAACAGATTTAATCTCTTGCAGGGACTCCCTTTAGCGGGCCTGGGCAACAGAAAGCCCAGGGCTCTTGGAATATGGCCGTGATGGCTTCGGGTATGGGCATCAAGAAGGGAATCACAGAACTTCGAGAGGGCAGGAATGATATTTTCATCAGAGTGATTGTAACCCTGGACGAAAAAATTTTCTATACTGCCATACTCAGCGAGAACATCTCTCAAGACCCACATTAAATCGGCCAAACACTGGCCCGTAGTGAAACGGTGCTTGAAGTCCCGGAGCTTTCGCACGTCGGCAGCGTTAAAGTTCCTGACAAAATCGAATGGGCTGTGGCCGAGACGGGCAAAAAGATTCGTTAGACTTTTCTCAATTTGCTCGACTCTGCCATAAGCAAGGCAGGCGGCAAAATAAGCAGCAATCTCTCGGTCCCGACGGGTTGAGTACTTGTAGAGAAACTGCAGGGGGTCGTGGTCGATATGCTTGCGGTCGTTGCAGGCATTGTACAGACTTTCCAAAAGACCTTTCAACTGGGATGTATCGTTATTCACCGAAGGCGAAACTCTTTCCCGGTGCTCTCCGTAATAAGCCCCTCGGACTGCTTGCCCGCGCTTACAGACCACGACCCCACAAAAAGTATCCAACCAACCTGACAACGCAAATTAGGCTGCCAGAACGTCCGAGAGCTTGGCGGCGGCGTAAGTCTGTCTGACCTGCTCTATAACGCCCTTGCAGAGGTCTTCCATTTTGATGCTGAAAGGTTCGTTGTGTGTCTGCTCAGCAAGGTCCAATTCACTTCTCATTGGACCTTCAACGGACTCGATAATCTGCAGGAAGTTAATTTCTTCGGGGCGTTTGGCTAATGAGAAGCCGCCTCGGGGGCCACGTTTGGAACGCAACACACCACCCCTGACCAACTGGTGAAGAATCTTGAGAAGATACTCCAAAGGGATGTTGTATTGCTTCGAGATCGCTTCGGACATAATCAGACCAGACTCCCCATGCTGGGCAATATAACCCAGTGCAATCAAACCATACTGTGTCGATCTGCTGATTTTCATTTTTAAAGTCTCCCAAATATTCAAAAATCATTTTTATATTAATACCATTATTATCCTGAACATGTTCGCCTGTCAAGAAAATGTTTTTCAAAAAAATATACTATATGAAGTTTTTGGCGGGCCGCCAGGGGGGCTCAGAGGAAATCTTAGGGGCCGATAAATGGCCCTAATCCGCCAAGAGAAGGCCATAATAGTTTAAGGAATAGGGCCATAATAGTTTAAGGTGATACTTTCCGGTTAGGATAGTGTTTAGGAGCAGGGCAAAAAGAAAGAGTAATCAAGCAAATGACTATATAAAAATTAACCAAAACTCACGTTTAAAACAGACTTTTGGATATATTTGAAAGCAGTTTCTACGTAGGCAGGAGAGATTAAGTGCGTGTCTCTAGTACAAGATTTAACAGGATAAAACGTAAAATTGTCTTTTATAACTCATTGAATTTTCTGGTTTTGGTTTTGATTACAATATCCGCCTGCGGGCTGTTAAATGTTTGAGTGTTTCTGTGGCAAGGAAAGGAGGCATTGGGCGGTACAGGACTTGAACCTGTGACTTCCTGCGTGTAAAGCAGGCGCTCTGGCCAACTGAGCTAACCGCCCTGTTACCAATCAAGGGCATCAATAGATACAGCATATCGAGGTTGTACGGTCCGGTCAAGGATTTTACCCGGTGGTTCGGAAGATGGCATATTTTCCGAAATTCCTCGATAATAAAGGCTAAGTGGGTCTGGATTTTTTATATAAAATCTCTTGTATATTCAGAGAAAGGATGCTACCTTAAGGCTCATAAATTTGAAGGGGGGGCAGGGACGTTGTAATGGGTAAAGGACTGGAACCTGATTTGTTTGCAATTTAGTAAGCGAACAGGGGAAGGGTGATAAGCCGATTGTCTATCCGGCATCTTTTGGGTCATTCCCGAAAGGAGGCTTATTATGGTGTTGAGCTGGTTGCGTGCCAAGAGAAGGGTTAAAAGTCATTCCTTATGTGAGTTTCCTTTTCCAGTTGAAAGCCTTTGTCCGGTTTGTCTGGAGCTAATAGACGGGCAGCTTTACGAACAGGACGGGCAAATCCTTATGGGTAAGCGGTGCAATAAGCACGGCGAATTCAGGGAACTAATAAGCACCGACGCGGAATTTTTCAAGAAAATTCGGCGAACGCATTATGAGATGCCGCCGGGGATAGATAATCCACACTGTGAGAATGAGTCACAATGTCCAAACGGTTGTGGGCTTTGCGAACAGCATCTCTCGACGCCCGCAATGATGAACATTGATCTGACGAACCGGTGTAATATGAATTGTCCGATTTGCTTTGCCAATTCGAATACCACTGGCACATTATGCGAGATTTCGTTAGAGCAGCTCGATAAGATGCTGGCCGATGCGATGGATATCCGTCCTCATCGGCCCTCGTGTTTACAGCTTGTTGGTGGGGAGCCGACAATCCACAAGGACTTCATCGAAGTGGTACGGCGTGCGAAGTCAGCAGGATTTACGCAGGTGCAGATAGCCACTAACGGGATTCTTTTCGCCCAGGATATGGAGTTTACACAGGCAACCAGCCAGGCGGGGGCCGACGAGGTTTATCTGCAGTTTGACGGACTCAGCGACGATGTTTACCGGAAAATCAGGGGCCGGCCGTTAGTGGAAATTAAATTGAAGGCAATTGAAAATATCGGCAAAACTAATATGCGGATTGTTCTGGTGCCGACTATCGCAAAAGGATTGAACGATGGCCAGCTCGGTGAGATTACGCGTTTTGCGGTTAGCAACACAGATGTAATCAGCGGCATAAGCTGGCAGCCGGTGGCGATTACGGGGCGGATAGACGAATCGAAACGGCGGGAAATGAGATTTACCACGGCAGATTTGGCCAGGGGACTTCAGGAACAATGCGGCTTTCTTGATATGTACCGTGACTGGTACCCATTCTCGGTTGTTATGCCGTTTATCCGTCTGATGGAGATTACGACGGGCCAAGCTCAGATGCGCACCAGTTGCCATCCTGACTGCGGCTGTGCCACGTATCTGATAGTCGACAAACAGACCAATCGTGCAACCGCCTTACCCGCATTTATGGATATCGAGCCGGCAATGGAGATGCTGAATAAGATTGTAACGCGAATAGAAAATCATCCCTGGACTAAAAAAGTCTCGGTGCTGCAGGCTATGAATTCATTGCGGCAATACTTCCATGAAGACCGCGCTCCGGCTGGCTGGGGTTTTGATGGATTTATGGAGTTTGTTAAGAGTTTCGTTGAATTCACTACTCAGCACGCCAACAAGAAAGTATATATGACCTCCTTAAAAAAGAAGAGGTTTGGCACGTTGCTGATGGCTTCGATGCACTTCCAGGACGTCTATAATTATCAAGTTGACCGGTCGCGTCATTGTATTATCCTGTACGCGGCACCTAACGGCAGATTTTACCCGTTCTGCACATGGAACAGCGGGCCTTGCCATCGTTATGCAATTGAGAAAGAGTTCTCAAGGGTGGTTCCCAAAATAAAAGAAATACGTCCACCAGTAATGAACAAGAAGCAGAAACAAAACATGGAGGTTCGTCGATGACGGTTTTTGAGGCAATTAAGAAAAGATATTCCTGCAGGGACTATCTTGATAAACCCATCGAGTCAGATAAACTCGGCAGGATTCTTGAGGCGGCCAGACTTGCTCCGTCGGCGAAAAATCTGCAGGACTGGCGTTTTGTAGTGGTAACTGAGCCGGAGAAACGAGCCAGGCTGGCCGAGGCGGCAAGCGACCAGAAGTTCCTGGCCAAGGCGGGGGCAATTATCATCGGCTGCAGTAACAACGACGAGGCTATGCGCTGCGGGCAGCCGGTGGCGCCGATTGATGTGGCGATTGCGATGGAGCATATTGCACTGCAGGCAGTTGAGGAAGGGCTGGCAAGCTGCTGGATTGGCGCATTTTATCCGGAGAAAGTGCGCCCGATCGTCGGCATACCTGAGGATATTCAAATCGTTGAATTGATGGCATTAGGCTATCCTGCAGATAGTCCCAGAACGGCTAATCGGGTCACGATGGACAAAATCGTTTGCCGTGAGCAATGGCGGTTTTAATATAAAAGAGCAATTCGCTGGACAAATACGCAGGGGTGAGGGCTTATTTAGCAGAAGAAAAAGAGTTTCAATCTGCGCTCGTTTTCTGTAGAATAATAGCATTGAATTACGGGGACGTAGTGTAACGGGAGCACGCCGCGGTCGCATCGCGGAAATGAGGGTTCGATTCCCTTCGTCTCCACTCGATACGGCCTTCAAGGCTTTACAGGCCTTGAAGGCGTACTTTTTAAATATGTGCGGTATAAGTCAACGACGCCGCTGCCGTCCGGTTCGGCTACTAATAACTATCAAACAAGGCCTTCACTTCATCGGCGTTTAATGCCCGGTTATAAATACGGGTATCATCTATCAAACCATTGTACCAACGGTCTGCATACTCAGAGTTTCCCCCTATATAAACATTGGAAGTATCCGTGTTTATAGAGCCCGTATGATAAACGGTGTCTTTTAACTGCCCATCGATATACAATCTGACTTCATTTCCATCGTAAGTTCCGGCCAAATGGTGCCACTGGTCATTAAACGAACTATCTACAGGAAACTGTGCCGCGTGCCAGTTTGCATCATAGATGAAAAACTCTATATTATTGTCCCAACGGTGTTTTATCGCGTAACTGTGGTCGCCCTTGGTCACATAGGGATTATGTTCGTCATTACCTGAATCGTTTGTTTTCACCCACGTTGCGACCGTAATCTGGTCGGTTATATTAAAGCTTGGGTTATTACTGCAGTGAACATAATCACCGTCACCGTCGAAGAAAAGTGCTTTACCTATTTGGCCGACCGCCCAGCACGGGTCACCAACGAGAATGCCGTGGTTGCCGTAGCCTGATCTGTCGAGGGCCGTTGTACTGAGTCCCTCGTCCAGCTTCCAATGTGCCATCAGGTTAAGCCAATAGCGCTCCCAGTAGGTATCGCAAGCCGGGTTATTTGGGTCCGTGCATTCCAGCCAGCGCTGAGCAAAGAACGCAAAATCGCGGAAGTCGACATAGCAGTCATAATTGAGGTCCTGTGGTAAGAACACCGTGCCAGGGTCACCACAGACATTCGGTTCAATAGGAGGAACATACTT
>Ga0315539_1000260_pt1 | contig 40725 bp, 38 predicted proteins | sample SalMarSW160150MG_FD_203097 | JGI IMG/M metagenome (GOLD analysis project Ga0315539, IMG submission 203097) | Salt marsh sediment microbial communities from the Plum Island Ecosystem LTER, Massachusetts, United States - Salt Marsh Sediment SW1601-150 ...
CATCTATTCTTTGGATCTCATCGACTCTAGCCATCGCTCGAGTTCACGAGCTGCGACGTCCCGTCCTCCCAGTCCGAAGGCAAGAGCAGTCGCCAGCGCAAGCGCAGCCAACAGCACGCCAAAAGCCAGTTGGATGATCTCGTTGCCCAGGCCCATCTCTGACAGGCCGATCGCGCCGGAGAGCACCAGAATGGACACCCGCGCCGCTATCGCCATCAGGCCAGCCTGAGCTGCACCGCTGGCCAGTATAACCTTGGCAGCGAGATTCGCCAGATAGAGACCGATCCCGAAGATGACCAGCCCCAAGACCACTTGACCCAGGAAGACGGTCAGCTCAGATACGAGCGTTGCCAGTATCTGAAAACCCAGTAGCTGCGATGCCTCTATGCTAGCCAAGAGCATAACCCCAACCAGCACGAGATAGCCCGTGATCTCCGACGGCGTCCACTGAACCTCGCTCGAGTCTCTGCCCAGACCCACACGGGCCAGAATGGCATTGAACCCAAGCCCTGTCAATACGTTGGTCACCAGCCCGGCCACCAGGCGCCCCACGACGTAGGCGACCACCAGGATCAGCACGGCGGCAAAGACCCTCGGTACCGACAACAGGATCGCGTTCAGCATGTTGCTGGCGGGCCCGGTGATCGCATCGAGCGCCACAGCATCGAGGGCAGCGACCAGCACCGGGATCAGGACAAGCGCGTAGACCACCAGCCCAATCACGTCAGACAGGCGCTGCTCTCCCAGAACCTGGTCAAGACCTACCCGCGCACTGACGCGATCAGCGCCAACGGAGACCAGTAGACTCGCCACTATGCGCTGCACGATCCGGGCGGCAAGCCAACCCACGGCCAGAATGAGCGCCGCCGCGAACACATTGGGCAGGAAGCCAAGCACGGCATCGATCATCCCCTGTACCGGCTCCAGCAACCCCTCTACGGCCAGAGCGCCCAGTACCGCAGGAAGGAAAAGCAACAGAATGAGCCAATACACGGCCTCACCCAAGGTCTTGGAGAGCGGCACGCGCTCTGCGTCCTCCGTACCTGCCAACGTGTCGAAACGCTCTTCGACTTTGGCTATCCGGAGTGCCCGGGAAGTGGCGTATTTCAGTATGCTGGCCACAATCCAGGCCACCAGCGCCAGCAGTCCACCCCCAATGAGACGAGGGGCGTACTGGAATACCTGGATCAGTAACTGGTTGAGAGGCTCGGTGATGAGCGTGAGGCCCAACACTTGAAAGAAGGCCACCAAGACGAAGATCATGAGCAGCCAGAACACACCTCTGGCTATCCATCCCTCCACCTCTATGCCTTCCGCCTCCTCCTCCCCGCTGATCCAGCCAGCCAGACGATTGTCCACCGTCGTGCGCCTAAGCACCCTTCGTACCACAGCAGATACGACGAGAGCGACCAGCCATCCGACGAGGAGGACAAGCACAGCCCCAACCAACGTAGGGATGGAGTTTAGCACCAACTGTAACAGATTTAGCACTACTTCCTGCATTCTTCTACCTCCTTTGTTTGTCTTTGCGTGGACTCATGTGTGAATACAGATCTCTGCTCAAGCACCCCCGTGCTCATACATCGCTCACAACGAATGCCACGACTAGATACCGTCAAGCGGCACGCAGCGAAGTGCGAACTGACTCCCTGCCTCCGTCGAAGCGTTCCACTGATGACACTTTCCCATCGACTGCGACGAGGTGCTTGCCACAACACCCTGCATCCAAACGACGAGAGCCCTGTAGGCCAGTCACAGTTGACACAACGTCCCCGTGCAAGAGCCGCTTCACGCAACCAGGAGATGTGCCGAGCATCGGCACCGCGTGCAGCATGACTCGAACTCTGGCTATCTCGCTGAGGAGATCAGAGCCTAACCCTCGGTCGCCCGCTAGCTCCTCTTGATACCCAGCAGGCGCCTGACGCGTTTCTGATCTGCCGGGCTGACCGATACATCCTGCCGTAACTCCCGCTTCGACCGCTTGCTCTTCCTACGTCGCAAGTGAGTCGCTCGCGCCTTCCTTCTTCTGAGTTTGCCTCGGCCCGTGATCTTGAACCTCTTTGATGTCGCTTTGTGGGTCTTCATCTTGGGCACAGGATCGCCAGCTACCTCCCTCGATGTCGTGCTGCGCTCTAGGCCGCCAGATCCAGCTAGCGCCGCGGACGTCCGCCCCCGTTGGGCCGCCGGGGGGTCTTCTTCCGCCTGGCCTTACGAATCGCCCGGGCCTTTGCCAGGCGGCGTTTCTCGCTCTTGGATACAAACCACCGTTTCCTGCGCAGCGACTTGAGAATCCCGGCGCTTACCACCGCCTTGCGCCATCGCTTCAACAACTCCTCCTGCGACTCACCTGATCTCAGACGAACCGACAAATCAGACACCTCCCATCTTCAACTCATCTCTACTCGTTACCTGATTCCTGCACACAACAGCAAAATTCGGCTCATCCTGCACGGCATCATTGCCGAGCGGAGCAGCCGAGTCCACAGCGCACCAGAGCCTTGGATCAGGCTCGCTCTCACACGCTCTGGTTAGAGCATCTCAGGCTTCCTCCATAGCCACCGTGGATCTGAAGAACGCCTCTCAGCTACCTCCGACGCACCATCCTACACCGACCCGGCCCCGGATAGGACCGTCGCCGCATCCAGGCCAGCGGCACTATCACCGGGCACGACCACTGCCGTTCCCACGGCCTCACTCGCCCTCTTCCCTTCGCCCCCGAGGCACCATCGCCGTCCTCGTTGCTTCCGCACCGAGCCTTCACCGCCACATCGATGTTATGTGTATGGCGTATAAGGTACAGTTATCCGACACCATTATATGCGACAGTCTGCTGGCTGTCAAGTGGGCCCCCACCGACGGCTGGGGCCAAGCCAGCGCGACACCCATCCTGCCACCGCTGCACCGGGAGTCGCACGACCGTCTCTGGGCAACCTACCGGGCCTTACCGCAGCAGCGCTCTGCACAGACGTGCCTCCACGCCTGGGCACCCCCGTGCGCGGCTACCCTTACGATCGGCGCGCCTTCTTGCCCTCGGCGTCCAACCGTTCCCTGTACTCCAGCAGCTTGAGGGCCGCCTCCAGGCGCGGATCCCTCGTGCCGCCAGTCGTCTCGCCCTGTTCAATGATCTTCGCGGCACTAGCCAAGAGTTGCTCCAGCGGAGCGCCGCTCCAGCCTCGAGGCAGGTTCCTGAGTCCAAGGCGCTCAGCGGTGATTGGCTCACCCGTCACAAGCTTCCTCAACCAACACACCTCCTTCTCAATCTTCTGGGCACCGTCGGGGCAGCGCAGCGATATTGACTCCCGCCCCTACTACACCTATTCTGCTGTTCCCGCAGTCTGCACAGCGCAGACCACTGGAACACCCACGTGTGCACGGGCCACGCGCTGCGCAGCCCGCTCCATCGCGGCCCATGATCAACAAGACCCCCCATGCGACGGCAATCTGTAGATCGTCTCGAATGAGCCGAGCAGATCGAGATGCTGCTCCAAGAGCCGGATCATCAGAAACCTCTCCCTTACCGTCTTCCTGGCCCTGCGGCCCATCATCTGACGCAATTCATCATCGGTCAGCAACTGGACGATTCGATCCGCCGCCTGCTCCACCGTGGACACCAGAAACCCATTCACACCGTCCTCGATCTGATACCTGATTCCGCCCACATCCCCGCCGATCACCGGTGTGCCTTTCCACATCGCCTCGGTCACAGTGAGTCCGAAGCCCTCGCGGAGTGACTTCTGCAGGACAACGGCCGACCGGCTCTGGAGAGCATTCACTAGAGCCGTGTCCTGCCGCGCCAGGATAATGATGCGTTCTTCACGGCAGCCGAGCAACGATTGGTAGACTTCCTCACCCTCCGGGTCGTCCGTGGCCACGTCTCCTAGAAGCACCAAGGTGGCGTCAACCCGCTCCCTGGCCAGTTTGAAGGCCTCCACGACACCCTCGGGGTCCTTCCATCGATCAAAACGAGAGACCTGGGTCACGAGCGGCAGATCCGTGGGGATGTCGTAGTAGTCCAGGCGCGCCTGCTTCTCTTCCTCGCTGAGCTGCCTGTTCTTGATAGAGAAGGGGTCGATGGCCGGCATGAAGAACACCTGAGGCACCCTTGTCTGGCGCGCATACTCCTCGAGCGTTAGAATGACGGCATCGTACCTCTCCACAAACGGCGCCAGGTAGTCCCACAGCTCCTGGTTGGGGTCCGTGAGATCGATGTGACACCTCCAGATCCACGGCCCTTTCTTCTGGTAATGGTCGACGAGGGGAAGAGGCTGGGGGTCATGGACCACCACCCTGTCGTGATCCAGGTGGTTCCTGATCGCGTTCTCATACACCACACCCTCGTAGATCTCGCGCTTCAGTTCGCTCAGATTGATCTCCCCGCCCTGAAGCGCGTTGTGCATCTTCTTGGTCACGCTGAAGAAGTCTGGCGAGCCCTGGATGACCCGCCACTCCGTCTTGATGCCCAGAGCATTCATCAACAGCGTCAGGGAAGAGAGCATTTCGGCCACGCCACCGCCGTAGTAGGTGGAATTGACGTGGGCTACGCGGAGACCTTGAAGATCCCTTGCTTTGTCCTTCACGCGCTGGACCGTCTCAGTCCCCACGAACTGCTCGTAGTCCTCTACCTGCACTATCCGCAGGTCTCTCACTAGTCAGTACCTCTTCTTCCAGCTTCCAGGCCTATCCCTATGCAGGAGGCCCAGCGGGGCGAGCACACCACCGAGTCTGAGCTTCGTGGCCATCCCACCACGCCTCGAGGCCAACACAAAGACTCGGCGCACCTGCTACCCTCTGGCCCACGGGTAGGCGTGGCCGAGTCACAAGCGCACCACGGTATTCAATTCACCAGACTATCAGAGACATTGCAGCGACCCACCTGCTACCTTTCTCCAAACGCTCCACCAACCTCAGAGGATCGTCCCGCGAGGCCCTCTCACTTCCCTGGTCCACCGCACAATGTCCAATGTCTGACTCGAGCCAGTCGCCGCCTGCCGGTCATACCTCCAAGCCCTGGTACTCCACGTCTCTCGGACACCGGCGACCGGGGGACGAGGCAACTTCAATCGCTACTAGCCGCCGGGGGTGCCAATCTACGCTCAAGAGCAGCATCTACTCTGTCCATGGCCTCGTCCTCGGTGATGCCCTCGGATGCAGCCAGCTCCTTCGCCAGAAGCTCCTTGGCCCTCTGGAGCATGCGACGATCGCCTGTTGTTCCTCGTCCCTGGCTTTCCACCCACCCAAGATCGCGGACTACACGGCCGACTTCGACGAAACTCCCTTCTCGCAGACGTTGGTCGATCACGCTACGCCTCTTGCGATAGTCCTCAGATAGCTTTCTGGGACGTCCTGAGAAGACCTTGGACAGTCCACGACGGTCCGCCTTGGCAACGGGCTTTCTCAGTCCCAGCTCTTCCGATTTTTCCACAGGCGTCAGCAGGCGTCCCTTACCCTGAAGTAGTTCTATGACGTAGTAGCTGGAGGCGGTTCCATCACGGCCCCGCTTCTCAATGGAGACAAGCGTGCCGGCACCGTAGACGGGGTGCAAGACCTTGTCGCCTACCCGTAGTTCTGCCATCTCGCCCTGCCTCTCTAGCTGGTGACCTCAGCACTGGATCGTGTGACTTGGTTCCTTCTCCACTTCGACCTTGCGCCGTCAGCACATACCGAAGTCCGGGCGCCAACGACGAGACACCGCATTCTGGCCTCTCTTACCCCGCGACTCGGTGCCATTTCCGCCCCCAAGACCCTCGAGGCGAAGTGGCCGAGTCAGCATCACCCTGCTCCTTGAGGCAGGCCCACGACCGCAAGCACAGTAGACTTGTCTGTGTGGCTCCCCGAGTCTAGTAGACGTTGAGGGAACTCCTCTCAGCTACCTCTGCTAGATCCTCCTGCCCGGGTAGTATGTACTTGATGGCTGTCTCGAGCCGCTTGTGGCCCATGACCCGGGCCACCAGTAGCAAGTCTCCGGTCTCTCTAAGCAGTTGCTGCCCGCAAGTCTGGCGCAGCGTATAGGTGGATACGTTCTCCAGTCCGGCCGCCTCCGCGTAAGTACTGACCAGTCTCTGTACCGACCGCACAGACAAAGGCTCTCCCTTCACACTGAGGAATAGATGATCGCTTGTCGACCCCGCGCGTTCAGCCAGATAGACGTCGATTGCCCTGCGGACCGAGCTACTCAGAGGGAGCTCTCGACATTCGGAGGTTCCCTCCCCCGGGACGCTGAGCGAACCGTTGCCGTCGCCCAGCTCAACGTCAGCCAGTCTCAGCCTGGTCAGTTCTCCTACACGGATGCCGGTCTGAAGCATCAGTTGGATGATGGCGTAGTCACGCTTCACGAGACGTGAGGGTCTATGTCTAACTGCTTCGAGCAAGCGCTCGACTTCCGAGCCATCAAGTCCCCTCGCTCCCTCCGTCCTCGCCAGCGGCAGTAGCTTGATCCCCGGCGAGGGATCCTGGTCCACGAGCCCAGCCTGCACGGCATACTTGAAGAACTTGCGGACACCCTGCAGCCGACGATTGACGGTCGCGGGGGGGTGCGCCTTGGCCGTCACAAGGTCGAGACAGTAGGCCCGGATGTCCTCCTCGGTCGTCCGCAGCAGTGCCCCTCTGCCTCGACGATCGAGCCACGAAGCGAAATGCTTCAGATCCGCAACGTAGTTCTTCGCGGTCCGCTCTGCCAGCCCGGACACTGCCAGGTACTCACCGTATTGGACTACAGGGCCTTCCAGTACCGTTTCACTCATCGCCAACCCACGATCCCAGCGAGATTGTCCAGACAGTCGTACGGGAGGGTATGGCGGATAATAGCGCCTTATGCGTAATTATTGTAACCGAGACGCTCGTTTTTGTCAAACTTGCCGCCTCGTCAAGCCTGCGCCGATCCAGCGAGTCTCTGGCTCCTCAGACCCCCGTGAACTATATAAGCGTAGGCCCACGGCATGTCGTGGGCCTACCTATCGATGCAGACCGTCTGCCTGCTTCGGCCTCTTCGCTTGCTGTCTGGGACCAGGGGGTTGTGCCCTATTCGGGGCTGGCCAGTGAAACGCCCCGCAACCACTTGAAGGCTCAATCGCCGCCGAGCAACGTGGCTAGTTGCTTGGCCTCTTCTTCCGTGCGCATGTGGAAGGCATACACAGCGTCTCCTTCTGTGTCTCCAGCCGGTGCCTCGAAGGACACGGTGTGTCCTTCCGCCATCTTGTTGATCCCGGCGACGTAGGGCAAGATGACGAGCCACAGACCCTTCCTGGCCCAACCAGGCCCGATCTCCACCCGTCTGACCGAGCCGACCGGGAAGGTGTGAGTGGGGTGCCCAGATCCGATGGCCGTCATGTTGGCCAGCTCCCACAGTCCGGCCGCGCCCATCACCCCCACGTACCAGTGCAGGACGAGCAGAGCTGGCACAAGCAGCAAGTACCGCCAGTCTCTGACCACGACGCTGGCCAGTACGGCGGGAACGACGAGCGCCAGGACCAGGAGCTGAGAGGCTAGCCACAGACGATAGGGGAGCACCCCAACCCGTGCCCCAGAGATCGACACCGTTTCACCATCCACTGTGATCCTGGTCCAGCTCCCGAAGCGAGAACTGGTGCGGTACCCATATCCATCGAAGCTCCTATGTCGCTCAGTCATCGCCTTCTACGCCCACTCCCATCCTCTATCCTCTCGGCAAGGATGCCTTCGGGGGAAGAAAGCCAGGCCAAGACCGGAGGTCTGGCCATACGTCGGTTCCAGAGTCCATCCAGCAAGGCTCCCGGCCAAACGCACAACACTCCTATCCGCGGAGTGCATGAAGTCGACATGTCGTTGACCATCAACCACCGTTCCGATACTGAGAAATGGCATCCTCGAGGACGGCCTCGGCGAGCACGGAACAGTGCAGCTTGCTCTCGGGCAAGCCGCCCAGAGCCTCCGACACGTCCTCGTTCCGCAACGCCAGCGCTTCGTCGACGGACTTCCCCATGATCAGCTCCGTGAGTACACTGGCCGCCGCGATGGCCGTGGGACATCCAAAGACCTTCACCTTGGCGTCCACGATCCTCTCATCCTCGATCTTGAGATATAGGCGAACCGTATCTCCATCCGCCGGGTTGCCAGCGTTCCCTACGCAACTTGCATCCTCAATCGAGCCCACGTTACGAGGGTTCGTGAAGTGCTCCACCACCTTCTGATTGTGCATGCCACTCCTGACTCGCCGGTATCCAGGCCCTCTGACTGGCAGCTTCCTCACAGCTCCAAGGATAGCTGCCCCGTGATCAGGCGCCCTATGTCCTCTACAACTCGCTGGGCGAAAGCCAGTGCCTGCTGTGCCTCCTGCCTCGAAACCAATCCCACACTTTCATAGATCAGCCGATTCCGCTTTCGTCGCATCTGGTCGAACAGCGCCGTCTCTCTCGCATAGGCGTCCCCCAGGCTCACCCTGGCGAAGCGGACGACCGTCCTGTGCTGGTCCGTGCCCCTTGGACGGTATCCCTGGCTGAACATCAGGGCCCGCGCCGCTTGAAGCACGGCGTTGTACGACATATTGTAGGACCAGTCCGCGTCTTCGGGGAGATTGCGCTCCGCGGCGACCAAGTCCCGTCGAGCTACGAGCAAGAGTGAATCGATCTCGCTCTGCCTGGCCTGATATCGCTTGATCCTGCCCCGTCGCTCAAGTTCCCCCGCACTCATCCTCGGACCCAATCAGCATGATCTTGGGACCAGCCTGTACGTTTGCCAGGAACGGGTCACCCTCACGCAGTTTGCTCTCGAGTTCCTCGCTGGAATAGACAGCGTAGTTGATCTCCCGACCAGCCGAGTCCTCCAGCCGAGAGATGGCTTCAGACAACCTCAGCAGGTCGACCTCGCCAACGATCATCAAGTCGATGTCCGACGACCCGTTCTCGTCTCCCGCGGCAACCGATCCGTAGATGAAAGCCTCCTTGATAGTACCCAGGTGAGCCAACGCCTCCCTCAACGTGTCGCCCAGGCCTGAGGTCTTCAGAATGATACCCCTCAGCTCCGGGTAGATGGGGAAAAGCTCGTTGACCCAGTAATACCTGATGTTCGCTTGGCGCTCCGCCTCCAGCAGGCCAATGCTCTCCAAGCGGCGCAACTCCCGCTGGATGGCGTACGGGGACTCGCCCAACAGGCGCTCCAGCTCCCGCGTGTAGAAGCGCGACTGGGGATTGGTCAAGAACGTGGTAAGTAACTTGACCCGTACCCTCGAAGAGAACAACCGCTCGAGCATAGGTCCATCTCGCGTACTACAAAGTTGTACAATTGTACAATATCCTTGTACAGGATAGCACAACTCACCTTCTGGTACAAGACAGCCGGCAAAAGTCCTCCCCGCTCCCAGGTGCCACTGCGTGACCAGGCGCGTCTTCGGTGCTGGGAAGACAGTAGACGCCCTCGGGGCGGCGATCGACCGCAATCCTACAATCTCGGGACAACGGACAGGATGCGGTCACGACCTGCGCAGGCGCAGCAGCGTCACCTCCGGGCGGCAGTTCAATCGCACCGCAGGTGCAATGAGGCCGATGCCCCGGTTGACGTAGACCTGTGTCTTGGGCCCTCGCACCAGTCCGCTAGCATACTTGTTTCCAAAGAAAGACGGCACCATGGGAGAGCCCACGAAGGGCAGACGAACCTGGCCCCCATGCGTGTGTCCACACAAGGCCAGGTCCACCCGCCCCTCGGGCAACATCTCTGTGAAGTCGGGATTATGCACCAGGAGCAGCCTGGGCTCGTGCTCAGGCGTCTCCTCCAGCATCTCGGCCAGCCGCCTCCGCTTTTCTGCCCACGCCGCTCTGAAGTCGCCGAAGAAGCCGCCAAGAACGCCCGCAGTGAAGCCTGTATCCTCGATGCCCAGCAACCACAAGCGGCTGTCAGCCACCTCGATCATACGGGCCTCGTCCCGCAGGACGGGGATGCCGGCACCCGCGACGCTGCCTGCCACCACGTCGGGATCCGTCCAGTTGTCGTGGTTTCCGAGGACAGCGTAGACACCACGGGGCGCCTCCAGCGCCGCGAGTTCCGCAGCACAGGCTGCGCTGTGTGTTGCGGAACCGCTCACGAAGTCACCGGTGAGGACGATCAGATCCGGCTCCAGAGCATTGGTGATCTCGACGGCCCTCCGCACCTGTTCTGTGCTCACGTGTGGCCCCAGATGGAAGTCGCCCAGTTGAGCAACAGTCACGCCGTCGAGAGACCCGGGAAGGCCCGAGATCTGAATGTGCGGTCTTGTGACCTCGATCCATTGTGGTTCAAGCTGCGTGGCATAGAAAGGACCCGTCAGGCATGCCGCAGCCCCGACTGCAAGAAGCCCACACCCGGCGGTCAGGAGACCACGGCGCGTCAACTGGTCATTCCGTCCCACATCACTGACATCACCTGCCACGGTATCCAGCCCACCTACCATGATCAGAGACCCTGATGTGCATTCTACCGGCATTGGCCGCCCAGCGCGAGATTCGTGGTTACTGCCGGGAGTCGCCGCTTGGGGCGCGGGCGAGCCGAGTCTGCCGCGAATGGGCCTGGCTCGTGCACGCTACTCGAAGTGGGCTCACACCAGATTCGCGCTTGCCTTTGGCAGTCGGGCATGGCACAATCCACCCAAAGGTACGCGAGGGACGAATATGCGAAATCGATCCGGTGCCATTGCTGCCATCATCCTCTTGCTGGCGGCGTCTATCCTGGCCTGCGCGGGCCCCAGCCCGGAGCCCACGCCCACGCCACCGCCCCCAGAATCCACGCACGTCCCCACGCCGACCGCGATACCACCCACCCCCACATTGGAGGTGAAGGAACCCAACTACTCCAGTGACCTCCTTGCCCTCTCCCTCTGGTACCCCGAGACCTGGATCCACGAAGAGATGTCGGACGCGGTGGCCTTTGCCAGCTCTGCCACGCTGATGTCGGGCGATTACTGGGAAACGGGTGCCGCTTTCGCCATCTTCGTTGCGGAGTTCAAGGAGGGAGAGACCGTCAAGGAACTGATCCAGCAACTTCTGGATGAGAGTTACTTGGATGACGTGGTGACCACCGAACTCCAGCCTACAGCTATCGGGAACGACCGGGGAGTGATCACCAGCCTTGAAGCCACGCCCATGGACACCTCTTTCGACTTGAAGGGGTTCGTGGCCGGCGTAGAGCACAATCGTGTGGCCTACCTGTTCATGGGCATCTCCGTGAAAGAGGACTGGGCTGAATATGGGGAGACTCTGGACGCCATGCTGCGCAGCGTGCGCTTCACCGCGCCAGAGGGCACCTACACCAGTGAGGACCTCGGTCTCAAGATCTGGTACCCCGAGGACTGGGTCCTCGAAGAAGACTACGACCAGATCGTATTCGCTACGTCGCATGACCTGATCGATACCGAGAGTCTACAAACCGGTGCAGCCTTGATGGTCAGAGGTTCCTCGCTGGGAGATGCTTGTCTTGAGGAATGGTTCGAAGAGGAGGCAGCGATGTTCACGTTTGACTCGGGCGGCCCGACCAGCGACATCACTCCGCAGAACATCGCTGGACACGACGGCCTGATCTTCGAGCTGGAGGGTGTCCCCTCCGGAGCCGACAGTGAGATCAAGGGCTTCGTCGTCGCCCTGGAGTACGACGACTGGGGATACCTATTCCTGGGCGTCACCGCCGTCGATGAGTGGACAGACTACGCCCCCACGCTGGAGGAGATGCTCAACAGCATAGAGTTCATCGAGTGACCACACGCACGTCGGCTAGCGCGCCAGACATACAAACGAGCAGGGGCACGGAATGCCGTGCCCCTGGCTCTTGCTGCTTGCCCCGTCCGCTGGCCCCCTGCGGACGCTACTGCTTCTCGTACGGTTTGCCCTCTTGTGCAGGCGGCCGCACCCTTCCCACGACTCCGGCCACCACGATGATCGTAAGGATGTAGGGAGCCATCTGGAGGAACTCGGGGGGAATGGGCACGTTGATGATAGGCAGAACGGGCTGGAGGATCTGCATCTTGACCTGCAAGGCATTCGCGAACCCGAAGAGCAAAGCCGCCGCGAAGCCACCCATGGGGTTCCAGTTGCCGAAGATCATCGCCGCCAGGGCCACGAAGCCCTGCCCCCGGGTCATGCCGTCCTCGAAGGTGCCCACCTCGCCCAGGGAGAAGTAGGCCCCGCCGATACCAGCCACCAGCCCGCCGATGATCACGCTGATGTAGCGCATCTGGTTCACGTGCACGCCCACTGTGTCCGCCGCTCGGGGATGTTCCCCACAGGCTCGCATGCGCAGACCCCACGGAGTGAAGAACACGACATAGTTGATCACCACCAGCAGAATGAGCATCAGGTACACCGTGGGCTGATTGTCGAACAGGATCGGGCCGATGATGGGGATCTCCGACAACAGCGGAATAGGAATTGTCTCGAAGTGCCCCGGCGTGCTCAAACCAGCCGGCTCGAGCATACGCAGGTTGAGGAACCGAGTGGCACCGGCCGCCAGGATGTTGATCACCGTCCCCGAGACAATCTGATCCACCTTGTACTTGATGGAGAGCACAGCGTGGATTGCCGCCATCAGGCCTCCAACGAGACAGGCGGCCAGCAACCCTAGCCATAAGTTGTCGAAAATGGCTGCGAAGGCCACGCCGGCGAAGGCGCCAAAGAGCATCATCCCCTCAATGGCGATGTTGATGATGCCTGATCGCTCGCACAGTAGACCGCATATGGCTCCCAAGGTCAATGGCGTAGCCGCTTTCAGGGTGCTCTGGACCATACCAGGGAGGTTCAGCGTGGTACCGCTGGTCATCCACACCAGGAAGGCAAATCCGGCGAGGAAGACCAGACTCAAGCTCAACGCCGTGCGCAGAGACGCGAGTCCCCGGTACAGTCTCAGCCCAGCCAAGAAGAAGCACAGCACGCCTATCACGTACAAGGTGTTCTTTGCCGGGAGAGAGAAGAGGGTGCCCAGCATCTGGTCGGTGAAGGTGGAGTGATCACCAGGTTGCGTGCCGAGGCCGCCCAGCACCAAGACGGCAGCTCCAATCAGTAGCAAGAGGAGCGTGACCAACACATCTCTCGTGGTGATGCCAGCTGCTGCCGAGCCTTCCGCTGTCCGAGCTTGAACCGCCATGCCTACCCCCCTACGCTCCCCAGCCTCGGGAGAAGACCGCCATTTCCATTTCCTCGGCTCTCTCCTCACGGAAACGGTAGATGGCCCGAATGATGGCCGGTGCAGCGATGAAGACGATCACCAATGCTTGAATGATTTGAACGATCTCGGTAGGAACGCCAGCCACCGACTGCATGCGAGCTGCGCCTGCTCGCAGCACCCCGAAGATAATGGAAGCCGCCAAGACCCCTACGGGATGACTCTTGCCCAGAAGGGCTAGGGCGATGGAGTCGAACCCATACCCAGCCTGGAAGCCGAGGGCCACGTTGTGGGTGATGCCCAGCCCCTGACTCACTCCCGCCAGCCCAGCCAGGCAGCCGCTCAGAAACATGGCCAGCACCCAGGTCCTGGTCACGCTCATCCCGCCATAGCGAGCCGCATCGGGATTGGCCCCCACGGTCCGCAACTCGTAGCCCCAGGTAGTCTTGAACAGGAACCAGTACGTGGCGGCCACGGCCACCAATGCCAACACAAAGCCCCAGTGAAGCGTCACCGGGTGCTCCAGGAACCGAGGCAAGTAGGCGCTCTCCGCTATCTCCTTGGTTCGACACGTCCCTTGCGTGAACTCCAGGGGGCCGCACAGCAACCACTCGCTGAGGCGGTAGGAGACGTAGTTGAGCATGATGGTGGTGATCACCTCGTGAGCACCGGTGCGGGCCCTGAGAAAGCCGGCAATGGCCGCAAAGGCGCCGCCCGCCACTGCGCCGGCCAGAATAGCCAGTGGCAGATGAATGAACCATGGCAGGCCGGTGATGGAGAATCCCACGATCACAGCCGCGATCCAGCCGATACCGATCTGACCCTCGACCCCGATGTTGAACAGCCCCGCGCGAAAACCCAGGGCCACAGCGAGTCCTGCGAAGATATAAGGCACGGACTGGACCATACTCCCGCTCGGTCCGCGAACGGCCGACAGCACGGGAGCCATGCCCCCTCCACGTGCCGCCTGGCCCAGGGCGTCGAGGATCTCCATCGGATGTCCAAAGGCCCCCTGGTACAGCGCTCCATACGCCGTACCCAGGTTCGCCATTCCGATTCTCAACGCGCCGCCGATGTCCCCGGCCCCGATAGCCGCGTACACGGCCTGGTCAGTGAAGATGATCACCAGGGCCCCGATCAACAGGGCGGTGACGATAGCAAGCAAAGGGACGGCCAGATCGCGCAGACGCGCCCCAAGCCATGCGCGCATCCACCTCGGTCCGCCCCGACCAATGGAGTAGACTGCCAGCCCGGCCAGTCCCAACAGCAGGGTGATGGGCCACAGGCCCAAAGCGATGAGTAGCACCAGGACCAACCACTTGCTCAATGCCACGGCCACACCCGCCAGCGCGACGACAAGCACCAGCCGCAGCCTCAGCGGCAGCCTCGCTACCCTTTGAACAAGCCCTGACGACGCCCGTTCCTCAGTCACCGGCAACTTCCCCCTTCTCCTCTTCGAGCCGCGCTCCAGCCATCATCAAGCCCAGCTCTTCCCGGGTGACCTTGTCGGCATCCACTGTCCCTACAATGCGGCCCTCGTACATCACTGCGATGCGGTCCGATACGGCCATGACCTCGTCCAACTCAGCCGATACGAGAAGAACGGCAACGCCATCATCACGCTTCTTGATGAGCTGACGGTGGATGTACTCTATCGAGCCTACGTCCAATCCTCGCGTAGGCTGCGCGGCGACGAGCAGCCTGATGGGCCGGGAGAACTCACGGGCCACGATCAGCTTTTGCTGGTTTCCGCCAGAAAGGTTCTGCGCAGGCAGGCCGATGCTGGGAGTGCGCACGTCGAACTCCTTGACGACCTTCTCCGCGTAATCGTAGACCTGGTCGAACTGCACGGCCGGGCCATCGGCGAAGGGTGGCAAGTAGTAGGTGGACAGCACCAGGTTGTCATAGACGGGAAAGGACAAGACCAGACCGTAGCGCTGCCGGTCCTCGGGGATGTGCGCCACACCCAGCTCCGTGATTCGCCGAGGACTGGCATTGGTCACGTCCTCGCCGAGCATCCGCACCTCACCTCCGGCAGCCGGACGGAGACCCGTGAGCACCTCCACCAATTCGGTCTGACCGTTGCCCTGCACGCCTGCCACGCCCAGGATCTCCCCTCCTCGCACGAAGAGGTCCACGCCCCTCAACACTGGCTGGTGCCGTGCGTCCTCGGCGGTCAGATCGCTCACCTCGAGCACGACATCATGCGGGGACGCCGGTCCCTTGTCCACGACCAGATCCACCTCACGGCCGACCATCATCTCCGCCAACTCCTCCTGCGAGGTCTGTGCCGGGCTCGTTTCACCGACCACGCGGCCGTCGCGCAGTACGATGACCCGGTCAGCCACGGTCATGACCTCCTTCAGCTTGTGCGTGATGAAGATGATGGACTTGTCCTCTGCGGCCAAAGACTCCATGATCTCGAACAACTCCTCCGTCTCCTGCGGAGTGAGCACCGCCGTCGGCTCGTCCAAGATGAGTATCTCCGCCTCCCGGTAGAGAATCTTGAGGATCTCCACCCGTTGCTGGACGCCGACAGGAATGTTCTCCACCACAGCATCGGGGTCCACCGCCAAGCCGTACTGCTCAGAAAGATCCCGGATACGCTTCTGAGCCACCCGCCGATCGAGAGAAGTCATGAGCACGCTCACCGCGGGATACGAGGCTGCCGAGAAGAGCAAGGTCAGCAAGATCAGGGGTAGGATCCATCCTGTGGCATTCATGAGGAGGGGCACTACCATCACCAGAGCCCCCCCACCAACCGCCGTCACCGGGAAGTAGACGCGGAAACCAAGCCTGGTGAGCATACCCAACAGCATCAGCAGGCCGATGAGCCCTGCCACGGTTGCACCCCCGAGGGCGGCACCAGTCAACCATTGCAAGGGATTCCCGAGGGCGAAGAAGCCCCCTAGCAGGAAGAGCGCCGCCCCGGCCACACCCCCCAGGCCCACCGTGCGCCAGGATAAGGAAGGCCTGGTCGGCTCGGTGCCCATCACAATGTTCTCGGCGACGGTGAAGACGGGGACCAGTTGGAAATGCTGGTGAACCATGCCGACGCCCAGGCGGATGGCATCGTTGGGGTCTTCTATCTCGACCTCTTCGCCTCTGATGCTGATCTCGCCCTCATCCGGCTCGTAGAGTCCGTAGAGGATGTTCATCAGAGTGCTCTTCCCGGCCCCGTTCTCGCCCAGAAAGCCCAGTATCTCCCCTCTCTCTAGCGAGAAACTGATGTGGTCGTTGGCCAGTACGCCGGGGAAGCGCTTGGTCGCGTTACGGACCTCCAAGATCGGCGCCATCGTCGGTACCTCCTGAGACAGCAGACCTGAGCGATCGAGTGTCGTGGAGAGGAAAAACCAATCAGGTCAATCCGCTGCCTCCAGAATAGGCGGTGCCGGGTTCTCACCCAGCACCGCCCTCAACTACATGCTGAGAGACTGAGGCTAGCCTTCCCAGCCGGTGTCGATCGTGCCGTCGATGATCCCTAGCCTGATCTCTTCCAGGTCCGCCACGATCTCCTCGGGGATCTGACCTTCATAGTCGTGGAACGGTGCCATGCCCACACCGCCGTTCGCCAGCGTGCCCACATAGACCCCGCCACCGGCGAAAGTGCCGTCCAGCACAGACTGCACCACGCCGAACACCGCCATGTCCAGCCGCTTGATGGTGGACGTGATGAGGATGTCCTTCTCGTTAGGCAGGGTGTTGTACTGGTCCACATCCACGCCGACGCCCCACACCCCACGCTCCTTGGCCGCCACGAGGCCGCCGTTGCCGGTCTTGCCGCCGATACCCAGGATCACATCCGCACCCTCGTCTATCAGCGACAGCCCTTGGGTCTTGCCTTCATCTGGGGCCTCGAAGTCACCCACGTAGGTACCGCTGAACCCAACGTCCTTGCCGTACTTGTCGTTGTAGTAGGCGATTCCCGCGGTGTGCCCCGCAACGAAGATCTCCACAGTCGGGATCTGCATGCCGGCCACGTAACCCACGGCGGGGTCCTCCGGGTCCTGGAGGTCAGCCCAGGCAGCGGCCAGGTAGCCGGTCATGAAGGCTGCCCCGTCAGTGGCAAAGACGATGCCCACCACGTTGGGAATGCCCGGGTCGTAGGCGTAATCCACGATGCCGAACTTGATGTCCGGATACTCCGCCGCCATCTTGGCTGTGGCGTCGCCCAGCAGGTAGCCCACGGTGATGATCAGGTCATAGCCCTGCTCGGCGAACTCGGTAATGTTCTTCTCATAGTCCGCCTGGGCCTGGCTCTCGATGAACTGGGAGCATATCCCCAGTTGGTCCTCGGCCATGACCAGACCTTCCCAAGTGTTCTGGTTGAAGCTGGCGTCGTCAATCCCGCCTATGTCGGAGACCATGCCAGCCTTCAGCGCGCACTCGTCTTCCGGTGGTGTCGTGGCCTCCGGTGCAGCGGCAGGGCCGCAAGCCGCGACCACCATTGAGAGAGCCATCAGAATGGTCATCGAAAACAGCATCCACTTCTTCATTGCTTCCTCCCCTTCGTTTTGGTGTCTTTGTGTCGTGGAAAAGCAGTACTTGGGGGTACTTCCTATCTATGCGCCACCTCCTTTCGCTCGGGCAATCACGCACCAGCCAGGTCTTGAAGACGCCACCCTGCGCCCGGATGGCCCAGTCCTTCCTGCTGTGCGCGGGCGCCCCTCAGTGGTAGCAAGATTGTATACCAAGCAGCGCACTATGGCAAACCCTGTTTGCGCGCAGAAGCCGCCATCCGCTCATGACCCAATATGCGGCATCGCCAGCTGCCAAACCTCCTCGGCGCTCCATGTCCTCGTGCCATCGAGGACCACAGCGTTGGGATGCTCGAGTAGCCATTGATCGTGCAGGGCCTCTAGCTGGCGCAGGTACTCCAGGCTCAGACTGCTCTCCTCGTGCCTGGCACGCACTCGGACGCGCTCCAGGCATACCTCGGCCGGTGTGCGGTAGTAGAGAATGCAGTCAGGCTCCACACAGTAGTTGGAGGCCAGGAAATCCCACAGTCCGCAATATACCTGCCACTCCACATCGCTCATTCCACCGAGATGATGGCTATTGCTCGCGAAGACGTAGCGGTCAGTGAAGATGGATCTCTCAAGGACCACACGCCTATGGTTCGTAAGGGCGAGCACCTCTTGCCAGGTCTTGGCCCGCGTTACGAAGGCGGTGATCTGGAAGGTGAAGGCCCAGCGTTCCATGTCGCTATAGAAGGCATCGAGCAGATTGGAGGCAAAACCATCTTGCCAAGCCTCAACCGGCTCCTCGATGAAGTCGAACAGTCCCGACTCCTTCAAGGTCCTGCCCACGGTGCTCTTTCCAGCACCGATGTTCCCCTCCAGTAGTATCATCCTGCGATCCTCCATCCCAGTCACCTCTTTGTCTGTTGTGTCGGCGCTTCCGTCCAATCGCCCGCGGTGTGACACCGTTTCCTCCTCACTACTTTGCCTCGCCACCAGGCACCATGTACTCCGGCCCCCACTCGCCCTCGATCGATGCCGCAGGATGATAGACCAGCCCCACCCACTGCGCGCCAGACCAAGAAGAGCCTCCCGACACCTCCCTACGTCAGATCCCATATAGCGAGTTCCTCTGAGAACGACCTACGGCCTACCTCTCACCAGGGAGGGCCGTCCAACCTCTGGTCGCTGCCTATGTGGCGCACAGAACAAACACCAGGACGGCCACGGCAAGGAGAACCACTGGGACAGTCATACAGCCCTTGGTGGTGCGGTTGTACACACGATTGTAGGCCGCCCTCCTCGGGTTGGTGAGCCAGCCGTAGCCTCGGGGCGCCTTGACCCCCATCCGATGGCGGACGACTCGCTTCCAAGAAGTCCTTGCAGCCACCCTCTCCTTCAGGGACGGCTTTCTGTAGCCGATCTTCATTGGACAACGCCTCCACCTACCACGCCTAGTGCATTCCAGCGCCGGGGTCGCGCGCAAACGAACGGCACCTCATCGAGCCAGCACCAGAAGACCCCCTTGTAGGCCGCCGCCCTCCGGTGGCCGTCAAGTGTCTCCACGACCTCTCCGGACAGAAGGGACCACGGACTCACCGTGGTGTCGGTGATTGCGGGGACCGAAAATTGGCCATCGGGAGAAAGGGAGAGCGTTCTGACGCTCTTCTCGTGACCTTGGGGCGTCCGCGGCAACTCCCAGGTGGGGACCCTCCACAGCTTCACCTTGCTGTCCCTGCCGCCGGAGACCAGAGTCTGGCCATCGGGGGCGAAACTGATACTGTCCACAGGACCGCTGTGGGCCGATATGGTGGCGGGCTTCTCCATTGAGGTTCGTCGTCTCCCTGGGGACACCTGGCACCAATGGTCATCCGGGGAAAGGGCAGAACGGCTGTCCGATTCTATCACGAACTGGCTCACGCCGCCAGAGCACCTCTCCTCAGACTTCTCTCCAAGAACGAGGCGCGGCCGCCCCTTGTGAGGGCTCCCCTGCGGGCCGAACATCGCTCGCGTCTCCTTCTCTGGGAGGCCACCGGCGCGCCAGGTTGCACTACGAGAGAGGCGGTGATACAATGTTGCCACCTCGCCGAGAGGAGAGGTCATCGCAGCCCTGTGTCATGCGACGTGTGTGCTGGGTTTGGGTGCAGGATGAGCACCCCCATCAGTGGAACGCGATAGAGCAGAGGCTCGTCCTGCATGAAGGGCGAGCCTCTGCTCTTGGTGGCCATTCGCCATTGTTGTGTCGGGGTCCTCCAGACAGGCGAACTCCTGGACACGACAACGCGGCGTCAGATAGCCCGCCCCGTGAAGCAGAATCGGGCCTTGCTGGTTCCGCTCGGGTGACGTCTGTCCAAGCCGGCAAGGACTAGCACCGGCTGTTTTTCAGGCAGGGCAGCAAGGAGATGGCGAAGGTGGCAAGCCAGACACCGTACGAGCAGGCTATGCGCACCGAGGCACGGAGGCTCGTCGTCCAGCACGGTGATCTCGTGGAAGTCCGCTGTCTCTCTGGCCCCCCGGAACCCCGGATTGAGTTGCTCTTCGCTGATGGCTACCAGGAGGTTATCACCCAGCATTCCGGCGGCATAGACATCTCCATGATGAAGTTCGGCTACTCCGGGACGGGCACCAAGTGCTTTTGGGCCTTCCTGGATGAAGCTGGCTTCAAGGACGTGACCCTGGACCAGCTCCAGACCATGCAAGGGCCACAGGTGTTGCGAAAAGGCGATCTTCGAGAGCATCCCATCGCCCACGATGAAGACACAGAGCAGGAGCCTCCCACCACAGCCCACGAGCAGACAGATCTGCCCCTCTGGCGAGACGTGTCTCGCGACCCCTCGCTACTGGACCCTCTCGTCCTACAACAACTGGCCAAGAGTATGTGCGTCATGGTCCGCGACGATACGGGGCCCGTCGCGGCTTTGGTCGTACGTGCCTCTCCAGACGAGTTCCGTGTCCCGCTCACCACAGAGACGGCGATGAGCCTGTACATCCATACCTACCAGGCGACTACCTTCCAGCTATACGGTGTGTACCCCATGGTCTGGGACGACCCCCAAGAGCCGTTCTTCAAGGAGACCTGGATCGCCGGGGCGGGCGCTGTTACGGGGCCATCAGACCCCCTCAGCGAGGGCCAGCTCACCAGGCTGGAATCCTTGCTGGCGCAAGAGTACTGCTACTTCCTGGTCGTGGATCACTCGAACCAGGTAGTTGCCGCACGTAAGGTCTCCTACGCGCCGGCCACACAGGAGCGCTTCCTGGGGCTTCTGCCAGGAGTCAGGGGCGCCAGAAGCATGACCATCTCCAACACGCAGCTCATCGCCGGAGTGGCCGAGTACACGAATCGCGTGTCGCTGGAGGAAATCAGGCAGGGCGCCAGAAAGCTGATGGGCGTGGAGACGGCACCTGTGCAAGAGCAACCCGTGGCTACGGCCCCGACTCAGCGGCAAGCGGAGCGCACATATCCCTGGCGTGGCAAGAGCGTGCTCAGCAGAGTGGGTACGGCACTGCTGGGTCTGGTATCGTTCTTCCTCTGCGCATGGGCGGCGGGTGCCGCAGTAGCCATGCAAGGCGTCGAACCCAACTGGCTGCTCTCCCTACTCATGGTCTTCTTCGTCTTGGGGGTGCCGATCAGTTGCCTGGTTGACGCGCTGCGGCCCACCAGGATTCGAGAGGTGGTCGTCTCTCCCGATAGAGAACTCATCTTCCGTCGCAAGAGTGGCGAAGAGAAGCCAGTCTTCGCCGAGATAGCCCGCATCACCGAACCCAAGCGAGGTAAGCGCCTGCAACTGCTCGGCCACTCGCCGGACGGCAAGTCTGTTCGCGCGGAGATCGACAGATCGAATCTGCCTGAGGGCGATTTCGACAGTCTCAAACAGGACCTGCTGAGACTCGCCCCAGAGGCCAAGGTCGAGGTCACTACTCGCCGTGTGCTCCTGCGGCGAGTGGTGGCTGCCCTGTGCAGTATTCCAGCCACCCTCGGTCTGCTTGCTGCCCTCTTCGTTGGCAGCTCCATCATCTACGACCGTCTCCAGGAGACCGTGTCTCTCTCCCTGTCCCTCCAGACTCAGATTGCCCTCGCACTAGGCTCTTTCGCGGGCTTCCTGCTCTTCGCTGCCCTGACCACCGTCGTCTCCGACCGGCGAAGGACGATGGCTGCCCTGTGGAGCATCTTCCTGGTGCTGGGACTCCTAGGCGCAGGAGTGATCCTGATGGGCATCACGGGTGGCGGGCCAGGAGGCATCGAACTGCCCATGGTGGCACCGCTGACGACGATCCTGGCAACCGGCCCCACCCCAACGCCGGGGTTGCCTTTCGCCGATCGAGTGGTGGCCTACAACCCCGGTCAAGGTCAGAACCAGCAATACGCAGACCCTCAGACAGCGCTGGGTGCTCCCGATCTGGTCGAACAGCCATGCTGCTCGGGTATGCTCCAGCTCGGCGCGGGCGGAAGTGTGCTCCTGGCCTTCACCGACAACGTCGTCCGCGATGAGTCTGGACCCGACCTACAGATCTTCGGGGAATCCGCTCGCGATGACTTCATCCTCGTGGAGGTCAGCGCCGACGGCGAGACCTGGCATTCATATCCGAGGGTGGACGAGTGCCCGGAGCCCTTCGATCTAGCAGACGTAGGTCTGGAGGAGGTTGTCTTCGTCCGCATCACAGACGTGCAGCCAGGCACCGCGACGGGGGCGGAACTGGACGCCCTTGAGGCGCTCCACAGCGGCTCCCTACTGGCCGGCGGTCTTCCCAGGCACCTCCCCGATGCCCTGGCCCGCGTCGACTTGACTCTCACAGAGGAACCTGAGGACGCAGGCGATGTGGTCTGTCAGGTCCCGGCCGATTCCATCCTCATCGTTGAGGACTGCAACCCTGAAGCCACCTCGGTCCAGGTCACGACCTCCGATGGGCACGAGGGTTGGTGCAGCACAGCACAGTTGGCTCTCAACGTGTCCCTCGCGGACTACCGGGAACCCCAACCGGCTGCCAGCCCCACCCCACTTCCGCCCGCGCCCCCTACTACCGCCACCTCGGTGGAACTCCGGCAAGCTCTCGCTGAAGCACTGGCGCAGGCGACCATCACAGGACAGGGTCTGGAGAGGATCGATCTGATCCTGGAGTCACTGAGTGAGCAGCCGTTGGAGATCAGCATCCAGGCCGGCACCATCTTCCTCGCGCAAACAGGGGGAACCCAAGACATGGTTGTGAGAAGGCCCCAGGTGGTAGAGCTCCCCTCACAGGGGAGCAAGGAGACTCTCACCCTCTCCGTGGCCTGCGCGAGCATGGAACTGAACGCACCAGAAGAGAGCGACGACTTCACAGTGAGTACGGCTCCGGTGCCTGAGGATCTGATCAAGCTGCTCAACCTCCCCGCCTTCCTGGAAGAGCCCTTCCGCGTCCAGCAGTTCGCCATCTGGACCATCACCGACAACCCACCACACGGCGGCTACGTGGGGCTCGGGTATTTTGGCGCTGGGTCCGGACCCAGCGACGAAGAGATGCAAACGATCCGTGCTCTGTTCCAGCAAGCAGGCATACCCACCGAGCGGTACCAGGCGCTCCAGTGAGAACCGTCCTGGTGTAGGTCTTCGCCAAGGAGAACCGGAATCTAGTGCGCAGGCTGACCACAAAGCGATGCAACTACTGACCCAGATTCTGCAGTTCATCCAACTCCATCCCGTCGTGCTCAAGGTCCTTGGGGTGCTTCTGCTGGTGCACGGCTTAGCTGGTCTCACATACCTACTTTCCGCCGTGATCCTGCGCCGATCAGTCCCACTTGGTCCAGTCTACCTGTTCTCCCCTCTAAACTTCGTATGGCATCCCATCATGGAATTGATTCGACCGCCTTGGTGGAGGAGGAAATGGCTGGAGCGAAGCGGGGTCAGGGACGGTTCGGAGGTCTTGGAGGAGGGTTTCGGCTTCGGCACGTCGCCCATGATCGCCGCGAGAATGGCCGGACCCCAGGGGCAAGTCTACGCTCTAGATCTCTCGCCCGCTAGCGTGATAGCCCTGTGGCTCAGGGCCAAGCTCTATCGACTGAGGAATCTCCGGGTCATCTTCGGGGATGCGAAGCACACGGGACTCCCCGATAGCAGCGTCGACGTAGTCTTCATCGCCGATGCCTTCCACGAGTTCCCCGACAAGCAGGGTACTCTTCGGGAATTACATCGCGTACTCAGGGCAGGGGGTACGCTCGCTGTTCTCGAGGACACAGCGCGAGCGACGAAGAAGGCGGCAGCTCTGGTGCAGGAGAGCGGCCTTTTCGCGCTAGAGGAACGAGACGGCAACTATGCACGATTCCGCAAGGAAGCATCAGTCATCGATCCGCTTCCCGAGCAGGGCTGGGTTGCTCAGGCTGGGAGGTCGTCCAGGTCCACCCGCACACGGACGCCCGTCTGATCCAGCCTTGTTCAAGGACTCGGCTCCAACGAGGTCTATCACACGATGGGACAACGCCTTCGTGGATCCCGGATTCCTTCTCGTCACCCCTCGTCCAGGCAACCATCGGGCTTGCCTCTCGTCACGCATCGTGACACGGCCCGTGCCTGGATCAGAACCTCAGTGCGCTCCGAACTCACGCGGATCCCGCAAGAACACTCCAGGAGCCGCCATACTCTGTGCCTGCGGCGCGGAGGAGAGTCGCTTGCCTTTGCATAGCAGGGCTGCTATAATGCAGCCCAACACCACGGGCCTGCAACCGATCCAGGAGAGGTTCAAGCTGCCTGGATACGAAGGTAGGCTCATCCCATGGCTGACGATGTGATCGTTGTGCACGCTGCGCCCCTGGCTAGTAGATGGCTCGTCACAAAGCCACAGCAAAGGCTCAAGTAGTCACGCCACATGAAGCGAGACGAGTTCGTCAAGAAAGTCGCCGCGATGTGCGGCCCGACAGAGGCGGAAGCAGTTCATCAACTAGCCAAGCTACCTCCAAAGCAGCGCTACAGGGCAGCGCAGAAGATGGGCCAGGCCGCGGCCGACTACGGTCTCATGGAGTTCCTCTCGTCCTTGCTCGACGAAGACCTGATCGACGACGTGTCAGCCGTCTTGGAGAGAGACAGCAGCCATGATGACGGTGAGGAACTGCTGAAACGTCTGTGGGCCCGTCTGCTCCTTTTGCTCAGCCCAGAGGCCAAAGATGTGCTATACGCCCACAACCAACTGCGGCTGATGTTGGACAGCAGAGTGCAGCGAGCACCTGCGGACTCCACAGGTAGCGTAGACAGGGCCTATCAGAGCGCCCTCAACAACGCGCGAGCGGTGCTGGCTACCACTGAAGACGTGGAAGACGATACCGCCATCACCGCCTGATCGCCCTCAGCACCAAACACTTCCCGATTCACAGGGCACCGTCTATCAGTCCCTACGCGTCGAAGAGCGGGAGTCAGAGACCAGGCTCTTCGACCATAGCCGAAGTTCATCTCGCACTCTCGCTCGCACGCCGTCAGGCGTCCCGGGCTACGGGTCGAGGCTACAGACTGCCTAACCGACGCGCGCTCGTTGCCGATCACGGATGGTCCGTTTCCGCCAGCAGCTAGCAGGAGACAAAGGAGGTTTCGATGACCGTCAAGATCGTGACCGACAGCACCTGTGATCTACCCCAGGATGTGCTCGAGAAGTACCGAATCAAGGTCATCCCACTCTACGTCAACTTCGGCCTCCAGAGTTACCTCGATGGCGTCGAACTGTCACGCCAGGAGTTCTACGAGATGCTGCCCGGTAGCGACACCTTCCCCACCACAGCGGTACCGGGGCTGCCTGCCTTCTCCAAAGTCTACGAAGACTTGGCGGCCCAGGGAGCCGACCAGGTCGTCTCCATCCATATCGCTAGCACCCTCAGCGCCACCTGTGACGTAGCTCGCAAGGCAGCCGAGCAGACAGACTCCATCCCCGTGACCGTCTTCGACGCCGGGCAGGTGACTGTGGGAACGGGCCTCGCGGCCATCGCTGCGGCAGAGGCAGCGCGAGAAGGGAAGTCCGTGAGCGACATCGTATCGCTTCTGAAGGACATGGCGCCTCGCATCCATTCCTACGCGGCCTTGGACACCGTACGATTCTTGAGGCGTAGTGGCAGACTCACAGCCATCCAGTATGGGCTCAGCACCATCCTGGGCATCAAGCCGCTGATCATGATGCACAACGGCGAGCTGGGCAGTGAGCGGGTTCGGACTCGCACGGGCTGCATCGCGCGCATGATCGAGTTGGTGACCGACCTCGGCCTCCTCGAGCAACTGGCGCTTGTGCACACCAACGCCCCCCAGAGGGCTGAGGAACTCTACCAACAGACACGCCACCTCTTCCCCTCAGACGAGACCCCTTTGTCCGTGGAGGTGACGCCGATTATCGGCGCCCACGTTGGACCCAACGCAGTAGGTTTGGTCGCCGTGGCCAAACGAGCTTAGCTTCCGCCCGATGGCAACAGGAGGATACGATGGCTTTCTGGCAGTTGTACGGTAGCGTGATCCTCTTCATCTTCGCCTTTATGACCTGCCTCTGGATAGCCAGTCTGATCTTGCGAAACTCCAGCATCGTTGACCCTATGTGGGGCACGGGACTGGTGCTCGCCAACTGGTTCTCTTTCCTCATCACACCCCAGGGCTACCCGGCTCGAAAGGTACTGATCAGCATCCTGGTGACTATCTGGGGGCTGCGACTCACCATCCACCTACTGCGGCGCAACTGGGGCAAGGGAGAAGACTATCGCTACCGGGAATGGCGAGAACAGGCCGGCGCCAAATGGTGGTGGTTCAGCTACTTCAAAGTGTTCTTGATCCAGGGCGCCGTGATGTGCGTCCTGGCAGCGCCCTTCCTGGCCGCGCACAATAGCCCTAGCCCGGCCACGTTCACCCTGATCGATCTGCTGGCCGTGCCCTTGTGGGGCCTCGGCTTCTTCTTCGAGAGCGTGGGCGACTGGCAGTTGTCGCGCTTTCTCGCCAACCCAGCAAACAAGGGAAAGCTCCTGAGCACCGGGCTCTGGCGCTACACCCGTCATCCCAACTACTTCGGCGAATCCATCATGTGGTGGGGTCACTATCTCGTGGCCCTGTCCGTGCCCAACGGTATGTTCGCCATCATCAGCCCCCTACTCATCACCTTCCTGCTGCTGCGGGTCTCCGGGGTGACGCTGCTGGAGAAGACGATGAAGGAAACCACCCCCGGCTATCGCGAATACGTGGAGTCCACGAGTGCTTTCGTGCCCTGGTTCCCGAGGAAGAATCCCCAGTGACTGCCCAGCATCCAGCTCGTGCACAGCCGCTCTACCAGCGTCAGTCATGGTTCTTGTCGCGCACCATCTGTTCGACAATCCGAAAGGGGTGATCTGAAGATGGGTATACTTGGTATTTTCAAGATCTTGGCTGCTTTGCTCACCGTGGCAACAGGGCTGTTGGCGTTTGTCCGCCCCTTGGCGGTCCTTGGCTTCACGGGCTTGGGTGCTCCGGGCCCGCGCGGTGTCACCGAAATCCGTGCTGTCCTGGGCGGTGCCTTCATTGCATTGGGGGCGGCGCCGCTGCTCCTACGCACGCCAGAGACGTTACGCATGTTGGGTATCGTCTACCTGGTCATCGGCACCACGAGGATCGTGGGGCTGATCCTGGACAAGTCGGTCGAACGTTCGAACGTCATCAGCCTGGCCGTGGAGATCCTCTTCGCCGTCATCCTGATTCCCTGACGCGCGGCTGTTCTTGCACAGACTGGCCAACGTGACCAAGTCGAAGCTGCTCTTGCTCTTCTCACAGACTTGGGCCAGTATGGAGATGTGGTAACGAAGCACGCCCCACCGACATTCCACGGCAGGAGGGGTTGTGCACGGAAAGGAGAGTACACACCATGAGACTGGCTAGGATTGTGGCTCTGCTCGGGGCCCTGATTATGGGAAGCGTCCTCATCTACGGCTTCACGGTGGGGGACTTCACCGGAGAAGGCGCGCAACTGCTCGCCATGCCCTGGGGTATCGTATCGCTGGTGGACGTGTACACCATGTTCACCCTCTTCTCCGTGTGGGTCGTATATCGCGAGAGGTCAGTGGTCAGGTCTGCCATCTGGGTCTTCTTGATCATGGTACTGGGGGCCTTCGTTTGTAGTCTATACTCCCTCATCGCCTTGCAGACCAGCAACGGCGATTGGAGGCGCTTCTGGTTGGGCCACAGGTGGCAAGAGCGAGCGACGTGAGCCGCTGTGGCGTCCGCTCTGCAGGGCCGGTGGCTCATCTGCTCCAGACCCTGATCTCCGGCCCAATACGCGCGTCCTCGAGAGCGACCCATCAATACGGAGGTGCATGACCGTGCCCAGGAATCGACTGATTCTGGTATTCTTGTTCGTCTTCGTAGACCTCCTGGGCTATAGCCTGTTCCTGCCCCTGCTGCCCTTCTACGCAGCCAACCTGGGCGCCAGTGCACTCGTGGTGGGCCTGCTCATCGCCTCCAACGCCTTCGCCCAACTGCTAGCGACCCCCGTCATCGGCCGGCTCTCCGATCGATTCGGCAGGCGTCCCCTACTCATCTTCAGCATCTGCGGCACCCTGCTCAGCTTCCTGGTCCTCGGTCTCGTCGAGCCCCTGGGCGCCTGGCTAGCCACCCTCGGCCCCAACCATCTGGGCCTGGGTTCCGCTACCCTGGTCATGCTCTTCGTGAGCCGCATTCTGGACGGCCTTTTCGGCGGGGACGTGTCGCTGGCCCGCGCGTACATCACTGACATCACGGACGAGACCAACCGGGCCAGGGGCCTGGGGATGATCGGAGCCGCCTTCGGACTGGGCTTCATCATCGGTCCGGCCATAGGCGGCAGCCTCGCCAATTGGCCGTATGCAACCTCGGCCTTCGCCGCCGTGGGCCTGTCGCGCTACGCAGTTCCGGCCTTCGCCGCAGCGCTCTTGTCGGCGCTCAACCTACTGGCCGTCCTCCTCTGGCTTCCCGAGTCACTGCCGCCGGCGGAACGGGCCCGTCTCGCTCAGAGTCCTCGCGCTGCCTTCACGGCCCGATGCCTGTGGGAGTGCCTCACGCGCCCCCTGTTCGGCACGTTGATCCGTGTGCGCCTGCTCTACATGCTGGCTTTCACGCTCTTCACAGCCAACTTCGCATTGTGGGCGCAGTACAGCCTGGGCTTGAGCGACCAGACCACCAGCTACGTCCTGACCTACGTCGGCGTCCTCGTCGTGCTGGTACAGGGTGCGGCCATCGGGAAGCTTACCGCTTTGTTCACCGAGAGCCGCCTCATCTTCAGCGGACTAGTCTTGCTGGTTGTCGCGCTGTTTGCGTGGGCCTTCGTGCCCAACCTGGCCCTGCTGGTGTTGGTGATCACTCCGCTGCCGCTGGCGGGAGGCGTCCTCAACACAGTGACCAACAGCTCGATCACGAAGTCGGTGTACCCCGAGGAGGTGGGAGGGGCGCTTGGCCTCTCGGCCTCTCTGGACAGTCTGGCCCGCGTTATCGCCCCTGCGATGGCGGGCTTGTTCTTACAGCGAATGGGATCGTCGTCGCTAGGGCTGCTCGGTGCTCTTCTGGCGATGCTGGCGTTGCTGTACGTCTGGTGGCGACTGCTGCTGCATCCCGTGGCAGCCCTCCGGGACCGCAACCAAGACGAGATCACCCCTCCGGCGCGGAACTGACGGGCTCGGAGCATGGTGCCATGGCCCGACTCAAACCGGACAACCTGCACGTGACCTTCGCCGACCAGACCACGCCTCAAGGCCCGGTAGTCCCAAGACGCTACACGCTCACACACTCCGACGTCACGGGCGATCTGTTCCTGACCATCGGACCGGAATACGACCGCAAGCAGGTATCGGGATGGTACACCAGGCTCATGCGCGATGAGGTTCTGGCTGAGTGGCTCGAAGGGGACCGAGGTCCCGCGCTGCACGTGCACTGTCACGTGAGTGGTGGACTGGTGTTTGGGCCATCGAGATTCAGATTCGATATCTTCCAGCGGGAGTTGCCCCTGGTTCTGGAGGCGATCCGTTACGGCGACAGCACGCTGTTCGAGAACCATCCGAACCTGGATCAGGCAGCAATCCTGGTCCACTTCCACGCCAGGGAGCCACGCTACGACCGCGTCGAGGACTGGGGAACACCAATGCATTTCGACGTATCTCCTCCTTCCGCCACTGGACCGGCGAACGGAACAACCGATTGACCCGGCCATGGCTGGCTGATCGTGCCTTCACAAGTCCCTCAGAGCGAAACGGGCCGTGATCAGCATAACGTGGTAATATCAGGGCGATCATTGGACTCACCAGGCTACCGCCGCCAACAACCGGAGGAGGTTCTCCAAGATGAAACTGGATGACGTATCAACATACATGGAGGAGGCGGGCATCCCCGGACGAGATGCCTACGACTTGCCCTCGAGCGACAAGCGCTTCCCCGATGATGGCCACTACCGAATCGAGATCTCGGGTGTGGAAGGGCCCAAGGTCCTCGAGGCGCTGATCGATGAGAGACGCAAGTTCGATGTGCCCGTTCACAGGCTCATCTCCCTCGTCCAGGGAGGGATCCTCTTCGACAACACAGAGCTCAGAGACTTCGCACAGATGGCCGCTGACGAAAGGATGGAAGTGGTGGCCGTTCCCGGTCCCCGCAACGGATGGGACATAGGCCGGCAATACTCCTCCTCGGAAGGCATGCGCGCCGGGATGCACCATCGGGGTTCCGACGAGCTGCGCAAGGTGATCGCAGACATGATGCGTATGTATGATGCAGGCATCAGAGGCTTCATGCTGGTCGACGAGGGGCTGCTTTGGCTAGTGGGCAGGATGCAGCAGCAAGGCAACTTCCCGTCAGACGTGGCAATCAAGATCTCCGTGTGGACATCCCATAGCTCGGCGGCCGGCGGCAGACTGCTGGAGGAATTGGGGGCCAGTTCATTCAATCCACCAGGCGACCTGACGCTGCCACAACTGGCCTCCATCAGAAGCGCAGTGAGCATCCCCTTGGACTTCTACATCTACACGTCTATCTCCTTCGGGGGCTTCAACAGGTTCTACGACGCCCCGGAGGTGGCTAGAGTGTGCGCGCCCTGCTACTTCAAGTTCGAGCCGGGGCCGGCTCTATCGGCGGGAGGTGGACAGAGCCTCTACCAACCCTGGGTCAGGGACGAAGAGCATATCCATCTGGTACGTAAGAAGGTGAAATGGGCCGCGGTAGTCAGAGACCTCATCCTAGAGAACGAACCGGAGGTGGGTATCTCCCGGCATGGCTCTGAAGATCTCCACGTTCCCCAACCCTGACGTCGCGTCGCTGGGGCCTCGATCTTTCTAACCACGGTCGGGCTAGCCGGCTGGCCTGACCGGCTCAGCGCATAGCAAGTGCCATCCGCCCACGCGGGCCCGAGTGAGAGGTGCACTCTGTCGAGATTGAAGAAGTGGTTGTGGCTACTGATTCTCCTGCCGGTCGTGGCCTTGGGCGGTTTCGTGCTCTGGGCGGAGCACACCCCGGCGCCTATGCCCGAGGCGCTGTCGGCCCTGGAGTCTGACTCGGCAGTCGAAGTCACGGCAGACCGCTGGTTCGTTTTCCGCCCGGCGCGCCAGGAGACAGAGACGGGGCTGATTCTCTATCCTGGTGGCCGCGTAGACCCACGCTCGTACGCGCCTGCCGCCCACGAGATCGCTGCGCAGGGTTATCTGGTAGTTGTGGTCCCCATGCCCCTCAACCTGGCCGTCTTTGCCCCTGACGCAGCCGCAGACGTTCTCGATACCTTCCCAAGAATCAGCAGATGGGCCATCGGAGGACACTCCCTCGGAGGAGCGATGGCCGCGAGCTATGCACATAGTCGTCCGTTTCTGGTGCAGGGACTGGTGCTGTGGGCATCGTATCCGGATACCCGCAACGATCTCTCAGAGAGCGACCTCGCGGTCACTTCCATCTATGGGACCCTGGACGGCCTGGCTACGGTGGACAAGATCTACGCCTCGCGCTCTCTGCTGCCTCCGACCACCACCTGGGTCGCCGTCGAGGGTGGAAACCACGCCCAGTTCGGCTGGTACGGCCCTCAGAGCGCCGACAACCCGGCCACCATCACCAGGCAAGAACAGCAGCAGCAGGTCGTCGAGGCCACGCTTCAGCTTCTCGAATCGCTGGACTGAGCATAACGCCAGCAGGAGGTGTGTCAGTATCATGGCCGAGATCGAGGTCCAGACCACAGAACAAGATGATAGCTACGAGTTCCAGGTAACAGTACGAGAGGGAGGGAGCGAAACGCGCCATCGTGTCACGCTCAAGAAGAGCGACTACAGCCAACTCGTTGGCGAGGAGGGAAGCCCCGAGGCCCTCGTCGAGGAGTCCTTCCGCTTCTTGCTGGAACGCGAACCGAAGGAATCCATCCTGCGGTCCTTCGATCTCTTGGTCATCGGTCGCTACTTCCCAGAGTACCGACAGGAGATCGTCCGCCGCCTGTGATCTCGTCTCTCATGGCCAGTCCAGAGATGGTCCGCCGAACCCCATACCCACCATCACTGTGGTAGGGCATAGGAACGCACTTCAGGGCTGGAGCCTGGGCGGACTGCCGAGGCCGAAAACGATATGCAGAAGCTCGACGAACTGATACAGGCCACGCTCCAAGAGCGGGAGCGTGAGAAGCTGGGTGGTCCGAGGGTTGACGGTGATCGGGGGAAGCGGTCGCTTGTGCCCTACTGGGCACTAGGGCTGATGGCCCTCTGCGTCGTATCCGTCGTCGTTGTCTGGGCCTGCTCCAGCGCAGGCACTTAGTCGCGAGTAGCCTGCGTAGCTACGACTCCAGCCACGGCAGCCTGTCGAGGTCCGCATTCCCGCCCGACAGGATCACGCCCACGCGCAAGCCCGACAGGTCTATCTTGCCCTCCAGAAGTGCGCCCACAGGAACCGCCGCCGACGGTTCGATGACCATCTTCGCGCGCTCCCACACGTGTCGCATCCCGGCGATGATCGCCTCCTCGCTGACGGTGACGATCTGCTCCACGTGCTCCCTGATGATGGGGAAGGTCACATCTCCAAGCGAGGTCAGCAGTCCATCGGCCACCGTCTGGGGATTCACCGAGGGAACAATGCGGCCCTCTTGTAGAGATCGATAGGCATCGTCGGCACCTTCCGGCTCCACCCCAACGACGCGCGTCAGCGGTGAGATGCCAGACACCGCCAGTGCCGTCCCACTCAACAGCCCGCCGCCACCAACGGGGGCCATCACCACATCCAGTCCCGGGACCTCCTCCAGCAACTCCAGTGCAGCCGTGCCTTGTCCAGCTATGACCAGGGGATCGTTCGAGGGGTGGATGAACGTGGCACCCGTCTCCCCAAGGATCCGATCCATGGTCTCGTGGCGGGAGACCTCAGTCGGCTCGCAGTAGGTGATGTTTCCACCGTATGCCTCCACCGCTGCCCTCTTACACGGAGATGCGGTACTGGGCATGACGATGAAGGCCCTGCTCCCCCGCAAGCGCGCAGCCAGGGCCAGGGCAGCAGCGTGGTTGCCCGACGAGTGAGTCCCTACACCCCGGCCGGTCTCCTCCAAAGACAAAGAGAAGACGGCATTGCAGGCCCCCCGGAACTTGAAGGCGCCCACCTTCTGCAAGTTCTCACACTTGAAGTAGAGCTCGGCGCTGACCATATTGTTGAGAGTAGAGCAGGTCAAAACCGGCGTACGGCGGACGTAAGTCGCGATGCGTTGAGCCGCCTGTCGGACGGCGTGGAAATCGGGCAAAAACATCATCGTGCTTTCCTCGGATTTGCGCAAAGCGGCACACGCTTACAGCGGGCATTCTATCACCGGCGATGTGCGAGCACGACGCCCGGCACAGAGGAAAGGACCAGACGCATCTGCAACGGGTCATCACGGCGGTGACTATCCACCTGAAGCGACCGGTGGTTTGGTTTGAACAGACACCAAGCGCACATACACGGCCTTGCAAGTTCGCTGCCCTGGGAGTTGCCGCCTGGTGGCCACGGCGGAGGCGCCTCCGCGAACCCTCCAACAACATCTTCTACTTGAGCGAAACGACTCCACGAGACTCGACATGCGTAAGGATTATGTCAGCAGCGATTCTAGCTGAAATCGCACATACCACCGGACATTCATCCAACCCAGCGGTCTTGTACCATTCCTCTGCTTCCTCATCCCTCTTGAAGTCAAAGCTTCTCCCGAAGAGCCGCTTCTGAATCTCAAAGCAAAGGGAGCTTCCGGTTTCCTCCTTGAACCGATTATGCATTTCGGCTGCAGCTTCCATTGTATCCCTATACGCTTGCACATCCTTAGGTTCTTCAGATCCAAGCGCCAAGCCAATGGCCATCACAGCACCCGTAAGTGCCCCACAACTCTCGCCCATGCGAGCAACCCCGGCTGCCAGGCCAGTGCTTGCTTTGAGAGCGCCTGCATCTCCCAAATGCAGGTGGCTCTGGAGTGCCTGTAAGACAGATCGGCTGCAACCTTCGTATGCTCTCTCATTATGGTACGCGGCCCAGGCAACCCTGTCCAGCACTTTCTCTCTTGAGCCCGGTTCGACCTGGCGGCTATAGTATTCTGCTAGCTCAATCTTCTTGGCTACCTCTTCCAAGCTCATACTCAGAACCTCCTCACAATATGTGTTTGTCAGCGAGTGGCATCCCAGCGCTAGCCCCACCTGATTGCTTGATCCATTTCGGCCCCTTGCCGGCCACATTGGATGAGCCGCCAGTGGTGGGCCCGTCCTCTGACCCTTTTCCGGCCACTTTCCGTGATCCCTCATTCTGCCGACAAGTCATGATCAGTGTGCTACTTAGTATCCGGGGTCTTCCGGCCGCGTTTTCTTCGACCCAGCTGCTGCTCATTCAATCGGGCCATTGCCCGTTCATACAGTATGACCCGCGATAAGAGCGACGACGACCGGGCGCAGGCACCAGGTCACTCGCGGAGTTGCCCTCGTCCGTGTTGCACCGCAAGGTGAATTCCGTGTCAGACCGTTGCCTACGGGGAACGGCACTTCGAACTCGGATCCTGTTCCCGTGCGGCTCGAGCCTGCCGCGCGAGTTCCATCGGCATGAGGTTGTTCCTCGGCTCGGTCCCTTGGATACCCATCCTGGTCTCTCGGTGACATCACCCCAGGCATGGGGACATGAACGATCCAACACCGTGTGTCGGCCGGATGTTCACCAAGGCGACATCGACATGTCTGGCGTGGACACGGCGACCGGCCTAGCGGTCGTTCAATGCTCACCCGTAACCAACAACCTGCCGGATGACCAATTAGCTACGGCCACTCCAGCCGAGGTTCCTGCTGGGCCAGACCACACGGGGATTGAGAGCCGCTCGGAGCCAATGGATTCGGGGAGACATAGTGCGGATTCTCTTCCACCGCCTGAGCACCAATCCCCTCCCGCAGCTCCTTAGACTCCGGGCATAGGAAAACGTTCTGGCAGCTGCGACTGCCACAGCAGCGAGTGTAGTCTTGGCAGCCACCGACACAGGAGAAATGGGCTCCAAGCGTGAGAGGCTTGCTTCTTATCGTGCGATGGTTGTGGCTTCCGCCAAGTCGCCTTTAGGGCATCTGTCTCATCCCCAGCCCAGGCTTGCATCACCGAATCCACGAAAGCCCGCTTTTCGTCCGCGCCTCAAGCCCCCCGCAAGTCTTCGCGAATCACCTGTCCCATCGAGCCCCAAATGAATGAAGGGGTCACCACTGCCCGCGGCGCTGGCTCGGATGATGTTGGCTGCGAGCGCTCCGCGAATCCTCTCGACCAGCGCATCGGTGGCTACATGGACCAGATTCCCAATCCCATCGTCAGCGTCAAACGACTGGGCGCCGTCATCACCGCCGGCATCCTGAAGTGGATGGGGTCTATGCCCCTACGCGCTCTCGACTACACGCTAGCTTCGTCATCCTAGCACGTGGTCCGGTTCTTGCAGCTCTTTGGCCTCGACATCGGCTTGAACCCGGGCAGTTCACACGCAGGCGACGCCCAGCTCGTCCGCAACCCAGCCCAGAGCCAGTTCCTCGAGTTTGTCACGCGTGGGGCGGCCATTCTCGTCCCAGCCGGCCATCCCATAGTAGAGCGCCTTCGCCGCCTCCACCTCCAGGGCATTGACCGCTCTCCCATCGCTGCGACCGCCCTGTAGGGGGACAAGCAACTTTGGCGGCAACGCATCTGCCTCCGCGCCGACCCCCTCGCGGGCGTTAAAGGCCCGCAGCAGGTTCAAGCGCCGCTCGCCCACCTTCATGAGTTCCCATAGGCTGACGTTCCAACCAACGGCCGCCCGCACGGCCTCCACCAGCTGACTAGGCCCATACAGATGAAAGGCTGGACCAAACACGAACTGGCATACGCAGACGCTGTCCAGGCAACTGTAGAAGTACTGGGTGTACAGGGCGTAGCGCACCTTCTCCGCGTTTAGCACATCCGATGCCTGAGGCTCCAACAGATCTAGTTCCGCCATCCGGTCCGGGTACGACTCGTAGGAGGGGTCGTGCTCGTGGGACTGGTGATCGGCACCGAAGGGGTTGACAGCGTAGATAAGGGCTAGACTATGCTTTACCTGGGGCATATGAGCGGGGAGTTCGTGTTTCTTCACCGCCACCACCAAGTCCTGACCAACGCCCAGGATTTGGGCAGCCCGGAAGGAACCCTCCCCCAAGACGCGACCGAAGCCCTCCCGCTCCCCGATGCGCTCCACCGCCTCCACCAGTGCCTCCGCGTTGCCGAAGCGGAGTTCGATCCCGTCCGTGTCCTGTTCGGTCAGCAACCCCCGCTCGAAGCAGTCCATCGCCCACGCGACCGTCGCGCCGCACGAGATGGTATCCATCCCGTACATGTTGCACAATTGGTTGGCACGGGCAATCGCCGCCAGATCGGAGACACCGCAGTAGGAGCCCATGGTGGCGATCGTCTCGTACTCTGGGCCGCCGTAGCGGGGATCCACCAGGAACGGGCCCTCGGTCACCTCCACCACGCTCTTGCAGCGGACAACACAGCCGAAACACGTATCGGCCTCCTTCATAATGGTGTCGTACATCGTCTCACCGCTAATGGCATCAGCTCCCTCAAAGGTGCCGCTGGACCAATTGCGGGTTGGCAGGCCGCCATCCTCGTTCTGGAAAAGGACGATCGAGGCGGTCCCCAGGGGCCCGAGCTCGGCTACGTCCGATTCATCCAGATGATCGGCCCCCCACTTTGCTAGTCTCTTCAGCGCCTTGGGGTCGGCTAGTTCAGGGCGAGAGTGCCCACGCACGGCGACTGCCTTGAGATTCTTAGAGGCCATCACCGTGCCCATCCCGGTGCGCCCGTTTGCCCGGTTGGCGTAGTTGATCAACGCACCGAAGCGGACCCCCTCCTCGGCCGCCGGACCACACTGAAGAACCTGGATTCGTCCATCGCGCAGTTCCTCCCGGATGGCGTCCTCCACTTGGGCGGTGAACTGCCCCCAGAGGTGGTTGGCATCTCGCAGTTCGGCTGCTTCGTCATGTACCCACAGGAAGACGGGCTGCTCAGCCTTACCGTGGATCACAATCCCGTCGAAGCCGGCGGCCTTCAATTCAGCGGGCCAGAACCCCCCAGCCTGCGAGTCGCCGACGAGGCCAGTCACGGGCGACTTTGCCGTGGCGCATACCCTGGATTGGCCGGAGATAGGCGCGCCAGTCACGACACCGACCATCAGGCTCAGGGTGTTCTCCACCCCCAACGGGTCAGCGCCGGGAGGTGTGTGCTTGAGGAGATAATAGGCCCCCATCGCACTCCCCCCCATATACTGGCGGTAGAAGGAGTCGGCGGGCTTCTCCACTTCTAGTCTGCTCGTTGTAAGGTCAACGTGTAGGATCCTGCCGTGATACCCGTAAGACATAGGTCACCTCTCTGCTCGTGTGGATCGTGCTACATGCTACACAACACATAACGTTTGATGTGTGGGGTTGACTGCAAGAGATGCACCATTTCCACCCGCTACTACTGTGTTCCCGCTGGAATAGTCTCTGGAGTGCAGAGGCCCCTTCTAGGGCTGTCGACAGTGTGGCGAACTCCTCGCCGGTTGGGAGTTGTCCACTTTGTCCATTGCCGCCATTCACAACTGAGTTGTAAGGCCACGCCGCCCCGGCCCAATGTACGTCAGGGACGGTAGAAAGCCAAGGGGCGAATGCCGTCGCTCCGTGTTGCCGCAATACGTCCGGGAACAGCGAACGGCGCTCGTGTTTGAACTGGCTGTGGAAGGACTCTATTTCCGCATTGTCCTTGTCCTCTCGCAAGGCATACAACAGGCCGCACTCTGTCCTCCAGGAGCAACTTGCTCCGCCCAGGCATAGCCGGTGGGCAACGGATCCGGGTCACTATGAGAAAACATGCCCGCATACGTAACACCTAATTGGCGAAGGCCCTCTGTCACCCGCTGGGTGGCCAACAGAGCCGATCCGCATCTGTGGGCTCCCGCCCACGTCCCAACCATAAGCCATCCTACTCACGTGGTCGATGATGGAGGTCATATGAGCTTTCTGCCGAGCGTCGGCAAACCGAAGTTCGGTGGAATCCGTGCACATAACTTGAAAAGGCCCCATACCCTTCAATGGCGCTGCCAGATTGGCTCGCCCACCAAACGATTGGATCGTCTGGTGAATCCTGCTGGGCTTGGTACGACGGGCGCTGCGCGTGAGCCGCAAGTCCCACACCCCAAGGAGTCGCTTCAGGACCTTGTGATTCAGGTGATGACCGTACAACCGCCGCAACTCTATGGTCACGCGTCGCCAGCGATACTCGCGATGCTGATGGGTAATGGCTTCCAGGTCTGGTGGCAGATAGGCATGCTTCTCCTCGTAGCTCACCTTCTCATTGCAGTCATAGTAGCATATCCATCTGCCCAAGTCAACGGCCACCAACGCCGGCGGCAAACGTTGCATTTCGCACGCCGCCTCGACCGAGGCGACCTTCTGGTCAGTCGTTCTGATGTCCGTCCCAAGATGCTTTCCAGAAGGGCGATCTCCAGCTCTTTGCTGCCGAGCAACCGCTCCAATTCCGCGACGCCGCGTTGATAGTGGCCAACGGTCCCATGCTGGAGAAAGATCCCCGACCCCTTATTCAGAGATGTCTGCTTCCAGGCGGCAACCGTGTTGGGATGTACCCCACACGCTTTGCCAGCTGGCCTGATATCTTCTGGGCGCGCAACGCCTCCAAGACTACCTGGAGCTTCACTTTGGGTGGGTTCCCTTCGCCATCTCGCTTTGCTTAACTGGCAATCCTCATGATGCTACACTCGCCGCAGGAAGTCAACTTCTAAGAGCAACTCTTTGTCCGCACTCCCGGGATCAGCAGCGAGGTGTTATCAGGATGAGGTTTCAGTCACGATTATTGGCTATGAAGGCACAGATCCTTTCCAAACCCTCGCGCAACTGGCCCTCCTGGGTTGCTAGTGACACCCTTGCGTAGTTCTTCCCCACCTCGCCAAAGGTTCCGCCAGGTGCCACCGCCACTCTCTGTTCGCTGAGCAAGGCTTTGGCAAAGGCATAGGAGTCCAATCCTGTCGACGATATGTCCAAGAGGATGTAGAAAGCACCTTGTGGAATCGAAGTCAAGAGGTTACTCGACTCCAGAATCTGCACGGCTGTGTCTCTGCGCTTCTTATAGGATTGGCACATCTGTGCCACGCAATCTTGGGGACCGAGCAGAGCCGCCTCGGCTGCCTTCTGCGCAATACCACAGACACATGAGATCAGGGGCTCCTGAAGCTTGGTGATCACCTCCGCAATTTCTTTGGAGGCCGCAATGTACCCAACACGCCACCCTGTCATGGCGTAGGTCTTGGAGAAGCTGAAGCAAGTGATCACCCGGCCATCATGGTTCAGCTTAGCAGGGCTGGTATGCTCGCCCTCGAAGATGATGTGTTCGTAGACTTCGTCGGATAAGAGATAAAGGTCGTGTCGGTATGCAAAATCGAGCAGAGCTTCGATCGTCCGCCTCGGGAAGACCGCTCCCGTCGGGTTGGAGGGCGAGTTGATCAGGAGCATTTTCGTACGTTCCGTCACGAGTTCCTCCAACGCTGACAGATCGGGCAGGAAGCCCCTGTACGGATCCAAGGGGTACTTTCGAGGGACACCGCCTATGAGCATGACGGCTGATTCGTAGTTGGGCCAACCCGGATCGGGAATCAAAACCTCATCGCCCGCTTCAACGGTCACCATTGTCGCACTGGTCATCCCGCCGACACCGCCGAGCGTCACCACAACGTTCTGCGTCGATACATCAATGCCGTTCTCGGTGCGGAGTTTCTCCACCAAGGCCTCACGCAGTGAAAGGATGCCAGCGTTTGGGGTATATTTCGTGAAGCCTTCCGTCGCCGCCTTAGTAGCGGCGTCCACAATATGCTGCGGGGTATCAAAGTCGGGCTCTCCTACCTCCAGGTGTATGACGTGTGCCACGGTAGCGGCCAGCTTCATGATCTCCCTGATGCCCGAACGGGGCATAGTTCTCGGGTTATCTGCCAATGGTTTCATCCTGCGATCCTCGCCTCAAAATCTGACGACGTTGACATCTCACCCTCTTTGGTCCATATACATCCCTCGCGGAGGCGCCCATGCAATCCACCGCCATTCTCTACATGCTCTGTTGAGTTGCCAATGGAAAGCACTGGCCCGCTGGCTGGGGGCGCCCAACACGGTTCGCGAACGCTGGACGCCCTGAGGGCGCGTATGCTACCGGTGCATGACCACTCCTTCGATTGGCCTCCTTTAGGCGATCTCGTCCTTCAACCCAAACAAGAAGGCTGTCGCAAACACCGTGTATCACCTGAGGGCCGGCTGTTGCTGGGACGGTTTGCGGTGCTCGCTCGCGAATTGTTGCCTCCCACAACGGACCCAAGCCGCAAGCGCCGCCTGCGCACGACTTGCATAACACCCTGAGCATGCGGCATCGATTGCCCTTGCGCTTGATAGACAATCCCAGCGCGGTACGCCAAGAGTCCGTGCCAATTCAGCACCATCCGCGATCACTTAGGCAGATTGGTGCGTCAGCGTTGCCCTGTGACTTGCGCGACAATGTCCCTAAATTCAGTTTCGTCGAGAAGACGCTTGGTCTGCAAAGAGAACCTCTTGACCTCGGTCAGGACTTCTCTGCGAGCCTCGTCGCTCACCTCAACGCCGATGTCATCCAACCAGTAGTCAATGTTAGCCAAGCCACTCCCCTTGCCCAGAACAACCTTTGGCGGCGATTGTCCCACGCGCTCCCAAAGGTAAGGGAAGACTTCGGTAGCATGCTCGTCTCCACAA
>Ga0315539_1000267_pt1 | contig 39997 bp, 38 predicted proteins | sample SalMarSW160150MG_FD_203097 | JGI IMG/M metagenome (GOLD analysis project Ga0315539, IMG submission 203097) | Salt marsh sediment microbial communities from the Plum Island Ecosystem LTER, Massachusetts, United States - Salt Marsh Sediment SW1601-150 ...
GCCTTTGGCAGTGAGACGGTAGTATTTTCGTTTTCTGGCGAGGCCCGCAGATTTCCACTTGCTTTTAATCAGCCCAGCTTTTTCCATCTTGTGCAGAGCTTTAGGGGCGGAGTAAGAAGATTAAGTCCGAATCCGCCTACGACAAGTCTTCGGCGAGACAGGCTGGAGGATGCAAGGCAAGGGGATTTTCGCCATCGCGGCGAGGTGTTCAGGGAATGTGTGAAGAAGTTATCCTACAAGTGACTTGATCCCGCCCCGGCGGGCAAGGCTAGATACTGGATATGGGAAGAGTAGATGAAGAATATTTAACCCTCAGATTTACTGCCTGTCTCTGTATCCATCTTCGTTTTCTCATTGGATTTCTTACGTGATTCGGGATTAAAGAGCTTGGTAAGTGCTTCTTTAATACGAGCGTGCTCTTTAAGTGCTTGCCCAAGTTTCTCAGCAAATTCTGTCAAAACTAATCTGATATTAATAGCTAACTCAAGAAATTCATCGTCGGAGAGTTCGTGGATACCTTTGCTAAGAGTCTTATGTAACAAAGTTATTGGATTGTGCCCTTCAATTAAAAGCGCTTGGGGAACTGCATCTTTTATAGTTTCTACAGCCTTGGCAAATTGTGTTTCTGACTTTGCTTGTTTGAGTTTTTCTTGCGGAAGGTTTAATTTTTCCGCAACACGGATGATTTCGTCAAGTAGCCGTTGCAATTGATTTTCTATTACGCGACGGTAATAGACAAATGCACCAATTCCCAATCCGTGCGTTTCCGCCTGCCTTCCTTTAAGGAAAAGGTCCCTATCCGGATCAATAAGAGAAATTACGCGCGAAGGAATATGCGGCCCGAAGGGAGGAATTTCGCCAAACTTTGTTGCTTTACCTGCACCACTACGATCTGCGTAAACCAACACGGCGAACCACTTGAAACTCTCTCTACAATGACGGCAGACATATAATAAGTTGACAGGTTTCCATTTATTCGCCTCAAGTGTTCCCCATGTATATGAGCAATCGAAAAAAGTTCCTTTGTTGCAAACGGAGGAATCACAATAAAGCATAATAGATGGCTCACAGATGCTGCAAAGATTTCCGCCCCATGTGCACAAGTTAGTGGTATAAGCTGTTATTTGTGTAGGTGTTGACATCAAAAACAAATCGAATCTTGTCTTTATGTCTTCGTTGCCTTGATTGTTTTTGGTTTATTAGGTCATTTTTCTGAGTCCTCTAAAAACAAGGTATTCTATTCTATAATTGTATTATGTTTATCTCTATATGGTCAAGCAATTTTTGCATTCTTTGATCTGAAATGATTGTCACGAAAAATTATGCCCACCTACTTTTGCAGAACAGATCATTTTTTTTCGGTAGCTCTCGTTATGTAATAAAGTTCGAGGTAGACTAAAATCGTTAGGTTGTGCTCTTTTTTTTCGTTTTTTTCCTTGCAGTTTTCTTAATACTTCCGAATGGAATTGCAAATGTATCTCTGCGTTTTGATGCCTTTTTTTTTGCCTTTTTTTTCTTAGTCATAAAGTCTATTTCCTTACTTTTCATCAAGAATATTTAATCAACGTTATCTAGTTCATCATCCTCGGTGTTGCCATTTGAACTCTGATTATTGCTTGAAACTTGTTCTTCCTCCGGAAGATTGATACTGCCAAATGGGATCCCTTTCTGAATTACTTCCTTCTTTGACTCTTTTTGCTCATATTTATCCTTATCCTCAACCATAATATTACTCCTTTCATTTGCATTCACTTTGGCGACCATATTCACACATCCAAAAATACCTATAAAGGTTATACCTAGACCAAGTGAAAAAATAGCGAATTTTGTTAACATTCTGTTGGGTCTATCAACTTTCTGTGCGTCTTTAAATTTCCCCTCGAGAGCCAAACGACCAGATTCCAAATTTTTCCAACGTATCCAAGCGCATGCTATCGTGCAAAACAATAACATCACCCATCCTAAACCTAAAAACCATAGAGAATTCTTCGTTGGCGATGGAGCAATTTTATCGAGGAATAATAAAGTGCCTCCAAACATACCTGTTGAGAGAGTTATTAAAAGATTGTATAAGCCAGCCGCTTCTGAGGCGATGGTAGTGAAAATACATTCCCTTGAAACTTCATTTTCTCTTTCGTTATTTGTCACAGAGTTATCTTTCAAACTGCACCCTACATAAAACGCAATTGCCGTCATACAAAATGATAAATCGTCAATAATCAATCGTCAATCATAAACGCTCCCAAATCCGACATTGAAAGACAAAAATGCAGGTTAGACGACAGACACAAGACCCCAGACGTAAGACACACCAAGGAAGTATTTTCGAGTTAAGTTGGGCAAGAAAATACCTGACCAAGCACGTCCACATAAGACCAAACGCGCAGGGGGGTAACGCGAAAATTGGTGAAAAAATATAATTTTTTTTATTCCTTCCCACACCGGCACTTATCGATTTTCGACACTAAGTAAATGAGATAATTTTCGGACCAAATGCGCAGGTTGAGCCAATAGTGGAGGGCCTTTATACGGCCCTCCACTATTGGCGAAATCCCGACTTGTCGGGGTTGAAAAGTTCAACACGTGGTACGGAGGGACTGTTTTTTTTCGGCCCTCCACTATTGGCGAAATCCCGACTTGTCGGGGTTGAAAAGTTCAACACGTGGTACGGAGGGACTGTTTTTTTTCGAACCTCCACTATTGGCGAAATCCCGACTTGTCGGGGTTGAAAAGTTCAACACGTGGTACGGAGGGACTGTTTTTTTCGAACCTCCACTATTGGCGAAATCCCGACTTGTCGGGGTTGGCGAAATCCTGAGTCCCGGCGCGCCGGGGTCGAAGGATCCAGCCAGTGAATTAGAGAATTGGCGAAGTAGCTGAAGGCGGAAGAAACGTGGAGTTTTGAGTTCATAGTTCATAGTTTCCCGATAAATTGGGATTTGGGGCCGAAGTCGAGAAAACTATTAAAATCAGATTTCTCCACTACGTTCTTCCCGACCCGGCATCGCCTTCTCGCCTCGCTCCACGGGCGAAGCGGGCGACTCGCCGAGGCGAGTAAATCGGGAGTCGAAATGACATTGTTTCTACACAGCATATTGATTATTGAAAGAAACTAAAGGAGTGAGATTCTTCGCTGCGCTCAGAATGACAAAGGGAACGGTCTCCCGGCGTGGCCGAGGCAAGGAGAAGAGTAAATAATAAAAGTTACTATCAAAATTCCAAACTGGCTGGATTGGCTGATTGTTCGGCCGATACTTTTGTATCGTTGGATTCGATACGGATATGCGTTCCGCAAAATACATTTAAGCGAAGGCAAATACACAATCGTTGACCCGCAGGATTTCGGCCGGCTTTCAAGGTACAAATGGTGTTCACAAAAATCCCGCCGAACATTTTATGCTGTTAGATATGCATGGCGTGATGTCGGGAGTAGAAAATATATATCAATGCACAGAGAGATTTTGAAGGTCGGTGAAGGACAATTAGTGGACCATATTAATCATAACGGCCTGGATAATCGAAAGGCAAACCTACGGCTGGCAACAGCAGCACAGAACGCGCGGAACAGGCAAAAGTGTAAGTCAAAGAAAACTTCCAAATATAAGGGGGTGTGCTGGCATAAGCGGGACAAAAAATGGACGGGCCGAATACTGGTTAACAGTAAGAGTATAGCTCTTGGATATTTTGAAGATGAAAAGGAGGCGGCCAGGGCGTATGACCGGGCTGCCCGTAAATATTACGGTGAATACGCGGAACCTAATTTCGAGCGCTTACCGGCCGTTCATAAATGGTGCCGCTGGGTTTTCTTTTGTCTTCTTTTTTATCTTGACGTATAATTGCGCCAATTCACCGTTTTATCTCTGCTTTGGGCTGAAATGATTGTTGTTGGGAGTAAGAAAAGGAGAAGCTAAAAATGAAGTTAAAGATATTTCTTTGTTTAGCCGGTGTACTCTTTATTACCTCAGGATGTTCCAAGAGTAATCCCGCCGATGAGCAGGCTGCCGTTGAAGCGGCACAAGCCTGGCTTGGTATTGTTGACAATGGGCAGCATACCGAGAGCTGGGAGCAGGCTTCCGAGTATTTCAAGACGGCTATTTCCCAGGAGAAATGGGAGCAAGCCATGAGGTCTGTAAGAGCTCCTTTGGGCATGCTTAAGTCCAGAGTGGTCAAGTCCAAAAAATACAGAACTTCCATGCCCGGCGCACCAGACGGCCAATATGTGATAATCCAATTTAAAACCTCGTTCGAAAACAAAGCATCTGCGGTCGAAACTGTCACACCGATGCTGGAAAAGGACGGGAGCTGGAGAGTCTCAGGTTACTTCATCAAATAGCGGGCGGACTACTCGATAAATTCCGAGCACTCTAATTGATGTTAGAACCTTCGCTTGCGGCGGGGCTGAACAAATTTGAATTGGTGGGGCGAGGCCCCACCCTACAATATTAATAAGAATAACCCCCACTATAAAAGTGGGGGCTTAAGGATCTGGATTCCGTATCCCATTCGACCCCGGCGCGCCGGGACTCAGGGCAGGCAAGAAACCCGCCGAATAAATCGGCGGGCTTAAGGATTTGGATTGGGGGGCAGAAAAAAAAAAGTGTGCTTTTCAGGAGGGAAGCCCATAAAATACGGGCAGGCGGCCCTTTTTAAAAAGGATAGATTTATGAGTTTAGATAATAACAAGTCATCGCAACGCCAAAGAACCAAAGAATCTGTCGATCTTCTCAGGAGACTCAGGGAGAAGCTGCTCTGTGATAATATTTCAACTGCGAGAGTGGCGGCATTGAATCTGTCGTGGAAACAAGAGGATGGGCTGGCTATACTAACGGAGGCGTTATTCGGTAATCATCCGAGGACGGCTAAAAAGGCGGCGGCCTATGGACTGAGGAGTATGAACGGCAGGATGCAAAAAATGGCTTTGGAGGTTCTTGAGCAAGGGCTGAAACATCATAACCGAACCACACAGGCCGCGTGTGTTAAGTCTATAGCCCTGATGAAAGGTCAGGTTTCGGGCAAGGCAAAGGTCAAGGAACAAAAGCCACTTTCAGGCAAGGAGAAACAGATATGGGCGATAAGGGAAAAAGAGATAAAGGCAAAAAAGAACAACAGAAAAAGGCTCAGCTTAGTCCGAAGGAAAAACGAAAACTAAAAAGAGAAAAGAAAAATAAGTAATTGCTTGTAGAGTCTGCGATGGATTCGTTGCTTTCGTTTTCGCAAAGGCTTCCGGCTTCGCTTTAGCGAAGCCGGACAGGACGGCGGGCAAGCGTTTGTATTCTTCGACTACTTCGACAGGTTCAGCATAAAAATTCGGCACAAGTCTAATCAGGATGGTCTGGCCGGTAGAGTCCGGCAAAGCGGGGGGACTTCGATTGATTAACGATTATTGATGATTGATTAGTTGAGGTTGATGCGATGCTGCCGGAGGCCGCGATGATGGACATCAAGTGTTACACAGGAGTGAAACACCGTAGTAAATAAGAATTGTACTGAACCGCAGGCTTTAAGGGCCGATTTTGTTTTTTCTTGATTGTCCGTTTGAGAAACAATATAATCCCGCCGAGTCGATCGTGGGGGTAGTCTCGAAAGGGGCCAAAATGAAAGGAACGTTTGCAGTTGCCGGTCTTATAACTTTAGTATCGTTGCCGCTTATGGTTGGCTGTGCTCCGGGCAGTTTTGTCAAAGGACGTAGCGCCGGCTGGGAAACAATCGAGTTGAACGACAGCTTGAAGGGTAATTATGACCTGAGTTGGCAAAAGACCGTCAACGCCATTGCACAGGATTACGACATCGAAATGATGGATAAGGGCAGTGGATACCTGCGAACATCGTGGCTCTATGGGATTAGCGGCGGCAGTAACTATCGTTACTGTGGTCGTATAACAGTAAAGTATCCGGAAGTGAGAGAACCTGAAAAATTTGAAGTGAAGACAGATGCCCAATGGCTCCATAAACCCACCCTTGGTGTGTGGCATCGTGGATGGGACAAGAAGTTCAACCGTGAAGTTTCCACAATCCTTTCGGAATGCTTAGGACGTACTGTTTCGCCCGATTGATACCCAAGGTGGTCTCATTATGGCTATTGGGGCGGTATTTCGATTGGTTTTCTTATTGAGCAGGCGTTTCTTCGTCCCGGCTGGATTGGATCTGTGTGAGCTGCATTCCAAACCTGCTAAATTTTGCGTCTGCTTCTTCATACTGGCTCTGGGCGTTGCGAAGGTGTCTGCCCAGGACATCCCAGTTGCCGCCGAAATCGGCGAAGGAGGCGGTTAGTTTCTTCAGATTCTGATGAATTTCGGCGGCCTTTCTTTCAATCTGCAGGCCGTGCAGCCCCATCACTATGGTCATAAGATAGGCATACAACAAATTGGGCGAGACAGGGATTACCTTCTTATCCAGTGCATATCCCAAAATCTCGTGTGTATCGCCGTCGTATTTTACAATTGTTTCGTAATAAACATTCTCGGCGGGGATATACATCAGAGCGAAATCAAGGGTTCCCTCGGCAGGGCGGATATAATTCGAGGCGATTGTGTCGATATGCTTGGCCACGTCCTTCTGGAACTGTCGGCGCAGCTTGCTCTTTTCGCCTTCATCCTCGGTCTTTAACATTGCCTCGAAACTCGGCAGGGGAAATTTGGCGTCAATGGGCACGGCATAGTCCGGCATCTGTACAAGGGCATCAACTATTTTGCCGTCTTTGAACTGGTGCTGAAGCTTGTAACTGTTCTGCGGCAGGATGGTTGCCAGCAGGTTTTCGAGTGACCATTCGCCCAACTGGCCGCGGAGCTTGGGACTAGTCATGATATTCTGCAGCCGTCTTACATCGGTGCCGAGCTGGAGCATCTGTTTGTTTGTGCCCTGCAGCTCGCCAATCTGGGTGTGCAGCTTGCCGAGTGTCTGCTGGCTTGTGTTTAGATTCTGAGCGATATTTTCCTGGCCTTTCTGGAGTGATGTTTCGAGTGTGCCGCGCAGGCCGTCCTGAGCTGTCCTGATTGATTCGAGCTGCTGCTGCAGGAGGCCGATGGCGTTACTCTGGCCGGCTATCTCTCTGCGATGGGCCGAGCTGGTAACAATAAGCCAGACCAGAAGGGCCGATGTGAGTACCATCAGGACTACTGCTAAAGTTACTAAAACGGTTATGCTCATATTCTTGTCCTTAACGAGCCGGTTAGATTATAGATTTTCCGGGGCGTTTCGTCAAAAGACTTGCCCCTTCAGGATGTGGTTTTTATCATATCGGCTGTAAATATGAAGAATTACCACCTTGTCATCCTGAAAAAGCCCTACTCGGATGCGATTTTGGCCGGGCGAAAAACGATTGAATCGCGTTTTACGCGGTCAAGGCATTCATTTATTAGTCAGGTCCGGCAGGGCGATTTACTCTTTCTTAAGGCAAGCTCCGGGCCGGTCTGCGGGCAGGCGAGGGTCTCGGCCGTCAGGTATTTCGAAGACCTTACGCCCGCGAAGATGGCCGAAATCAAGCGGCAATACAATGAGCATATCCTGGGCAGTGATGAATACTGGAAAAGCAAGGCAGTGTGCAGATTCGGTTTTCTGGCCTGGCTGGAAAATGTCCGGCCTATAAGTCCGACTATGATTTCGAAAAAGGACTGGCGAAGCTGGGTGGTCCTGACGAGGAAGGAAAACTTCGGGCTGTTAAAAGACCTGCCTTTTAAGGCCTAACAATACTTATCCACGATTACCGCCCAACAGAGACCCACATCCAAGCTTCGAATCAAGATGCTGCTACTGACTGGTTTCCGTAATCACACCTGCCCCAAATCCCTGCTTCTTCTACTTTATTCTACAGGGCTCTTAGAAACCCGGTCAGGTCTTTTTTTTCTTGTTCGGTCAGTTTTGTTTCGAGTATCAAGTTAAAGAATTCCACAGTGTCTTCCAATGTAAGTAACCGTCCATCGTGGAGGTATGGTGGAGAATCCTTTATTCCTCTCAAGTTGAAGGTCTTAATTGGTCCGTCTGCCGCGGCATATCTGCCATTTATCATTTGGTATTTATAGAATCTCTCAGTTTTCAAGTTGTGCATAAGGTTGTCGGTATAATATGGAGGTGTATGACATACGGCACAGTTGCCCTTACCGAAAAATACAGCTTCACCATTTAGCTCATTCCCGGCAGCCTTGGTAGGTTCGAGCCTTCCGAACACGTTCAGCTTAGGAGCAGGGGGGAAATCCAGAAGCGCCTGGAACTCAGCCATAAAGTGGACCTGGCTGCCTCTTTCGAGAATGCTTATTCCCTTTTTGGCAGCGATGACGTGGTCACCATCAAAATAGGCAGCTCGCTGTTCAAACTCAGTAAAATCCTCAACCGTCTTCAACGCCCGCTGGGAACCAAACAGACGCTGAATATTGACGCCCCGCAGAGACGGTGTGTCGAGCCTGTGGCGAAACTTTTGGGGGCGGATGTCACCTACAAGGTGAGTCGGTGCTGCCGTGTGGCCATTGGAATGACAATCGAAGCAGGTTACACCCCTGCTTGGTTTTTCGCTGCGGCGGTCCTCGGTTTGATTGAACTGCTGCTGGGGAAACGGCGTAACCAACAAGCGAAGCCCCTCAAGCTGTTTGGGATTGAGTGTGCCGTTAAACAACTCATAGTAGTTATTTATGGTTACAACTTTTCCCTGCGAGACATCCTCAAGATCAGGGCGGGTTGTCAGGTAAATTGCCGCCGGGAACTCAGGCAGAAAGTGCTCAGGAAGGTCAAAATCAAGGTCAAAACGCGTCAAGTCTCTTCCTTCCTGTTTGTTTATTTCGTCTATTACAAACCGGGGGAAGAGCATGCCGCCTTCGTTGTGATTGGGATGAGGCAGCGGCAGGAAACCTTTCGGAAACAGGTCTTTTTCGCGAATTTCATTAGAAGCCATTTCAGCAAGACTTTGCCAACTAAGCCCGACAGGTAACTTTACACGAACCCCCTGCTGGACAGGCTTTCCACGAGACATCGTAACACCCTGAGCCGGATTGTCGGACAGGTCGTACCTTTCTTTTAGTAAATTCATTTGACGTGTTATGATTTCTGGCTTGGCAGCCTTCATTCTCGTCATCGTGGAATTAAAGTCCTCAGTGATGACAACAGGGGCATAGCTCGAGTCCTTTGCGTAAGCAATGGCTACCATCATAATCACAACTACTCCGAAAATTCCGGCCAGACATACAATTTTTATTTGGCTTTTCATTTTTTCACCTTCAGTTAAGATTATTTTTCTACAAACATCATTGGAATTTAAGACGGCACAATAGCCTGGCTCAACAAAAGGCACACAGAAAAGGGCAACAGCTTTCCATAGAAATACTGCCGCATAACCCCACACCCCACAAGTTATTCAGAAATTATTGCCTGATTCGTCAATGCAAATTTCACTTTGCTTATACAACTTAAGCATTTATTATTAAACATTCCAGAATGTCGCTGTCAAGTCTTTTTTAATTGTCTAAATAAAATGTGTAGTATTCCAGTCAATTTGGGCCTTTTTTGTCTTGATGAAAATAATATTTTAGGCCTGTTTTTGATTGTTAGATAACTATAAGGATGATTTCTTCTTTTACAGAAAAAAGGGGATTTCAAGGGATTTTCTAATGCAAATCCAATCTCGTGAGAAAGTTTGCGGCGGGAGAAAGTCGGAAAGAACCTTATACTAAACTATTTAATCTGAGCTCGTTTGTTAGGTGTAGAGAATCCGGAGGCTATTGAGTCACTGGCCAAAAGACAACATCGCCGTTATCTGTCCAAATTTTTGGTTTTCCTTGTTCGTCTTTTCCTGTTTGACCGCCATCATCGACAAAATTTCTTCCAAGGCTATACAGTGTGAAACTGTCGTCGGTCTTTTTATAAACCAGTGATTTATCGCTGTATGGGTCCATCGGTAATTGCTTAAAATAACCGTCCTCTACCAGTTGATTAAGGCTGTCGGGATAGTTGCCTTTTTCCTGCTTATATCCAAGTAAACCCAGGACTGTTACGAGGGCTTTAACTTCACATCCTGTTTCATGCAGGATTCTGTCAGGTATGGGAAAATCTATAGTTAAAAAATAAACGGGCCAATATCTTGCACGTGTGTAAAACGTATCTTGTTCCAATTTTTGCCAAGTGGACCTTTGAAAGTCGTCATCGTGAGGTTCTTTTAGCCGTTGCCACGGGGTCTTGTATGCGTTTTCTTGAGCTTCGTTATAACATTTCTGAAATGTCCGGTTCATTTTTTGCCTGTGTGCGCAAACAAGGGACAAAAACAAAGAATCAGCATAATCTGAAAATTTTCCTTTGGGCTCAGTATTAAAAACAATTCGCTTAAATTCACTAAGGCGTCCAGGTATCAGATGACCCGAGCCTTTTCCATTGTCCGTGTAGCATCTCTGAATTAAATCAGATACTAATAACCTTTCCACATCATAGTTCATTAAAAAAGTATCATCAGTCATTAGCTTCTCAATCGCATTCTGAAAATTCCTCATTTCCTGCCTATCCGTCTGGCCACTACTCAATATGATAAGGGCACTTTCGGAGACAAACTGCTGGATTATGGAGCCTACAAGCTGTTCCATAAATACGTGTGGGCCTTTAAAATGTCTGCCGGCCTTATAGCAGACTAAAAGGTCTTCGAAGGCTTCATTAATTTGTTTATCAAGTGCCTTTAGTTTTGCCCGCAGGCATATTAATTTTGCCAGTTTGGGTATCTTTTGTAACTGGGGCATATTTATCTCGATGAGAGAACACTTCACTTCACCAAATTCCCACCAGCAGTAAGGTTTTTGGGCGGCTTCAGTAAACAAATTGAGGGCTTCTGAGTTGTCCTGAATCCATCGGCGCAAAGCAGAGAGTTGTTCGTCGCTCAAATCCGAGAGATGCGGTTTGTTTTTTGTGATTTCGTCCAAAGAAACGGTTTGAGTACCTTGCTCTTCTTGTAATTGTAGAGGGTTTACATATAGCTTACACGCTTTTGTATAAATAGGCGCGGCATTGAGAGTTTCATCCGCCACAGGCCTGGCGAAACGAGTCAATTCCTTGGCGTAATCGACAGCAATATTAGGCCTACCGAATGAGATGTAAACACAATATAAGATGAAGCACAAAATTAAAACGCCGATGGTTTGGAATGTTCTTGCAGCGAGCGTTCGCCAGAGCGGTCTGCAGCGTTTTTTTGCCCGGCGGGTCAGAGCAGCCAGGAGTTTGGCGTCGCCGAATTCGGTGATTAATTTTTGGGCCTTTTCCTCTCTTTCCTCATCGGTTCGGCAGTCTTTAAGGGCATCTTCAAAATGGGCGGCAAGCTCAGCCCTGACATCTTCGCGGACCTTTCGCCGATATCGCATCAATTTTATAACAAGGTTTATATATTCAACGGCACAGGTGGGAAGATTATCAAGACTTTTGTCTTTTTGCTTTTTCTTCATAATTTATCCCTTGGGCAAAAGCACACGACAACAGTGATATAACTCAGGCAGGTACAAGGCCGGCACCAAAGACAAGCTCAAGGCCTTCGTAAAGCCTGCCAAGCTGCTGTTTTTGTTTTGCAAGCTGAGTTTTACCTTTGCTGGTAATGGAATAATACCGGCGTTTCCGGCCGTTTTGGGCCTCTTCCCATTTGCCTTTGACTAATTTTTTGGCTTCCAGGTTGTAAAGCAGGGGATAAAGCGTGCCTTTTCCCAGAGTGAGGATGTTATCCGAGCGGTTCTCGATGGCTTCGCTTAGCTGGTAGCCGTACATCGCCCCGCGTGAGAGAATCTCCAAAACAACGACCGGCGCGACGCCTTTTAACAATTCTCTTTCAAATTTCATAAAAAACCTCCTAATATATGCCTTACTATACATAGTATGTAACACATACTATGTAATGTCAAGCATATTTTATAAATTTTTTTCATAGATTTAGACTCATTTCACTCGCAGTTAAAGAGAAGATAGAAAAAGGTCTTCAAAGGGGCTTTATATCATCGAGGATTTTGACCGGCTTGATCCAGCAGCCAGTCATACCAGTTTTGCATTCCTTCGCCGGTTTTGGCGGAGATTGGAAAGATTTCCAGGCCGGGATTCAGTCTGCGGGCGTCGGCCTTTACGCGCTCAAGGTCGAAATCGACTACTTTAAGTAAATCCATCTTGTTTATCAGCAGGGCCTTAGATTTCGAAAAGATAGCGGGATACTTTGCGGGCTTGTCGTCGCCTTCCGCGACGGAAAGCACGGCGAGCTTTGCGTTTTCGCCCAATTCAAAGTCAGTAGGGCAGACCAGGTTGCCGACGTTCTCAATAATAACCACATCGAGCTTATCCAGCGGTAGATTGTGCAGGCCGGCGGTTATCTGCTCGGCTGAAAGGTGGCAGGCACCGTGGGTGTTTATCTGTACAGCAGGAGCACCGGTAGTTTTAATTTTCTGAGTATCAATATCTGTCTTTATATCGCCTTCGATTACGGCGATTTTGAGCTTGGCCTTCAGGTTGGTTATCGTCTTTGCCAGGATTGTGGTTTTGCCGGAGCCGGGCGAGGAAATCATATTGAGGCAGAAGACTTTTTTCCCGGCCAGAAGTTTCGTGTTTTCAAAAGCACACTGTTCATTTGCATCGAGAATCTTTTTCTTAAGGTCCACTTTAAACATATCAGTCTTTCACCTAAGGTACAAGCTCCTCTAATTCTATCTCTTCCAGCAGCAGTGGACTGTCCGGCAGCATTTCCAAATCACTGCTCTTGCAGTCGGGGCAATTTATCTCTGAGTTAAAATCAACTTCAAAGGTCTTCTCGCAGCTCCTGCACTTAGCCTGAAGCGGCTTTTGCTCAATCACCAATTTTGTGCCTTCACAAGGCGTGCCTTTCGCAATGGCCTTGAATGCGAAACGCAGAATCTCTTCGTTGATGCTGTAAAGCCGGCCGCAACTTATTTTAGCGCTGATGGGCCTTGCATTATGTTTCGCCGCCTCGGCCGAGATAGCGGCAAGCAGGCTCTGAGCTACCATTGTCTCGTGCATAATCTAAAAAAATTTAAACATGGTCAACATATTCTTGGGAGTTCCCGGCCATAGGGCATCTGGACAATTCTTCTTCCGCCAATCTTTGTTATAAGCTCGACGAGAGGTGCCTGCGTAGCTTCGATTACCCGGCCGATTATCGCAGCGTCCCTGCCCAATGGATGCTCTTTGCAGATGCCAAGGGCCTGCTCGGCCGAGTCGGGCGAGACAATTGCGACAAATTTACCTTCGTTTGCTATGTTTAGAACATCAAAGCCCAGCATCTCGGCTGCCGCGAGAACCGGGAGGTTGACCGGTATATCGACCTCGCTGATCTCAATCGCCTTATTGCTGCCGGCAACAATCTCGTTAAGCGTCGCGGCAAGTCCGCCGCGCGTGGGGTCACGCATAAACTTAACGCCGTTGGTATTTTCCAATATCGAGCAGGTAAGCTCAGCCAGCGCGGCGCAGTCACTTTGAATTTCCGTTTGAAACTTGATGTCCTGGCGCTGTGAGATTATGGTCATACCGTGGTCGCCGATGGTTCCGCTAAGTAACACTTTGTCACCAACGGCAAGTTTGTCGAGTCCCAGGTCCACGCCGGTCAATCTTACGCCGATACCGGCGGTATTGATAAATAACTTGTCCGCAGCGCCGAGTTCAACGACTTTCGTATCACCTGCCACAATCAGGACATTATTTTCGCGAGCAGCGGCAGCGGCACTCGAGAGTATTTTATCCAGCAAACTAATTTCAAGGCCTTCCTCAATTATCAGCGAAAGGCTAAGGGCGACGGGTTTTGCACCTGAGACGGCCAAATCGTTTATGGTACCGCAGACGGCAAGCTTGCCGATATCACCCCCATTGAAGAAGAGCGGCTTTACTACGTAGCTGTCGGTGCTGAAGCAGACCTGAGGTGAGGAAAGATTAAGTTTCGCGGCGTCGGCAAGCTCGGCAATGGTATCATTTTTTATTTTGGGCAGGATATGCTGCCGAATCAACTGGTCGGTCAATCGTCCTCCGCCGCCGTGCGCAAGCAGGATTTTTGGGGGTTGCTCGGTGTTCATTTAGCCCGTTCGCCTTTCGGTCCGTATTTAAACCACGCTGCACAAGCGCCTTCGGAACTGACCATACAGGGACCGACGGGTATATCGGGACTGCACTTTTTGCCGAACAGGGCACACTGCGGCGGCTCAATCAGTCCACAAAGCACCTCGCCGCAACGACAGCCGGTAGTATCGTCTACAGGCTTTTCTTCCACGCCGAACCTCCTGCAGGCGTCGAATCGTTCATACTCTGGTTTTAGCTTGTAAGTGCTGTTCTCGATTTTCCCCAATCCCCGCCAGTAGCCATCGGCTGGTTCAAAGCAGCGGTCAATAACTTTTTGTGCGGTGGTATTTCCTTTTTGTGTTACTACGGCCTCGTAGACTGACTTGACCTCGACTTTATGCTCGATGAGCTGGCGTGATATTTCGCCCAGGCCCTGGATAATCTGCATCGGTTCAAAACCGGCAACGACACAAGGCTTTGCAAATTGATTCACAATCGGGTGATATGCGTCTGAGCCGATGATAACGGTGACGTGGCCGGGACATAAAAAAGCATCGATTTTGTTATTTTTGTCTGAGAGCAAGGCCTGCATCGCAGGTATCACACGTTTGTGGCCGCTTAAAACGCAGAAGTTTTCTATACCGAGCTGGTCGGCCTCGCTTACGGCAACGGCTGTGGCCGGCGTGGTAGTCTCGAAACCGACCGCGACGAAGACGACCATCTTATCGGGATTGTCCTTTGCAAGCTGCAGGGCGTCTTCACTGCTGAGCACCACCATGACATTATTGTTCTTATTTTTTCTCTCAAGCGAGCCATCGCTTCCGGGGACCCTAACCATATCGCCGTATGTTGCAATCAGGACATTTTTCTCTTTGGCCAGTTCGAGAACGAGATTGATATAGCTAAGGTCGGTGACACAAACGGGACAGCCGGGGCCGGAGAGAAGTTTCATTTGGGCCGGCAGAGTCGAGGCTATGCCGCTGCGGAATATCGAGACGGTGTGAGTGCCGCATACCTCCATTATGTTTATCTGCCGGGCCAGGCTTTTACAGGCCTTGTCCATCAGGCTCAGGGCGTTGTGAATTCTTTCAAGCATATATTCGTATCTCGCATATCGTATGTCGTATATCGTGTCACTTTTTTAACCTGAAATTTTGTCTTGTGTTTGGTTGAAGGCGTCAATTTGTGCAAGGAGCTCCCAGGTCTCTTTTGCCTCTTCTTCGTTAATCAGCCCGATTGCGAAGCCGGCGTGTACCAGAACGAGCGTGCCGACGGTCGCCTCGGGCAGTAGAGTGGTCTTTATCTTCCAGCGGTTACCCATCGCCTCGGCAACCGCCTTATCGCCCTCTAATTCAACTATTCTTGCCGGTATAGCCAAACACATTGTTAGTCACTCATTACCCGTATATCTTATTTTATTAGAATAGCACCCTCAATTATTCTATTGTCTAATACGTTTTGGGTCAATCTTTGGTTTGCAGACAGGTTGAATCTACCTCCGAGGGCTGTAAATTCGGCCATCTACATCGAATTAGGTTCTACAAAAAGTGTTTGACAAGAAAATATGCAAAGTCTATTCTTCATAGTCAGTTTTAAGTCGCAAATGGGTAATCCAGGTATACGAGAGGTATTTATGAACGTCAAGCAGCTTCTCAGTGAAAGACGTGATGAGATATGCAGCATTGCCGCCAGGCACGGTGCGTACAATGTTCGTATTTTCGGCTCTGTAGTACGCGGCGAAGCTGGTCCGGACAGCGACATTGATTTTCTTATTGACGCAGGCCCGACAACAAGTTCCTGGTTTCCTGCGGGTTTAATTCTGGACCTTGAAGAAATCCTGGGCCGGCGTGTGGAGGTCGTGACGGAAAAGGCGCTCAATCCTTATATTCGCGACTATGTGCTTCACGAGGCTGTGCCGTTATGAAAGACGATAATGTTTATTTGCGCCACATCAGTGAGTGCATCCGGCGCATCGAGGAAAATGTCTCCGAGGGAAGAGAGAGTTTCATGGGGTCTCACACACTTCAGGACGCCGTGTTAAGAAATCTTCAAACGATGGCCGAATCTACTCAGCGTATTTCGGATGATTTGAAGACGGCACATCCTGAGGTTGAGTGGTCCCGTATCGCGGCATTTCGCAATGTGCTTGTTCACGATTACCTCGGTGTTGATATAGAAAGAGTCTGGGAAATAACACAACGTGACGTGCCTGAGTTAAAACAGGCCATATTGGCAATTTTAGCGAAGGGCTGTAATCATCCTAATTAGAGAAATCTGCGTTCAATCTCGTGATGTAACAGTTAAATGAATGGGGTATTTGATCACCTTTACGAACTGGCAGCAAAAAGCTTAGCTCCGATTGTCCAAGACCCAGCTAATAGGGAGAGGTCTTGGGATAGATGTTACAGCTTCTTTCAAAGATATCACAAATTGGGTCGAGAACAGCAGCGAGCGAACAAAGACTTGGCATGTCTTCATCTCGGTTTCTACTTAGCAAGCTGGGGCATGTTTAGGCCTAAAGGTAAATTGATATATAAAGACTATACTGTATATGGACACGTCTTAGATTTATTACTTGGACAAGAGTATGAAACATTATGGAACCAAAACTTCTTTGATGTTTTGTTTACGAACACGGTCCCCGTTGAAAATGAACATATCAGTTTGATTTTCCATTTGGCGGGAAATATTCGAGAGTATTTTAATGGTCTGAAGATTATCAAAAATCGCCACTCATGTATAGAAGATTTTCATGCAACTGATACGTTGATAACGAAGGTTTTACTGGGCACACTGGCTTGTACACCAGCTTACGATACATATTTCAAGAAGGGACTTACTGCTTGTGATATCCATAACTGTGGTTCTTTTACAATCCGTTCTTTTAGAAACTTATTGAATGTTTGCCGGGAAAACAATCTTCGGACAATACTGCAGCAGCAACCCATTGAATATCATGGCATAGTTTATCCTGTTATGCGCGTCATTGACCTTTACTTTTGGGCCAAAGGACTCAATGGAAATATTTAGCTATGCGGGGTATACTTTGTATGCCGATACAATTCTACGTAGGTCTCGATTTCCGAATTATGGATTGCCGCTCATGCTTCACAAGATACGAGCGACGCGGCAATAGCCGCCTGGCCGAGGGAAATTCCGCCGTCGTTGGACGGTACCTCTCGGTTAAATAATACGTGAAAACCACTTTCTTTCAACAGCTTTATCAAACGGTTCGCCAAATATCGATTACAAAATACGCCGCCACTAAACGCGACACTATCAAGTTTTGTTCTTTCTCTTGCTTGTTTAGCCGTCGCCAGCAGGACGATGGCAAGAGTGTTATGAAACTTTGCTGAAATAATACTGGCTGCAACCCCTTTTTGAATATCATCGATTAATTGTTTTGTCATTCCACGAAGGTCAATCAGGATTGGTTTGTCCGCCTGTTTAATAAGCTCAAAATCATAACACTCATCAATGCCGTCTTCTATAATTGCTTCAAGGGCCATTGGTAGCTGCGCATCAAAATGGTTGTAATTGCCGAGACTAAGCATTGCAGCCACCGCATCGAAAATTCTGCCCAGACTCGATGTTTCGACAGTATTCACTTTTTTTTCAATTTGCTCCGATATAATTTTCTGTTTCTCTATATCACTTTCAATTCGTTCAAGGAGCCAGCTAAAGTTATTTAAATTGAAATCATCCTCGTAAGCTTTTTTCAGAAGTCCAATGACAGGTCTTATTGCTTCTTTGCTTGCCTTGTCCGCGCCGGCCAGTTGGTAGTAATCAAGATGGCCGAGACGCTCGAATTTTTCCAGTGACGCAATCATACACTCACAGCCCCAAATCGCGCCGTCGGTTCCGTAGCCGGTGCCGTCACATTCGATGCCGATGAGGGGCCCTTCGAGGCCATACTCGGTCAGGACTGACGCAATGTGGGCCCAGTGATGCTGGACCTGGATTACCTTTATGTCTGGCCAGCCTCGGCGGGCAGGAATTGATTGTGCATATTGGGTGGAAAAATAGCCGGGATGAAAGTCGCATACGACGACCTTTGGCTCGATTTCGAATAATTGCCGAAGGTGCTCGACCGAGTCGATATAATGATGATAGACTTCGGCATCCTCGAGGTCTCCGATATGCTCGCTGCATATAAGCTGGTTTTGCTTTACAAAACAAAACGTGTTTTTCATATCCGCACCGGCCGCAAATATGTCCTGCGGGCAGGCCTTCTCCATAAGAACGGGAGCCGGTACATATCCTCTGGCCCTTCGTAAGGGGACCGGCTGCTCATCCACAAAATGGATAACCGAATCGTCAACCTGCCGGTAGATTTCTCTGTCGTGCATTAAAAAGGCATCCGCTATATCTCCAAGTCTTTCGAGGGCCTTTTCGTTTTTGCAAATTAATGGCTCTTCAGAGATATTGCCGCTGGTCATCACAAGTACTTCTATACACCGGCCGTCTGCCTTCTCTGCAAAAAGTAAATGATGCAGCGGCGCATAACAAAGCATAAAACCGAGTGTATCGACGCCCTCGGCTACCGACGGGGCTATCGCCGAGTTCTTAGCCTTCGGCAACAAAACAATCGGGCTTTGGGGGCTTTCTAAGACCTTCTGGGCCAATTCGCTAACGATAGCATACTCTTTTATCTTTTCAACTGAGCCTGCCATCATAGCGAAGGGTTTATGGTCCCGGTGCTTGCGCTCTCGCAGCCGTTTGACCGCCGAGTCGTTAAGGGCATCGACCGCTAAGTGAAATCCGCCGATTCCTTTCACGGCAAGAATTTTGCCGTCAAGCAGTAACCGCACAGACTGCGTAATCACCTTGTCGCTGTCGGTCTCAATAGTTTTTCCGGCGGTGTCTGTAAGGTAAATTTTTGGGCCGCACTTCGGGCAGGCGACAGGCTGGGCGTGAAATCGCCTGTCGGCCGGGTCATTGTATTGCGAAGCGCACTCGGGACACATCTTGAAAACAGACATTGTCGTATTCGGCCGGTCGTATGGAATCGTTTTTATCAGTGAGTATCTCGGGCCGCAGTTGGTGCAGTTAATGAAAGGATAACGATACCGAAAATCTTTCGGCGAGTTCATTTCACTTAGACAATCGCAGCAAGTGGCGGTATCCACCGTTACCTCGGAAAGGGCTGTGCCCGCCGAGTCACTCGGTTTTATATTGAAACCCTCTTCGCCGTCAACGACAGGAATATCTGCAACTTTGCAGGAATCTATCTTCATCAAAGGGGGGGTGTCGTTGCCGGATTGGAGGCGATCTAAAAATTCTGCGCAATCGTCACGGTGACCCTGCAGCTCGATGGTTACGCCTTTGGTATCATTAAAGACAAAACCTGAGAGCGAAAGCCGGGCGGCAAGCCGATATACAAACGGCCGAAAGCCGACTCCCTGTACGCGTCCTGTGACAAGTATTTTCTTTCTCTCGAGCAAATCGGCACCGGGAAAAGCGATTTTTTACAATTTTACACAAAGCATATTCTCTGATATTAAGGGTCCGATGGCAATGCCTTTCATTCATAATACCTGAAGGGCAGATGGATTGTTCGTCATAACGGCTTTCAAGGGCGAAAAACGACGGCATATTTTTAAAATTGACCAGAGTGGAATTCGAAAGTATCATAATTGCGTCTAAAAACAAAATGCCAAACGAGACAACGGCTGTTACACCGGATACGACAGGACGTCGATTCTGCAGGCTTTAGCGGCTTTTTTAGAGAAGCGGGGCTTTGTCCTGAATGAGCTGAAAAAACAATTAGGCCTGCTCGATATATTCTCTATCGCCTCGGGTGCGATGATAAGCTCTGGTCTGTTTGTTCTTCCCGCAATTGCGTATCGAAAGGCGGGGCCGGCTGTGATATTATCATATCTTTTCGCTTCGATTCTGGTTGTCCCCAGTGTTTTGAGTAAGGCTGAACTTTCTACAGCTATGCCGCGTGCCGGCGGTACTTATCTATACATTGAGCGCAGCCTCGGTTCGATAGCCGGGCTTTTCAGCGGTTTGGCAAACTGGTTCTCGGTAGCATTGAAAAGCTCGTTTGCGCTGGTCGGCATCGCGGTTTTCGTAAGAATCGCGGTTGAATCAATGCTTTCAATAAGACTGACAGACCAGCAGGAAGCGATACTCCTGAAGACAATCGCGAGTTTATTCTGCCTTGGTTTTATGTTCCTTAACATTACAAGCGTCAAGCACACAGGCAGACTTCAGGTCTGGCTGGTAATGGGTATGTTCGGGATACTGACTCTTTTTATAATCACAGGCACCAAGTCAATTGCTCTTGGAAGATATGAGCCATTCCTGACGAACGGCTGGGCGGCGGTCTTTGCGACTACAGGTATGGTTTTTGTGAGTTTTGGCGGCCTTACCAAAGTCGCCAGTTTGGCCGAGGAGGTGATAAATCCCGCGAAGAACCTGGCGCTTGGGATGATTCTGGCCTGGTTTTTTGTGACCCTTCTTTATCTGGGCGTGGTCGCGGTAACCGTGGGAGTCACGGCTGGGCCGGAATTGGCCGAATCACTGACGCCAATCTCACTTGCAGCGGGCAGTTTTATGGGGCCGGTGGGCGTTGTTCTTGTAACGCTTGCCGCAATGGCCGCATTTATAACGACCGCGAACGCGGGAATACTGGCTTCTTCAAGGCAGCCGCTGGCGATGAGTAGAGACAAGCTGCTGCCTGCCGCCCTGGCAAGGCTAAACAGCCGATTCAGAACACCGCACGTCAGTATAGTAGTAACCTGCGGATTTATGATTCTTGCGATTGTGCTTCTGGATATTGAATTGCTCGTAAAGACCGCTTCGACGCTGATGATAGTCCTGTTTATGCTGGTAAACGCCAGTGTAATTATCATGCGTGAGAGCAGGATTCAGAGCTATCGGCCGGTGTTTAAATCGCCTTTATATCCCTACATTCATATCATCGCGATAATAGCCTATGCCCTGCTGATTGTGCAGATGGGATTTGTTCCCTTAATAGTCACGGCCGGGTTTATAAGTCTTTCGGCGGCCTGGTTCGGTCTTTATCTATACAAACGAGGTACGAGACAATCGGCCCTGATGCACGTTGTGGAGCGCATTACGGACAGGGAGCTTAAAACCGTCACGCTCGAAGACGAGCTGCGGGACATCCTGCTGCAGCGGGACGAAGTGGTCGAGGACCGGTTCGACAAACTGGTACGCGAGTGCGAGATAATAGACCTGCAGGAAAACGGAAAAGCAGACGATGTTTTCAGGGCCATCTCAAAAATTCTCGCGAAAGAGCTTTATGCTAACGAAGAAATCTTATTTGAAAAGTTCCTCCAGAGAGAGGCTGAAGGCACGACGGTGGTCCAGCCGGGACTGGCGATACCGCACATAATTGTGGAAGGCGAGAAAAAATTCGACATCGTCCTGGTAAGGGCCAAAGAAGGTGTGATTTTCCCTCACGCGGCCGAGCCGGTAAAAGCAATATTCGCCCTCGTCGGCAGCAAGGACGAGAGGAACTATCACCTGCGGGCGCTGATGGCCATCGCGCAAATCGCCCAGGATGAAAACTTCGAGAAGCACTGGCTCGAGGCAAGGGACATACAGGCAATCCGGAACCTGATGCTTCTTTCAACAAGAAAAAGGGACGCTGAATAACACCTCACCGACACTTCTAAGAGCCTGTAACAAAACCTAAAATAACCTTAACCCGCAAGAGGCGGGTTAATAAATACCTCTGGATTTCCGCTCCTTCGATCCTGCTCAGTCCTAGGGACTCCATACGGAGGACAGGTTACTAAATCCGAAGCTCTCAACAAATCCAAACCTCAAATGACAAAAACACCTTCAAAAAACGATACCCTCAAAAGACCAACGCAATCTTGTGAGGGTTCAATTACGATACTTCTAACGGCCCCGAGCTAACCCGCCGCCGGGTTTCGCAGTGATGCCACCCACGTCCCGAAACGCTACAAAAGCGAAAGCAAGCAGCAAGAAGGTCCTCGATTAGGCGGTCGGGTTCAGCGAGTTGTTAGCGCGCCCTCTTGCCCTTGGCCCTTCATCTTTGCAGCACTGCAACGCGGGTCAACTCTAGGCCATCTCTATTGAAGCCTGACTTGCTGTCCCTGACTGAGAATCCCAACCCGCTCAGATAGTCGTCAATCCAATCCCCTGACAGATCCTCTCTGCGGCTGCGATATTGAGCAACCAGGAGCTTTCCACCTTCCACCAAGAAGCGATTGAGCAACCTATAGACGAATGCCTCAGCCAGGTTCGTTGGGACATAGCAGACTTCCGTGCGAACGTAGTCAAACCTCATCGGAGGCTCCCAATCCCAGGCGTTTCCCACAAAGATGTTGTCTGCAAAACCCTTCAGTCTTTCCTTGGCCAAATCAGCGAGCTTCTTCGAGTAGTCCACTCCGTACGGCTCAATCCGAACACCTTTCCTCATCGTCCAATCCGATAAGCACTCCAACAAGAAACCATTCGCGCAGCCAATATCCAAGAATGTCCCAGATGTTTCGACACACTCAGAGATGGGGATCCGAAGCCTTGTCCACTCTTCGAACGAGCCTGATTTTCCCGATTGCTTCCACGGCGTTTCTGCTGGTAGATAGCCGTTTTCCAACAGCGATCTGATCTCGCTGAACCAGTCCTGCAACTCGTTCGTTGAGACTACAAACCTGAAGCCACACTCGCAACGCTCTGCTGCGTCATCGTTGGTCTTGTGACAGAGAGGACATATCATAACTCTCTCCTCGTCGCTTGGCCTTCGCTTTCGCTTGGCGCGCTAACTATGTATATATGGTTTCCATATAAGACTCCAAATCTCTCTGAGTGTCCGTATAACACCTCATCAGCATTTCCAAAACCATAAACATCAACCACCAAGTTTATGGCCGGGGCCGATGGTATAAAGTCGTTTCTTTGTTTCAGTATTGACGTGAGCGGCAATTACTTTACCGACAAAAATTACGTGGTCGCCCACCTCGGTTTCGGTCTCGAGTGTACACTCGAAATTTGCTACGGCATCGGTAAGTAGAACCGAATCGATTGCTGTAGCCGGTTCATTTTTACAATCGAACTCGGCAAACTTATCGGTATCCCGGCCGCTATGCCTGCCGAAAAACAAGGCCGCGTCTGCCATATTCGTCGAGGGATATGCAATTGTAAAACACTTCGAGTGGCGGATGGCCGCGGTTGAGTAATGACTCGTCGCCACCGCTATTGCCATCATTGGCGGCTTACCGGATGCGAACATCGTCCAGCCCAGCGTAATAGGGTTGGCTTTGCCATTTTTGTCCTTTGCTATGGCGATTACTACCTGTTCAGGATATTTGGTTTTGACGGCATCGGCATAGTCAACTTGTTTTTGCATTTCAGGACTCCGAAAATAATTTAGTGTTTACTTGAAATATATATTTGATAGAATTTTACTCGTAGTAGTTATTTTAACAAGGAGAAAACCGTGAGTAAGATTGGATTTATCGGCGGCGGGAATATGGCTGAAGCGCTTATTAAGGGGATGATAGCAGCAGACGTCTATCTGCCTGAGGACATAATCGCAAGCGACATAAAGCCCGAAAGGCTCGAATACCTTCGAAATCAATACGTCGTTGGTGTCAATGAAAATAACAAAGCCGTGGCGGGTTCGGTTGACGTTCTTGTCCTCAGCGTCAAGCCACAGAATATGACCGAGGCACTGGAGAGTATCAAGGGGCAATTGGGGCCGAGTGCGCTTGTTATCTCAATCGCGGCAGGTATAAAGGTTTCCAAAATTACTAATGCCCTGGGTGATATTGCAGTAGTCCGCGTTATGCCCAATACGCCCGCCTTGATTGGCGAGGGGGCAAGCGCATTATTCGCCAACGAGAAGGCAAAGGTAATGCTTGATAAGGCAATGTCGATATTCTCGGCGGTCGGCAAGGCGGTCGTCGTTCAAGATGAAGGTTTAATAGACGCTGTTACTGCGGTAAGCGGCAGCGGGCCCGCCTATTATTTTCTCCTGATGGAAGAGATGATAAAAGCGGCTGGCAAATTGGGCTTACCCGACGAGACTGCCAAAGAGCTTGTTCTGCAAACCGCCAAAGGCGCCGCGCTGCTTGCGGCCGAACGCGACAAGCAGGGAGAGACGCCCGCTCAGCTTCGCCAGAAGGTCACCTCACCCGGTGGAACCACCGAGGCGGCCTTGAAAATATTCTCAGAGGGCCGGTTTGGCGAGCTTATATCCAGGGGTATTGAACGAGCCTGCCAAAGAAGCAAAGAACTTTCCGGCTGAAACTATTCCACTATTATCGCCTCGGCGGGACATTCGTCAGCTGCCTGCTGAACGGCGTCCTCCAGCTCGGCGGGAACCTCGTCCACTGAGGCCTGGGCCGTGTCATCGCCCATTTCAAAGACCTCAGGGCAGCTCTCGACACACAAACCACAGGCGGTACAGGTACCTTCATCAATTCTGACTTTCATAGTAAGCTCCTTGGAAATCGATATTTATTATTGATTATTTATTACTGATTACTTATCATTGGCAGAGCATTAAAGGTAGTCAATGTAAAATAGTCAATAATAAAATTTACGGCCGGGTCCCATGCAAACTGAGCCCGCGAACCTGGTCAGGCGGGGAACCGAGCAGCCATAAGCGAGGTCCTCGGTTGTGCCGTGGGCTAACCCGGCCATCTTTTGATTGATTATTAATAAATGTACACAGTACTGGCAAGAAGATACAGGTCGCAGAAGTTTGAGGAGGTAATTGGGCAGGGCGCAATTGCCCGGACACTCACCAACGCGATAAAGACCAACCGGGTTGCGCACGCGTACCTTTTCACCGGGCCAAGGGGGGTAGGCAAGACTACGATGGCCCGAATTTTGGCCAAGGCCCTGAACTGTCTTAAGGCCGAAGGGCCCACAAGTGAGCCCTGCTGCAAATGTGAAAGCTGTGTTGCTATCAATGCTGGCGACGATATCGACGTAATCGAAATCGACGGCGCATCGAATACCGGCGTCGATGACGTTCGCGGATTACGCGAGAACGCAATCTACAGGCCGGCACGCGCTCGGTTCAAAATCTATATCATTGACGAAGTCCATATGCTCAGCGCATCAGCCTTCAATGCCCTGTTGAAGCTTCTCGAAGAGCCGCCAACACATATAAAATTCATTTTCGCCACCACACAGCCTAACAAGGTACTGCTGACGGTTCAGTCCAGGTGCCAGAGATTTGATTTCAAAAATATCAGCTCGGCAGAAATAGCCGGGCAATTAAGGTATATACTCAAGACGGAGAAGATAGATTTCGAGGACGAGCTGGTTGTGGCGGTGGCGAGACTGGCAAACGGCTCAATGAGGGATGCCCTTAGCCTTTTAGACCAGCTTATAAGTACCGGCATCGAGCCTTTAACATTTTCTATGCTCGAGGAATTCCTCGGGCAGCCGGACGTTGAGAAAATCCATAACCTTATTGAGAAAATTGCCGGCGGTGATGCAGGCCAGAGCCTGGCTGCGATTGGTGATTTACTGGTCGGTGGTCAATCCGCCGTGCAAATTGTAGTCTCGGCCATCGACTATATGCGGGATTTGATGGTACTGAAATGTGATGCAGATGCTGCCGAGTTGTTGGTGGTGATGCCGGACGGCCGTCAGGATGCCTGCCGGTTGGCCGAGAAATTTGATATGCCCGGCCTTATTTATGGCATAACCATGCTTGAAAAGCTCTGCTGGGCCGTCAGAAATACCGACAATCCGAGAGCGCTTCTGGAGGCCGTGATGCTGAGACTGACCCTGAGCGAGCATTTCCTGGACGTTACTGAACTTCTTTCGCAACTGAAGGGGCAACCAGCTCGGAGTTCAGGAAAGGTAAAAAAAAACTCACCTGAGCCGGCAAACACAGCCGTTAGCCGAACGAATCAGAGTAAAAAGGACACTTTGAGAATTGATTCGCCGCATCAGGCCGAATCTATAACACCGGACAGACTCAAGTTGCCTTACATCAAAAGCCATTGGCAGACAATTCTAAAGGATATTGAGAGCAAGGCCGTAAATATCGCCGCAAAGCTGGTTGATGCTGTACCGCAAAGTTTTGATGATGGAATCCTGACTCTTGCTTTCCCGCCCAATGCGGCTATGGCAAAGGCCCTGTGTGAAAACGGCAGTGTTACCACCCAAATACAATCGCTATTGAGTCAGATTCTCGGTTCACCTGTGAAGGTGCGTTTTATTGTTGGGCAGGCCGAGTCCAACGGTGAGGCTAACACAAAAAAACCGCGAAAAACAGGCAGGCTCAGCCAGAAGGAGGTAAACGAGATTATCAGTGACCCTGCGGTTAAAACGCTTCTGACGGACCTCGACGCGAGTGTTACCGACGTTCGGCCGCCGTAAAGTGTAGCGGACAAAAACCATCCCCATCCCTAAGGGATGAGGCTGCCACCCAATAAAAGTAAAAGGAGAAACAAAAGTCGGGATGTTTGCAGCATGAGTCTTGTGAATGAATACGAATGTAAACATACAGACCACCCAAAAGCTGTCAAGATAAGGATTGCATGGTGGGTGGCAGCCTCAAGCACAAGGGCTCCGCGAAGCGGAGGCAAGCTTGGGGATGGCTTGTCAGCCAATGAGAAAGCTTTTGATAACAAACGAGATATAATGCTGCCATGCTGAACGGTAAAATATACACAAAAAGGTGCCGTCGTTACAATCTTGCGGGAAATGCCCACGAGTTAACATTTAGCTGCTATGATAACCAGCCGTTCCTTTTGACAGAAAGAACCTGTAAATATCTGGTTGATTCCATTATCCGGAGCCGTGAAAAACATCAGTTCGACTTGTGGGCTTATGTTTTTATGCCGAACCATGTGCATTTATTGATATGCCCAAGAAAACAACAATATTCAATTTCCGATATATTGCTTTCAATCAAGCAACCTGTATCCCGCAAAGCATTAAATTACCTCAAGAGCAATAATCCTGATGGATTGAAATATCTGGCAACATCTCAGATGCATAGGCCTTACCGATTATGGCAAAAAGGCGGCGGTTATGACCGCAACATAACGGAAGTTAATACTGTTATTAATTCGGTGCATTATCTTCATAATAATCCGGTACGTAAAGGCCTGGTTGAAAGTATGGACCGGTGGTATTATTCAAGTGCCGCTGATTGGCAGGGTACTCGGCAGGGACCAATACTAATGGATTTCGAAAGTTTCCCGACCTGAGCCATCCCCAAGCTGCGTCCTTCGATTTCTCTCAGGACTTGCTTGAGGCTGCCACCCCAGGCGCTCTATTAGCTTACAAAGAAAAATATTATGGCTGATTCAAACAAATTAAAACAATCATCATCGTGTTTCGAAACGGCTGCAAATGTGCTTGAAAGCTTGGAAGAAATTCCAATCACAAAGGAATTTGGAGTAGAGTCAATTTCTTCTAATCCCCCATTGCTGCTTATTACGTCCATTTGGAACCAAAGCATGCTGTTGAGAGTTAGGGAACTGGGAAATGCCTCTATAAATCTGCGGAAGCAAAATCGCCTTGTCTCTGCTGCTATTTTAACGCGGTGTCTCTTGGAAACCGTTGCATTGTATTACCATGTAAAAACAACACTAGAAGACGTTATCAATGAAACACGTCCAGCCAGTAGTGCGGTTGAAGAACTCTGGCGGGTTGGTCGTGGGCGAGACTGTCGAAATTTAAAACTGCTATTCAAAGGCGCACCCCAAACAACTCAGGACTATAAGGCAGTTGAATTGGAGAATTTTCGTAAGGTGCTTACTCAAAAGTGCCAACCTCTGAAATACACCTACAGCGAACTTTCGGAATATGTACATCCGAATGCTACAGGAACTTCAGAGGCATATACAAACCCTAACCAAGAGAATTTATCTTTTGTCTTCGATGGCAATTTTGATCATATTTCGCATAACACTGGTTATGTATTGGAATTCGGCCTGAATATGTTTAAGCAGTGCTGGTTGGAAATGGAGGGACTAATCCCTCGGTTTATGGAAATTTGTAAGTAAACGTTGGCTTAAAATGAGTGGCAGCCTCAAGCGCAGCTTGGGGATGGCTTGTTAGTGATTGATTATGAGCAGTATTTATACTGAAAGTCTGAACAAGCTTATCGAAGAGTTCGGTAAGCTGCCGGGTATCGGCCCAAAGACGGCGGAAAGGCTGGCTTTTCATATTCTAAGAGCCGAGCCCAAAGAGGCTCTTGCCCTGGCCCAGGCCGTTACCGCTGTTAAAAACAACATAAAACGATGCAGAATTTGCAACAACTTGGCCGAGGGGCAAACCTGTTCGATATGCAGTGATCCGCGACGCGATAAAAGCATCATTTGCGTGGTTGAGCAACCAAAAGACCTAATAAGTCTTGAAAAAACGGGTGCTTGCAAATGGAGTTACCACGTTCTGGGCGGTCATATAGCACCGCTTGAAGGCGTTGAGCCGGACGATTTAAACATCGAGGGCCTTATTAATCGCGTCCGCACCGGCTCGGTAGCGGAGCTGGTAATGGCCACTAATCCGAATATCGACGGCGACGCGACGGCCTTGTATATAGCCTCACTTCTCAGGCCAACGGGGGTGAAAATTACTCGCTTAGCCAGGGGGCTGCCCAGCGGCAGCACTATCGAATTTGCCGGCGGGCCGATTCTGGCTGAGGCGATTCGCGGCAGGCAGCAAATGGAATAACCCAAACAGCCACTTTGTATAAAGAATTCAATCATACCTCACATTTTACCGAGGTTTTATGGTATAATATATTAGCCGATAGTATGTATATTCGAGAGGACGGGCGATAAAACGGGAATAAACCATATCGCCAGGCTTGCTGTGGTAGCTTTTTTATGAAATTGAGTATGACAGGGCAGATGCGGATGGAGCAGCGAATGAAGCTTGCTCCTCGAATGATTCAGTCGATGGAGATACTGCAACTGCCACTGCTTGCCCTGCAGGAAAGAATCGACCAGGAAATAAACAGCAATCCTGTGCTTGAACCGGTCGAGCCGGCCGGCCCGGCAGAGTCGACGGAACAGCAGAGCGATGATGATGTGGGCGAGCAGGACTTGATTGTCAACCAGGACAACAACAAGATTGAAGATTTTCAACGTCTTGAGAATCTCGACGATGATTTTCGTGAGTATTCAAATCGGGCCGGGCCTTTGCAGGTATATGGACGTACAACAGAGGATGACAAAAAGCTTGAGGCGATGAAAAACACTGCCGCACCGTCCGGTTCGCTGCACGAATATCTCGTGGAGCAATGGAGATTGGTAGAGGCCGAGCCGGCAGTTAAAAAGGCTGGACGCCTCATTATCGATTATATCGACGAAAAAGGATATCTGTCGTCAAGACTTGAACAACTGCATAGCAAGGACAAGGCCGATTTCAACCTCGAACAGTTAAAGGAGGCTCTGACGCTGGTTCAGAAGCTGGAGCCCTCAGGCGTCGGCGCCAGAGACCTTAAGGAATCTCTACTCATCCAGATGCAACAGAGCCCCGACGATTTTGCCTTTGAAAGCCGACTTATCGAGGAGCATATGGACGAGCTGCTTGAAAATCGACTGCCGGAAATCGCAAAAAAGATGGGCTGCAGCATCAAAAGAATCTATACAGCAATCACACATCTAAGCAAACTCGACACCTCGCCCGGCCTGCAGGTAGGCCCGGCCTCCAACCATGCCATCACGGCGGAGATAATAGTCGAGCCCAATGAAGACGGCACCGGCTATTCAGTAAAGCTGGCCAACGACTGGCTGCCAAACCTGAGGATAAGTAATTTTTATTTGAAACTGGCAAAAAAATCGGATACCGACGAGAATACAAGGCAGTTCCTGAAAAACAATATCCGCTCGGCACAGTGGTTCATAGACGCCATTGCCCAGCGTAAGAGCACTTTGTTGAGGGTGGCGAGATCCGTAGTGGAGCACCAGAAAGAATTTTTTGACAAAGGCCAGCTGTTTCTAAAACCCCTGCCGATGTCAAAGGTCGCCGACCAGGTCGGTATTCACATTGCCACCGTTTCGAGAGCGGTCGCGGGCAAATACATGCAGTCACCTCAGGGCATCCTGCCGCTTCGCGGGTTCTTCGCAGGCGGAATGCAAACCGAGGACGGAAAGAACCGAAGCTGGCACGCAGTCAGGGCGAAACTGCAGCAGATAATCGAGCAGGAAGACAAGACCCGGCCGTTCAGCGACGACGAAATTCGAAAGAAAATGGGCGAGGCAGGCTTCCACAGCATCGCCCGCCGGACCGTGGCGAAGTATCGCAGACTGCTCAATATCTCGGCGGCAAGATTCAGAAAAAAATATTAGACCCGCCATTAAGAAATTATCCCCAAACACAAACCGGCCGGCCCCGACTATACCGCGTTCCCCAACCTGCTCACCCGCTAAGCCATTGCCCAAACCGCACTGACTTGATATAATTTGTTATCCTGAAAATAATCCCATTGCTTCATAACAGGAGTGGACAAATTTCATTTTTAAACTCAAACAAACACCTCACAGACGTATTTCGCTCGTTGAAATACCGCAATTACCGTCTGTTTTTCTGCGGTCAGAGCATCTCACTAATCGGCACCTGGATGCAAAGAGTAGCAATGAGCTGGCTCGTTTATCGCCTAAGCAATTCCGCCACTATGCTCGGCATCGTCGCCTTTTCAGGCCAGATACCCACTTTTCTTCTGACCCCATTCGGGGGCGTTGCTGCCGACAGATACAACAGACGCAGCCTGCTCCTGGTAACACAAATCCTCGCAACGATCCAGGCGGTAATATTAGCAACGCTCGTGCTGACCGGCGTCATTGCCGTCTGGCATCTTGTAATACTCAGCATTGCACTGGGCGTCATTAACGCTTTCGATATGCCCACTCGCCAGTCATTTGTCATCCATATGATTGACAACCGCGAGGACCTGGGCAACGCTATTGCACTGAACTCATCAATGGTTAATGTCGCAAGGTTGCTTGGCCCCTCTGTTGCCGGCCTGCTTATCGCCACCGTCGGCGAAGGCCTGTGTTTTACCATAAACGCCGCAAGCTATCTTGTTGTCATCACAACCCTGGCGATGATGTCTGTTACACAGCAAAAAAACGCCGGCAAAACCACTGTCTGGCGACAGTTAAAAGACGGCTTCAGTTACGCACTCGGCTTTGCCCCCGTCAAATACCTAATCGCACTTCTGGCACTGCTAAGCCTGGCTGGAATGCCCTACGTAGTCCTGATGCCGGTCTTCGCCAGGGATATTCTCCACGGCGGCTCACGTATCTTCGGCTTTCTAATGGCCGCCTCCGGAGTCGGCGCCCTAACAGGTGCGATATATCTTGCCCGGAGAAAAACCGTGCTCGGCCTGGGAAGGGTGATAGTGATATCAAGCTCGCTTTTCGGTGTTGGCCTTATTGGGTTTTCATTATCAACGGTAATATGGCTTTCTATGCTTTGTTTGTTTCTTGCCGGCCTGGGAATGATACTGCAATTAGCCTCCAGTAACACCCTCTTGCAGACGATGGTTGAAGACGACATGCGTGGACGGGTTATGAGCCTCTACGCAATGGCATTCGTGGGCTCGGTTCCGTTCGGCAGTCTCATTGCCGGCTATTTGGCAAGCAAGATAGGCGCTACTTACACACTAATGATAGGTGGGGCTTGTTGTCTTGTCGGCTCGTTTTTGTTCTCGAGAAAGCTGCCGGCATTACGCAAGCAGGTTCACCCAATATACGTGCGCAAGGGTATTATCCCCGTGGTCTCCGAGGGCCTGCAGGCCGCTGCGGAATTACGCTTCCCTTAAAGGCCCAAAACCTCTTTTCAAAGCAAAAGTCCGTGTTTTCCTGTTTGTTTTGGTGGACTCGGGGCGACAGTTTTGAGATAGTTTCTAAGGGTAAGCGTGAAAATTACTTGTCCTGGTTTATTCTCGATGGTATAATTTGTTGAATAATATGATTGCCAGGGGAGCGGTAGTTTTGTGCTATTGCTGAGAATCCCGATTTATCGGAAGACCCTACGAACCTGATCAGGTTAGTACCTGCGAAGGGAGGCAGCAGTAAGGTATTCAAGACGCTCCTCTATGGCAGGAGCGTTTTTTTGTGGTGTGCGATGAATCCAGAAATGTCATTGCGAGCGAGGCTTGCCGAGCGCGGCAATCTCAATCGTTACATTTTAGATTGCTTCGTCGCCCCGATGAATTAGGGCTCCTCGCAATGACAAAAAAGTGAAAGTTGCTTTTTTGAAAAACGGTGCCAGTAGCTATTATCAGGTTTAGAAAATGAACACGCTAAAGATAAACGGTGCCGAAAAAGAGTTCGCCGACGGCAAGCTGCCGGCCACAGTCTCGCAGCTTTTGGGCCTGCTTGATATTAACCAGGCCGCCGTTGTCGCGGAGCTTGACGGCCAAATCATCGAACGAAAAGACTTCGAGACAACCGGCCTGAAGGCCGGCCAGTCAATCGAGATAATCCGATTTGTCGGAGGAGGCTAAGACTATGGACGAGTTGGTAATAGCAGGTAAAAAATTCAGCTCACGTCTGTTTATCGGCACGGGCAAGTTCGCCTCTAATGAGATTATGGCAAAGGCGATTGAGGCGTCGGGTACGCAGATTGTTACCGTCGCGCTTCGAAGGGTAGATATAGATAATCCCCAAGATGAGTTTCTTGCCGCAATCGACCGGGATAAATATCTGCTGCTGCCGAATACGTCCGGCGCCCGCGATGCCGCGGAAGCGATGCGTCTTGCGCGTCTTGCGAGGGCGGCGACGGGAATAAACTGGCTTAAACTCGAGGTTACGCCCGACCCGTATTATCTTTTGCCGGACCCGGTCGAGACCTTAAAGGCGGCGGAAGGCCTTATTAAAGAGGGCTTCGTAGTCCTGCCGTATATCAACGCCGATCCAATCTTAGCGAAAAGGCTCGAAGATATAGGAACCGCAACGGTGATGCCGCTTGCCAGTCCTATCGGCTCGAACCAGGGCCTAAAGGCGCGGGCATCACTCGAGATAATAATAAGCCAGTCAAACGTTCCTGTTGTTGTCGATGCCGGGCTTGGCCTACCCTCGCACGCAGCCGACGCGATGGAAATGGGCGCCGACGCAGTTCTTGTAAATACCGCTATCGCCACTGCGGCCGAGCCGGTAAAAATGGCAATCGCCTTCAAGCAGGCGGTCGAGGCCGGACGGCTTGCCTATAACGCCGGCGCTCCGGCGAGAAGTAGAACCGCACAACCATCAAGTCCGCTGACCGGCTTCCTGACGGATAGATAAAATTATGAATACCGCGGGAACAACAAAGTCTTTACACGACATAGGAAAAAAACTTGCCGCAGTGGGACTTGACGGCAACGGCAATTGGCAGGAGATTCTTCAGAATTTCAAACCTGCCGACGTCGAACGCGCATTGTCTCAGCCTGTCGGTTTGTACAGTTTAAATAAGTTAGCGGCACTTGTCTCGCCGGCTGCCGAGGATTATCTTGAGCAGATGGCTCGGCTCGCACACCAGCTAACTCTGCAAAGGTTCGGCAGGATTATCCAACTTTACGCGCCGCTATACTTATCCAATCACTGCATCAATAGCTGTTTATACTGCGGATATAGCACAGCCAGCAAATGTGAACGAACCAGACTGAGTCTCGAAGAGGCCCTTGAGGAGGCCGAGGTTATCGCGTCTGAAGGGTTCCGGCACATTCTGTTAGTAAGCAGTGAGGACAAAGACTTTATCACGGTAGATTACCTGGCAAAATTTGCAAAAAATCTCAGTAGTAAATTCAGCTCTATATCGATTGAGGTTTATCCAATGAGCCGGGAGCAGTACGCAAAGCTTTACCAGGCAGGTATAGACGGCGTTACACTCTATCAGGAAACGTATAACCGCAAGGCCTATGCTTATTTTCATCCTGCCGGCCCAAAGGCCGACTACAACGAAAGGTTGGCTGCTCACGACCGGACTGCTCAGGCCGGGATGCGAAGATTAGGTGTTGGGGTTCTTCTGGGCTTGAGTGATTGGCGGATAGAGACGCTGGCTTTGGCTGAGCACGCGCATTATCTGATGAAGCGTTATTGGCAATCGCAGGTTTCTTTCTCCTTGCCCCGGATATGTACCGCCTACAACGTAAGCATAAATTACAAATACCTGCTTAGCAACAGCAATTTTGTCCAGATGATGCTGGCGCTGCGGTTGTGCTTTGCCGACGCGGGCATTGTCATTTCAACCCGTGAACGGCCGGAGCTGCGCGACCGGCTTGTCAGGCTCGGTGTAACGCGGATGAGCGCCGGCAGCAAGACCAGCCCCGGCGGATATACCGGCAAAACCGAGGCCGTCAAACAATTCGAGATTGACGACCGACGTACGCCGGCCGAGGTCGCAGCGATGATTAAATCACAAGGCTTCGAGGCCGTGTGGAAAGACTGGGATGCAGCTTTCGGACCCGATTAGACGATAGAGAAATTTATCTCGCAAACCACTTGCAAAATCATCCACCCGCAGGTCGAGGTAAACGGAAAACATTTACCCAGCCGCGGCGAGAACCGATTTGCGTAACGAACCGGTAGGGACCAATATTCTGCGGCTTTTGAAGCATAGCGATATTATCCAGCCGATACAACTTGTAGTTTTCACTGCCCGGATTGAGCATTTCGCGAGAGGCCCAGACAACATAAGTAATATTCCGCTTTTGGCACTCCTGCACAAATTGCTCGGGACCATCGGTTGTGGGAAGGCCGACAAAGCTGGCCTCATATTTGGGGGCGAGAATTCTTGGAACCTCCGCGAGATAAAGGGCCATCTTCTCGTCCGGCCCGGCATTTTTAATATACCACTTTGTCAACTGAACAAATTCACTGTACCTTTGTCCATCGCCCAGAGTTCGGACAAGAACAAACTGGTTCGAGACTATAATCAAACAAAGCAGGACCCAGATAACCAAACTTCGGATTGAACGGGCCTGTGGATACAGAAAAATGTACGCCCCGGACAGAATGCAAACTACTATCACTGCGACCCAGCCAAAAGCACAAGAGCCCGGACTCATCGGAGTAATCCTGCTTAAAAAGGGAACCAGCCGGGTAATCCATACTATTAATACCACTAAGAAAATAATCTGCAAAACAGTAACTATCGCCGGTGGTATTGTAAGTCTGGTCTGAATGAGTTTCCAAATGCCCTGCAAACCCAGGATGGACAACAATACCACTATCCAATGCACGGTGGTATAGTACCTCATGAGTGGGTATGGATACATTGAGTGGACGATGACGTAGGGTACAAGGAAAATAAAGAGCACTAAGATGTTCCACCGCTGTTTAATCAGGCCGTATACCGAGCCGAACGCGAAGGCGATTAAGGCCAAAATTTTGCTGGCGAGCGTCAATGTATTTACGGTGCCGGCAGCGGCCTTCGGCGAGGCCGTTAACAGCGGGTAAAAGGCAATTTGCCACAGCAGTCTTAGATTCTTTCCCAGGCCAACCCGCTCCTCAGTAGGCTCTGAAAAAAGCTTCATATAATCATCGGTAAACACATTAAGGTAGTGGCCCATTCCCTGGGACTTCCAGTGCCAAGCTGTGCCCAGCATCCAAAGGCCGAGCGGCACACTGGCCAGGGCCGAGAGCAGTAAAGCATTGATACGTTTTTTGCGCTGCTTATTTGTCAGCACATCAACCACGAAGGCGGCCAGAATCAGGGCCGCCCCTTCGTAACGTACCATCGAGGTTATCGAGGCGAATAGATAACTCCAGCGCGAACGGCGGAAAATGAAATAAACAGTCAATAGCACAAAAAATAGAAGCGTAGTCTCGGCAATGGGGTCCGTCATAGAGTTTATTATCCAGGGGTTTATTATTACTATAACGGCCAGCCAGATTGCCGAGCGGCCGATGATTTTCCTGCCGACCAGCCAGAGTAACACGGCAATCAGAGGATGCAGTATTGCATTGAGTAGTCTGCCGGCGGTCAGTTCCGGCGTCCGGCCGCCGATAAGATAACTAACACCTACCTGAAGCATGCCGAGGACGGGTGTACGTTTGAAACTTGTGGGCATTTGCAGCGAGAGAAGTTCACGGCCGGTCTTGGCAAACGCCGGGAAGTCCGAGGTCGGGACGAGCTTATGGTCGAAGTATGAGATGGAATGATATGTCCCAAAGGCCAGCAGAACCAAAACTACGATTATCTCGAAATACTTGTCGCTGCGCGCTTCATTAAGTAAGTCGCTATGCGGCTGCCGATAGGGTTTTACCTTTGGGCCTGTTCGCTTTACCATTTGTACTTTCGGGCAAGAAAACTCTCCACTGCTTCCAGTGATATTAACACGCCGGGCAGAACGTGGCAAATGCTTTCCGTGTTTCGAGAGCTTTTATGAAGGTCCAGCCGTGGGAAAATCAATTCTTTTGGCTTCTTGCTATGGCCGAGTAAGCTGAGGCCACCGTTACTCCCAATGCGATTATCAGCGTTATTGTCGTAAACCAGTATCCCCACATAGCGGTCTGGACATGAGCTGCCTTTATAGTAAGTGTTCCGATAGCGAAGGACTGAACGAACATCTTTATCTTGCCGGCCGCGGTCGCGGCAAAATTAACACCCCTGGCCTCAGCGAGATGCCGAAGGACCGTCACAAATACCTCACGCACCGTTATTATGCCGGCTACAGACCATTGAATTACATCCATAGCCCACGGCGAAAAATTAAAAAGCTTCGGCTCATCGATTATTGCAAAACAAATAAATCCTCCGCAAACAAGTATCTTATCAACAAAGGGATCGAGCATTCGTCCGAACTTGCTGGCCACATTCAGCCTTCGTGCAATAGGGCCGTCCAGAATATCCGTAAGGCCGGCGACGACAAAAATCACAAAAGCTATATCCAGAAACAACCCGTGCGTCTCGGTCGAGAGGGCCGGTGAATAAAGAACCATCCCCAGAAAGATGAAGGTCAAACACATCCTGCCAAACGTCAAGATGTTCGGTATCTGCTTTATCATAACGCTGTTAAAGTTTACTCCGCAACGGCCACAATTCAAGGCTAAATTTGTTCCACTATAAAATCATAACCCTCTGTGCCTACAATTTTTACTTCCGTAAAATCGCCCACCTTGGCTGAGCACTTCTCCATCAGGCAAATGCCATCGATATGCGGCGCCTGCCCATAATACCGCCCCCGGCCGCCGCCGTCACTATCTACTGCATCGACCAGGCAGAGCAATTCCCTGCCGAGCTGACGGGACATCTTTGAAAAAACGATTTCCTGCTGGGCCGTCATTAATTCATCAAATCGCTGCTGCTTGACTTTCTCGTGTAGCTGGCCGGGCAGTTGTGATGCGGGCGTGCCGGCTTCCGAATAAAATGTAAAACAGCCCAGGGCGTCAAATTCCGCCCATCTTGTAAAGTCCAGCAGCTCGCGGAACTGGTCGTCTGTCTCGCCGGGGAAACCCACTATCACGGTCGTACGTAAGACAAGGTTGGGTATAGCTGCCCGCAGATTTTCAATCAGATGCCGGATTTGTTCTCTGCCACCCCCGCGATGCATATCTTTCAGGATTTCGTTATTAACGTGCTGAACAGGCATATCAAGATATTTTACCACTTTCCGGCAATCCGCGACGGCCTTAATCAGCCCGTCACTTATCTGGGTCGGGTAAAGGTACATAAGTCGAATCCATTGCAGCCCATCGAGCTCGTTCAGTTCTTTGACAAGCCTGTCCAGGGTATATCCGGCGTTCAGGTCCCTGTCGTAAGATGTGCTGTCCTGCGCGACTAAAATCAACTCAACGACGCCATAGGCAACCAGCTCTTTCGCTTCAGCCAGAAGCATCTGCCGCGGCTTGCTCCTGAACGGCCCGCGAATTGCCGGCACTGTACAAAATGAGCACCTGTGATTGCAACCTTCACTAATGCGTAAGTATGCCCAGTGACCCGGCGTAAGCAGCATCCTGCCCCTGTCATTGTGTATTTGCCTGCTGGGGCCATCGAGATAAACCCGCGAATTACTGCCGGCCAAAGCCCTCTTGATAATCTTCGCGATGTTATCCCGCTGAGCCAGGCCAACTATCGCATCAATACCTTCAACCTTTGAAAAAAGCTCTTCGCCCAGCCGTTGCGGCAGACAGCCGGCCACGATTACTTTGCCAACCCTGCCACTTTTCTTATATTTAACCGTTTCTCTTATAACCTCGAGGGCTTCAGCCTTTGCAGGCTCAATGAATCCGCAAGTGTTAATTACGACAACATCAGCTCTTTTAAATTCGGGTGTTATTACCAGGCCCGCCTGTCCGATCTGGGCCAGCATCTTCTCACTGTCCACCATATTTTTGGGACAGCCCAGCGCGACAAAGCCCACAGTTACCATATTTTTAATCCGCTTTTTAGCCATTTTTGGAAACAATAACATAAAAGACAGGGGGTGTCATTACATAATGAGTCGAACTGCGGCAGACGGTTGACAGAAAATCATTACCCGCATTATCTCCGCAGTGATTCGAGAAGTTCATCGAATGGGCCGGGCTCATCGAGCTCAACAGCTCTGCCGGCACCTTCAGCAGGCGTTTCGAGATTAAGGGGAGCATGCTCTGTGCTTACTTTCCGCTCGATTTGTTTTCTCGATATGCCCCCGGTCGAGATGTAGGGTGTGATGATAAATAATACCTCTTTGCTGCGTTCCTCGAAGTCTTTGCTGGTAAACAAAAGGCCCAGCAACGGAATATCCTTCAGAAACGGCACGCCACGAACAACTGAGCTGCGCTCACTTTTTCGAATACCGCCGATAACCAGACTTTCGCCACGCCTTATCCGGTTCGCCTCATTTTGTATGTCTCTGGTTGTGATAATCGGTGCCTGCGTAACGCCGGAAGGTATTGTGCTGGATATTCCTGCGTGCGTCTCGAGGCCGATCGAGCCGTCGGCAAAAATGTGCGGCGTAACTTCGAGATAATCAACAACATCCTGATACTTAATGGTAGTTACCACCTCCTCCCCGGACAGAATAAGCTCCTGAATCGGCACGCGTTCTTTTATCTCGATGCGGGCCTTTTTACCATTGACTACTTCCACAGAAGGATTCATCAGGGCTTTTGCATATCCTCGCGATTCCAAAAGGTCAATAAGAGCCTCGAAGTTACTTCGTGTTATTCCTACTTCGAAACCAATCCCTTCCAAAGAAGCAATTCTGCCTGAGGGCCCTGCGCCTATCTTTCTGCCGGGGACGCGAGCGGAAGCGCCTGGAAGCCTTTGTAAGATAGTAATACTCTCCCCAAAAAGATTTTCAATACTGAGCCTGGTTTCGTAGTCAAGGGTAACATCTGCGAATAACTCGCTTATTATGCAGTCAATCCGCACCTGCACCGGCTCGACATCGACCTGCTCTATATAAGCCAAAACTTCCTCGGCCACAGCTTCGGTAGGGCAGTTTACGATAATCTGATTTGTCGCCGGATTGGTGCTCACCTGCAGGGTCATTCCCAGGGCACTCTGGGCAGTGAGCAGTTTCGCCAGCTCATCGGCCGTGTGGTATCGTGCGAAATAGAAAAGCCTGGCGTGCTTCTCGGTGGTAATGATTTTGGCAGGCCGTTGATAAATACCCGGCATCTCCGGCTGCGTCTCAGATTCAATTCGAACCCTGCCGAGGTTTTTTAGTATCCTGTCGGTCTCTTGCTCCGTCCGCTGCGCCTCAAAGAATTCACACCCCCCAAAAATCAAAATCCCAAATATGACACAAGCATATATACGGCACTCAAAGTATCGGGAGAACATTATCCTGGTTCCGCGACACAATTGAGACCACCTGTGAACTTTTTTTGCAGACAGCGTCAACAAGAACATTTCAAGCGATTTGGCATGCACCCTCACAATATTTTTCTCCGGGTACGATTATACTAATTCGATGTTATCCGGGCAAATCATTTATCGAAATCTATGCCGAAAAAGCCCAAATTGATATAATAGAATTGACTTGCCCGGCATATTGCGTTATCCTGCTGAGAACCTGGTGGTCTTCAGGGATAAGTTAACTGTCGAAAGGAACCAATATGGGCAGCATATTAGGCTTTTTTCAAGTCGGCGGAGTGGGATT